>Ga0129308_1000207_pt1 | contig 104273 bp, 107 predicted proteins | sample L827metagenome_FD_94440 | JGI IMG/M metagenome (GOLD analysis project Ga0129308, IMG submission 94440) | Ring-tailed lemur group fecal microbial communities from Wisconsin, USA - L827 metagenome | ecosystem: Host-associated > Mammals > Digestive system > Large intestine > Fecal | place: USA...
TAAATTCCACTTGTGAAAACTATCTAATTGATGCCATACCCGTCAAAGTGTTATTTGTATGAATAGTCTAATGTTAAGACTATTTCTTTAAGAGATAAGGTTTGAGAATGACCTTATCTTTTTTATTTCGTAAATGCTAAAGGCCTCTGTTTTTTGTAAAGATCTGGTCCAGAAATTTCATTTTCCTATCTCTATTAATGACCTTGACAATGGCAAATTTAGCAGAGCTATGATAGATGAATTTTCAATAATGTTATGTTTTACTAAGTATTAAATGAAGATGGGCAGCTATATAAAGTCATCCTGGCAATAATATAAGAGAAAGTTCCACTTCCGTACCTCCTTTAAAGTGGCATTTAATTTTTCACTTTAGATTATTTCACGAATTTTTCTTTTTAGGTTGCCTTTTTGATTTTTTTATGCTATGATTACATAGCTAAATTGTATTTTATTCCATAAAACGGTTAACATAAAAAAGGGAGGTTTACAAAAATGTTAGATATTTTAATGGTCATTGTTTGCGTAGCCATCATTGTTTTATCCTTATTACAGAGCGGAAAATCTGAAGGGTTAGTCAGCGCCTTAACTGGGCAGAACTCTTCTTTGTTTAATCAGTCTAAAGAAAGAGGACCAGAGGTAGTTCTTTCAAGAATTACAATGGGTCTTGCCGTGGCATTCTTTGTTTTGGCACTGATGATTCGTATCGGATAATTCAATAGGGCGACGGCCCTATTTTTATTTTGTCATAAAGGAGTGAGAAAATGGAAGATATTAAGCAGCAAATAATTCAACTGCTTGCGGATGAATCCTATAAGCCAATGAATTTATCTGAATTGCAGGTTTATTTCCATAGAGAGAACGATATTAATTTTATGAAGGCGTTAGTAGCGCTGGAAGAAGAATCAAAAATCATGCGTTCGGCATCTGACAAGTATCATTTGCCCAGCCGTTTATCAATTTTTAAGGGCAAAGTGCAAATGCATAAAAAAGGATATGCTTTTATCGCTTTGGAAGATGAAGATGAGGATGTTTATGTCAGTCAGAATCATCTAATGGGTGCTTTTCACGATGATGTGGTTATGGTACGTATTACCAGTGAGCGTGCTGGCAACAACCCTGAGGGCGAAGTTGTCCAGATTCTGGAAAGAGGTCTGAAAAGAGCGGTTGGTCTTTTTGTTAAGCAGGGACAAAAATGTTATATTTCAACGGATGATGCCAAATATCCATCACGCATTTTGGTGAATGCCAAGAAGACGATGGGAGCAGTTGCCGGACACAAGGTAGTTGTAGAGATAACAGATTATGAGCCAATGGTTCGCGGCGATGTTGTGAAAATTATTGGTCATAAGAATGATCCTGGCGTGGATATTTTATCTGTCATTGAGCGCTATGGTGTTGATGTGGAGTTTAGCCAGGAGGTTTATCAGGAAATTGAATCTATGCCAGAGGCTGTCAGAGAAGACGAATTAGAGGGGAGAAAAGATTTCAGAGACTGGACGATTTTTACGATTGATGGTGATGATGCCAAGGATTTAGATGATGCCATTTCTATTTTCAAGGATGAACAGGGACATTACCATTTAGGTGTTCATATTGCTGATGTCTCGCACTATGTTCAGGAAGGAACAGCATTGGATAGAGAGGCTGTTCAGCGCGGCACTTCAATCTATTTGGTTGATCGGGTAATTCCGATGCTGCCGCATAAATTATCAAATGGTATTTGTTCGCTGAATGCGCATACGGATCGTCTTACGGTTTCCTGTTTGATGGAAATCAATGAAGAAGGAGATATTATAGCTCATGAAATCGTGCCCAGTGTTATTCATTCAAAATTGCGGATGACTTATCATTATGTCAATGAAGTTTTAAATCGCGGTAAATTTCCCAAAGAATATGCCCCATTTATTGAAACGCTGGATCTTGCTAATGAATTAAGTCATCTGTTAATAAAGAAAAGAGATGCCCGCGGTGCTATAGATTTTGATGCCAAAGAAGCTAAAATCGTTTTGGATGAAAACGGGAAGGTCAGTGATATTGTCGTCCGTGAACGCGGCGATGCTGAGCGGCTGATTGAAACCATGATGCTGGCGGCCAATGAAACGGTCGCAATGCATATGCGCTGGCTGGAATTGCCTTATATTTATCGTGTTCATGAAAAACCATTATTAAAGAAACTGCAGAAACTGATGACAACTTTAAGCCCGCTGGGTTACCATTTAAGAGGTTCTTTAACAGACATTCATCCTAAAGCACTGGCAGCGTTGATTGAACAAAGCAAAGGAACACCGGAGCAATCCCTTGTTTCCACAATGGCACTTCGCTGTATGCAGAAAGCCAAATACAGCGAGGAATGTTTAGGGCATTTTGGTTTAGCTGATGAATATTATACGCATTTTACTTCGCCAATTCGTCGTTATCCTGATTTGTTGGGGCACCGGCTCCTGCATGCCTTTCTTTTTGATGGGAAAACAGACCTAAAGACGATTGATCATTATGAAAACAAAGTGCCTTATCTCGCAGAAAGTTCTTCTCATGCGGAAATGACCGCAGTGGAGATGGAACGTGATGTGGATGATATGAAAAAGGCGGAATACATGCTGGGACATCTAGGAGAAGAATTTGACGGAATTATTTCTTCAGTTACACGTTTCGGATTCTTTGTGGAACTGGATAACACAATTGAAGGTCTAGTTCACATCAGTGAACTAAGCGGAGATTACTTTGAGTTTGATGATTTTAAGAATCGTTTGGTAGGCACCAAAACAGGTGTCAGCTATGGCTTGTTGGATCCGGTAAAGGTTAAAGCAATCAGTGCCAATAAGATTGAAGGAACAATTGACTTCAGGGTTGTTGATAAGAAACAACGAAAAGAAAAAAAGACTTTAAAACGTCAAAAAGAGAGTGATTCTCCATTCGCAAGGTATTATAATAAAGGTAAGAGAAGGAAAAAGAGGTGATCATCTATGAAGATTGTTTCTCAGAATAAAAAAGCATATCATGATTATTTCATTGAGGCAACCTATGAGGCTGGCATTGAACTGAAAGGGACAGAAATCAAATCTGTCAGAAAGGGCAGTGCCAATTTGAAGGACAGCTATATTCGAATCAAAAACGGTGAAGCTTTTGTGGAAGGAATGCATATTGCACCCTATGAGCAGGGAAATATCTTTAATCATGATCCTTTAAGGACGCGTAAGCTTTTGCTTCATCGCAAGCAAATCAATAAGCTGGAAAAAGAGATTAAAGAAGCCGGAATGACACTGGTACCTACAAAACTTTATTTCGGTGACGGCAGTAAAGTAAAACTGGAAGTTGCCGTAGCAAAAGGTAAAAAGCTTTATGACAAACGTCAGGATCTTAAAGCGAAAGATGCAAAAAGGGATATTGAAAAGGCATTAAAAGATATGTATTAAATTCTGATTTTGTGATATAATACAGAAGGTCACTTCTGTAATCTGGGGGCGTCTTGGATTCGACAGGGATCGATCTGACTTTGGCTGCAGTCGGAGGTACACGTTACGTACACCAAAAAATAACTGGAAACAGAACAAATTACGCTTTTGCCTAATTAAGTCGACGTAGACTTTGGCAAACGTCTTCTCAGAATCTTCCTGTAGTTTTGAGTAAGACGTCATACATGCAGGATAAGCATCTGGCAAGTCCGGGGTCAGATGTCGAAAACTAACGGAATCGCTCTGTGTAAAAGTGCTCGTTGATTGTAGCAGGGTTAAACTTCTTCAATGAGCTAAACTGTAGACGCCTTAGGGGGATGGTCTTTGGACAGGGGTTCAATTCCCCTCGCCTCCACCAATGAGAAGCGAACCTTTTTTTCATAAACGTTTGAAAAAGTTCTTTATTAAAACGAGAAAGAGGTGAGCATATGTGCTATATAGATTTTATAAAAACAAACCAAAATTATTTTGAAGATTTTATTACAAGAAGTACTTATCATACAAATTCAATAGAGGGTAGTACTCTTTCATATGCGGAAACATATGCGATTATTTTTAATGATAATTCTTTTAAAATTAATGCTCAACCTAGAGAAATTTATGAAGCTATTAATCATAAATATGCTTTAAATTATATGTTAAATAGTATGATATTAAATAATGATTTGATATCATCTGATATTATTAAATTGAATGAATTAATTAATAAAAATATAAAAGATACTTCAGGATATAGAAGGGTCAATGTGATGGTAAAAGGTGCTCAAGAAATTCCGCCTAAAAGTAGTGAAGTACCAATAAAGATGATGTATTTTATTGATAATTATAATCATTTTCCAATTCAAAGTGAAGAAGATATTTTTAAGAAACTAGCTTATTTTCATATTGAATTTGAACATATTCATCCTTTTGAAGATGGAAATGGGAGAACAGGCAGACTATTGATTAATTATGAATTATTGAAAAATAATTTACCACCTATCGTTATACCTATTGATAAAAGGGATGATTATTTTCAATATATTGCTAATTATGACGAAGAATCTCTTGCTCGTATGATTAAAGAGTTAGTACAATATGAGTTAGAAAGGATTCAAGAATTTAAGAATATGTAATATATATTGTTTTTATCAAAGTGGAGGGATTCTCACAAGGTCTATTTGCTCCACCAAGAAGAAGGAAAAACGTTTTTCATGTTCATTTGAAAAACGTTTTTGATATAGAGAGAAGGTGTTTTCCGTGGATTATATATTAAAACAATTTGATGATGATTTATTATATTTTTCTATGGAAAATACAATAAATGGATTAACTGTTCAAATTCAATCCGTTAATGAAGAAAAAAAGTATCTATTACCTTTAGATTTAGAAATGACAAATGAATCTTTAGGAAGATGGCTAAAAAATAGAACGGTTCCCAGAAATAGAGCTTATGTTTCAAATTTTTTATCAAGATTAGGGTTAAATGAAAAAGATACAAAAGGTATTATAGATATTTGCCAGGGATTATCTTTAAATGATTGTTATTGGGTGGTTAAAGCAGATTGTAAAGATTTATTTAAAGACAAAAATTTATATATAAATTCATTTAATACAAATATAGCCTCTATTGCTTTTACAGGATATGGCAGTTATACAAGAAGTACATTTCGTTCTTCGCCAGAGTTTACAACAAATGGAATGCTTGCGAAATCGTGGCGAAGAATAAAAGGCAAGATTTTACTATATAAAAGCGGAACAGAAGGATTCGCAAATAGTGGATTAGAACCCTATTCAGAATATTATGCAAGTCAAGTTGCAAAAGTGATGGGACTTCATCATGTCTCATATGATTTATCAAAATGGAAAGGGAAACTATGCTCAACTTGTGAGTTATTTACGAGTCTGAATCAATCATTTATTCCTGTTGGCAGATTAATAAGAACAGGTGGCATAGAGGCTGTTTTAGAATTTTATAGAGAATTAGGTGAAGAATATTATCAAGAACTTATTGATATGTTGGTTTTTGATGCAATTATTTTGAATGAAGACCGTCATTTTGGAAACTTTGGATTGTTAATAGATAATCATACAAATAAGATCATTGCTCCTGCACCGATATTTGATAATGGTTTGTCATTATTGTGTTATGCAATGGAAAATGATTTTGATGAAGAAAGTCGATACATTGAAACACGTCAGCCGGCAACTTATAATGAATTTATAGAATTTGTGAAACCATTAATGTCGCATAGACAAAAAGATAAGGTAAGAAAACTTTTGAATTTTCATTTTGAAAAGAAATCGAGATATAAATTACCCAATAAACGATTAAAGCAATTAGAAAAAATGATTCAAAAACAGGCTAAGAGTTTTCTGGATTAATGTTTTTTCAGTAAGATCAATAAAATCATAGGATGTGGCAATAAATAAATATATAAGTGTTTGTCATAAGGTTTGTTTGCTCCACCAGTGAAAAACGTTTTAATAAAACTAGAAAGTGGGGGAATATATGGTCAAATGTAGTTGATAAATATAGAACATGAATTTGGAAGTACCGGTTTTTACGATCATTGCGGGGAAGCACCAATTTATCATCATCAAATAAAAAGACTTTGGAAACAAAAGTTTCCACAAGTCTTTTTTTTCTTACAATGCTAATCATTTATAAAATATATTTTCATCTGATATTCAATATCTTGTCTTTCTAATTTCAATTTTTCAGCTTTTTTATGCTTTGATGATTTTCCGCCTTTTAAAATTGTAACATTATTTTGAGTTATTAAATGACTATCCTAATATGGCGTTGCCTAATATTCTGTCAAATTCTCTGATATCACATTTTGGATCAAGTCTTAACTTAAAGTGCCCTGCTTTGGTCCATAATTCCAATTCAGAATTTGTATCAAAGAGTTTTCCAACATTTTCACTGGACCACATGTCAATTGAACGATATGGTAAAGAATATATTTCTATTTTTTTGCCAGTGATTCCTTGCTTATCCATAATAATAATTCTTTTATTTGTCAGGGCCGCCTGATCTCTTACTGTTTTATAACATTGTAAAACGACTTCACCATCCGTTAAAACGGATTTTAATTCATCCTCGGGTTCTGCTTTGGATATAAATGTCCAGGTTAACTTTACTTCATCATTTGTTGCCATATTTTTCTCCTTTATCATTGACATCCTTAATCTTCACGATTTCCAGTGATGCCTTGTATGTAATGTATCTTAATTTTGGGTTACTGGGGATAATTTAACTTCTAATCCTCCAGATATTGATAATTGGGTACTTTTTGGAAGCTCAACATTTTGATATTTCAATTCATAAAAATCATCGTCGGCAGTACCCATAATTGCATTTATTCCGCCCAGATAGGCATTGATGCTGCTGATATTTCCATTTCCGGAAATAGCTTCAATTGTATATGTACCAGCTTCAAAATCTACACCAGCAACGTAATTTCCGCTGCCAAGTGAGAAAGATTTGCTTTCATTTGTGGTTCTTTTATTTTGATCATCCAAATTGACATCCTCGGTACTGGTGATTTTAATCGTAACACCATTGATATTTAACTCAACGCCATCGCTTAATTTAGCGTTTTTAAATTCCTTTGTATACATATTGTCACTGCTTACACCCATAATCTCATTTAATCCGCCATTAAACATATTTGAAGATGAAACATTTCCGTTACCTGACACGGCGGCAATATTGTAGTTGCCTGCCGGGAAATCAATGCCGGCAATATAATTGCCTGAAGATAATTCAGTTTCATAAATACCATAATTTTTGACTGGATCCCGGTAATTGTATATTTCTGCATTCAGAATATCCGCAAACTGATTGACACTGTTATGATCGTATTCCTTATTTAGCCTAAGCAAGATATTATTTAGAATAATATGATTTCCATAATCATCCTGCTCTTTGTAATCAATGAGATATTCAGCTCTTTCCTGGGCTTCTTTTTCTGTCTCATATACTTCGATGGCTCCGCTTAAAGGCGCTGAAGGATCATATTTTGTAAATAATGCCTGATCATTGAAATTGACTCTGCCGATATAGTCACTAAACACATTAACATCATTTGTTTTATCATAGTTGATAAAATAGTCAATGTTGATTCCGCCTTCTTTTAACAGATTAACAATCTCTTCTGCTTTTTGCCTGCCTTCATCTGTGAAATGATGGGTTTCCGCCGGAATGGTATCAAATTTTATTTCTTCTTCGGGGGTATTGCTGCTGCAGGCGGTTAAGGCTGTCATGACAATTGCTGCTAAAAATATGATAGATATTCTTTTCATGGTTCTTTCTCCCTATTTAATATTTTACCTGACGTCAAAGTAAATCTTCAGTTATATTGTATCATATTAAGTAAGGGTTTTCATTAGCTTATTTCGAAATTTGCTAATTGTACTTTGGCGATGCCCGATGAAAAAAGACCATAATTAACAAAATATCTTCTTAATTAAAATCCTTAATTGAAATTAGATAATTTCAGGAATTTGGATTTTTGATAGTGATAGACATCAATAGAGTAATCAAAGATACGTCCATTTTTTAACATTGCATAATTAGTTGTTACTAAAGCTGGAGATCCTTTTGGTAATTCAAGGTATTTTGCCTCGTTATCAGTTAGTGTCCTTGCTTCAATGATTCGATCCACAAAACCAATTTCCAACTTTAAATCATGTTGAATGAAATGATAAATGGAATGTCTGGCTATATCTTCATTTAAATAGGGAATTAAATCTTTATTAAAATATGAGTATTCAATAATACGCTTTTCATCATCTATAGAACGAAGCCTTTGCAAATAATAAATTTCCGTTTCAATCTCGCATTTCATTTCTTTAGCAAGTTTTTCGTCAGCTTTAATGAGCTGAAAATCCAGCAGAAATGTTTCTAATTTTTTGTACGGTGTGCCTTCAGATAAACCTTTATAAACTTCTAAATTAATATATCCCTGATGTCTGATTGGGCGAACAAAAAAACCACTGCCCTGAATTGGCAGAACGAATCCATTCTGAATTAAGACGTTCAAAGCGTTGCGAATGGTCGTTCGAGAAACCTGATATTCCTCAATCAGGACCTCTTCGGTTGGTAATTTATCCATTTCCTGGTATTTTCCAGTCATTATGTCTTGCGAAAGCTTATCCGCAATCATTTTGTATTTTACTTTCATGGTTCCATCCCTCCAGTAATATGATTAGTATTATATCAAATTTTTATTTAATTTTCAAAATCCTTTTTTATGAGAATGTTAGATCATGTGAATAAAGGATACAGAAAGTGATCTGAATAAGAACATGTAATCACGTTGACTGTTGAATGATCCAGCAAATTTTTAATAAAATCTCATAAATGTTTGCTTTTTTAAAATTATAATGATAAACTAAATTTATAATAACAAATTTTAAAGGAGGGGATGAGATTTATTACGGGAATAACCCATAACTAACGATGAATGAAAGGAGAAACAAGATGAAAAAGAAGTCGTTAAAATTGCTTAAAACGGGACTAGCAGCAATGATGACTTTATCGGTAGTCTTCATTCCGGCAAAAGCAGAGGAACCAGCTGAAGTGACAGACCCTACTGAAGAAACAATGGACATTGTTGATACGGAAGATCCAAGTGATGTCGTTGATCCATCTGATGAGACAACTGATGTTGTCGATACAGAAGATCCAGCTGAAATCGTTGATCCATCTGAAGAAGCAACTGATATTGTTGATACAGAAGAGACAATCGAAAAGCCAGAAGCACCCGACGCAGATCAGCCTGCCCTTTTAGATGATGAGACAGATGATCCTGCACCAACTATTAAACTGAGCGATGCAGCTCAAAAAGTAAAAGATGAAATTGAAGCACTTGAAATCAATAGTGAAACATATAATGAGGAAACAGCACTGCTTTCTCAATATCGTGAACCTGTTGTTGAAGTTAGATTTGCATATGATAAACTTAGCAAGGATGTAAAAGCAGAACTGGTTGAAGATGGTGCTTATAAACAATTAGTCATCGCAGAAGCAAAAGTTTTAAATCTTTGGATCAGAGATTTAAAGAAGCTTCCTGACAAAGCTACTTTAAATATGTTATGGTTCTTAGATGAGGATTATGAAGCCTTAGATGCTTTAACTGAAGAAGAAAAAGCAGAGCTTGTACCTAATTATACTTGGAGACAGGAATTCGAAGAAACAGAACGTCCAATCGTTCGTCAGGCAAAGAAAGATAACATGGCAGCTGCCGATGCTGTTATCGCAGTCATCAATGATATGCAGGCACTGACTTTAGCTGATAAACCTGAAGTAGAAGCAGCTCGTGTCGCTTACGATAGTCTGACTGATATTCAGAAAGCTTTCGTAACAAATTATGAACTCTTAAAAGCCGCTGAAAATAAGATGGCAGAATTAGAAGGAAAACCATTGCCTCATACAGGTGTGGATAACATGAAATATACAGGAACACGTTCTTCAACATATGGTCCTGGTACACCATGGTTATCACCAGAAACATGGGGTCAAATCACACAGGATTTAACTTCCTGGTTCCCAGGATCACAATCCACAATGGTATGGATCATCGGTGCATTAAGCAGTAATGGCGGTATTACCCTTGAATTTGACAAACCAGAGTGGTTAACTGATGAATGGTTAGCAGAAGAAGATTACAGAAGTCTTGATTATATCAACTTCGCAGAACCAACAAAACAGGGTCATGCATCCCATGAAGAATACTTAAATTACTTTGATGAACATGATATTTATGTATATTTACAGGTTGAACCAGGATACTCAGATGTAGAGACATTGATGGACATTTTAGTAAAAGAGTATGGACATCATAAATGTGTGTTAGGATTTGGCGTAGACGTAGAATGGTATCATGCAGCAGTGACAGATGGTGGATTACCAGTGACAGACGATATTGCCGAAGCTTGGGATACACATTTGAAATCACTTGATGCATCTTATCGCTTATTCCTGAAACATTACAACGTTAGATTCTTACCAGAAAACTATCGCAGTGATATTATCTTCGTTAATGATAGTCAGGGCTGTGGAAGCATGAATGGAGATGTATTAGGCTTCTATGATGCAAATATTGAAGATGCCGAAGGATTTATCGTTTCATTCAAAGAATTCGCAGATCATTTCTATCCAAATGAAGTTATTCACCAGATAGGTTATGCAAATGATAAGACATGGTATTACTCATTACCAGATTCAGTTGTTAAGTCATTAGGAACACGACTTGCAGAAGTGACAAAACAGAACACAGGTATTGCCTGGGTAGACTTCGCATTGAAAGATGCACTGACATTCCCATATACAATGTCAGAAACAGAAAAGATTAACAATGTGGCAAGTGCAATCAACTTCTTTGGCAGCACAAAGCTGGTAGGAAAACGTTTTGCCAATGGAGAAGCAACTTACTCTGATGCGTTATTAGTAAAGAAAATCAATCAGATTTTTGAAGCATTAACAGAAGAAGAGCAGGCACAGGTTATTGAAGCCGTTAAAAATGCAAGAAGATATGACAATGCTTTGGAGAACTGGGAAGCAGCCCAGGCAAAAGCAATTGACATTAGAATTGCCCATTTATCTAATCCATTAAGAGAAAAAGATATTCCAATTATTCAGGAAATTCAGGCTGATTACGATAAATTGCCAGATGAATTAAAAGCTCAGGTAACTTTAACAATTCCTGATTACTCACATCTGATCAAAAATCCGGATGAACCAAATAATCCAGACGTACCAGATACACCTGATACACCAGACACACCTAATAATCCTGGAAAACCAACAAAACCTCAGGATACAGTTACAACTGGTGATCACAATTATATTGCAGGCTATGCCGCTGTTTCTATCGCAGCTTTAGGTATTGTTGCAGTATTATTAAAAAAACGTCGTCAGGTTTCTAAATAGTTATGAAAAAAGAACCTTCAGAATTTTCTGAGGGTTCTTTTAGCGTTTTTAATTATTGATTATTTTTTACTTTTATAATCATCGCTGACAGTAAGTGAGTAGCGACTAAAACAAATATAATTTTTATAAAGGGATTCATGTGATTATTGATGATCCCCAATGAAGTCAGTATAAAGATCATCATCGGATGGACTAAATAATAATATTTTGAATAGCCTCTGAAAGAAAATCTCTGTATTTCAGGCTTCGGTTTTGACATATAGATGACAGATATAAAAAGATAATAGGTCAGGGGAATACAGGAAAGCAGAATATTGCTGTTTAATCTGTCTGTATCGTGCAAAAGAATCGCTTCAAATATTAAAAAGAAAAAGGAGATGACTAATTTTTCGAAGCAATACTTTGCATAGATTTCATTTTTTGTCCCCATATAATAACCTAAAACAATATAAAACAGGCCAAAAAACAGAAAATTTCTAGTAGTAAAGAAAATATTATAATAGTAAGAAATCATTTGTCTGATAGATAATGGCAGGACACCATAGTAAGTTTCTGTTGCCCCAAACAATAGCAGGATAAAGGATATGCCTAACAAGTATTTAATATCGTATTTCTTTTTCCATTTATCAAGGACCCCTAAGGAGAGCATGACGGCTGGAAAATACCATAGATGATAATAAACACCGCTATATAGCAATGCTGCAATGAGGGCTAATGGCAGAGCGATAATGAATAGCATCATCAGTAAGCAGGGCGAAATATGAAGATTGGAAATATAATTTTGGATTGCCGGATAGTATTGAATGATCGTTGCTGCAATGACCGGAAGATAAATCACACTCCACTTTAAATAGGTAGGTATCATGTTTTTAATATATTTTCTGATATACTGTAGATTATCTTTTTCTTTTTTGGCTGTAAAATAACCCGTAATCACAAAAAATACAGGGACACATATTCTGGTGATAATGTTGTTAAAGGTAAGATCAAACTCATTTGAAAAATTCTGAAAGGGACGCAAATGTAAGATGATGATTAAGATTGCACAAATATATTTAAGAATATCCAGATTATGATAGTTGATCAAATTTTCTTCTTTGTTTTTATCTATTTTATTTTGGATATAAATAGATACCGCACTGAATAGTAAGATTAATGATAACATTGACAGAGGATGAGCAAGCCCGTTTTCTATTTGCAGAACATTAATTTTTTTTAAGAACAGTATCAGTATGGTGACAACAGCAGTAATTAAAATTTCATTTTTATATTTCATGTTAGCTTATCTCCTCTGGATATATATTTTTCACAAATATTTAGTACGCCTGATTTTAACCAAATGTTTATAGGCTTATCCTATCAAATCCACTCTATTTTGACAAGCATATCCATTTTTTTATTAAGGGCAGTTATGTTCTGGTGCGTACTGTAATACAATAACAATATATGTTGAGTTTATCAATTGTTTTGTGATAAAATATTGTGGGTGATAAAAATGGCTAAAAAATCAAAGAGAGGAAAAATGGCAACTCTTTTAATTGTAATGATTATTATTTCGATGATTGTACCAGTTGTTTTATCAAATCTTTTACTGGTATTTGGTTAAGGAGGTTATGATGAAGGATTATTTAGTTCGCGGAATGGTTAAAAACCGTCCGATTCGTGTGTTCGCATGCCAGACAACGAACCTTGTGGAAGAGGCTAGAAAACTTCATGATTTATGGCCCACTTCAGCGGCAGCATTAGGCCGAATGATGAGTTCAGTGCTGATGATGGCCAGCATGGAAAAAAATAACGAGAAGCTGACAGTAACGATTAATGGCGGAGGTCCTATTGGGACAATGCTCTGCGTTACCCGTGGTGATGGGAAAATCAAAGGATTTGTCGGTGATCCGCATTGTATGTATACCAATAATGAGACAGGCAAACTGGCAGTGGGATATGCGGTTGGCAATCAAGGCTATTTGCAGGTAATCAAGGATATGGGCTTGAAAGAGCCTTTCGTGTCTCAGGTCCCTTTGCAGTCTGGTGAGATTGGTGATGATTTTACGATGTATTTTGCTGCCAGCGAACAAACGCCTTCTGCAGTAAGCGTCGGTGTATTAGTCGGTGAGACAAATGAAGTTCTTGCCAGCGGAGGTTTTATTGTGCAAATGATGCCAGGTGCGACAGAAGAGGATATTACATATGTGGAAGAGGCTTTGACAGATTTTCCGCCTGTTTCCAGTCAGATTCACGATGGCTTAACGCCTGAAGAAATTCTTGAGCGTTTATTAGATGATGTAGAAATTTTAGGGCATCAGGATCTGAAATATGAATGCGGATGTTCAAAAGAACATTTTGCTGAAGCATTACTGACATTGGGCAAAAGTGAATTAGAAGATATATTAAATACGGATGGTTTCTGTGAGGTCAATTGTCAATTCTGCAATAAAAAATATCGTTTTGAAAAAGCAGAATTGGAAGCAATGATTGCCAGTCTCTAAAAAATGGAACTGTGCTAATAAAAAGTGTCTTCAAATAAAATGATCAACGTAAGGTATTGACAGTTTTTTTGGCGATTGAATTGATATTCATTTTGAATATTTGTCAATCGCCTTTTTATGTTTGTTGTTGTCTGCAGTTAAGTAAAGTTAAAGCTATTGTTAGGATTTATTTTATGATTATTGAAATATTAATTGACATTCTCAAAAATGAGAATATAATAATAATTGAAATTAAAAGGAGGCAGAGATCAAAATGAACATGGCTGAAGTCATTATGAATCCTGTGCGGCAGAGAATCATTCAATTTTTGATGGTGCATGATAAAGGAACGGTGAAAGAAATCAAAAACAAGCTTAGTGATGTGCCAACACCGAGCCTATATCGCCATGTAAAGATTCTGGCTGAAAACTCTGTGATCGTGGTGGTTGAAGAAAACAGAATTAGAGGAACTGTTGAGTGTGTTTATCAGCTAAACCCCAGTGCGTTGACTGTTGAAGATGAGGATGGTATGTCTGTTCAGATTGCTCTGATGAGTATTTGTACCTCGTTTGCGAAATACTTTGCAGGAGGTAACGCCAATCCACGAAAAGATATGTTTATGCTGACAAGCGGGACTTTGATGCTGACAGATGGTGAGTTTGAAAATTTTCTTAAGGAAATCAATGAACTGGCAATGAAGTATATTTCCAGGGAGCAAACCGAAGGATGCCGCCCAAGACAAATTACTTTGATCTCATCGCCAACCCAATAATTATATAAATGAAAAATATAAATTCTGCATTTCATCTGCGTAAATCGCAACTTGTCTGTTTGCTGTTGCAATGGCAAGAAAATCCCGCTATGATTTCTTTGCAGGGAATGGAAAGAGGTGAGAATCTTGCGTGTATCCATTCGAAAGGTTTTACATTCGGAGGATGAACAGGTTGTTTTAGAATGTGTGGCAATGACAAAAGACTTTGAGGACATCCGGACATATGCTTTGATGAAGGGCAAACTTATAGTCGGATATATTAACAATGTGGTTTATCAGATTCCTCTGACGGACATTCTTTATTTTGAGGCAGTTGGAGAGCAAATTTTTGCCTATACCTCTGAGGAGATTTATGCTGTAAAAAAACGCCTGTATGAGATTGAGGCATTGTATGCTGATCAGAAATTTATTCGCTGTTCCAAATCTGTTATTGTAAATCTTTTGCAAATTGATTCTTTTCGCCCGGCACTAGATTCTCGTTTCCTTGCCAAAATGAAAAACGGGGAGGAAATTATCATCTCCCGCATGTATGCCAAGGGACTGAAAAAGAGACTGATGGAGGGATAAATATGCATGAATTTTTGATAAAACAGTTTCGGGTTTTCCTGTTGTGCCATTTGTTCATTACAGTAGATACGGTGATTATAGGGCAAATGCTCGATCCGAGTGCTCATCTTACTTATCGTTCAATGTGTGGACCGCTGATTCTGGCTGCATTCTGTGTTCTTCCTTCCTTTATAATGTACTGCAAAGAGGAATTATCCATTCGCCAGATAATCATTCGCAGGCTGCTTCAGGTAATTTTAATCGAAGCAATTGTCTTAATATTTCTGCACCTCATGGATTCTATAAAGAATCTTGGTGCAACGGTCATAGTGGCTGTGTCTGTACTGATTGTTTATGGCCTTGTATGGGCAGTGGATTGGATATTTGGATGGATGGAAGCCAAAACGCTGAACCGTTATTTAAAACAACTGAAAAAGGAGGGGTAATATGATGAAAAAACAAGGGCAATGGCTGTTATGCCCCATTTGTCATAGCAAAACTCGTGTCTGGATACGAGAAGATACAATACTTCAAAACTTTCTGCTTTTCTGCCCAAAGTGCAAGCAGGAGAGATTAATTAATTTAAAACAATTTCATATGACCCTTTTACCAGAGCCGGACGCTAAGACGCAGAGCCAATCATCTTAAAATGTAGATGGTTGACTCTGTATTTTTTTACTCATATTTTATCAAGAGATAAAAAGCTGTATCAGGGTGTGGGGATAAAGCGGCAATGGCCTGCAGAGCGACGAAAGGAAGGACATATTTTTTGGGCAAAGACAGTGCGTTGATATATATTGGGAGAATTTTTGTTGATCCTTCCAAGTCTAATACAGGTTATGGCCCGGGCATTATGAAACAAATTGAAGCTATATTTTCTAAGGTTTTGGTATGGGAATTGGAAACCCCTGTGTGGAATGTGCGAACAATAACAAATGGTTGGGTTAAGGGGCGAAATATAGCGCAGTCAACGAAGATATGCAAATAAAAGAAGCGTGGACACTGCAGATAATGCAAAAAGGGAGATGAATAATGATGGCTACAACACAAGCATATGTCGTATTTGTCTGTGATCAGATAAAAGGAGTCGGTGAAGTTCGATTTAAGAAGATGTTTGGGGAATATCTGGTTTATGTGAATGACAAGTCTGTACTTGCTGTTTGCGATAATACTGTATATGTTAAAATGGTGCCAGAGATTGAGGCGAAAATGCTGCAGGCTAAAATAGGATATCCTTACAGCAATGCTAAGGCACATTATATATTAGAGATTGATAAAGCTGATTTTTCCAAAGAAATTGTTGCTATATTAGAAGCCGTAACGCCTGTTTCGAAAACCAGTAGGAAGCGTAAAAAATTAGGTGTATAAGAAGACAAAAATAGGAAATTTATTAAGGTGTTTTCTGGTGATATGACAGCAATCATCGCGCTTTGTATATTTTATAGAAAATAACCGCAGCATTGGTTCAATGAAATAAGGAGAGAATAACAATGAATAAAAAGAAAATAAGTTCATTATTGTTAATTGCAAGTGTAGGTCTGGCTTTTGCAGGCATCATTTTCTTGTGTGCAGACATATTTGGTGAAATGAACAGCAACTGGCTGGTTAGTGGGGCGCTTATTTGTGTTTTCCTTTCTAACTTATTTAATATCATAGGTGCTTCATTCAATAAGAAAGAAGAACAGTAGTCTGCAAAGAAATGTCATATAACAATTAAGTAAAGGAGAGACAAAAATGGAGAAAAGACTTTATAAATCAAATGAAAACAAGATGCTGGATGGGGTTTGCGGGGGCATTGGTGAATATTTCAAAATTGATCCTACGCTTGTTCGTTTAGGCTGGGTGCTGTTTTCTGCCTTGGGCGGCAGTGGACTTATTGCATACATCATCGCAGCGATTCTTATTCCTGGCAGACCGCAATGCATTTAAGCCGTGTGAAAAGTGCAGATTTGCCGGATGTAAATTGACTATTTTATAGATTGGTATTGTGATAAAGCAAAGTTTAAGAAAGGAGCAAAATCATGAAAAGTCTGATGATCATTCAAAAAACATGGAAGGTATTCAAAACGTTGTCCATGATTGCCATGGTTGTATCTTTTATTGCCGCAGGTACTGCGCTTTTGGGTTTGTTGTGTGTGATTGAATGGCAGTCGGAAGGCATGCTTGGCTTTGGCAGGCATTTTATGCAATTTACAAAGTCTGTCAGCCTGGAATCAGCGATCTGTATACTGCTTTCCGATGCGGTGTTCGCTTTAACTTCAGGTATCCTCAATTTTTTTGCCTGGGATTATTTTAAGTTGGAACAGGCAGAGGGAACGCCATTTACATACCGCGGCGCAGATAAAATTCGCAGTTTAGGTATAAAGACCATCGTTATGCCTATTGTCGCAACGATTATTTCTGCTGTGATTTATAGCTGTTTTGATTTAACAAACGCCTTTACCAGGGACAACGCTGCCAATATTGTGTTAGGCATTGCTCTGATTCTGGCATCTCTGGTGTTTCGTTACGGTGCTGATTTACAGATAAGTAAAAGTGCTGTCTCTACGGAGCGTTGATTGTAAAAAAGTGATTTTTCTCTATGATAGATAGTGAGAGGTGTTTTTATGAATCAAATTAAAACCGGAAAGCTGATTCGTTTTCTTCGCCAAAAGCAAAATCTGACGCAGCTGGCTTTGGCAGAAAAAATGAATGTTTGTGACAAAACGATTTCAAAATGGGAGCGTGGCTGCGGCGCACCGGATATTTCACTATTGCCGCTATTGTCTGATGCATTGGGCGTTGAGACGGAAGCTTTGCTGAAAGGGACGCTGGAAGAAAATGATATGAGTAACGGAAATATGAAAAAAATTAAGTTTTATATTTGTCCTGAATGCGGCAATCTCATGTTTAGCACAGATGATGCGAATATTTACTGCTGTGGTCAGAAGGCAGTCCCTTTATTTGCACAGAAGGCGAACAGAGAGCACAGTTTGAAAATTACAAGTGAAGGCGGCGAGTGGTATATCACTGCTAATCATGAAATGCGGTGAGAGCACTATATTTCCTTCCTTGCCTTTCTTAGCAGCGATACACTGATTGTAAAAAAGCAATATCCAGAATGGGAGCTGGAAACGAGACTGCCGTTTTTTGCTCATGGAACACTTTTTTGGTATTGTACACAACATGGGCTGTTCATTCAGGACATATAATCACGAAAAGAAAGGAGAATGTTCAATGAAAGCATTTATGAGTGCAGCTTTTCCCTGGCTGCTGGCAGGGCTGGCTTTGGTGATGATTGCGGCTGCCTATGCTGGGGCACGGGATGAGGAGGCAAAAAAGGCATATGGTCAGAAAATTGTTACTGGTGCAGGTTTAGGGATTGTCGCAGGGGCAGTTCTGAATATTTGTGGTTTTCTAAATAGTAATGTCATTTGTTTGACCATCGTGCCGCTGTTAGGCATGGCCATTGCATCTATGATACCAGAGAGGGGAAGCGATGCATGCAAAAAACGCTGATTAATTATATGGGACTTTTGGGGGTTGTGAGTCTTCTCTCTTATACCGCTGCAGTTTTGTTTGCCCCAAGTGCTTATCCGGATTATCACTGGATGGCACAGGCAGTCAGTGATTTAAGTGCAGAATCTGCCCCATCCAGATTACTTTGGAACCAATTGGCTGCACCTTACAATGTGTGTGGTCTGCTTAGTGTCATGATGGTATGTGTTGATGTTTCAAAGCGGCAGACAGGAAATCGGATTTTACGGTCTGGCATTTATCTGTTTGCAGTCATGAACTGGGTATCTTCTTTAGGCTACGCTATGTTTCCATTATCTGATACAGGCAGTCTGGCTGGTTTTCAGAATGTGATGCATCTCGTTGTCACGGCTGCCGTTGTACTTCTCTCTATTCTGTCTTTGTTAATCATGATTATTGGCGGATTGCGTCAGAAAACAAGCCCTTTTCTCGCAGTATCGGCGGCAATTGCACTGGGATTAATGCTGGCTGGGGCGGTTGGTGTCAATATCGTACCCGCAGATTATTTTGGCATCCCAGAACGCTTGAGTGTCTTTGCGGTTGCAGGGTTTCAGGCAGCGTTGGGAATCTATTTGTTTGATGAAGGAGGCAAAACGAATGAGTAAATATGATCCACTTTGGAAGTATATTCAAAAACAAAACAGTCTGACACTGCAGCTGAGTTTTACGGAGATTGAAACTATCTGCGGGTTACCCGTTGATCATTCTTTTCTGCGCTATAAAAAAGAACTGCTCAGTTATGGGTGGCAGGTCGAGAAAATCTCAATGAAACAACAGATAATCAGATTTCGGAAAAACCAGTAAGATGAATATTATGAGGGTAGTGCAAAGATGCCTGATTAGACAAAAGTATGCAGAAAAGCTGCTGCTTATTGTACAGCCAGTCGTTCTATTGGTTAAAAGAGTGCTGTTGCTTTAAATATATTTTGAGGAGAAAACACATGAAGAAAACATTATCTATTATATTAGCACTGACAACTTTTGCCGGACTTCTCAGTGGATGCAGAGTGACGGTTCATTCACCTGTCGGTCTATCCTCTTTCTATTATGAAAACGCAAAGCATTATACTGTCGGCGAGGCGAGTATTTTTGATAAGGTGGATTGTGTGGAAATCCAATGGCTCACTGGTAAAGTCACGGTGACTGCGCACAGAGAAAATGTCATCCGTTTTTCAGAGGAAGCTAATTTGGCACTGACAGATGATCAAAGTGTTCATTTTTGGCTGGATGGGACGACTTTACGGATTCAGTTTTGCGGCAGCGATGAGTGGAATTTGAATGGTATGGAAAAGAATCTGACGGTCCTGCTGCCAGATGAGCTGCTATTAAAGGAACTGAAGATTAACTGTATATCCGCAAACATCGAAGTCGATTCAGTTCAAGCACAACAATTGAACATTCATACGATGTCCGGCAATTTGGAGATGGCAAACTGCAAGATTACAAAAAAAGCCAATTTTAATACCACCTCCGGAATGATTACAGCTGAAATGCTTGGAACAATGGAAGAACTGCGTGTAAGTACGATATCGGGAAAAGCATCCGTCATGGCTCAATCTATTGACACGATTGATATGGATTCAATTAGTGGAAACATGCTTCTGTCTATCCGAGAAGCACCGAAAAAAATAAATGTGGAAACCGTATCCGGTGGAATCATTCTCATTTTGCCAGAAGATATTGGGATGACGCTTGGTTTTGATACCGTCAGTGGCAGGTTCTTTTCAGAGCTTTCCAACAGGCCCAGTGGGAAGTATTTTGTTTTTGGGGATGGGTTTTGTGAATGTTCTGTCGAAACGACTTCGGGTCATTTAAGCATCCAGGCCAATATGAGCTAAAGGAGAATGATGGCAGCGTTAGGGTTTGATGTTGCGAATAGGGGGAGATTAGTAAAGGATTTTGCCATGTTTCGATGCGCTTTGAGGAAAGAGAGGGTTGATGATGCGCTTATTCATTGTTAATACGCTGCCTGAAGATAATCCTGCAGCCAGGGCAGCCATTCATGAATTATCTGAAAAAATATCGGATGGACAGGTCATGCATACTTATGAGATGAATATTCATCCTTGCGCAGGCTGCAATTTCTGTTGGCTGAAAACACCAGGCATCTGTTCTGTAAAAGACGGTTATGAAGCAATTCTTAAAGAATATCTGGCATCCGATGTCACTGTTTTTCTGGCAGGCACAGCATTAAATTTTGTGGATTATCATATGAAAAATATGGTGGACAGACTGCTTCCGCTTGTGACCATGTATATTAAAATCGCAGATGGTCAATGCCGCCATGAACCCCGCTATGATAAGAAATTTTGTTTTGGTTTGTTGTATGCAGGCACAGCAGATCAGAATTATTTGAATGAATGGTTCGGGCGAGTGATTTTAAATTTTGGCGGTGAAAGTCTTGGGGCTTTTCCTATTGAACGAGCAAAGGAGGTGCTTTCGTGCATTTAGTGATTATCAGCGGTGCTTCAAGACCGCAGCGCCTGAGCAATACAGCTAAGATGATCGATGCTTTTTTGCAGGGATATGAGGCCGCAGGCAATACAAGTGAAGTCTGGTATCTGTCAAATCGCAATCAATGGTCAGAAGCTAAAGCGGCGTTTGAAAAGGAAAACTATATTCTTTTGGCTTTGCCTTTATATGTAGAAAATATGCCGGGCATAATGCTGGAGTTCTTAACCCAACTGTCACCAAAAAGTGTCCCTGGGACGCGCATGGCATTTTTGCTTCAGGGAGGCTTTCCAGAGGCTTCCCAGAGTCGGTGTTGTGAGAAATATTTAGAGGCATTGCCTGCACAATTGGGATGTATCTATGCAGGTACACTGATTAAAGGCGATATGTTTGGAATTCGTTTGATGGATGAAAAAAATCAGGCTAAAACATTATCTCCCTTTATAGAAATGGGGAGATATTTTGCCAGAACACACGTTTTTGATAAGGCTGTTGTGAATGAATTTGCCAGACCAGAATATATGTCCGCAAAAGAGATACGGATATTTAAAATATTTGGACGGCCTGTTCAGCGAATTTTTATGGGGCGGATGGCCAAAAAAATGGGATGCAAGGAACGGTTGGACAGTAAGCCTTATGCCTATATGCGGCATAGTCAGGGAGCATTTTCCAAATTAAAAAAAGATATCTAAGGAGCATTTGTTTGAAACTAATTATTTTATCACTGGAGAGTGTGCGCTAATCGGGAGGTTGGCAAAACATCACTCGCCATTCCTCCCGGGGAATAAAACACATATCTTTAGGAGGAAAAATTAATGAAATACGACAATAAACGAAAAAAATATAAAAAAGGTTATGATAAGACGCATCCATGTCATGACAGCTTTACCTGCAAAGTTTGCGGCAGATTAGTCGTGACATCAGGTGCTGGAACGCATCACCGCAATCATTGTCCATACTGCCTGAGCAGTCTCCATGTAGATGTGGTACCGGGCGACCGGGCAGCTGATTGTGGCGGGATAATGGATGCAATTGCTGTATGGGTACAAAAAAACGGAGAATGGTCCGTCATTCACCGCTGCCGCAGATGCGGAAAGCTCTCTTCAAACCGCATCGCTGCCGATGATCATCCCATGAAACTGATGTCTGTCGCCATGAGGCCTGTAGCCCTTCCGCCATTCCCACTTGAGAAAATCGAGGAAATGACTAAATTGATGGGTGGAGATGGAAAACTGGGATAGTACTTCTTCCAGACATATTTTAAAATTGATGTTCTAAAATGGAAAATCCCATTTTTTAATGCTGATCCATGGTATAATGCAAGTAGTTTTCTTAGGAGGATGAAACCATGATAAAAATGATTGTGACAGATATGGATGGGACGTTATTAGGCAGTCATGGTCTGACAGAGCGCACCGCTAAAGCAATTGCCAAAATCGTTGATTCAGGCGTTGAATTTGCGGTAGCGACAGGCAGGGATTTAAGCGGCGTCAAAGGAATTTTTGAAGAGAAAAATCTGCCTTTTTCTGCGATTCTGGGGAATGGGGCTCAATTTTGTAACCGCAGTGGAGAAATTGTGAAAACGGCTTATTTAAATAAAGCGAGATTTAAAGAGATCATTCAAATATTTGATGAGGAAGAAATTCATTATATGATTTTCTGTCATGATGGCTTTTTTAGTATCCAACAGCCAGAGGAAGTGGCCGAGGCATTTATCAAACGCGGCATGCATCGTTTTAAGCGCACCCGCAAACAGGTATTGGCGAACTGGGCAAATTCACCAATGCCTTGCATGATGCTTAAGAAAATTGCATCTGTGAATGATTTTCTGAAGGCAGATCATGAAATAATTAAAGTAGAAGCATTTGACATCGATGAAAGTAAAATTGCCCGGGCCAAAGCAAGACTTGTCAATATTGAGGGAATTGCTTATCTTTCTTCTTTTCCGGATAATGTGGAAGTGACGGACATTAATGCGCAAAAAGGGCTGATTCTTCGTGAGGTAATTGCCCAGATGGGGATCAGCGCTGATGAAGTGGCGGTTTTTGGTGACGGCATGAATGATATTACGCTGTTTGAACAGTTCCCCTACAGTTTTGCAGTAGAGAATGCTGATCCGGAAATTAAACGGCGGGCATATCGCATTATTCCGTCCAATGAAGAGGATGGGGTGGCCTGGATGATTGATGAAATGATAAAGGCGGGGCTGGAAATCATCTAGCCCCAGGCGTTCCAATGTTTCAAATTGGTGAGGCGTGCTGCCTCACTTTTAGTTTATGGCAGACAAGCATTTGTAAATAATGAAAATATACCTGTTTATCAAAGAAAAAAGGTGTCAGGCTATTTGCCTAAACACCATAGATATCGTGATAGAGCTGTTCTTTTAAGCGCGGGAAAGCTTCAGCCCTGATGGCCTCAGGATAACTCATGACAATCAGCGGACAGCCGCCATAGCCTTCTCCTAATACCGGTAAACGGTAAGGATAATCATTGAGATGAAATCCACAGCGCTGATAAAAGCCAATTCTTCTTTGGGCAATTTCTGTTTCCGGCGGTTCAACTTCTAAAATGACTGGCAAGCTGGATGCATGCAGTATTTCTGTTAAGATTTTTTGGCCTAATCCATGCCCGCGCAAGGACTGATCGACCGCAAAAAATTCCAGAAAAAGAAATTCCGGATGTGTATATCCCAACAGTAATGCGGTTATTTTACCATTCTCTTTCAGTGCCCGACCATAAAAATCATGACGTTGGAAGATCTGATAATGACGGTCTTGAGGCTGCAATTCTTCTTTAGGAAAGGTCGCCTGAAGAATCGCGCGGACTTCGTCAAAATCTTCCAGGGTTATTTTTTGTAATTTCATTTTATCATCCTTTCATGCAAATAGTTTATCTTAAATTTAGAAAGAAGTAAATAAATAGTCGATTTTTTTAATTTTTTCACAAATAATTCTGTAAAAATTGCCTTAAATTTGTTATGATAGTGACATATCGATATAGGGGAGGAAATATTATGAATTTTGTTTATGTTTCACCACAGTTTCCAAAGAACTTTTATCACTTTTGTGAATGCTTAAAAAACAATGGCGTGAATGTCCTGGGAATTGGTGATACACCATATGATGAGCTGGCCCCTGAATTAAAGGCGAGCCTGACTGAGTATTATAAAGTTAATACCCTGGAAAGCATGGATGAGAAAATCCGCGCTTTGGGTTATTTTATTCACCGTTATGGTAAAATTGACTGGCTGGAATCCAATAATGAGTACTGGCTGGAATCCGATGCAGCATTACGTACCGATTTTAACATTACCACGGGTATGAAGACAGATCATATTCTGGATTTTAAAGCCAAATCCGCGATGAAAGCTTTCTATGAAAAAGCGGGTGTGCCGACAGCACGCTATCACCTTGTTAAAGAAGAAGCGGATGCGAAAGCATTTATTGCACTTGTTGGTTATCCTGTGATCGTTAAACCGGATATTGGTGTGGGTGCCAGCAAAACTTATCGTCTGAATAATGATGAAGAGCTGATGAGCTTTTTAGCTGAAATGGGCGATGTACAATATATTATGGAAGAATTTGTCAATGGTACGATTGAAACTTATGATGGTATCGTTGATTTAGATAATGAAGTGGTTTTTGAAACATCTCATGTGTTCCCTGAACCAGTCATGAATATCGTTAATGATTCACTGGATATGGCTTATTATTCGCAAAGAGAAATTCCTGCCGATCTTTTAGATGCCGGACGCCGAACTTTGAAGGCTTTCAATGTGCGCGGACGCTGTTTCCATTTTGAATTCTTCCGCTTAAATGAGGCAAAAGAAGGACTTGGCAATCAGGGGGATATCGTTGGACTTGAAGTTAACATGAGAACACCTGGCGGTTATACACCTGACATGATGAACTTTGCCAATGACTGCAATATTTACCAGATGTATGCCGATATGGTTGTTTATGGTAAATATCAGGGTCCTGCGCCAGAGCGTTTATACAGCTGCGTTTATGCGTCACGCCGTGATAATCATGTTTACCAGCATACACATACAGAAATTATGGAGAAATATCATGGCGATATGGTGATGCAGGAACGTATGCCAGCGATTCTTGCCGATGCGATGGGCGAAGAATTCTATATGGCAAGATTTAAAACACAGGAAGAAGTGGATGCATTTATCCGCTTTGTACAGATGTAAGGAGTTAATGGTATGAAGAAAGATTACGTAAAATTTTATAGCCGTCACTTAAATCGTGATATGGAAATTAATGTTTATGGGCATAGCGGAAAACCTTGTGTTGTTTTCCCTGCACAGGATGGCCGTTTCTTTGATTTTGAAGGATTTGGCATGGTGGATGCCTGCGCTTCATTTATTGAAGAAGGCAAATTGCAATTATTTTGTGTAGACAGTATTGATAAGGAAAGCTGGTCAGATATGAATGGTCCTTGCCGTCCGCGGATTGAACGCCATGAACAGTGGTATAACTATATTATTGAAGAAGTGATTCCATTTATTTATGATTACAATGGCACAGGCATGAAGCCAATGACAACAGGATGCTCAATGGGGGCAACCCATGCGGCTAATTTCTTCTTCCGCCGTCCTGATATTTTCGACACAGTGATTGCGATGAGCGGATGCTATAGTTCAGATATGTTCTTTGGCAGCTATATGGATGATTTAGTTTATGCCAACTCACCAATTAACTACATTGAAGGTATGAGTTATGATCATCCGCATGTCCAAATGTATCGTGAAAATACGATTATTATCTGTATCGGACAGGGTGCCTGGGAGGATGAAATGATTGAATCCACAAGCCGTTTAAAAGAACTGCTGGATTATAAAAATGTCAATGCATGGATTGATTTCTGGGGCTATGATGTTAATCATGACTGGCCTTGGTGGAGAATTCAGTTCCCATATTTCTTAGGACATGTTTTAGGATAGGAGGCAGAAACATGAATGTGATTTTTATCTCACCTAACTTCCCATTATACTATTGGAATTTCTGCGATCGTTTAAAAAGACGCGGGGTTAATGTATTAGGGATTGGGGATGCCGCTTACGACAGTATGAGTGAAGCATGTCGTAACTCATTAACTGAGTATTACAAAGTGGGCAGTCTGGAAAACTTTGATGAAGTTTATCGTGCCTGCGGTTTCTTCACGCATAAATATGGTAAGATTGACTGGATCGAATCAGAAAATGAATACTGGCTGGAAACCGAAGCAACACTCCGTCAGGAATTTAATGTGAATACTGGTACAAAGATCCAGGATATGGGACCTATGAAATATAAGTCTAAAATGAAGGCTGTTTATGAACAGGCTGGTATTAAGGCCTGCCGCTATCATCTGGTTTCAGATATTGAAGCGGCCAGAGCATTTATTGAAACAGTTGGTTATCCAGTCGTTGTCAAACCTGATAACGGTGTGGGTGCTGCGGCAACTTACAAATTAAAATCTGATGAGGATTTAGTCCATTTCTTTAATACGAAAATTGATGTGCCTTATATTATGGAAGAGTTTGTACCCGGACATGTGGAAACTTTCGATGGCATTACTGATTCGCATAAGCATATTTTAGTATGCTCCAGCCATAAGATGTTAGTCAGCATCATGGATACGGTCAACGACGGCGGCGACTCAACGTTCCATTCCCAAAGAGTTGAAGAAATGGATATTTATGAAGTCGGCAAAAAAGCTGTTCAGGCTTTTGATACCAGAAGTCGTTTCTATCATTTTGAGTTTTTCAGACTTGATGAAGATAAAGAAGGTCTTGGCAAAAAAGGAGATTTACTGGGACTGGAAGTCAATATGAGAGCGCCGGGTGCCTATATGCCTGACATGATCAACTATGCCTGTGACTGTGATGTTTATGATATTTGGGCAGAAATGCTGGTTTCTGATAAGACAGACAGACAAATCCATCGTAAATATTCTGTTGGCTATGCCGCCAGACGCAATGGTGTTCAGTATAAATATTCTATGGATGAAATCAGAAACAGATACCAGAGCATGATTATGCAGGATGTCGATATTCCTGAAGCATTATCAGCGGCAATGGGGAACCATGCGTTTATCTTCCGTCATGAAAATGAAGATGCGATGCTGGAAATGTTAAAAACGATTATAGAGAAATAAGGTGAAAAAATGAGTTTTGAATCAAAAATTGAAAAATATGCAAGATTAGCAGTGGCTACAGGTGTCAATATTCAAAAAGGACAGCTGTTAGTTATCAATGCATCTGTCGACTGCGCCTGGTATGTGCGTAAGGTTGTGAAAGCAGCCTATGAAGCCGGGGCTGGAGAAGTCGCTGTTCAATGGAGCGATGCACAAACGGATAAACTGCGCTATGAATATGCCAGTGATGAAGTCTTAAGCCACTTTGCCAATTGGCAATATGAACAGAAAAAAGAAAATATTGAACGAGGCTGTGCCTTTTTAAGTATCGGATCACCTGATCCAACGCTTTTAAAAGACATTGATGCGAATAAATTAAGAATGGCACAGATGGCTCAGTCTAAAGGTTTGCAGCCATTACGTTATTACACCAGTGCCAATAAGGGCCAGTGGTCTGTCGAACTTTTGCCTAACCCAACATGGGCTAAATTAGTTTATCCTGATCTGGATGAAGAAGCAGCCATGGAAAAATTATGGGATGCTATTTTCTACTGCTGCCGAATTGGTGAAGATAATGATCCGGTTGCTGATTGGAAGGTTCATTCTAATACCATCGTAGAACATGGCAAAAAATTAAACAGTTATCAGTTTAAACAGCTGCATTTCAAAAACAGCAAGGGAACTGATTTAGTGGTTGAATTAGTCAGTGACCACCGCTGGGAAGGCGGATTGGAATTTACGCCTGCCGGTGTTGGTTTTGTACCTAATTTACCAACAGAAGAAATTTTCTGTATGCCCCATCGTGAGCGTGTTAACGGCAAGGTTTATGCCACTAAACCATTAAATATTCAGGGCAAGCTTGTAGAAGATTTCTGGTTTGAATTTAAAGATGGTGTTGTTGTGGATTTTGGTGCCAGCAAGAATTTGGAAAGCTTAGCTAATTTGCTGGCAATGGATGAAGGCGCAAAGCATTTAGGAGAAGTTGCTTTGATTTCTGATAATTCACCTATCTCTAACACAAATACTCTTTTCTACAATGGCTTAATTGATGAAAATGCTTCCTGCCATTTGGCTTTAGGCAACTGCTATCCATACAACATTGCCGGGGGCAATGACATGAGTGAGGAAGAACTGAAAAAGCGCGGTGCCAATTTCTCAATGACACATTGTGATTTCATGTTCGGCAGTCCTGATATGTCTGTCATCGGTATTGACCAGAATGACAATGAAGTTGTTGTCTTTGAAAACGGAAACTTTGTATTTTAAAAATCAGCTGTCACTTATTGGTGGCAGCTTTTTTGCTTTTAGCGACAAATACCTGGATATGGTTGACAACCTGTAAAAATTAAAAATTTATTGAAAAAAAGGAAAGAAAAAAGATTTGATGAAACAACCACGGATGCTGCCGTCGTTTAATATCAACAAGCTTTGTTTTGATAGATAGCATGAATTATAATTACAAGAATGTTTTTAGACTTAATATTAGTATAGGTGTAGTGAAATGATGCTTCTGCTGTATTATTTGTTACTTTTTTCTGGAATAGAGGCTTGAATATAGTTATTTTATTGTTTGATATAATTTTGAGCAAGGATTGCAAAAGTGTAATTGTAAAAGGTATCTGTAATCGATTTAATAGAATCCTGACAATCATTTTCCAACCATTTTATTGAAACATTGAAAAAGCATCCAGCATAGTAGTAAGGTGCATAATCCCCTAAATCAAGGTGGTTCACTTTAAAATTTTCAATTAAAGCGTCATTTAAAAACTGCAAGTAAAAATGTTCCAGATGAAGTTGAATGATTAACTTCATCAGTCTTTTTTTCTCTTTGATTTTTGTAAAGATAGTGAAGAACAATTCATAATAGTCATCGTTATTTTTGGCTGTATAGTGGATTAGTTCTTTAAAAGTATCCATTTCTTTATTAAAACAACTTAAAATAATATCATTTTTATTGTTAAAATGACGATAAAAGGTAGCTCTTCCAATGCCAGCTCTATTAACAATATCCACAATTGTTATTTTGTCATAAGGCTTTTTTGAAAGAAGCTGGAATAAAGCATCCACAATGTATTGTTTTGTTAAGTCGGTTCCAGTACTTTCTATCATGAGACATATTTCTCCTTTTGTCTAATTTCAAATACACTATTTGTTGCACTGTTTAAGTCAGATTGATTATCAAAAATATTTAAGGTATATTCTAAAATGTGGAACATGCATAGATTATAGCATTGTTTTGATGATGAAATCAAGGAGGATAAAAAATGGAGAAAGTAAGTGTTGTTACAGGTGCAACAGGTGGTATGGGTTTTTGGACAGCGAAGCTGGCAGGAGAGAAAACAACCGTTCTTTTAAGTGATGTCAATCAGGAAAAAGTGAATCAGGCTGTCGAAAAATTACGTGAAGAGGGCATTAAGGCAGAAGGAATGGTTTGCGATGTTACGTGTAGAGAACAAGTGCGTGCTTTGGCTCAAAAAGCAGCATCTATGGGACAAATTACTGCTGTTTACAATGTAGCAGGATTAGCTTCTACAAACTGTTCATCTGGAGAAAAGATTATGCGTGTTAATGCCTTTGGCATTGTCTATTCTAATGAAGAATTTTCTAAAGTGATGGAAGGCGGATGTTTTGTTAATTTGGCTTCTACAACAGCTTATTTATTGCCGGCAGATCGTCAGCCTGCTCAGATATTTGATTTAGTATTTGAAGATGAAACTAAATTTGAAGAAAGTATGCTGGGCATGGCGCAGACAGCAAATATGGCTTATGCAATTTCCAAGGCATTTGTCAAATATTATACAGCAAAATCCGCATTTGCCAGAGCCAGTGAGAAAGGCATTCGTGTTGTTTCTGTATCTCCCGGCGCAGTGGATACCCAGATGACTCAGAATGAGGCAAGCGCTGGCGGCGTTGCCAGATCCGTATCTTATACTGGATTTAATCGTATTGGAAAACCTGAAGAACTCGCCTTCAGTATTGTTTTTATGGGGGATGAACGCAACAGCTATGTAACTGGCGTAGATTTGTTAGTAGATGGCGGAGGCATTGCCGAAGGATTTGACGGATCAAGTATGCGAGGTGAAAAAAAAGGCGATTTAGATGCTTTAATCAAGGAAAGATAATTTTTGAATATCAAAAAAGGAGATAGCGGTTAAGTATTTTTGTTTACTTAATGCCGCCATCTCTTTTTAAATGGACTGAAACTTTTGACTGGCAAATTTTAAAAGGTAAATAGTACAAAGGGTAATGCCAATGACAGTTATAACTGCAATAACACTCAAAATCGCTGTTGAAGGTAAAACGGCAGTTTGCATTAATCCAATTGGGATGAAACTGAATGCCATGGCTGACAGGATGACGAGCATTTGTGCCATCCCCTGCTTAACAGCTTTCATTTCACTTTCCCATGAAAGGTGAGGAATCCAAATATTGAAAATCAGACCTAATTGACTGTATAAAACGGCTTGTAAAGCGGGAAGGATCAAGACAGTCATCAATTCCTGAAGATTGAGGGCCAGACTATGACTTAACAGAAGACTGGCAATTAAGAGGGTTGGTAAAGAAAGCGTTAAATTGACAAGGATTTTAGATAGGAAAATTGTCTGTGGTTTAACAGGCAATACTTTGTTTTGCCAAAAGTATTTGCCTTCCATTGAAATAGAACATCCGGTTGTTGTTCCCGAACCAATCAAAAACCCTATCATCAGAGGTAAAGCTGAGACAATCATTGGCTTGATTTCTGCTATTTCCAGAAATTGCAGCACAGTGTCCAAATCCTGAAACTGCAGGTATATCGTTACACCCAATAAAAGCACATAGATGATGGCTGTATTGGTGACATAGGGAACACTGCTTAGATAACGCCGGAATTCTTTTTTATAGAGTGCCTTTAAAACAGAATTTTGATAAGATACCTTGAGCCCGCCTGATTTTTTGACAGTTAATTTGATGGTTGTGTTAGCTTGTGTTCTGGATATTACAGCGATAATGACGGCCATGGAGATAGCCTGCACAGCCAGGTACAATAACAGCGCTATCCAGTCCGAATGAATTAAGAAATCCACAAAATATTGAGATAAAGGATAAATACTGGCCAGCATTTGTGAAATCATTTCAAAAATGGAAGTTGGATTCTCAATATTCTGCATCTGAAACGCATAATAATAGACAATAAATACAAAAGCGAAGGTTAAAAGGATGGTTATATATTTACTATGACGGAATCTTTGTGAGATTTGATGAATGATGAGTCCTGTCAATATGCCCAGTGCCAGAGGAAGCATTGGCGCAAATGGCAGAAGACCAATCAATCTAAGATAAAAATCAAAGGCAATATTTCCAAAGTAACTCATTGCCAGCATACAAGGAATGAAGATAACGACTAATACTAAAAGTGTTTCCACATACATTGGGATCAGGCGTGAAAGCAGAATTGTTCTTTTTGACAGAGGCAAAGCATAAAGGATGGCATCATCCTGCAGATGAATCAGTGTGCCCTCTACACGATGAACCGAAGAAACCAGAGCCATTAATGAAGCAATGGTAAAGATAGCAGCCGGCAACAGATCCAGTAAACCGACTTTTGAAAGATAATAAGCCGCAAAAAAGCAATAGCCGCAAAGATATCCGCCAATAATCAGGGCAATGACGAAGAAGAATCCTGATTTTTTAAGAAACTTAGGATCTTTTGGATTAATTATTTGTAAGGACTGACTCTTACATAGACTTATTAATGTTTTCATGCTGTGTCAACTCCATAAATACGTCTTCTAAGCTTTCATCACCCTTGATATCTTCCATTTTACCGCTGGTTATGAGATGTCCCTGTTTTACAATCGCGACTTTAGTGCAGAGTTTTTCGGCAACCTCTAAAACATGGGTTGAAAAGAAAATCATTTTATTTTTTGCGCACATTTCTTTCATGATATTTTTGAGGGTCAGACTGGCACTTGGATCCAACCCGACAAATGGTTCATCCAGAATTAATAAGTCTGGCTCATGAATCAATGCAGAAATAATGACCAGTTTCTGTTTCATCCCATGCGAATAGGCACTGATTAAATCATCAAGAGCATCCTGAATTTCAAATAATTGGGATAGTTCCTGAATTTTTTTGTTTCTTGTTTCATTGTCTATTTCAAACACATCGGCAATCAATGAGAGATACTGCAGGCCTGTCAGAAAATCATAAATATCTGGATTATCAGGAATATAGGCGATCTTCTTTTTGAAAGCGATAGGATCATTTTTTAACGAAATATGATCTAACATAATTTCTCCCTGATCCATTGGCTGAATACCGGCCAGGCATTTTAAAGTTGTGGTTTTGCCAGCACCATTATGGCCAATGAAAGCATATAGATCACCCGGCTGTATATCCAATGATAAATCAAAAATACCTTTGTCATTGTTATATTGCTTAGTTAAATGAGATATCTTTAACATTTTCTTTCCTCCTTTAATTAGATATTTAGGAATTCATCTAAATATCTAATTAAAGTATATCATCTTTTTGGTTTGAGTCAAGAAAAACTGTCCATACTTGAAGTGAAAGGTGGCAGAAAATAATGGAATTGAAAGAGAGTCAGACAAAGCATAATTTAATGAGAGCATTTGCGGGAGAAAGTCAGGCCCGCAATCGATATACTTTTGCCCACGGCAAAGCACTCCAGCAGAATTTATATGTCATTGCCGAAGTGTTTAAATTTACGGCAGATCAGGAAAAGGCACATGCGGAAGTATTTTATAATCATTTAAAGGCAATGACAGGACAGAATATTGAAATTGACGGTACGTATCCAATTGATTTATATGATGATATTTTAGGCATGTTAAAGGCGGCTAAACATAATGAGTTTGAGGAATTTGAAGATGTTTATCCGGCTTTTGCGAAAGTTGCAAGAGAAGAAGGATTCCCAAAAATTGCGGCGGATTTTGAAGCAATTGCCAAAATTGAAAAAATCCATGGCACCCGTTTTGACCGTTTAGCGATGCTGATTGAAAATCATGAACTCTTTGCCAGCAAGAAAACAGAAAAGTGGATGTGTCTGAACTGCGGGCATATTCATGAAGGCTCACAGGCACCGCAGATGTGTCCTGTCTGCAGTCATAATCAGGGATATTTTATTCGTTTAGCGCTATCGCCATATACTTGTGAACATATGACAGAATAATCTGTCTATTTCCCGGGCAATTTGTCGAGAGAGGAGTCCCTCTCTTTTTGTTTGTACCTGATATGCTCCATATATGTTTCCTTTATAAGCCAGATAAACAGCGATTTGTTTGGAAAATGAAAGCATAAACCGCCGCATGGAAGATTTTTCCGTACGACGGTTTTATGATGCTTATCATTCGTGTTTAAGCGGTCATTTAGCATAAATAGCATGGGTATTAAGCTGTTTTTGGATAAAACGGGCATTTTTCTTTCAGACATTGTGCGTTTCGAGGATAGAATTCACAGTGGACAGTCTCATCTTCGAGGCAGATGCCTTCTTTTTCTTTTAGAAACTGAATGGCGGTTTTTAAAGAAATGAAGGCATTGCGTTTGCAGCATCGCGGTCCGCCGACTTCGGCGATATTGGCTAATGCCCGGCTGGCTAAAAGCAGGTTTTCTTTATAGTATGCATTATCAGACAAGGGACCTGTTTGATGGACAATTGCCAGGGCGGCACCGACCGAAGCGGCTGAACCGCAAACGCCCCATTGGCCGCAAATAGCCCCAGGCATTTGAGAACCCCGCCTGATGAGTTCATCCAAAGCTTCTTCCAGGGAGAAATTGAGTCCTGTATTATGTAAAGCCGTTAATAAAGCAGCGCCATCTAAAATATGGTGCTCAGGACCATGCATATGGATCAGAGGATCCTGCATCAGTGTCCTGGCTATTTGAATGGGATTTTGATTTTGAATCTTTAAGCATAGTTCTTTGATTCGTTCGGTTTGTTGATTTGACATTTTATTTCACTCCTTTACCCCATTCTAACATTGCTTTGATAAACGGTAAACAAAAGCTGTCTTTTTTATTGAAATAAGACAAATATTGATACAAGTTGGATGAACGTGTCTCATTTCCAAAAATAATTAACTACTAATAGGATTGTTTTCAATCCTTTTTTTTAGTAAAATAATCCAAGGAGGTGATGCTGTGAAAAAAGTATTGCATCTGATTTTGATATTAGGCATGTTTTTAAGCAGTTTGTGTTTTGGTGCAGGGCTTTTTTGTGCAGAAGCCATGAAAAAAGATCATCTCTTAGAAGCGGTTCAGCGGGTAGATATGGTTGAAATTGTCAAATCGGAAATGGGTGACCAATACGAATTAATTGGTGAACTATTGGATACTAAAGAGTTTAAAAGCATTTTAAGTACCTATACGGATGGCTTAATTGATTATATTGCGGATGGTTCAGGGACAATTGACATTTCCCGTGAACAGTTAAGAGAATTGTTTACAAATTATTCATCCATTCTTTTGGAACAGTATCCGGAACTGGCGTTTTTGCCTACAGATAAATTTATTGATTTTTTGACGGAGTCCGTCAATGTGGAAAAGATACTGCCAAGCTATGAGGAAGTCATGGCTCAAATGCCCGTGGAGGCATTAACGATAATTAAGTGGATGAAAGCACCCTGGTTGGTGGCAGGATCTTTAGGGGTATTTTTAATATGCGGTATGATTTATCTGGCCGGCGATATCAAAGGGGCATTAAGAAGTATTGGCTGCGTCTTGTTAATGTCAGGGGGCATCATGCTTTTTGCCTCGGGGGCAGAAGGGTTTATTTTTTCTTTGAGTGAAATGCAGAAATATGTATTAGCTAAACCGGCTGTAAGTTATATCATCCAATTGTTAAGGCCAATAGCCAGCGCTTATATGGCTGCTGGTCTGTTAGCGATGGGAAGCAGTTTTATGATTAAAAAAGGGGGAAGAGCAACATGAGAAAGAAATATTTTTTCTTTGATGTCGATGGCACATTGACCAAAGCCGCAAAAGATCCGACGATTCCCAAAGAAACATTTGCCGCTTTGGATGCGTTAAGAGCGAATGGTCACTTTCTGGCGATTGCCACGGGCAGGGCTTTTTGTATGGCACAGTTTGCTATGGCATCGACAGGTATTGATAATATGATTTGCGATGGCGGCAATGGTTTCTGTCTGGATGGCAAAATTGTCGATATCGAGCCAATGGACAGAGAAAAATCAATCACTATCTGTAAAGAGGCCATGGCTAAAAAACTGCCGTTTGCGGTTGTCGATGGTGATTGTCTGGAATACCACAGCCCAGATGATCAGTTTCTGCGCATTGCCGGAGAGACATTAGCCAATTTAAAAGCGACGATTCATCCGGATTTTGATCCAAACAAAATCAAAAAATTCCACAAAATCTTTTTCGCTTTGCCAGAAGAAAGAGAATGTGAAATTGAGAATCGTCATTTATTGCCTTATATGCGCTATCATGAAAATGCTTTTGTTTTTGAGCCGGCAGATAAGTTTAAGGGCATTGTTCGAATGATGGCATACCTTCAGGCACCATTGGAAGATGTAGTTGTTTTTGGGGATGGCAAAAACGATTTGGATATGTTTGAAAAAGCCCCTTTCTCAATTGCTATGGGCAATGCCATTGAACCTTTGAAAGCAATTGCCAGCTATGTTACGGACCGCAGTGATAATGATGGCATCGGCAAAGCCTGCCGTCATTTTGGGTGGATTGAATGAAACGAATGTTTCAATGGATGATAGTGCTGGTGCTTATCTTGACAGTGTTCTTTTTTTGGAGAGATCGCAGCCGCCGCTATCATCATATATTGCTGGAAAATCAGGATCCGGGATTTTCAGATATTACAGAAATTCGCATTGGCACTTATAACATTAAGTCATTGAATAACGGTGACAGTCTTGCCGATGTAATCAATGAATTAAAAACAATGGATTTAGATCTGATTTGTTTTGAAGAAGTCGATGAAAAGTCCTGGCGAGCCAAAGGGATCGCGATGATGGAAGAGATTGCCAAAGGCATCGGTTATGATTACTATTATTTTTATCAGACCATGTTTCTGGGGATTGGTTACTATGGACTTGGTGTCATCAGCAGATATCCGCTCATGGAAGTTGCCAGTGAACCTCTGGATGTTTCTTTACTTAGAGAACCGCGGATACTTGCTTATGCCAAAGTCGATGTCGGAAATGAGCCGCTGAATGTATATCTGACACATTTGAGCTTTCGGCCATTTGAAGATAAATACCAGCAGATGGCAGTGCTTCAGGCGCGTTTTAAAAATAGTAAGCGAACGGTTTTAATAGGTGATTTTAATATATTTAAGGATGAAGATTTTTTTGAAATTGAAGGGATGCATGCCTGCAATCAGGCGGAGCAGAAGTATATAACATTCAGGGATTTTGGTTTTCCGGATAATATGTTTTATTCCGATGATTTAGTCATTGATCAGCTTGATGTCATGCCTTCAACATTTTCTGACCATAATCTTTTTTATGGCCGGCTGCAATTAAGAAAAGGGGAGAATAACAATGGATAGAACGATCATTTGTTCACGTGTACTGATGCATATGATGGATATCGAGCATCATCAGGTACAGTTTTCAGAAGGGTTTGTGGATTTGAATCCGACATCATTAGAATATTACGATAAAAAGCTTGAGAAAATATTTAATCATCCTAATTTGAAAGAAATAGAGGTCGGCAATTTTGCTTCTATTATCCTGCGTTCGAAGCAGATGCTGGAAGATGATGAAAAATATATGGAGCATTCTAAAATTATCACGCAGGAGTGGTTTGACATTGCCAGTCTGATTCAGGACATGCCAAATGCCAATCTTTTGTTTATGGAAACACGCGTTGACGGACAGGATCATATGGTCATTTTAAAACTGAATTATAAATATGCCCCTGTCATGGTTTCGGAAGAAGATGAAAATGGCAAGGAAGTCATGCGTATTACAACACGGCAGATGGTGCCTGGCAAAGCGCAGGGCATTGATGAAGCCATTATTGTCAATACCGAAACAAATCAGGTATTTTTGATTGAAAAGAAATTCCTGATTGATGGTAAGATGGGCTTTTACATTAATGAACAGTATTTAAAAGGGCAGCCAAAAATGACGGACAAAGAAAAAATGCGTATTATGCAAAGGGCTGTGACCAGCATTGATGAACAGTATCATGTTAATCAGTTTGAAGCACCTGTACTGATCAAGCAGGCATTAAGTGACTGCCTGTTGGAAAATCGGGAGGTCAAGCCGATTGAAATTGCTTCTAAAATTTTGGAAAAGGATTATGGCGCTCAAGAGGAATGTCTGGATATGATGAAGGATCTGGGGGTTCAGGAAGATGATGTTGTTACGGTTGTCGATGGTGTCGAAAGAATGGCAAAATGTAAAATCATTACAGATACAGATATAGAAATTACATTAACCGTTGATGATTACTTAAGTGAAACAAATATTCGCAAAGTACATAATGAAGATGGCACAATTTCTCTGGTTTTATCTAATATTCGTGATGTTGTGGTCAAATAAAGAGAAGCTGACAATGTGTGGAAATAATGGCTGGTCTATTTATCCTGGAAAGAAATAACTGTTATGGATTGAACCGGATATCAGATGCCGGTAACGGCAATTGATGCTAATGACAGACGGAATCCACAGGGGCATATTATATAAAATTCAATGAAAAGATGGTGAAAAAATGGATTCAAGAAATAAAATACTGCAATGTGGGATGGATCTTTTTCTGGAAAACGGTTATAGCGGGACGTCCATTCAGATGATTGCGGGGGCGGCCGGCTTGTCAAAGTCAACTTTGTTTCACTATTTTAAATCAAAGGAAGATTTGTTTAATGCCATATTTATGATGTGCAAAGAAGCGTATGCGGATAATTGTAAAAGTGAGTTGTTTTTTCTTGAAGCTGATTTTGAAATTATTAAAGAGAGCTATGTCTTTTCAATCGAACATTCCAGACAGCTGAAATTTATGATGGCATTTGAAGATTCACCATATATTACTAATGAGTCACGACAAAAAGGCATTAGTCTGCATCAGCGCTTTTGGAACCAGATTCTGGATGGTCAGAAAAATGGTAAAATTGTAGATTTGCCTGTTCATTTTTTATGTATGTTTATGGGAAATACGATTATTCAGAGTCTTGATTATGTGGTACAGGATCATGTGATTGTGCAGGAGAGACTGCAGGAGATTATTTCCTTTATCAATAAGGCTGTGAAAAAATAAACAAGTTCATTGACTCTACCGACCGTTCGGTCTATAATATCCTTAAGGAGGATGAAAAAATGAACTTAAAACAATTATTTGGATTTGAAGGGAAAAATGTGGTTATTTCTGGCTCTGCATCGGGAATGAGCAGATCAGCGACAGAATTACTGCTTGAGTTAGGCGCACATGTTTATGCAGTGGATATCAATCCAATTGATCTACCGGTTACGCAGGCTTATCAGGCTGATTTATCTGATAAAAATCAGATTGACAAATGGCTGGCGCAGCTGCCCGAAAAAATTGATGCACTTTTCTTATGTCATGGTATTTCGCAGTTTCCTGGAAGAGAAATGCTGGTACAGAAAGTAAACTTTTATTCTCAGAAGTATATTACAGAAGCCTTGCTTCCGCGAATAACTGATCATGGGTCTATTACGTATATTGCTTCTGTAGGCGGTTTTGGCTGGCAACAGATTTATACTCAGGCATTAGATTTATTTGAACAGCCAAATTGGGAAGCAGCTATGCAATGGTATGAAAATCATCATGATTTATTTGACAGCACTACTGCATATACTTTCGCAAAACAATGTCTGTTATCTTATGTCACCGCAAAATGTACAGATCCTGCATTTATTGGCAGAAAAATCAGAATCAATGCGATTAACCCAGGGGATACGACAACCGGATTAACAGATGATTTTAATAAATCTACAGGTAATGGCGATCCTGAAGCGGGTGCTAAAATGATTGAAAACATTTTCTTAAAAAGCTGGAATGGCTACGCAGCTGAGCCAAAAGATATGGGCTATCCAATGGTTGTATTGGGCAGTGATATTTGTTCCTATGTTTCCGGTCAGTCCATTTATATCGATTATGGTCTGACTTCTGGTTGGACAAGTCAGGGACTCATTCAAAGCCATCAGGCAACCATTCAGGATTTATCCAATCAGGCTCAGGAAGCGTAAAATATGATGCCGCAGTTTATCTGCGGTTTTTTCTTTATGGCAAAAAAAAGAACTGTCGTTAAACAGTTCTCAAAGGTAATTATTGAAAATTAATATGTACTGGTGCATGTGTAATCTCAATTTTCATATTTCTGTCTGATCCATTATCTATTTTTTCAAGGGACATCTCACCATAAACATCATTGCCTAAATAAAGTGTGCCTTCTTTGGCGCTGATATGATAATTATAATCGTTTTGGGCGCTTGTTAAGTTAATATTCATCGCAGCGTAATCATCGGTGATGATGACCTCTTTTCCAAAATCACCATTAAAATCAAAAGAGCCATTGGTAAAAACAATGTTTGATTTTTCGGCAACTATTATATTTTCAACTTCTGCTTTGCCGTTTTTCACAACAAAATCTAATTCGTCCACTTTGAATGTGTCTTTAAAAGTCACTTCACCATCGGTCATTTTGATGCGTATGGCTTTAAAGCTGTCTTTTGGCAGTGTCAGAACGGCATCTGTTTGGCTGGTGATAGAGACCCATGACTGATCATCGGGAATTTGGGATGATAAGTCATTTCCCTGCGCATCTATAAAACTTAAAGCATCTCCCTGACAAACCGTTAAATGTCCTTTTTCAATATTAATCACTAATTCTTCAATGACTGTTTTTTCCTCGACTGGCGTTTCTGCATTTGGCAAAGGCGCGCCGGTTTCATTTGTCGGTGAAGCACAGCCGCTCATCATGCATAAGCCGATTATAAGGAAGAGCATATATTTTTTCATCATTATCAATCCTTTCTGTGGATATATTACAGTAAAATTATAATTTAAAAGCGGGAAAATCACAATAAAAAGAAGAAATTCTATTCAATTCAAGCAAATTTTTGCATAAAGACTGCTTTATCTGTATTTATTTTATTTGTATAATGAAAGTAGTTAAGGAGTGAGAAACTGATGAAAATCATACCTTATTATTTTGAAAATTATGATAGTGATAAAGTGCCGTTTGACAAAAATAATCCTCGTTTTGTATTAGCGCAGCCTGAAGTAGATGAAGTGATTTTTAAAATAGCGAAAGCCAGACCAGATGATTATTGTTTAGCTGACTTTGAGAAACAAAAAGACTTAATTGCAATGCTGGTTCATACGGGTATTCTTGCATTGAACAATCATCGGCTGCGGATGGCCTCACCGATTTTCTTAAAATCAGATATCAAAGTTTTAAAAAGGCTAAGTCAAAAGACTGCCAGGACGATAAGCGATATTTTGAATGAGCATCAGAGTGAATTAGAAAATATTGTCTCACAGATTGAAAATGGATTTGATGTCAAAAGAAATATGTATCATCTTCTTTGCGGCAATATTTTTGATGGCATGATTTTTGATGATCTGGCAATAAGTCATCTTGTGACGACCAGCAATAGGCATGCTTCAGGGTTGGATTATTTAGTGATTTTATATGAAAACGATCCAGAACTCATTCAGTTAAGCGATGGTTTGTTGTGTTCTTATAATCGTTATCAGAATCAACGGGGTGCTTTTGTATCCTTTGGTGACAGTATGAGGAATCGTCATGATTTCTATAGAATGGCGCGAATGAATGAATTAGGGCAATTGTCTTTGGCAGAGGCCGCAATGTTTGAGATATCAAAAGATGCGTTAATCGATGCTTTTATTCAGCTGTATCAAGGTGAAAAAATAGATCAGAAATATATGGATATTTTTACAAAAATGGATTATGTGCGGGAGGGCAAAATCGTTGTTCCCGTTTATGAGCGAACAACGCTAAAACCTGTTCTGTATGCTTTGCACAAATTGGTTATTTCGCTATTGGAGAAATCGCTTGAAGAGGCTTTGACACAGGTTGTGCAATATGATTTAGTTAGTTTAAAGCATCATGTTAAGAGAAGTGATATTGCCAATGAGGTTTATCATTTGATTTTTGGTCAGGTAAATGAATATTTAGTGTCATCAGGCATGGTTTTAAATCCAGAACACGATATGAATGAGGGCAGATACTTCAAATGTTTTGAGATCAAATAAAAATTGTAAAAAAAATAAAAATTTTTTGAAGTCAAACAGTTTAATGGTTCAGATAATAAAAGTGAAGGGGAAAATAAAGACTGAATCATTAAAGGAGGACGAATTGATGAGTCAAACATTATTGGTAGATACTTTATATGAGCCTTATCAGAAAGAGTATGAATACTTTGCGGATATGGTCGCTGATAATTCTGAAATACTTAATCTGATTGGCTGGATTTGCGGATGGAAGCAGAATAAAGAAGAAATTCTGAATATGAATATGACTAGAGAAGTGATGATAACGGCTGTTTCAGCGACAAATCATGATGCACTGGTGGAAGAACTGATGGATTTAGAAGGAACACCACTGGAAGGCGGAGCACTGATGTGCTGCGCACTTGATAACGCCTTTAAAAAAGATGTTGAAAAAATCCTGAGGGAAATTGAAAAGAAGCTAACCAAAAGAGCTCTCGAAGAAGCCAGACCCGCTATTTTGCAGCAAGGGGAAAAGGATGCTTTGCTTCGTGTTGTCACTTGTAAGCTTACAAAACAGTTGGGTTCAATATCCAAAGGCCTCAAGAAAAAGGTTGCCAAACAAAACGTTGAGCATCTGGAAAAGATGCTTGATGTTATTTCTGATTTTCACAGTGAACAGGAAGTCTTTTGTTACCTGGCAGATTAATGTCATTGTTAGTCTCTAAAATTTGCTTTTCCTCTTCGAATAATAAGATTTTGGAGACCTGACATTCAATCGTTTATGGTAATACAGCTAAAAAAAGCAATTCTGTTGTTTTAAAGAATTGCTTTTTTAGTTAGTCATAGTAATTTTTTTAAATTTCTCTTTCTTTATCGTCCTTTTGTTTTAAAATAGCGTTATATAGGTGAGGTGGGGTTATGGATGAAAAGAAATTAATTGAGCAGATGAAGCGCGGCAGTCATCAGGCAATGGAGGAGTGGATTGCTTATTATTACGGATCTGTCTATCATTTCCTTTATTGTAAATGTCAGGATGATGCTTTAGCTAAAGATTTATGCCAGGAGGTTTTTATTGCCTTTATTCGCGATCTTCCCACCTATAAATTTCAGGAAAAAAGCTTAAATTATCTCTTTCGCGTCGCTTCCCACCGCTATTACGATGTCTTAAGAAAACGAAAACGGATGGCTGTCCTGGCATTCGATGAATCCTATGATTATCATGCGAATGAAAAAACAGATGATTCATTGCTTAAATATTGTGATGATGATTATTTAGAAAAACTGATTGGCGATTTAATGCCGCCTTATTTACAGGATATTATTATTTTGCATTATTTTCATGGCTGGACACTCAAAGAAATTGCCGAGGCCATGGATGTGCCTTTATCAACGATGAAATCAAGACATCAGAGGGCTTTAAAATTATTGCGTCAGGCAATTGAGGAGGATTATCATGAATAAAGAACATCAGCTGTCTGAAATATTTGAAATCTGCGGGCAGGAACTTGATGAAGTAATGGATAAATATGAAAGCAGACATATCAAAAATATCTGGCGATTTCTCAAACTGGATATGCGGTTTTACCTTAAAAGCGCGGTATTAGGCTTAGGTTTTACAATGCTTTGGTGCTGCCTTTTTACCAATGCCGTATTGTCGGTATGGAGTGGTTACTTTATTTTTTTAGTATTGTTGTCTGCTTACCAGCAATACCGGATCAAAGAGTACGATATGCAGGAAGTTGTCGCTGGCTGCTATATCAATCCGGCGCGAATTTTCTGTTATCAGAGTATTGCCTTAGCTCTGATTGAAACATTCATGTTAGTGCTTTGTTATCTGTTTTTGTTGGCGCTGACGCCTGTTGAATTACCGGAATTTTTATTAAAAATTTATATTCCCCTCTGTTTTTCTCAGGGACTGCTTTTATGGCTGGTCAAATATATCAGGCATACGCTGGTGGCAATGGGAACTGCCGCGGGATCATATGCCCTGACAATCTGGCTTGCTAATTGCAGCCAATGGGTATTGGCATATACTCATAGCATATGCGTATTTGTTTCGTTCATTTATTTATTGGCACTGGCAAAAATATTGATGAGCCAGAAGGAGGGCCTATGGAATTAAAATTAGTAAAAGTGACGAAGTCATTTAATCAAAAGAAGGCGGTAAATAACGTCAGTTTTCAGCTAGGCAAAGGTGTCCATGGACTTCTTGGCGCCAATGGCAGCGGCAAGACAACATTGATGCGGTTAATTGTTGGCATCTTGCAGGCTGATCAGGGGATTGTCAAAGCGGACGGTAAAAATATATTAAAAAATTATGATACCTATACGGGCAAATTAGGTTATATGCCTCAGCATTTTGGCTACTATCCTAATTATACAGTAGAAGATTTCCTGGAATATATGGCTGTTGTAAAGGATTTATCTTTAAAATACAGTAAAAAAAGAATTGATTTTCTATTAAAAAAACTAAACCTGGAAGATCAAAGAAAAAAGAAGATGAAACAGTTATCCGGGGGAATGCTTAGACGTGTTGGCATTGCCCAGGCGCTGTTAAACGAACCGGAGATTCTGCTTTTGGACGAGCCAACTGCCGGGCTTGATCCCAAAGAAAGAATTGCCTTTCGGCATTTGATTGCCAGTCTGGCTGGTCAATGCTGTATTATTTTATCGACACATATTGTATCGGATATTGAAAGCATCGCTGATGATGTACTGGTCATGAAGGATGGGAAAATAATCCTGCATGATACGTGTGAAGCATTGCTTGAACATATGCAGGGAAAAGTCTGGGAAGTTCAGGCTGATCAGGGGATTTATAAGCAATTACTTCGCGATTTTACGATTATCAATATGCATAAATCTGCAGATCACTATTTAGTGCGTATCGTTTCCGATGTTCAGCCTTCTGAAAATGCCAAGTTACTGCCGCCTGATCTGGATGATTTATATATGTATTATTTTAAAGATGCCTAAGGGGGGATGTTTTCTTGAAACGACTCATAAAAACAGAATTAAAAAAATTATTTAGCTCCAAGCTCAATTGCGCTTTGATATTAATGATATTGGTACTGCCCTGGCATTATGCGTATGATGAGAATTATGGCGATATCAGACTATCGATGGATACAGATATGGCATCTATGGAGGGCAGTCAATTAGAAATACTTAAAGCAATTGATGAGCAAATGCACGCTTATGCGGGCATCATGGATGAAGCCTGGTTACAAAAATATCAGGAAGACGGCAGAAAATCAATACAGTGGACAGCAGATGATCTGGCCGATGAATACAATAAAAATCTGTATGGAGAAAACTGGAAAGCCTTTTGTCAAAGAGCTGCCGCAGGCGAATTAACAGAGCAGGAAATGAAGCAGTATGTGGATAGCGGAAATTATCATTATGTACAGGAAGAAAATCATTATTATTTTAAAGTGTATCCCAAAGATTTAAGCTGCTGGGTTGTGGCTAACAGTGTTTATCAGATGAATCAATATGCTTTAAATGACTTATATTATTTTGCCGAAGACCATATTGCCCCTGTTTCTTACGAGACAGAAAGCCAGGCAATGCTTACACGGCTCGCTAATCATCAGGTATTTGCCACAGAATTAATTGATGATAAAACGAAAAATTGGGAAATTGCCGAAATCATGGAGAAGGCACAGGGGCCTTATTATTTTGACAGTACCTATCCAAATGATCGTTTAGAAAGGGCCATTACAAACTCTTTTAATTTCTTTACCCTTTTAATGCTGGCTTATATTTTTTCTGCAATGTTTAGTGCAGAACATCAAAGCAAGATGAATCAGCTGATTCTTTCCAGTAAAAATGCCAGCAGCATATATACAGCTAAATTACTGACAGGTTTATTGATTGCTATTGCTTTATCCGTTATTTCTATTGCCGGTATTTTTCTGATGTCTTATCTCTTTTTACCCGTCAGGGATTTCGGACTGAAAGGTGTCGTCTCCTGGCTGAACAGTTATCAGACGCATTATCTGTTTTCTTATGGTACAACCATTTTACTGGAAATTGTGACCATCATCATGGATTATTGTTTCGTTGTTTTTCTGACGATGGGATTATCCTATTGGACGAAAAATAATTTAATGACCTTTGCTTCTATGTTAATGATCATTGTTTTGCCGCTTTTTTATAGTGATCCATATCGAATGCATATGCTTTTCAGATTTATGCCGGGAGAAACAATTGCGGGGACCAACGTTGCGAAAAATATGACTGATTTGTTTGCGGCCGGCAATCGATTATGGTTTATCATACCGCTTGTCTGGATGATTTATATATTTATCTGTATAGGTATCAGTTATGGTATTTATAACCAGGTAAAAAAACATTTGATTTAAGATGATGATTGTGGAGGATTTTTCTTGTGATTAACTTAGTAAAAGCAGAATTCAGGAGATTAACTTATTCCAAAATAAATCGCATATTATTAGTGGCAGTGCTTTTACTTCCCTGGTTTTATGCACAGGAATTTTACCGCCAGGGCCGGGGATTATTGTTAAGTACAGACACAACAGGGAAAAGTCCTCTGACAACGATACAGGAAATAGATGAAAAAATGCATGCGTATGCCGGTGTCATGGATGAAACCTGGCTTGAAAAATATCAGGCCGATGGCAAAAAAGCTTCGACTTATACAGCGGCAGATTTAGAAAGAGAGTATGGAACTAACAAAAGGCATTATGGTGAAAACTGGGAAGAACTTTGTCAAAGAGCTGCAGCTGGAGAAGCCAGGCAAGAAGAAATTGACGAGCTTTTCCCCATGTTAAGATATTTAGATTATATTCAAGATGGCAGTCATTATTATTTGGAAGTATTTTTACAACAAGGCAAAGATTGGGATATCGTCAATGGCACCTATCAAATATATGGGGACTGGTATTCTGGCAATAGTTTATATTATTTTTCAGAGGATTGCATTTGTCCGATCTATAATACGGAATCGCAGGCTTTATTGGAGCATCTGGTCAATCATGATGTATTGGCGACACAGACCGACCATTTGGAAGATGAGAAATGGCAGCTTGCTAAGAAAATGGAAAAGAAACAAGGGGATTATTATTTTGACAGCACTTTTCCCAATGCGGAGTTAGAAAATGCGCTTTGTTATTCTTTTAATGCTTTCATTTTATTAATGCTTGCTTATGTTTTTAGCAGCATGTTTACAAACGAACAGCGTATGAGTGAAGTGCTGCTGTCCTGTAAAAATGGCCGAAAAGTGTTAGCGGTGAAATTCTTCGTCGCTTTACTGACAGCTGTTTTTCTGTCCGTGCTATCCATCACAGGTATTTTTCTAATGTCCTGTCACTTTTTGCCAGTCAGAGATTTTGGACTGAAAGGCGTTGTCGGTTATTTAAACGATTATCAAACGCATTATCTGTTTTCTTATGGTACGACGATTATCATGCAAATCATCACTATTATTTTGGATTACTGTGTTGTTTCGTTTTTGACAATCGGCTTATCTTATATGACTAAAAATAGCTTACTAACCTTTGGCATAATGGCATTGGTCATTTTATTGCCACAGTTCAGCGCTGATACATACGCTTCTGTTATCCCCTTTTTATTCAGATTAATGCCCAGCTATACGATCAATGGCACAATGGTTGCTCAGAATCTCAGTGACATGATGGTCATCCATGGCACGTTATGGTTTAAAATGCCAGTTGTCTGGCTCATTTACATGATCTTATGTCTGGCAGTTAGTGCGGGGATTTATCTTCATGTCAAAAAAACATCCCGCTTAAAAGAGGATTAGACTTGAAACACTCCTTTGCGAGTGTTTTTCTTTATGTTACAATGATTTCAGGTGATGAATATGATTTATAGTAAAGATTATGTTTCCAAATTGCTGTCTATTGCGCAAAATGATGAGAACACAGATCCGATATTTGTCCGTATTTCACAAGTGATGTTGTCCCATTTGCCAGAACTTGGCGAGATTCAAAACAGACAACTGGCTAAGTGGTGCTATGTGGATGCTTCGACCATCAGTCGTTTTGTCAAATATCTGGGATTTATTAATTTTGGGGAATTTAAAGATTATTTTAGAGAGTATAATGATTTTCATGGCATAGAGAGCTATTTTGATTTTACAAAAATAGATTTGCGGAAATCACCTGAATTTCTTGTCGATAGCGCAGTTTCAGCTTTAAGGGCAAGCTATGACCAATTAGATTTTCAGACAATCAAAAGCGCAGTAGATTTAATAGAAAAGCAGCAGGAAATAATTTTATGCGGCGACCGCTATTCGCAGCTTGCGGCAGCGGATTTTCAGCTGCGTTTATTATCTTTGGGATATTACGCTAAAACATTTAAAGATGTGGCGCTGCAGCAGGAACATTTGGCTAAGCATCAGGGACTGATGATTCTTTTTACTGCTTCTTTGGGACTGGCAAAGATGCATATTGAAAAAGCGCGTCAGAACCGATGGCAGATTATAACCATCTCCCGCAATCCTGAAGCTAAAAAATACTCAGATATCTGTATTTTATACGATGATAAACATTTATCGGATTGGACCAGCCATAGTGTGAATGATCGTTTCTGTATGCAGCTGATAATTGACCAGCTGATTTATCAATTGGCCGCAAGAAAAAAATTGCAGAATGTGCAATAATCCAAAAAAACGAAAATTAGCTGATATAATGGTAAAAAATAAAATAAGAAAGAAGGAAGAGCAGGAATGTTGAGAGTTGTTATTTGTTGTGGGGCAGGCATGTCTTCAAGCTATTTGACGCAAAGACTTCAAAAGGAAACGAAAGCCCGTGGATTAGAAAATGAAGTTTCGTTTGATTTCTTTTCATTAGAGGTAGGGTTAGTTGAAGCGGCAGATGTATTAAAAAATTATGATGTTGCAATGTGCTGTCCGCATTTGAAACTTGTCATTGATCAGCTTTGTAAAAAGGAAAAGCTTAGCTGTGCAATGTATATTATGCCGCCTAGAATGTATGGGACTTTGTATTATGATGAAGTGTACCAGGATGCCAGGGATGTCTATGAAGAATTCCAAAAAACACATATGAATCCTTTCCATTTTCCGGGAGAAGAATCACCGCTGCGCATCAAGCGCTGTGAGGCGTATCGCAACAGAAATAATCATAAATATGATTAAAAAGGACAATAGCTGAAGCCTATTTAGGAAAAAGGAAAACTATGCTTCTTAAGTGTTTGAAAATAAGAAATGAATTTGTGTAAAATATTTTTGAAAAACTATTGACATTCAAAAAAATATGGCTATAATGAATGCCATAGGATATAAAAACTCATGGAATAAGAGAGTAGTCATTGACCAAGTCAAAGCAAGCTGGTGTTGATGGGAGACCGGTACAGCGGGATATGATGAAGCGCACTTAGGAGAGGAATGTTTGAACTCGAGTAGAACATTCGGCGAGCTGGCCTTACAAGCGAGAGAGGATGATAGGTCAACTATCATCAATTGGAGTGGTAACGCGGATTATTCGTCTCCTGGCTTTTAGCCAGGAGATTTTTTATATCTTAAATTAAAAAGAGGGGGAAAAAGAATGTTGGTATTAGCAAATATCAAGTTTGATTTCGGATCAATGGTTCCGTATTTATCTTGGTTTTGGGATGGAACGGTATTAACTGTTGGCATTTCGTTTGTAACAGTCGTGTTAGGTTGTTTGATTGGTTTTGTTGCTACGCTAGCCCGACGTTCTCGTTTTAAAGCATTAAACTGGTTGTCCACAGCATATACACAGATTATTCGTGGTACACCATTACTGTTACAGGTTTATTTGTGGACACTTGGTTTTCCACAGATTGGTGTAAAGATTCCAGATATGTTTGGCATTGCCAGATCTGGGCTGTTAGTGACTGTTATCATTGCCCTGGCCATCAACTCAGGTGCTTACATCAGTGAGATTTTCCGTTCCGGATTAAATGCCGTGGATGTTGGGCAAAGTGAAGCGGCACGTTCCCTTGGATTAAACAGCCGTCAAACCATGCGATATGTTATTCTGCCACAGGCAGTTAAAACAATTTTACCAGCTTTGGGTAATGAGTTCATTATGATGATCAAGGAATCATCCATGGTATCTACAGTGGGTGTTGCCGATGTTATGTACCAGCAGAAAATCATTCAGGGGGCAACTTACAGAGTGTTTGAACCTTTGATCATCATCGCTATTATTTACTTTATTCTGACAACACTGTTAACTTCTGTGTTAAGTGTATTAGAAAGGAGATTAAACAAAGATGCTAAAGACTAAAAATCTCCATAAATACTTCGGTGAATTGGAAGTATTAAAAGGAATTACAACAGAAATAAAAAAAGGTGAAGTTGTAGCAATCATCGGAGCTTCTGGTTCCGGTAAATCTACATTCCTTCGCTGCTTAAACTTATTAGAAGAACCAACAAAAGGTGAGGTTATCTTTGAAGGTCAGAATCTGACAACAAAGGATGACAAAAATTTCAATATTAATAAAGTCCGGGAACATATTGGAATGGTGTTCCAGCACTTCAATCTTTTTCCTAATATGACAGTATTGGAAAACATTACATTGGCCCCTATTAAGGTTAAAGGACTGAATAAACAGGAAGCCGAAGCCAAGGGTGTTGAACTTTTGAAAAAGGTGGGACTGGAAGAAAAGAAAAATGTTTATCCAAGTACCCTTTCCGGTGGTCAGAAGCAGCGTGTGGCTATTGCCCGAGCATTAGCGATGGAACCTGATGTTATGTTATTTGATGAACCAACATCAGCGCTTGACCCAGAAATGGTTAAAGAAGTATTGCTGGTTATTAAAGACTTAGCAAACAGTGGCATGACAACGGTTATTGTTACTCACGAAATGGGCTTCGCCAAAGAAGTCGCAACGCGAGTGATGTTTATAGATGATGGTATTGTTTTGGAAGAGGGAACACCTGATCAGGTATTTAATCATCCAAAGGAACAAAGAACAAAAGATTTCTTAGATAAAGTAATGTATTAAATAAATGGGAGGAAAATGAGTATGAAAAAATTAGTTGCTTTAGGTTTAGCTGCCTTAATGGCATTTGGATTAACTGGATGTTCAGGAGAAGAACAGGATGCCCTGGAAAGAATTAAAGAACAGGGGTATATCACCTTAGGAACTTCCCCAGACTATGCACCTAGTGAATTCTACATTGATGATAATGGACAGAAGAAAATCGTTGGTTCTGACATTGCTTTGGCTCAGGCCATCGCTGATGAAATCGGTGTTGAATTAAGAATTCAGGAATCTGATTTCAATACAGTTATCGCCAATGCGCAGGCAGGTACAATTGATATGGGTATTTCCGGATTTGCTTACACAAAAGCTAGAGAAGAAGTTATTGATTTCTCTGTAGACTATTCTCGTGATTCAGCAGATACTTCATGGCAGGGCTTAATGGTAAGAACAGAAGATGTTGAAAAATATCCTACTAAAGAATCAATCAGAGAAAAAGGTGCTAAAGTTGGAGCTCAGGGTGCTTCTATTCAGTACGAAATGGCTTTGACAATCGCTGATGACAGCAATATCGTTCAGTTAGCTGATACAACAAACGTTGCAGCTCAGTTATCTACTGGTGACTTAGATGCCTTTGTCTGCACATCAACTCAGGCTTATGCTTTAATGCAGACATATACAAATATTACAATTCTGCCAGAAGAAACTTTCAATATGGACCCAGAAGGCTTCTATAATAAGAGTGGTGCTATCATTTGTAAAGATCCAGCATTCGATTCTTTAGAAGAAGTTATTAACAAAGTTATTGAAGAAGCAAAAGTTAAAGATCCAGCAACAGGCAAGAGCAAATTGGATATCTGGTATGAAGAAGCAGTTGCTTTAATGCCATTTGAAATTCCTCAGCCAACAGCTGAATAAAAATTAAAGGAAACGTATTCAAGAAGCAGAGCCTTCTGCTTCTTTTAAATCACTCAAAAATGGAAGGGGACACATAAAAATGAACGCATTATATGAAAAAATTAATCAATCGATTGACAGTCATGTCAATGACTATATGGCAATGGTTAAACAGATGTATGAACATCCTGAAATTGGCTTTCAGGAATTTGAAACACAGAAGTTATTATCAAACTATCTGATTAAAGCTGGATTTGATACAAAAACAGGTGTTGTTTGTGAAACTGACTTTATCGCCGAATATAAATCAGCTAAAGCAGGACCAGTTATTGCCTTTATGTGCGAATATGATGCTTTGCCAGAAGTTGGCCATGGCTGTGGTCATAATCTGATTGCCGGAATCGGGATTGCGGCTGGTGAAGCTTTAAAGTCTGTCGCAGATGAAATTGGCGGGACAATCCGTGTAGTAGGTACACCTGCAGAGGAAAACTTTGGCGGTAAAGTGCATATGGCTAAAGCCGGCGTTTTCAATGATGTGGATGTTGCTTTAATGGTTCATCCAGGTACGAAGAATGGTGTTGGCGGAAAATCTAATGCGATTAATCCAGTTAAATTTGAATTTTTTGGCAAAAATGCCCATGGCTGCCACCCACAAGATGGTGCCAGTGCCTTAGATGCTGCGGTTATGACATATGTACAGATTAATTTATTAAGACAGTTTGTGGAACCTAATACATATATCCATGGTATTATCCGCAATGGCGGCGGAGCAGCCAATGTTATTCCTGCTTATGCTTCTATGGAATATTACTTCCGTGCCCCTACGATGAAATATGCATTAGAAGTTACTGACAAAGCCATTGCCTGTGCAGAAGGTGCCTGCAAAGCAACGGGAACAACTTTCAAAACCTCTATTTATGAGTGTCCTTATGAAGATACATTAGTGAACTATACTTTAGCGGATATGTTAAAGGAAAAATATGAACTTTTAGGTGTTGAGAATGTTCAGCCGGTCAATGAAGTTGGCGGTGGTTCCACAGATGTTGGCAGCGTCAGCTATGTATGCCCAACTATTCAGGGCGGTATTAAAATTGCCGGTGAAGAAGTAACTGGACATTCTAAAGAAATGGCCTGTGCAACAATTACTGAAGAAGGCAAACAGGGCTTGTTGAATGCCAGCAAAGGTATTGCTTATGTTGCCTGTGATTTGATTACAGATCCTGCAAAACTTCAGGCAGTTAAAGATGAATTTGTCAAGGCAACAACAAAGTAATTGATTCGTTATAGTCAGTGTGGTAGAATTTAGCTCTACCACTTTTTTATATACAAAGAATTTGGTTTCGCAATGAGCTGCATCGTCTATAAGGTTCATTATCCAAATACTATTCAAAATATTGTATCATGACATCATTTTCCTGTGCATATTTTATACTCAATATACTTTCTTTTATGCAAAAAGAAAGAGATATATTTCGAGTCTGGAACAAAAAATACGTGACTCATCATCACGTATTTTTTTATCATAAAAATTTATTTCAATTCCATTTCTCACAATACTCTTTTTGTTTTTGATCACTGACTTCTATTGTTTTATATGTCTTTTTTGTATAATAAGATATTACTGAATCACTATAGTGCATCTCAATAATATTATGAAATTGATCATATTTGTATTCATATGATGTTTGTAAATCACCATAATCTATGACAAGAGAACTTAATAAATCATTCTCATATGAATATGTATATTTCACATCACCTTCTTGATAGATTTTCCCATCATTATCATATCCTGTAAGATGATAAGAACTTACATTTCCCATATCATCATAAACATAATTGTCATCTACACCAGCTAAACTTGTTCCGTCTATAGCATAATATTCATCACGTATTAATTTTCCGTCTTTATCATACGAATAGATAGTTCTTCCAATGAGGTTATTATCTACATACAATTTATCTTCTGTCATAAGATTTTGATCATTATAAATATATTCCCATATCTCATTATCTACTTCACGTTTTATGAAATTGGCTTCTTCATCATATGTTAAAGTCTCTAAAATATCACCACTGTTATTTAAATATACGATTTGATTTATTTTTCCATTTTCATTTAAGTGATATTCAGCTTTTTTTAAATCATTCCCATTTTCATCTTGAATTGTTTCACCTATTCTTACACCATTTTCATTATAAGAATATTCTTTTATTGTTGTTAGTTTATCATTTTCATACATTTCGAGCCTTTCGACAAGATACGCTTCCATCTTTTCTTGATGAGGTTCATCCTGAGTTCCACATCCGGTCAATAACAGCGATACCATTAATAACATCATTGCAATTTTTTTCATTTTCCCACACTCCTATTTTTCATTTAAAGTATATCCTACCCCATTTTCTTTGTCAAGTTGCATCAGCTTTGATACAGTTCTGAAGAATAAATTTTCTCATTTAAGCCGTTTTTAATCATTACATCTCTCCTGTTGATTTTCTATTCCATTTTGAGCGCATAAAAATCCTTTATTTATTTTCATTTTTTTACTTTTCAATGTTCCTTCATGTTATAATATTTGTAGATTTATTCTACTTAAATGATGGCTAGCAGATAAATCTTTTATGTCTTGAGCACTTAGACGGCTGTGTTTCTAAGTGCTTCTTTTGATGAGGAGGGGCGAAGATGAGTGGCAATGATATTTCGTTTCAATTAGAGGGTGTCGTTTTTCAGTACCGGGCAGCATGTCTGATCATGCAGAATGATAAGGTATTGGTCATGCGTGAGGATTTAAATGAAACATATGATTATTTTCCGGGAGGCCGGGTGAAGGCCGGTGAAGATGGCATAACGGCAATTACCAGAGAGCTTCATGAAGAATTATCTATCAAAAATCCAGCATTAACGTTAAGAGTCATCTTGGAAAATTTCTTTAAATTAAAGGGAAATCCTTATCAGGAAATGAGTTTGTATTATGTCTTGGATGATCCTTCAGGATTGCCGGAACATGATTTTTCAAAATTGGACAGCGACGGCAAATTGCATTATTACTTTTGGATTAGCCTTGATGAGCTTGCCAGTCATCAAATTTATCCAACAATCATTAAAGAAAAAATCCGGGAGATTATGAATTCGGATCAAATCATCTACTTAAAACAAAAAGACAGTTAACCTTCCATAGGATAACTGTTTTTAAATGTCAGAATAATATTTTTTAAATCAATCGCATCCTGTAAAGCGTGATGTTCAACTTTGCCGTGAATATGGTAATATTCTTTCATATCCTGTAAGGAAAACTGCAGTCTTGTTTCGTCTCTTAATAAAGAAATAATCGGCTGAATATCAATTAATTTTGAAACAATGGCATCACGTTTTTTTAAGCTCATCCGAGCATAAGAAAAGCTTGTTTTAATACTGGAATGATCGGAGTTTCCCCAAGTCATCAGATAAGAGGCCTGATGAAGCTCCAAAAAATGTTGGAATTGTTCAATGACTTCGACAAAAGATGGGGAAGCATTTATTTCTTTTTGCGTTAAATGCGTCAGTTCAATACAGCGGTTTGACAGTTTCTTTTCATAGACGGGTTTTACTGTCTGATAAAAGGTATATGTCTGTTTTGTCTTTGTATCATAGAGCACACAGCCAATAGATAAGATTTCATGGCGCTGTGTCGTAAATTCGGTATCTAAAAATCCCAGCACCGGGGCATTGATTGCATTAGAGAAAGCAACAATATTTTCTGCGGTAAATATTCTTTCTTTAAGTGATGGCTTCTCCTGAGAAGGATAATCCCCAGCAAAAGCACCCAAACCAACGGCACGCAGCGATTGGCGAACTAATTGAGCGCCTTCCTTATCACGTTGATGGAGAAGCTGGCGGTATTTCAGAATCATTTTAAACTCATCTTTTGATACCTCGCCCTTTTTAGGTAAATCACCCACTAAATAGCCATAGCCTTTATGACGCAGCTGCTTTTCAATTTGGCGCCTCGCAAAATACTGATGGGGCTCATGCTTTGCGTGTTTCCATTTTTGCCAAAGTTGATAATCCTCTTTAGACAAATGCGTTGAATATTTCTTTTTGTAGTTTGTTTTTACCGTATTTTCTGTCATAATTTCGCCTCGTTCATCATTATAATTGATTTTATTGTAAAAAAGAAGAGTGTGCTTTCATTTTTCTTCATTTTAATACAAAATTGAGTCTGATAAGTCGCTATTTTTTTGACATCTTATCGGTTATCACCATTTTTTTCATTTGCATTGGCAACAGGGAATGGTAGAATAAAAGCGTATCATTTGAATGGAGGCAGAAAGAAAATGACAAAAACAACGGTTTATTTTGTACGGCATGCAAAGCCTGACTTGCGTCATCATGATGATATGTCGCGAGAATTGAGCGCACAGGGACTCGAGGACAGGCGGCTTGTCACGAAATTTTTGGCAGATAAAAATGTGGATGTTGTAGTTTCAAGCCCCTATAAAAGAGCAGTAGATACAGTTAAAGATTTTGCCATTAAGCAGCAATTAGAGATCCATATCATAGATGATTTTAGAGAACGAAAAGTGGACAGCGGCTGGATTGATGATTTTCAGAGTTTTTGTAAAGCTCAGTGGACTGATTTCAACTATAAGAGATCCGATGGAGAAAGCTTAGCTGAAGTACAAAAAAGAAATATTGAAGCCCTGTCTCAAATATTAGATCAATATGCCGGCAAAACGATTGTGGTCGGCAGTCATGGGACAGCATTGAGTACGGTGATCAATTATTATGATGCAGCATTTGGCTATGCAGAATTTGAAAAAATAAAATCTTTAATGCCCTGGATTGTCAGAATGGTATTTGAGGGAAAAAATTGTATTGAAATCAGTTCATTTCGCTTGATTGCATAAATATTATTGTTTTTTAGAAACTGTTTTGGTATACTTTGAAAGTAAAAAAGAGGGGATAATATGAAAGTAAATTACCATATGCACACAGCGCGCTGCCAACATGCTTTAGGTCTTGATGAGGACTATATTCGCACGGCTATCCAGGCTGGTTTTGATGAAGTCGGATTTGCTGATCACACACCATGGCATTATGCGAACGGATACGTCTCAGGTATGCGTATGAAAGAATCTGAATTAGATGGATATATTGCCAGTATCCAGCAGCTGCAAAAGAAATATCAGGATCAGATTTCAATCAAAATTGGTCTTGAGTGTGAGTATTTTCCGGCAATGCTGCCATGGCTTGAAGAAACTTTGAAAAACAAGCCCATTAATTATATTATTTTAGGCAATCATTATCACTTAACGGATGTCAATGGCAGATATTATGGTTGGCCAACTGCTTCTAAAGAGGTTTTATGGGATTATGTTAATGAAGTGAAGGCAGCCATTGCCACGGGACTGTATAGCTATGTGGCTCATCCTGACCTGGTTCATTACAAGAATACTTCCAATAAAATTTATCAGAAAGCAATGACAGATTTGTGCCTGGCAGCTAAAGAGGCGGATATTCCTCTGGAGTTCAATTTGCTGGGTTATCGGGAACATCGTCAATACCCTTGTAAGGACTTCTGGCAGATTGCCGCAAAGTGTCAGTGTAAGGCAATTATTGGTTTTGATGCGCATGAACCAGCCCGTTTAATGGATCAGGACCTCTATGAACAGGCTAAAAGTTATCTTTTAGGGCTCGGAATAGAAATTGTTGATAAAATTCGCTTCTTAAAATAGCAAAGTTGTGCTATAATAATAGAGCGAGATGCGTCCGTGGTGAAAAGGATATCACAATTGTTTCCGGTACAATTATTACGGGTTCGATTCCTGTCGGGCGTGCCATTGAAAAATCGTCGGATGAAATATCATCCGGCTTTTTTTTACGTATAGAATGTAATCGGTTACGTTTCTTGTCATAAAGTTCCACTATAAAGCAGAAATAATGTCTATTCAGGTTTTTTCCTTAAGGTTGTATGATGATATTGTCAAAAAAGAGCGCTCAAAAAAACGAAGAAAAGGAGAAAAACGATGGATAAGATTTTAGATTTTGTAGAAAACAAGCTGGCACCGCCATTAACAAAACTGGCCAGCCAGCATCACCTTGCAGCAGTTAAAGACGGCATGATGGTTACTGTACCACTAACCATTATCGGCAGTATTTTCCTGTTGATTCCAAACATCCCAATTGATGCGGTAAAGAATTTCTTTGCGCCTTATGCGGCAATGATTACCACTGTGAACAGTATAACCATTGGTGTTGTAGCTTTAGTAGGTTCTGTCAGTGTGGCATATTACTTTGTAAAAGGGTATACGGATATCAGTATGGATCCGCTGATTGCCGGCATGATTTCACTGGCGGGATTTTTACTGGCAACCTTAACGGATGAATTTACCATTAATACTTCTTTATTTGGTACACAAGGCTTGTTTACAGCCATTATTGTTGCTTTGTTTACGGGAACAGTACTGCACTTCTTCCAAAAAAGAGATATTGTCATTCATTTTCCAGATACAGTGCCGCCATTAGTTTCCAAATCATTTATGTCATTGATTCCGGCATTTGTATCATTGACAGTCATTTGGTGTGTCAGAGTTATTTTAGGTTTAAATGTTAATCAGATTTTGATGGATTGCTTCTCTCCATTTGTCTTTGCCTTAAACACTTTACCTGGTTTTCTTGTATTTATGTTTATTCGTTCCATGCTTTGGAGTATTGGTATTCACGGTGGTGCTGTTCTGGCCATTGCCGATCCATTCTTCTTAACAATGTTTGGTGAAAATGCGGCTGCATATGCGGCTGGAACTTTACCGCCATATATTACGGCCAGCGGCTTTACAATGTTTGTCTTTTTAGGCGGCGGCGGAGCAACTTTGCCATTAGTATTAATGATGATTCGTTCCAAGGAAAAAGGTTTCAGTACTTTAGGAAAACTATGCTTGCCAGCCAGCTTATTTGAAATCAATGAACCTGTTGTCTTTGGTGTACCATTAGTTATGAATCCTTATATGATGATTCCATATACACTTTCGACGCTGACCCTTTCTGCAGGAACTTATATTTTGATGTTCTTCAATATTATCGGGCGGCCAGTTGCCAATATTCCATGGACGATTCCACCGCTGTTCTCGCATTATTTGGTTACTGGTGGGAATATACCAGCGGTGATCTGGGGAGTATTTGAACTTATCATTGCTGGATGCATTTATTATCCATTCTTTAAAGCGATGGAAAAACAGCGTCTGGCATCAAAAGAAAATCAATAAAACAAGTGAGGTATATCTATGAATAAAAAATTAAAAATAGTCATTGTAGGAGCGGGAAGCTCCTACACACCTGAGTTGATTGAGGGTCTTTCATCTTATCGCAGCACTCTGCCTGTCAAAGAAATAGCACTGCTGGATATCAATGAAGAACGCTTAAAAATTATGGAAGGTTTTGTGAAAAGATATATTCAGCATTTAGATTATGATGTGGAAGTATGGAGTACTACATCCAGACAAGAGGCCTTTACAGGTGCTGATTTCATTTCCACACAGATTCGTGTCGGCGGAAATAAAGCACGAATTAATGATGAAAAAATTCCTTTAAAATATGGATTAATCGGGCAGGAAACAACTGGTGCAGGCGGCATGTTCAATGCATTTCGGGTAATCCCAGTCATGATTGACATTGCAAAGGATGTGGAAAAGTACTGTCCGGATGCCTGGATTATTAACTATTCCAATCCAACTGGCCTGGTGACAGAAGCACTTAATAAAGTATGCAACGTCAAAGTGGCCGGATTATGTGCAGGCGGCATGCGTCCAAGATGGTGGGCAGCAGAAGCACTGAATGTGCCTGAGGAAAAGATTTTCTATGATTATTTAGGCTTAAACCATATGAATTTTTCTTACAATATGACCATTGATGGCCGGCCAATTACAGATGAAGAGTTTACTAAAATAATTCGTAAATGTCCAACCGTGTCACAGGAATGGATGGAAACACTGCATTTGATTCCTAGTCAATATACACAGTATTATTTTCACACTAAAGAAAGAGTTCAGCAGTTAAAAGAACAGGATAAGACACGCGGTGAAGCTATTTTGGAACTGGAAAAACAAATTTTCAGAGAATATGCGGATGAAACGAATTCAGAAAAGCCAAAAACACTGGCTAAACGCGGCGGCGGTGGCTATTCTAAGGTAGCCATTGGCATTATGGATGCTATCTATAATGATACAGGCAAATGGATGGTTGTTAATGTGGCTAACCAAGGGACTGTGAAGTTCTTAGATGATGAGGCCGTCATTGAAACAGCCTGCTATGTAAGTAAAAATGGGTTGAAACCTCTCACTATTCCTAATTATCCAAAAGAGGTTATCGGGTTAGTCAGTGCCGTTAAAACATATGAATCTCTGGCCGTTGAAGCAGCAATCACCGGAGACAGAGATACAGCACTGAAGGCGTTAGTAGCACATCCTTTAGTCGGAGATTACGATATCGCCAAACCATTATTAGAAGAAATGCTGGAGGCGCATAAAGCATATCTGCCTCAGTTCTTTAAAAAATGAAAAATAAAATGTGGGGTTATATTGAGGAACAGAAAGAAGTAATGAATCATATTCTAAATAAAGAAAGTGAATTGCTTTCTTTCCTTCCTCAATACCAGAACATTAAAGAGATTATTATTGCTGCCTCTGGTTCTTCACTGAATGCGGCCATGCTTGCCGCTGGTCTAGTCAGTCATCAAACAGAGATCAGATTGACAGTCGATACGCCTTTTCATTTAAGAAATGAAACCACACTGCTTCAAACGCATCCTCAGGGTAAACTGTTAATCGTTCTTTCACAGACAGGCAAAAGTGTCAGTACTTTAGAGTGTATACCGTTAGCTAAATCTCATCATATACCAGTTCTGGCTTTGACGGCAGATCGTGCCAGTCCCATTGCCTGCCAGGCAGATGTTCATGTCCCTGTGCTTTGTGGGGAAGAACCAGTTGGACCAAAGACCAAAGGGTTTAGTGCGTCTGTTTTAACGCTTCATCTTATTTTGATGCACCTGACTAAGGATTCCTATCATGATCAAATCATCATAGAGTATCAAAAAAGTATTCAAGACCTCCCTGTAAATATTTCTGATACATTGAAATGGTGTACAGCCCATCAGCAGTGGGCGAAAGCAGAAGTGATGAGTGTTGTGGGATTTGGCGTCCATCATGCGACAGCCAGAGAGGGCAGTTTGAAGTTATTGGAAACCATGCAGATGCCTGTTATGAATTTTGAGATGGAAGAATTTATGCATGGACCACATCGAACCATTATTTCTGGCGCTTATGTTATTTTGATTGATAGTGATGGGGCAGGAAAAGATTTAATGGAGCATTTAATTGATTTTACGAAATCAAAGACAGAGAATTATTTGGTACTCTCACAGTGCCGGGAAGCAGATGATCATATGATTCATGTGAATCCATATTCATTGACAAAATCTTGGTTTAACTTAATCGTGCCTTTTCAAATCATGTGCACTTATTTTCCTGAAGTTAATGGGATTAATTCTTCTGATCCGGTATATGGAGATTTTGCCGTTGCTGTGGGAACTCGCATGGCATAGAGTCAGTTCGTAAGAACTGATTTCTTTGCATTTTTAAAAGACATATTTTTCCAGTTAAACAGACAGTACATTTGCCTGATTTCATGTTATTATAATATTATAAATCTTAATTTCTTATGGGAAAGGATGTGAATTAAATGATGACACTTACAAAACGTGAACAACGGTTATTACTGATTTTGACAGAAAAAGAAGAATGCATTACCAGCCAGCAGCTTTCTTCCTTGTTCAATTTAAGTTCAAAAACCATGCGCAATGAAATCAAAAATTTAAACCATGCTTTGGTTGGTTTTGCGGTAATTCAGGCCATTCCCGCCAAAGGCTACTTGCTTAAGATTACCGATGAACTTCAATTTAATCATTTAATTCAATCATTTAACCGGGCCTGGGAAAATTTGAATCCATCCAACCCCTTAGAAAGGGCGCATTATGTTTTAGGAATTTTATTAAAAGAAGACGGCTTTATCAAAATTGATGAAGTTGCAGATCGGGTTTATATTGATCGTACTTCAGTCAGCCGGGCGCTGAAATATGTGCGAAATTCATTGGATAAATATGGACTTAATATCATTCAGAAACCTGGCAAGGGGTTATGCATTACCGGTGATGAATTTTGTTATCGACAGTGTATGGCAGAATATATTTATCATAAACCGGAATCTTTTATCACTGTTGTTGGACAAAACAAAGCATTTATTTCAGAAATGAAAAATGTGATTTTTAATGATGGAATTGCCATTCCTGAAGGGGCTTTTCAGAATTTCGTTATTCATTTACAAGTGCAGATAGACCGCATCAAGGCAGGACACTATATTCATTTTACTGATGAAGAAAGGAAGAGAATTCATGGAGAATATGAACGGCTGGTCGCACTTGATGTGAGTCAAACTGTTCAAAGATATTTTGATGTTCTTTTTTCAGAAGATGAAATCAATTATTTAACGATTCATCTTTTAGGCAAGAAAAGCAATTCTATCAGTGCTATTGAAAGCTGTATCGATCATCAGCTAAAGAAAGAAATTGATGATGTTGTTTCTCAAATGTTTGAACGAATCTACAGACTTTTTGGACTTGACTTAAGCAAAGATATGTATTTAAGAAAGGCGATTGGCATTCATATCACGCCGATGGCTAACCGCTTGAAGTATAACACGCATCTAAGGAATCCAATGTTATTAAGTATTAAGGAAAGGTATCCTTTTGCTTATCTGATAAGCATTGAGGCATGGAAGGCAGTCTCTCAGTATTTCAGTGATCTGAATATAGAAGACGAATTAGGGTATCTTGCCATTCATTTTCAATATGCCATGGAAAGAAGAAAACGCAGTACTTTAAAGAAAAATGTATTACTGGTCAATGATTATAGTGTGGCAATGGGAGAACTTGCGGCTATGACAATTTTAAATAAATATAAAGATAAAGTGGCCATTGAACGTTCAGTTTCAATCAGTGAGTTTGAACATGTGGATTTAACAAGGTATGATTTTATTATTTCGCTGGTTAATGCTCCACTTAAAGCGAGTATTCCTGTTATTAAAATCCACCCGGTGACTACTTCTAGGGATATGGCTGTTTTAAGTCGCTATTTTGAGTCCAGAGAGAACCATTCTTTAAAGTCGTTTCTTCACAAAGATGAAATATACCATTTTTCTGCGGAAGACAAAGCATCTGCCTGTGAGTGGATCTGTCGTCAGGAAATGAAAAATATCGGTATTAAAAAAGAGGATTTCTTTCATTCCGCTTTTCTTACTGGCATAGAACTGGGAAATTCACTGGCATATCATTATATTTTTTCTGATAAGAAGCCTAATAGCATTGGGGTTTACTATTTAGATAAGCCTGTTTTTTGGGAAAACAGACTCGTTAAAATTGTTTTTGTCGTAAGACTTGGGCCTGTTTTTGAAGAAAATGAAAAAATGTTGGAGGCTTTATCGAACCTTTTCGAAAAAGACAGCATCATCGAAAGTGCTTTAAAGGAATTTTCCCTGGAAAATATTTACCACTTGTTTGCTAAAATAGAATAAAGGACAATGTATCTGCTTGATGCATTGTCTTTTTACATATTTCTAGCCGTGGCAAGAAGAATGAGGATTGTATAACTTTTATTTTGCATAATTATGTATAAAATAAATGATTAAACGCTTATTTTAAATTTATTTTGCATTTTATTTGCAAAATCGTTTATATTTACGAATTGAAATGGTATAATAAATAACATAAATTAAAAGGGAAGGGAACTTTTTATGCTTTTGGAATTTAAAACGAAAAATTATAAATCTTTCTTGAATGAAATGATCTTTTCTATGATGCCGGCCCCAAAACAATCTGGATTAGATTACAGTGTATTTCATACAAAAATTGGGAAAAAAAATTACAAAGGATTATGCTCCGCAGTGATTTATGGACCTAATGCTGCAGGAAAAACGAACATTATTTCCGCAATGGAAACTTTCAAAAAAATAATTCTTGAAGGGAATATTAATGCTGAAGAGACGATATTACCGGCAAGTAATTCTGTTAAGTATGAATTGATTCCTAACAATCAATTGGAGGTACCTACACCTACAGAATTTTCTATTAAATTCATTGATCAGGACTTGTTAATTGAATATGAATTATCATTGGATTTAGGTTTGTTTTTAGATGATTCGTATCAAAAGAAAATTTTATTTGAAAGATTGTCTGTTAATGAAAATATGCTTTATGAAAGAAATGATAAGATTCATTTTTCAAATTCAAAAGTAATAAAAAAATACGTATCGAATGATTTTAATTTAAATATCGAAAGTGCTTTAAAAATAGCGCAAAACAACTTGATTTCTACTGAATTATTTTTAACAAACGGCTTTAAAAACATATTCAGTTCTCAGCTGGCTATGCAAGTTTTAGATTGGATGAGACATAAATTTTTAGTCATTTGTCGTGCGGATTTATTAGAAATTAATCAATCTGTTTTGGAAAGTAAACCTAATACAGTATATGTTGAAAACACAACGAATGAAGCAGCAAAATTATTTGGAATTAATTCTAACGCCTTAGGGTATATAATGCCTAAAGACGGTACAGAAACTCAATTATATTCTATTTTTGAAAAATTGAATGCAGCAATTCCAGCGCGTCTATTCGAATCTTATGGTACCGTTAGATTTATAAATACTTTTCCGTTAATCATTCAGGCTATGCTTGAAGGCGCTGTCTTAGTTTTAGATGAATTTGATGCCAATATTCATCCAATGGCTTTAATTAGCATTATTAATGTATTTCATAATAACGATATTAATATTAATCATGCTCAATTAATTTTTAATACACACAATCCAATTTTTTTGAATGCGAATGTTTTTAGAAGAGATGAGATAAAATTTGTAGAAAGAGATGAAGAAACACATCTAAGCAGTCATTATTCTCTTTCTGATTTTAAGACCTCAGGAAAAGATGGTGTGCGTAAAACAACTGATTATATGAGTAATTATTTTGTTGGGAAGTACGGAGCCATTAAAGACATGGATTTTTCTGAATTATTTGATGATTTAATTAATAAATAAGGAGGAAATAATGTTAAGAAAAGAAATAAATAAATATTATTTTAGCGTTGAAGGAGAGACTGAAAGATGGTACTTAAAATGGCTGCAGGATCAAATCAATAATTATTCAAACGCTAAGAAAAAAGTTCAATTTGATCCTAAAGTTGAGAAGAATCCACTAAAGTATGCCAAAAGATTAAATACATTATCTAGAGTAGAAGTAGTGCATGTTATGGATTTTGAAGAATTAAATAATGAATCTGCTTTTAAAACCACCCTAGATTTTATGAGGCAAGCTGAAAGCAAAACTAAAAAAGTAAAATATCAACTAGGCTATTCGAATTATTGTTTTGAATTATGGATGATTCTTCATAAAAGAAAATTCACAGCGTTTTTACCAAATAAGGATAGTTATTTACCTATTATTAATTCTGTATATCAGCAATCATTTGAATCTTTGCTGCAATATAAGCATGAAGAAAATTTCAAGAAGATTTTATCTATGCTAAGTTTAGATGATGTTTTAACGGCCATCTCAAATGCAGACGATTTAGAAAATAAGCATTATCAAGAAGGCCATGTTTTGATATCTCATAAAAATTTCAGCTACTATAGAAATAATCCGTCGTTAAATATTCATGAGTTTATTAAAAAAATATTTATAGAAGTTGGGATTATCGAATAAGGCAGACATTATAATATAATAGAAAATCACATGATGAATGACTTCTGTATTATTCAAACCATGTGATTTTTTATTTTATGATATTTGTTCCGGATAGGGCAGAGAAATAAAGGAATGATCTTCAATAAAAAGATCATCAATTGCCTTTTGAACATCATTATCAATTTCAGATAGCCGACATCCATTCACTAATGGGTCAATATATCTTTTTTTGACATTTAAACAGGCATGAAAGCTGTTTGGCAGTGGCTGATCAGAGATAACCAGTTCTTTTTGGTTTCTTAATAACCATAACAGGCGCACAATTTCCCTGTTCTTTTGCTTTTCAAGGTGTTCCAGCAATTCAGATTCGCTTAAGCGATATAAATCCTCTGGTTGAATAATACCAATATTTAAGGAATAATCAACTAAATGGGCTAAAAGCTGCATAGATATTTTATTATAAGGGGCCAGATATAATTTTGAATTAACAAGGCAGGATTCAAAAAAATGTCTGGCAATGTTTAAATCAGTAAAACCAAGTTCTTCGCACTGACCATTGTGCTGGTGAGTTAAGTTCTGATAAGTCTGCCTGATGGTCTCTTCTGTCCAGCTGCCAGTTAAAAAGAGGCCTGTGGAAAACATGTACTCCAGTCTGTCTGCGCAGATATGCGGTGTTTTCTGATCTGCCAAAGGATATTGATCGGCGTGAAGAATATCTTCAATGGCAATTTTATCTTTGACAAGCTGATTGACTAACATAGTATCTGCCTGAATCATTTGGGCATTGTCTGATTCTGTGGATTCCTGTTTAAGATAATCTTTGTTTTTAAAATCAATAACATGGGAGAAAACAGGCGTAGAAATATCGTGAAAGAGTGCTGCCAGTGTTGCTTTTTTATCATTAGTGAAATGATAAGTAATTAATGCAACACCTAAGCTGTGATCAAAGCGGGAATAAAAGCATTTTGGTTCAAAGAAGCAAGAGTAATCCATACCGCAAAATAAACCAATGTCTTTAAGACGGATCAAGCTTGGACATTTTAGATAAGGCTGAATAAATTCTGGAATTTCTGGATGCAAAATGCGTAAGTAGTTTTGAATCATAACATCAAACCTCCGAATAAAACAGAGAGCCGAAGCTCTCTGTCATGTGACTATAAACGTTTTAAGAATTCTAATAAGACACCATAGCATTTTTCAAATGAAGCTAAATTTAAGCATTCATCCGGTGTATGAGCACCCTTAGAGATCGGACCAAAAGTGACGATGTCTAAGTCTGGCATCTCACCTTTAAATACGCCTGTTTCCAATCCGCCGTGGCCAGCATGTTCCTGAAGTTCTTTGCCAAAGCAATCTTTGATAACACCTTTCATCAGTTCACGCATTGGGGAAACTTCTTCGTAATTCCATCCTGGATAGTCTGCAGCATGTTTTGTAGAAGCACCAAAGATAGAAGCAATTTCATCGATTTCATCAGACAGCTGTTCAATAGCGCTTTTCATTGGAGAACGGATTGAGAAGAAACAAGTTACTTTGCCTTCCTCTGTTCTGAGTACGCCTAAGTTTAAGGAAACGGTTGTTAAGCCTTCTATTTTCATAGAACGGGCCTTGAAGCCATTTGGCAATAGATAAATCATACGGATGATATCACTGCTTAAAGATAATGGCATTGCCTGATCGGCATTTTCCAAACCTTTTAAGCTTACCGCGAATCCGGCATCACTGAATTCCAGTTCTCCGGCAATTTTCTCTTTGCTTTCCGCAATTTTTGCAGTTAATTCTTCTTGTGGACAGTCTGAAGCAAACTGAATAGTGCATTCGCGAGGAATGGCATTTTCTTTTAAACCGCCATGTAAGTGAATCAGACGAATATTGACACCGCGAATCTGCAGATCGTGTAAAATACGCAGTGCTAATTTGTTGGAATTGCCGCGTTCCATTGCAATACATCCGCCAGAATGTCCGCCTAACAGTCCTGTAATATCTAACTGATAACCTGGCCAGTCATTCGCTTCCATTGTAATTTCTTTAGATACGATAGTTCTTCTGCCGCCGGAAGCAGAAACCGCAGTCACTACTTCGCCGCCGCTGTCCATACCAATCATTCGGCGTGCCCGGATGTTTTCTGCCTTGATATTACCAGCACCAAAAAGTCCAACTTCTTCCTGAACAGTAAATACACAGTCCAATGCTGGGTGAGCGGCAGTATCATCATCTAAGACACTTAACATATAAGCAACGGCAACGCCGTCATCAGCACCTAACGTTGTACCGCGGGCATGTAACCAGCCATCTTCAATATATAAATTTAATGGATCTTTGTCAAAATCATGATCGCTGTCATTGTTCTTTTCATTGACCATATCCAGATGTCCCTGAAGCATGACAGGGGCATGATCCTCATAGCCTGGTGTGGCATCTTTATACACAATAATATTGTGCATTTCGTCACGGAAATATTTCAGGCCGCGTTCTTTAGCGAAATTTTCTACATAATCACAGATTGCTTTTTCGTTATAGGAACCATGAGGGATCTTGGTAATTTCTTCAAAATAATAGAATACTTTTTTTGATGTATCTAAGACACTCATTTCTGTCTCCTCCTTTTTCGTCCATTATACACTATGGATTATAAAAAAGAAATGCATTTTTTTGATTTTCCTTAAAATAAAGCGCTAAGGGTAGATTAATCCTATCTTTAGATGTTATAATAAATAAGGAAAGAAGGTGACTTGATGCCTGTAAAGAAAACAATACTGCCTATTTGGTGGGAAGAAATAGAGGCTTATCCTATTGATCACGCACTTTGGCAGACGACATATCAACCTAAGGCGCATGCAAAATTAGCTTATATTGAAAATGATGCAGTTTATATTAATATGTTTGTCGAAGAGAAAAATCCAAAGGCTGTTTATACGAAACCAAATGATCCGGTTTATAAAGACAGCTGCTTAGAATGCTTTATTAATTTTGATCCTGAGCATCAGGAAGAATATCTAAATATTGAAGTGAATGCCAATGGCGCGATGTTAATGGGGTATGGAAAGGACCGTCATGAACGGCAGTCATTGGTCTCTGAAGAAATTCTCGTCCCTTTTAAAAATGAGGTTGGCTGGGGCTTTACACTGATTTTATCCGTTGATTTTATCAAGCGTTATTTCCGGCAGATCGCGGATATCTGGTCTGGCAATTTTTATAAATGCGGCGATGAAACAGATGAGATACATTTTTTGAGCTGGGCCGAAGTGAAGGAAGAACATCCAAATTTTCACTGCCCAAAATGGTTTGGAAAATTAGAGATCATCTAAAAACTTTGACATGAACAGCAGGATATGTTAGAATCTAAAACAAGAGAGGTGATTGGCGATGCGCAATTTAGAAATCAGAACAATTTCACAGTATGATGCGTGGCGTCGTACAATCACTTTCAAAATGGCTTTCTTGAACATGGGACGAGTGCGTCCAAAATAGGAAAAGAAAGCGGCATCGTATTGGAAGTCAGTTCCGGCTATGCTGGAACTTTTTCTTTTCCTCAAAAGAAGAAAAGGAGCCAATATTTATGAATCACAAACAGTTAAAATTTAGTTGTATATTTGATTTTTTGAAAAGTTTTAGTTTAACTTCCGCAATCTGGCCAACATTTTTGGTTTTGCGCGGATTTAGTTTGATTGATGTAGGTATCAGTGAAAGTGTTTTTCACATTGTTTCTATGTTAGGAGAAATACCTACAGGCATGATCAGTGACCTTTATGGCCGCAAATTCAGCCGGATGTTATCGCAAATCCTGAACGCTGCTGGTACATTACTGCTGTTATTTGCGAATGCAAAGAGTCTCGTTTATTTAGCGTTTGCCTTGTCTGCACTTTCTTATAATTTAGAGTCAGGAACAGACAGCGCTTATATCTATGATTTGTTAAGTGAAACAAGCGAAGAACATCGTTTTGCGAAAATTCAGGGAATTCGTGAAGTTATCAGAAACATAGCTTTGTTAGTAGGCGGTGTCATTGGCGGTCAGATTGCCAACATCAGTTATGAATCTGCATATGTACTTGAAATGGTCATTATCATTATTTCTATGCTGGTTTTAGGAAAAATGAAAGAAATCAAAAATCAAAATTACCAGCAACAAAATGTACTTCAGAGCGTGATTGGACAGTTCACCAGCAGTTATGAACTGGTGAAGAAGGATCACCAGATTCTTTATCTTGTCATGAGTTATTCTTTATTTAGTGCAACAGAGACAACCTGTCATTATTATTTGACCAATTACTGGAAATCAATAGGCATTGATATTTCATTCATTTCCTATTTCCTTTCTATGGAAAATATAGCAGGTCTGATTGCCGGAGTGATTGCTTATCGGCTGATTAAACGCCTTCCCCGCAAGAAATTGCTTTTGTATTTGCCTGCAGGCATTGTCATAGCTTCAGCGGGTATTCCATTTTTCCCTATCTCTGTTGTTTCTATTTGTGTTATGTCATTCTTTGAAACCATTTCTTATATTGCCATTTCTACCTTCTTAAATGAACTGGTAGACAGCGCGCATCGGGCAACCCTGCTTTCATTGCTGTCCATGGCTTTTAGTATTGTGATGATTATCTACTTTCCAATCGTAGGCACGATTGGCGAATGGTTTTCATTAAAGGAAGCATTCATGTTTTTGACGTTATTTAATGCGGTGATTTATCTGGTTTATGCAAAAACAATGAATAAGAAGCTGGCTGCGGCTGACTGATTTTGTCTTATAATATCCAAAAGAATTGTTAAAGAACTCATTGTTTGACAAAACTCAACCAAACAATGGTTGACCCGGTTATTGCAGTAACCGGGTTTTTGTGTACAATAATCCCCAGACAGTCTGGGGAGCGGGAAATACTTAAGGGTAAAGAAAAACCTCCGTTGTATAATTGTTATGTGGTCTGCAAAACACAAACAAAATACAAGGAGGCGTAGTCATGAGTAATATAACAGATGACTTACATAGTTTATCACATACAAAATGGAATTGCAAATATCAAGTTGCCTTTGCACCAAAATATAGAAGGGAAGCATGCTATAAAGCAAGACGAGCAGAAGTAGGAAAAATATGAATAAACCGCAAAAATAAATCATAAAAATATGATTAACAAAAGCACTGGATGCCACTTTTGATGAAAGCATTCAATTTTCCTGTTCAGACATCATTATAAAAATGTGATAACGAAACACGAAAACGCGAATAAGAGGATGAAAAACGAATTTATGGAACGATTTGTTTTGAAAAAAGCTGGGCTGGAAAAATTCTCCTTATCGTAGTCCCTTAATTCTGAAGGGGTGCGTCAGATAAAAAACGGAGAATGTTTCGCACTATCATGCTGCCTGCGCGGGTTCTCTGCCGGGCTCTGATTGCCGATGGTGATGAAAACCTTGCTAAATATCTGGAAGGCGTGGATACTATCGAGCAGATTCCTGATGCCTTCTTCAATCCTCTGTACGAAAAGCCAAAGGAGTGAAAACAGGATGAGAAGATGTTTTTGATTGACTGGATTGACGCACGCTAATTTGTTTTCGGTGAATGCCGGATTTATTATTGGCGATGGACAAACTGTAATTGTAGATGCAGGGTTTAATGTGGAGTCTGCGATGACCATTTATGATTATGCTTATCATATGGCCCCAGAGAATCAGATGAAATATGTCGTCAATCTGGAAGGTCACTATGATCATGTATTTGGCAATGGATATTTAAAGAAACATGGCTGCCGGATTGTCAGTCATGAAAGTGTACATTTGACTAAAGAAGAATTGGATGAATATGTTACTTCCTGTAATGAGGAGCTGGAAATTCCGCGCCGTAAAAGAAATAAGGAAGGCTATTTGTATTTTGAAGGTGTTGAACCTTTTGAACCAGATATCAAAATTTCTGGGAGAACCCATCTTGATATAGCAGGTGTTGATATAACGATTTATCCTGCACCAGGGCACACATCTTCCAATATGATTCTCTACGAAGCTAAAGAAAAAGTTGTTTATGTCGCCGATACAATCTATTCCTGTTTTCTGCCAACAACGGGTTTTGGCAATCCTGAGCTATGGCAGTCATGGCTTGAAGCCCTTGATCTGATTGAGTCACTGCAGCCGGAAATTCTTGTTCCTGGACATGGAAAAGTTTTAAAAGGTGATGGGATTGCATTAGAAATTGAACGTCATCGAAAGATGCTTCGGGAAAGATTGTCAGAAAATTAAAAGGAGCCGGAAATCCGGCTCTCTATTGTTAATCTAATGGATCGCGGTAGAAACGTCCGTAGATGGATTCTGATTTAAGGACATTGATGAACGCAGAAGTATCATAACGGCGGATAAACTGGACAACTTCCTTAACTTCATCTTTTCCTACAACAGTGTAAAGCATAGCTCGAGGTTCATCTTTATAACAGCCAATACCATCAAAACGTGTTACGCCATGGTGCGTATAAGCAAGCAAGGCCTTTTCCAAAACTTCTGGTTGAGAAGTAATAATGTGCAAGGTTGCCCGGGAATAACTTTGGTGAACATAGTTGATGACCTGCGTGGAAACAAATTGGAAAATAATAGAATATAATGCAGCTTCCCATCCAAACAGCATGCCTGCAGCTGTTAACATACAAACATTTAAGCCAAGAACAACATTCCAGGATGATGCATTAAAGCGATTCGATAAATATACAGCGATGAAATCTGTACCGCCGCTGGATGCTCTGCCATGCAGGGCAATACCAATGGCAACACCGTTGATTAAGCCGCCAAAGACAGCGACAAGCAAGCGGTCGGAAGTAATCGTAATGGCAGGCATAAAGTCAACGAACACACCTGATAAAAATACCATGAGTAATGAGAAAAATGTAAAACGTTTACCAATTGTTTTATAACCTATGTAAGCTGGAATTGAGTTCAAGCCGACATTGACCAGTGTATAAGAAATATTGAAGCCAAAATATTCTTCACAGGTTCGCTGAATCAAAACGGTCAGACCGGTAAAACCACCTGGAAACAGGTTTCCGGCACGAACAAATGATCTGATATTTGCTGCCATAATTATGGAAGCAAGAATAACACATAATAATGAAGTGACATCTTTCACCCATCTTTTCTGTTTACTTGTTTTTGCGTAAACCACTTTAGAATCCCTCTCCCTTTTTAAGCGTACTTACATTATAAGCGCATTCATAAAAAAATCAAGCACATTTTTTATTCCGGAAAAATCACATGCTGAAACCATAATTATGTTGTTTTCTAAATAAAAATTGTTTATACTTTAAGTATATAAGGAGGAGCAATGATGAAAAAATTTTTAGTTGGGACAATAGCTTTAATGATGTTGTGTGGCTGTGGCGGCGCTAAAAAGAGCACTGTAGCGGTCTGCAAGGGTTCAGAAGAAGGTCAGGATGTTGAAATGACAATGACTTTTGATGGTGATGAAAAACTCACAGAAATGAAAATGGCTGTAAGTTTTGATGCAGGAAGTGAAGAAATGGCTCAGGCGGCAAGTGCAATGATGGAAGCGCAAAAGGATACGCTTTTGGCAGAATATGAAGGAGCTGCGGATGCATCTTTTGAAGTTGAGGGGTCAGTTGTCACTGTGACTATAACATTAGATGTTACAAAAACAGATAATTTTGAAGACTTAGATTTTTCTGGCACTAAAGAAGAAATTTTAACGGCTGCAAAAGCAGACGGATATACTTGTGAAGAGTCTGTAGCGGAATAGATTAAATAGTAAAATCTATTGAGGTTACAGACCTCTTTTTTATTTGGTTTAATAAAGCTCTGCTTTCAGACATGATGCAAAGAATTTTTATATGTGGATGCTAATTTTGAAAATAAGATTTTGCTTTTTTCATTCAAAGGAAACATAAATTTTCTATAATTATGTTAAAATATTGTTATAAATATGTTATAATTTGTGAGAAAAGGAGGGCCTGCATGAAAAAATATGTGATTATTATTGTTCTAGCTGTATTTATTTTGTTAATTGGATATCAGATCATGGATTACTATATTCCGCAACAATCGAATTCAGAGATTTTAGAATGTGAACCGGTGATCATTGATCATCAGCCTGAAGCAGTTCATGCTTATGATTTAGAAGTAATATTGGATACAGAGCAACATACCATTGGCGGAAAAGAAACCATTGCAGTTAAGAACAACAGTGAAGATGTATGGCAAGAAATATATCTTCGAGATTATGCCAGCTGTATGTATGAAAATGTAAAATTGACAGATTTTTTACAGCTGACAGATGGGGAGAATGATTTGGACTATCATCGAGATAAAACAGATCCTTCTATTGTGCGTATTCCATTGAAGGAAGATTTAATGCCCGGGGATACAATGACGCTGGAAATCCATTATCAAAGTTATATTCATCAAAAAAGCAGGAATCGTTTAAATTATCGTTTAGAAAGTTCAGGATTGCAAGTAAATGAGAAATATGCATTGGGCTGTTTTTATCCAGTACTTTCGGTTTATGAAGATGGAAATTGGATCAATCATACATTTCTGGATGGACATGAACCATTTTATACAGAACTGAGTCATTATCGTGTTTCTATAACAGTTCCCAAAGATTTCATTGTCAGTGCTGGCGGGGATCTTATAGAAGTGACAGAAAATAATGAGACGGGGCAATTAACCTATCATTATCAAGTGAATAATGTCCGTGATTTTGCGATGAGTGCCTCAAACATATATGAAGTGGTTTCTGAGATGGTCGATGGCATAACAGTTTACAGTTATTATTATCGAGGATGTAAAATGGGCGGAGATGCTGCTTTAAAAGCTGGTATTCAAGGGCTGAAATTATTTAATCGTTATCTGGGAAAATATCCTTATCATAGTTTTACTATTGCGGCTGTTCCGGAACTGCCGGGCGGGGGAATGGAATATCCATCCTATGTTATGATTTTAGGAGACTATTATCGAGAGAATGAAGATAATAAAATAAGTAAGGGTTTGGAAAGAGTGGTTGTTCATGAATTAGCGCATCAATGGTTTTATGGCATCGTAGGCAATGATCAATATAATGATGCCTGGCTGGACGAATCCTTAGCTTCAGCGATGGAACTCATTTATTATGATTACTTTGATGATGATCGTTATAAGGCTGAATCTGCGCATATAGATCATAAATCCATCAAAATTACTAAGTCTGCCGGTGAGCTTGGTGATGATTATCCGGGCGTTTATAGCAGCGGACAGTTTTTCATGATGAGGATCAGACAAAGGATGGGAGAAGAGGATTTTATCAAAGCAATGCAGGCGTATGTAGCGGCTTATGCTTTTCAAGTCGCAAAATCAGAAAATATCCTGAGTATATTTTCTGAACATTCCTCAAAATCCCTGCTTTCATTATATAAAAAATATATCGAAAAAGATTATTATTAATTTAGGATTTTAACTAATTTTACAAATTATTTATTAATAATATGAATTAATCAGGATATTTTCTTCGATAGGTGTTATAATGATAAAAAGAGGTGATTTCTATGAAATGGCTGAAAACTTTACTGGTTGTCTCCCTAGTATTTTCACTTGGTGCCTGCAGTCGGGAAAAAGGCAGAGACTTGTCAATTTTAGATGAGGAACCTGTCGAAATTGCAAAGAAGGATCTTAATAAACATCATTATACACTGGATGTCACACTTGATACTGAAAAACAGACATTGGGCGGAGAGATGAATGTTGAAGTCAAGAATAACAGTCAGGATGACTGGCAGGAACTTTATTTAAGGGATTATGCGAGTATTATTACTCCTGAATCTAAACCTACACAATATAAACAGGTTGATGACGGAACATCTGATTTAGAGGTAACTGTTGACCCTGAAGATGCTTCTATTGTTCGTATTGATTTAAAGACACCATTAAAAGCTGGCACATCTATGAAACTTCATATTAATTATGAATCTTATCTGGTTTTAGATGCATATGGCCGGTTTAATTATACGTCTTATGTGCAGGATGACAAAACCATCGGGCATTATACATTAGGTAATTTTTATCCAGTGCTTTCTTATTATGAAGATGGCAAATGGCTGAATCATCCATATTATGATGCTGGTGAATGTTTTTATACTCCAGTCAGTGATTATGATGTGAGCGTGACAACACCTAAGGATTATACAGTCAGTGCAACGGGGGTGTTGCAGGAAGAGGATTATTTTGATGAATCAGTGAAGCGGGTTTACCATGAAGAGAATGTCCGTGATTTTGGTATGAGTGCTGCCAATGATTATCAGGTATTAACGGATGAAATCGATGGTATTACCATCAAAAGTTATTTTAGTGAAGGTACTGAAGAAGCCGGACAAATAGCCTTGGATGAAGCTAAAAATGCCATGCAGCTTTTTAATCGTTATCTGGGAAAATACCCTTATCAGGAATTTGATGTTGCTTCTGTGGCTTCGCTTCCGGGCAGCGGAATGGAATTTCCGGGATATGTGATGATTGCCGAAAGATATTATTCAAAAGAAAGAATGTCCAGTATGTCCAATATTGTCGTTCATGAACTGGCACATCAGTGGTTTTATGGCATTGTGGGTAATGATCAGTATGATATGCCTTGGCTGGATGAATCGTTAGCTTCTGTGATGCAGTTAATATATCAGGATTATTTTTATCCGCATGAATATGAATCCTCAGTATCACGCTTTGAACAAAAAGAGGATAGTGCTGGGGAAATGGATATGATTGTTTCAAAGTCCTATGGTGAATATGCAGATCCAGCTATCTTTATTAATGCCGCTTATTCTGTCGGACAAATGTTCATGTATGAGGTAAGAGAAGAGATGGGCGAGACTGATTTTATCAGTGCTATCAAGGAGTATGTAAACACCTATGGATATCTTGAAGCAAAAACGGAAAATCTTATTGAGATGCTCAATAAATGGAGTGATCATTCTTTGCTGGCATTATATCAAATCTATCTGGAAGAACAATATTATCAATAAAAAAATGTGAGAAGAACCCCTGTCATTATCAATGAAATAGATAAAGGGGTTCTTTTATGTAAGTATTGATGAAAGCGAAAGCGTTATCAAAAAAATAAAATAAAGCTTGCTTAGACTATGGGTACGTGCTATAATTCATGGCGAAAAGGAGATTTATCGAATGCTTAGGTTATGTTTTGACACTGATTGCCATGATATATGGCGCATCAATAAAGAAGAGATGGGATATAATGTCCCTTTTGAAACAGCAAAAAAACAGCTGGAAAAGCTGTTAAGAGATCCAAGTCATAGAATTTACGTTTATGAATGTGATCATCATGTTGTAGGTTATGTACATGCGTGCAACTATGATTTGCTTTATCAGCCGCCTATGAAAAATATCATGGGAATTGCAGTTTTAAAAGACTATCGCCGTAATGGCATAGGCGGACTGCTCTTACTGATGGTAGAAGATTGGGCAAGTGACAGCGGTGCTTACGGTGTTCGTTTAAGCACTGGTAAAATGCGGGAAGAAGCACATAAGTTTTATGAAGCCTGGGGATATGAATGTACCAAGGAACAATTAAACTATGTCAAAATGTTGGAGGACTGAGCTCGAAAAGAGCTCTTTTTTCATAAAAAAGGAGGTTGGATTGAATATGAAAACAGCTTATATTAATGGCCATGTTTATACAATTACGCAAGATTTTTGTGAAGCTTTTGTGGTTGAAAACGGACGTTTTATTTATGTCGGAAATAATCAGGAAGCTAAATCTATGGCAGATGAAATTGTGGATTTGAAAGAACAGTTTGTGACTTGCGGATTTAATGACAGCCATATGCATGTGTTAGGATTTGGTCATATGCTGGAAATGATGAATTTAGCGGTATGTACGGATTCACTGGCGCATTTACTGGCAAGCATTAAGGATTATATTGAAGTCAATCAGATTCAGGAGGGACAATGGTTAAGGGGCAGAGGCTGGAATAATGATTATTTTAATGATACGCATCGTTTCTTAAATCGTTATGACTTGGATCAGGTCAGTACGACTGTACCGTTAGTGATGACTAGAGCCTGTGGTCATGTATGTGTTGTTAATTCCAAGGCACTGGCATTATTGGGAATTACCAAAGATACTCCTCAGGTTGAGGGCGGACATTTTGACGTTGATGAGCATGGCGAACCTCTTGGCATTTTCCGAGAAATGGCTCTGAACCTCGTTTATGATCCGATCAGTAAAGTCAGTGTGGATGATTTAAAACGTATGATTGCTCATTCCTGCGAAGCGCTGAACCAGTATGGCATTACTTCTGCGCAGACAGATGATTTCACGAACTTTAATGTTCCTTTCAGCGATGTGATTCAAGCATATGCCCAATTAGAAAAAGAAGGCAAACTGACGGTTAAAATCAATGAACAGTCACAGCTGCCAACGATGACTTTATTGAAAGAATTTGTAGAAAAGGATTATCATCATTATCATACATCGATGTTTAAGTCAGGTCCGTTAAAATTATTAGGAGATGGCTCGTTAGGAGCAAGGACTGCTTATCTTTCTTATCCTTATGCCGATGATCCCAAGGCCAAAGGTATTTCCTGTTTCACTCAGGATGAACTGGACTCACTGATTAGTTATGCTCATGCTCATGGCATGGGGGCAGCGATTCACTGCATCGGGGATGGTATGATGAAAATGGTCGTGAATAGTTATCGTAAAGTATTGAAAGATGATCCAAAGAACTCGCTTCGTCACGGTATTGTTCATTGCCAGATTACCGATGAGCAATTATTAAAGGATTTCGAAACATTGCATTTATTAGCTTATATTCAGCCAATTTTCTTAGATTATGATATTACGATGGTAGAAAGCAGAGTGGGCAAAGAGAAGGCACAAAAAACGTATGCATTTAAGACTTTATATCAAAAAGGACATGCTTCTGGCGGTTCTGATTGTCCTGTAGAATTGCCGGATGTGATGAAAGGCATTCAATGTGCTGTGACTAGAAAAAACTTAAACGGTGTGGGGCCATTTGTGGCAAATGAAGCAATGAGTGTTAAAGAAGCACTGACAGCTTTTACATTAGAAGGGGCATATGCTTCTTTTGAAGAAAATGAGAAAGGATCTATTGAAAAGGGAAAATGGGCTGATTTTGTTATCCTGTCAGAGAATCCGTTTGAAGTTGAAGCAAGTGAACTAGGCCGCATTCAGGCGCTCGCAACCTATGTCAATGGAAAACAGGTTTATTCAAGATAATCTGTGAAAAATCTAAAAAAGTGAACATTTATATTTATTTTTCCTTAAAATGCTTATATAATGTAGCTATGTGCAAGGAGGACGCTTATGAAAAAAGAATTGTTAGAAAAATATGCGCATTTATTGGTGCGTACAGGACTGGATGTTCAGAAAGGTCAGAAAGTGATTATTGAAGCACCAGTAGAAACTTACGATTTTGCAAGAATGGTCTGCGAACAGGCCTATAAGGAAGGCGCTGGTGAAGTTGTTGTTCATTATACAGATTCTACGCTTTCTAAAATTAATGCTTTAAATAGAGATCCTGAAGATGTGGCTTATGTCGAAGAATGGGAACGCCAAAGTTTAAGTCATTACCTTGAGGAAGGGGCTTGCTCACTGCTTTTTAAATCACCTAATCCGCATTTAATGGATGATTTAGACGATTTACGGGCAAATGCAATTCAGACGCATACCAATGATAAACGAAATATTATTCGTGCCAAGATTGCCAGTGCCGGGATTCAATGGTGTATTGCTGCTGTCCCAAGCCAGCCATGGGCAGAAGCTGTCATGCCAGATGAACCTAAGGAAATAGTTTTAGATAAATTCTGGGAACAGATTTTAAAATTAGTTTATGTCGATGAAGAGCATGATCCTGTAGAGACATGGAGAAATAATAAAATCCGTAAAGGGGAACTGCAGGAAAAACTGACAGACTTGCATTTAGATCATATTCATATGACTTCAAGCAATGGGACGGATATTGAAATTGGCTTCCATGAGGATTGTGGCTTTGGCCGCAGACATGTGGAATCTTCAGATCGTCCAAATTATTCTGCGAATATCCCGACAGAAGAAATCTGTACAACTCCTGATAAATGGCGTGTAAATGGTAAGGTTGTATCAGCCAGACCATTATTAGTCGGCGGAAAAATTATTGATGATTTTGAAGTGACATTTAAAGATGGCAGGGTTGTTGACTGCAAAGCAGGTGTTGGTGAGGATTTATTGAAAGCAACGATTGATACAGATGAAGGAAGCCATTATTTAGGTGAGGTTGCCTTTGTGCCTTATCATTCACCTATTTCTGAATCTGGTTATATTTACTATGAAACATTGATTGATGAAAATGCATCCTGCCACTTAGCGTTAGGCAGAGGTTTCCCACATGCTGTAAAGGCTGACCCAGTCGATAAATCCACATGGGAAGAAAAGCATGTAAATGACTCGGTAATCCATATTGACTTTATGGTGGGAACTAAGGACACGCAGATTATTGGATATACCCGTGATGGCAGAGAAGTAACCATTTTCAAAGATGGAGATTTTGCCTTATAAGATTAACGCCAAAAAATATGTATTGATAAAAAGCCCGTTATGGGCTTTTTATATTCTGTTTTTAATCAGAAAAATTTGTTTATAAATGAATAAAAAGTGACCAATTTAGAACGAAGACTTATGGTTCTGTTATGGTCACTTTTTATATTTTTATGCGTTCTGATCAAAGAAATTCTTTAATGCACCTATCAGGTTAGCATCATTTCTGAAAACACAGCGGTCAATAAGCGGTTTGTTTAATGGTGTCATTGGTGATTTTTCAAAATAACCGTTAACGGAATCTCTTAATGAATCAATCAAGATGTCCTGAGCACTGATGCCTCCGCCAATACAGAATTTTTCAACATCGAGCACCGCCTGAATACTAATAATGCCTGTTGTCAGAGTCGTGATAAAATGATCAAAGACCTGTTTAGCAATCTCATCTCCGGCAAGCAAATCAGTAAAGAATTTACGTCCGTCCACTTCGTTCTTTTCAAGTCCTTTTAAACTTTCATAAGGTCTGGTCAGTCCTTTATAGCCATTGAGCACTGCCCAGCAGCTTCTCATATCGGTTGCATCATTATAATTTGTAGGAAGAGCAGATAATTCTCCAGCAGAGCCAAGATGGCCACGCCAGACTTTTTTATCTAAGACGACGCCTCCGCCAATACCAGTTCCTAAAATAACGACAACACCGCTGTTGACATCACTCAGATTTCCCAGCCATGCTTCAGCGAGTGCGGCACATTTTCCGTCGTTTTCAATAGCGACAGGCAAATGATATCTTTCTTCTAAAATGTCTTTGACAGGTGTATTCATAATAAAGTTACTTAAGGCTCCGCCAGTATAAGCAAAACCACGGGCATTATCAATTTTACCAGGCAAACTGATCGCGATACCTTCTACTTCATCTTTAACTGGCAGAACAATCGTATCCAATGCGCCTAAAAATTCTTCCATGTTGTCACGAAGTGTTGGGGTTTCACCTTTGCTTAAATGATTGGCCTTTTCATCCATCACCGCATACTTAATCGCAGTACCGCCAACATCAATTGTTAAATACTTGCTCATCTAAAAGTCCTCCTTATAATCTATACTTTTATGGTATCACAGTTTTTATGAAAACGCTATCTTTTTCTTAGGGCAAATAAAAAAAGGTGCTTAGGCACCTTGTAAGAAAGGAATGACATCATTCAAAGAATTAATGATTTTGGTTGTCATGGAAGCATAAGGTTCCGTTGGATATTTCATATCAGGAACACAGAGCACCGGAATATTAGCACTATGCGCTGCCTGGATACCAGCCTCGGAATCTTCAAGAACAATTGCTTCATCAGTATGAACCCCTAATTTTTCGCATGATTTTAAGAAGACTTCCGGATTAGGTTTTCCTTTAGTTACTTCATCACCGCAAATAGAGTCATCAAAATAATCAGTGATATTGGCCCGTGCCAAAATTGTATCAACGCGGTCACGATTGCTGGAAGTGGCGACAATTGTTTTGTAGTTATTCGCTTTTAAATATTCCAACAGACTCAATAGACCGTCTTTAAGTGGGACGCCTTCTGTTTCAAATAACTCCGCCATATACTGATGCACTTCTTTAATGACGCTTTCAATTGGGAAATCATTGCCATATGTGTCATAGAAACACTGGAAAATGCCTTTAATTGGCTTCCCTAATAACTGCAAATAAAAATCGTGGGTAATGGTAAGTCCCATTTTTTTCATGACATGCTGATAACCTTCAAAGGTTACCCGCTCACTGTCGATCATTAACCCGTCCATATCAAAAATTACTGCTTTAATCATTGTATTTTCCTCCTTATTGATTGTTTATTTAGCCTGTTTGGCACCAGTTTCTAATATTTTCATGAGTAACAGGGTTTGTTCATCCTGAACAATCTTGGGCTGGCCGTGAATAATGGTTTCATAAAGTCCATCATAGATTCGGCCATAATCCCCTTTGACACTTGGCACTTTCTTTTCATGATACACTTTGTTTTCATCTATATAAATTAAAGTACCATAGTGTTCCGGTAAATCAATACCAAAGTCATGATTGTCAGGCATATAGAACAGTTTTAAATGCTCTTCCTGACGGTCTTTGGTTTCTTTGATAAACATGCCTTTTTTGCCATAAACGATGAAACTTGGACGACTTTTTACGCGAAAGTAACTGGATTTGACAGAAATCTTCAAGTTGCCATAAAACATGTCCACATCAAAGTAATCATTGAAGCGTCCCGGTCCCAAAAGGCAGCGGACATCGTAGTTAATACGGTCAGGTTTGCCAAAATATGAAATGACCTGATCAATTGTATGACAGCCATGACCGTAGAGATAACTTTGATAGAATTCAGCTTTCTGTATTGCTTCAGGAACTTCAGGACGATAATAATCGAAATGCATTTCTATTTCCAGTAATTCCCCAAGTTTCCCTTCTTCAATGACTTTTTGTACTGTCAGAAAATCTGAATCAAAACGCCGGTTTTGATAACACTGGGCAACCAGACCTAAATCTGCAGCTTTTTCAAATATTGCCTTCGCTTCTTCATAAGTATCTGTAAATGGTTTTTCCACAAGGACATGTTTATGATGATCCAGCGCCATCATGGCATATTTATAATGTTCATTTGGCGTACAGACAACAATTAATTGAATATCAGGATCATTTAATAATTCCTCTAAATCATCTGTATATCTGAGTCCTTCAATATGTTTCCATTTAGGCGTGGCCACATGCCGGTCATAAACTGTTTTAACACGCAGATTTGATCGTTGTAAGACAAAGGGCAGATGATAGCGGTTCGTGCTTTTGCCATTACCGATATATCCGATTGTAAGCATGAAAAAAACCTCCTCTGTTATCTTTATTTTATCGGCTTTATGCTTAAAATGCAATGGTTTTAGATGCTGAAGGCAGCTTTTAAAGGAAGAAAACAATATTATGAGAAAATGATCATCTACACGCTATATCTCAGGCTTTTTAAACAACCAATAAAGTCTGTTAAATCATCTGAAAGGTTTCCTGTGATATCTCTTCAAAGCGGGCAAACGGAAAATAAAACTTCCAGCTGTTATTTCTTTTTTCTTCAATCATTCGGGCTATATCAAAAAGTGTATATTTTTGTGAACCTTGATCTTTTGGTGCAGAGGCAATCCAGACGTAAACCTGAGATATATCATAAACAGGAAGCAGCCATTCAGATTTTTCAATGATCTGACCAATGGCGTCAAAAATTTTTACAGGTGCTGTTGTTATGGATAGTTTCAGTCTGGGAATCATTGTTATTTTCTGAAAACTCATTATCGTGTTCAGGGAGGAATCAAAGGTTGCCAGGGACATATAAGCTTCAGAAAATTTTAAATGGAATTTTAAAAGACTTTCATTCACAATTGTTAGATATTTAGATGAGGACAATAGGCGCGCATCAATTAAAAAGATACCGGCAATTGCAGGTTTAGACATTTGAATCACCTCTTCCGCGTTTATTATGGCATAACCGCTGGGAAGAATGGTCACTATATAAGAGACATAAGGGGGTGCATCATGGCATATACATTCGATTTATATTTTAGAGAGCATTATCTTCCTGTTATCAAAGAAACCATGGAAGATTATTTAAACACGCATTTGACAATTCCCTTTTATCAGATTTTAAACAAATATCTGGCAAAAAAGCATCTTTTGAAAAGAGAAATCTCAGGTTTAAGCGGTATTGACCGCAGAACTATTTACAAAATCTATCATCAGAAAGACTTTGTGCCTACAAAGCGAATGGTTATCTGTCTGGGACTGGGGATGCGCCTTGATATCCATGATTTTGAAGCTTTTATGCATGAAGCCGGTTATCATTTTTCCAGTCATCAAAAGCGGGATGTGGTCATTATGTACTGTTTAAAAGAAGGCATTTATGCTTTAACAGACATTGATTTATATCTTGATCGTGTGGGTGAAAAACCATTGATAGGCTTGAAATAGGGATATTGTTTTTGGTATAATGGCGGGGATAAAAAGGAGCGAATTTCATGTTTAAAATTGGTGATGTCGTCATCGAAAACAGAATCATTATGGCCCCTATGGCGGGGATTACAAATAAAGCTTTCCGGTCAATTGTGAAGGAATTTGGTGCAGGCTTAGTTTATTCGGAAATGGTCAGTGATAAAGCTATTTGTTTTAAAAACGAAAAAACTTTAGGCATGCTGGGTGTAGATGAACATGAACATCCAATGAGTATGCAGGTTTTTGGCGGCGATAAAGAATCTATTACGTCTGCCGCAAAATTTATTGATGAAAATACCCAGTGTGATATTATTGATATCAATATGGGCTGTCCGGTCAATAAAGTTTTAAAGGCTGATGCGGGCAGTAAATTATTATTATATCCGGATAAAATTTATGAGATTGTCAAAAGTGTTGTGGAAAATGTATCGAAGCCTGTGACAGTAAAAATCAGAGCCGGTTTTGACAGTGAACATATTAATGCAGTAGAGGTCGCCAAGCTGGTTGAAAAAGCCGGTGCCAGCGCGATTGCTATCCATGGCAGAACGCGGGCACAAATGTATGAAGGAAAAGCCGACTGGCAAATCATTCGTCAGGTGAAAGAAGCTGTTTCCATTCCGGTCATTGGTAATGGCGATGTCAGAACCCCTCAGGACGCTAAAAGAATGCTTGATGAAACTGGTGTCGATGCAGTCATGGTTGGCCGTGCAGCTTTGGGCAATCCCTGGGTGATTTCGCAGATGGTCAAATACGTAGAAGAGGGAATTTTGGAAGAAGATCCAACTCCTCGGCAGAGAATAGAGCAGTGTTTAGCCCATGCTCAACGTTTGATGGAAATTGAACCGGAACGTGTAGCCATTTCTCAAATGCGCGGGCATGCGCCATGGTATATGAAAGGCTTAAAATCCGCAAGCTATGTGAAAAATGTTCTAACAAGAATTAATTCTTATCAGGAATTAGAAGAGGTATTGAATGACTATCTCTATTATTTAGAAACAGGGGATAAGAAGATTCTGGAAAAGTGGTCAAAATAAGCTGATGCAGCAACAGAAAAGCCTACGCTAAATTTCAAAAAATATTGATGATATCTTGACAAATAGTATAAGCAGCGTCTATAATACACATTGTCAATAAATAAAAGCGATGAAAAGAAGAGTAATTTAACAAAGCACCTATAGAGAGTCTTGGTTGGTGGAAAAAGATGGCCGCAGTTAAATGAAAAAAGCCTTGGAGCTTCATTATAAGCCAGTAATGGGGATTTAATGACGTATGCTTGCGTTAAAAGCTAGAGTATATAGGGGACATGTCCCTCGTACTTGATGAGGTTTTCTAAGTGATTAGGAAATAAACCAGGGTGGTACCGCGAATCTCTCGTCCCTAGATGGATGAGAGTTTTTTTATTGAATAAAAGATAAGGAAAGAGGAGAAAAAAGATGGAAAGAGAATTTACTGAGCAGGAATTAGTCCGTCGTGAAAAGGTCCAGACTTTAAGAGATATGGGCATTGATCCTTTCGGGCATCGTTTTGAAGTAACACATCATTCAGCTGAATTAAAAAGTCAGTATGCTAATTACACGCATGAACAGCTTGAAGAAATGGCTGTCCCTTGTAAAGTTGCCGGACGTATTATGACAAAACGCGGCAAAGGAAAAGCCGGTTTTATGCATATCCAGGATAAAGAGGGTCAGATCCAGATCTATATGAGACAGGATAATGTTGGTGAAGAAAATTATCAGTTATTCAAGAAAGCAGATATTGGTGATATTGTTGGTATTGAAGGAACTGTATTTATTACCAATACTGGTGAATTATCTGTGAAAGCCAGCCACTATGAACACTTAACAAAGGCGCTGCGCCCATTGCCAGAAAAATTCCATGGCTTGAGCGATACTGAAGAAAGATACAGACGTCGTTACGTGGACTTAATCATGAATGAAGAAGCCAAGAAAGTCGCTTTTATGAGACCAAAAATTATTCGTGCTATCCAGCATTATTTAGATGACTTAGGCTATACGGAAGTTGAAACGCCGGTTTTAAATCCAATCTTAGGCGGAGCTGCAGCTCGTCCATTCGTGACTCATCACAATGCTTTAGATATGAATTTCTATTTACGTATAGCTACCGAACTTTCTTTAAAGAGACTTCTGGTAGGCGGTATGGAAGCAGTTTATGAAATCGGCCGTTTGTTCCGTAATGAAGGGATGGACAGAACACATAACCCTGAATTTACAACCATTGAAGTTTATAAAGCTTATAGTGATTTAGATGGTATGATGGATTTAACTGAAGGCATTATTTCTAATGTAGCGATGGCTGTTCGCGGCACTTATGATATTGAATATAAAGGACACAGCTTTTCACTGGCACCTGGATTCCGCCGCTTAAAAATGACAGATGCCATTAAGGAAAAAACAGGGATTGATTTCAACCAGAACATGAGTTTTGAAGAAGCTAAGCAGCATGCCCTGGATCATGGCATCGAGGTAGAAGATCATTTTGCATATGGACATATTGTCAATGCTTTCTTTGAAAAATATGTAGAAGAAACCATTGTAGAACCAACATTTGTGTATGGACATCCAGTAGAAATCAGTCCATTGGCTAAGAAAAATGAACAGGATCCACGTTTCACTCAGCGTTTTGAATTATTCATTTGCGGTAACGAATACGCTAATGCATTCACTGAATTAAACGATCCAATCGATCAGTATGAACGTTTTGAAAACCAGCTGAAAGAGAAGGAATTAGGCAATGACGAGGCTAATGAAATGGATATGGATTTCGTTGAAGCATTGGAATACGGTATGCCACCTGCAGGCGGTATGGGTATGGGAATTGACAGATTAGTGATGTTAATGACTGGTCAGGAAAGTATCCGTGAAGTTATTTTATTCCCACATATGAAAAATAAGTAATTAAAATTAAATAAGCAGTTAAAATAAAAGCATAGTTTTCTTCAATTATGAAGTGATATTTAATGGCTCTATACAGAAAATTATGCTTTTTTATTTTGATTAAAGTTCTATAATTTGAAAGTGGAATACAAATGGCACACAAAGGGATAATAAATCACATTCACATAAAACCATATTATTTGGTATTGGAATTTTAAATATAATAGTTAGGAACCAATATATTATTTCAAAAGATGATCATAATTTATAAGATAAAAAACAACTATGGTTAGTGTTTAATGCTGAAAAAGGAATGGATGTCCAAGTTTGAGAAGAGTATTATCACTTAAAACGAGCACCTTCTGCAGAGCAATTAAGGGAGTCAAAAAAGTAAGAATCATTCAAAATAATGATTTACTTGATGATAGGACAAATAAGGAAATATCAGATATTGCTATTGATTCAAAACAAATATTTAAATATTCAAAAATGTGTTGTTCAAAAATATTACGTTAAAAAATTTAGTTATATTCTATCAGTTGATATATGAATATTTATTAAAAGTGGCATACATTCTGGCATACAAAATGAAATAAATATGTACAAAAGCCTAAAATTTCATGTGTTTTTGAATATAAAATAACACGAAAAAACGCATAAAGACGTATATAAGAATTATTTATGAATTGAAATGGATATGGATTTCGTGGAATCATTGGAATATGGTATGCCACCTGCAGGCGGTATGGTTATTAGAAGATTATGCTTTTGAACTTCATAAATATAGTATTGAACCAATTGTCATTATCTATCATAATGATTTTCCTCTTCGTATTTCAAGAAAGTATAAAGAATTTATATCATCAGAGACGATGAATTTATATGCCAAATACTGTGAAACAATTTTTAAACATTATAAAGGGGAAGTTAAATATTTGTTGAATTTTAACGATTTTTTTAATTAAATATCTGCAGTGCCACCGTTTGTTTGAAATTTTGTTAAGGAATGATGATACTGTTTATTTCCATTGTTCAGCAGGGAAAGACAGAACTGGAATCGGCACTTTTCTGGTCATGGTTATTTTAGGAATGAGCGCAGAAAATGTCATTAAAGAATATCTCTAATCTAATCACTGTCTAAAGAATTTTGCAGACCTGTTCTATCAGCAATATCCAATTTTTCAGGATTATCAGAATGAGGCAGAGCAGTTGCTCTTAGTTAATCGGGGATAATATTGAAATGATTCAGGCAATTAAAGAGAAGTACAGTTCGTATGAGGATTTTTTAGAAGCAAAATACGGACTGGATGAGGGGAAGATAGCACTGTTAAAATCCTTCTACTGCCAAAAGGATTATTAAAAACATATATTGCAAAGACCAAGGAAATGAAAGTCTTGATCTAGTTTTTTATACAAGTAGTGATGGATTGGCAAACAGAGCAAAAAAGTGTAAAATATAGACATCTGTAAAGGAGGATGTTTCATGAAACTGACAATTTATCATACAAACGATATACATAGCCATTTTGATCGGTTAACGCAGATCGCAAGTTTTTTAAAAGCTAAGCGCAAACCTCAGGACTTGGTTTTTGACTGTGGAGATTTATGTGATTTAAGGAGCACCGTTATTCAGGGGACTCAAGGCAAAGGGGCCATCGAAATTTTAAAGTCTTTGAATTATGATGCACTCTGTATAGGTAATAATGAAATAGATTTAGAGAAAAATTCATTGGCTGGTTTATCTAAGATGGGACTTCCTATCATTTCATGTAATGTTCTTGATGAAGCGGGAAAACAAATTGGGCATATTCAGCGAAGCATGATCATAGAACGTTGTGGAATACGTTTTTTAGTGATTGGGATTTCTCCATATTATAATGCTAAGCTGGAAGGTAATGCTTATAACCAGTTTTTCTTGATGGGCAATATTCAAACCGTTGATCCAATTTCAAGTATTCAGAGAGAAATAGCAAATCATCAGGGTCAATATGATTTCTGCATTTTATTATCACACAGCGGTCTTCAAATTGAAGAAAAAATTTTAGAAAAAATCAAAGAAATTGATTTGTGCTTAGGTGGACATTCACATTCATTAGTACAAAAAGAACACTACAGTCAGGCTGGTGGTTATGGGCAGTATGTTGGTGTTGTAGAATTGACTATTGATCATCATCAAATCACTGATATAAAGATGCATATGGAAGAAAACAATTTTGCAGTTGATCAGGAGACCTGTAAAATACTTCAAAAACAGGAACAAAAAGCAGATGCGGCACTGGCAAAGACACTTTATACCATTGATGAAATGCCTTATGATGTGGTTCATGAAAGCCAGCTCATTAATTTTATTTGTGATGCTTTATATGCCGAGTATCCTTGTGATTTTGCATTTATGAATGCAGGTATCGTCAGTGGCAGTGTTAGTGGCGCTATCTCTAAAAAGAAATTGCTTGAACTTTCACCTTCTAAGTTAAATCCAACGCGTTTTCCAGTCTCAGGTAAAAATATCAGAAAAGCCATTGAGCAGTCCTTCGATAAAGACTATGTGATGCAGGATGGCAGAGGCTCGGGATTTAGAGGAACTGTACTGGGTACGCTGGGGTTTAGCGCCAATGTTCGAATCCATAAAAAGACAATGGCCATATATATCAATGATGAGCTGTTAGTAGATGATAAAATTTATGACTGCGTAGCTAATGATTATTTGCAAAGAGGAAGTGGCTATCCGAGTTTGCAGACAGAGGATGAAAAAGCAGAGTTTTATTATGGATTTATACGGGATCTTCTGGAAAGAAATTTAAACCGCGAAGAGTTAGTACAAAAATCAAAAATTCATAGAATTATTGAGTAAAATTATAAAGGCTGTAAATAGTTGGAAGAGACAGTTTTTTCCATATTTACAGCTTTTTATTGAGTACGTCAATTTTATAGATGGAATAGTAATTAAGAATGAGGATAACTGATAGATATAAATCATAAAAAACCTATTGCTTGATCAATCACAGGGCAACAGGTTTTTTCTTTTATTGTTCGGATTTCAGATAATCAATGACGTCTAATAAAGAATCAACGATTTTTTCTGTTTTAGATGCAAATGCCTGATCAGGGTATTTTTTGTCAGGGACGCAAATGACTTTAATATCTCCTCTGTATGCGGCAAGAATACCTGGTTCGCTGTCTTCCAAAACAAGGGCTTCATTAGGCAGGACATCCACTTTTTTACAGGCAGTTAGGAATGTCTCTGGGTCAGGCTTGCCTTTGGAAACCTCATCTCCGCAGACAATATCATCAAAATAATGTGTGATATTGGCGTTTTTTAAGATTTCATCAACTCTTGCTCTTTCGCTGCTTGTAGCGACTACAGCCTTGTAATTGTTTTTCTTAAGGTATTCGAGAAGTTCCATTAACCCTTTTTTCTTAGGAACGTGTCTTCTTAGACTTTCATCAAGCCAAACATGCGTATCATCCCAAAATTCTTTAATCGGAAAATCCTCACCGTATTTATCAGTAAATACCTGACATATTCCCTGCTTGTTTTTCCCTAATACCTTTTTATAATCCTCTTCATTAAAATCATCATGTCCCAGCAAATGAAGTTTTTTTAAAAATACTTCATAAGTGACAGTCTCACTGTCAATCATTAATCCATCCATATCAAAAACAACTGCTTTAATCATACTATTTCCTCCTTTTGTTATTAAGAAAATACCATGAACAGCCTGATGATGCAAGAAATCACAGCAAAGCAGAAAACAACTTTCAGATTTTATCTGTTTTATTTGGAAAAATTGAAAGTCAAAATCTGTTTTGGCTGTCAGGATAGTATTTATTGCATTTTTTGGTTATGATCTAGATGACAAAGGAGAGATGAACGATGGATGAAAAAATGATTAAATATATTATGGAAAATCAGCGGTTTAAAACCTATGAAATCAGAAGACAGGATGAAACAGTGGAGATAGAAAATGAAAAATATCTGATTTCTGTTACTTTTTATCATCAGGCGATTGCCGAAGAAATGATTTATGACAAGAAGGAAAAAGATCCGTTCTTCTATTTTCATCACGAGTGTTTAAATGATCACCAGACTTTATCATATATCAACGATTTTTTGAATATCGCTGTGGAATTGACAAGCTGTTGAGTTATTGTTATGGCATGCGCGGATCAAGCGGATTATAGACATTTAAGTGATAATCCATATTATCTTCAAAGTCTATTTTGAAAATACAGCCAAATAGGCAGTCCAAGATATACTGCGTGGCGATATGGGAGGCAAAATAGGAAATCTTAATATTTAAATCTTCACGATCAGTGACGAATAATTGATGCGTTGAGAGATTTTGAACAACACTTTCCCGGGGTGAACCAATATAAATAAAAGGTGTTCCCTGCTTTTTGAGAATTTGCGCGATTTTAATCATTTCAGGTGTTTTTCCTGAATAAGAAATCAAAATAGCGGCATGATCTTCGTTGGAAGCTAAGGCCATATATCTTTGTGTCTGGGAAATAATGGAAACATTGACGTAGCGGCCAATGGTTTGCATTTTGTCTTGAAAATTAAGTGCTAACTGAACATTGTTGGTCACAGCATAGACATCTATAAATTTAGCTCTGTATAATAGATTTACAGATTGATACAACTGATCTGTATCAATTAATGATAAAGTATTGATAATAGCGTCCTGATAGACATTGGCAATATTTCTGGCAATTTCAAACTGGGTATTATGCTGGTTAAATGGAAAATTGTAGTCAATGGCAGCTGTTTTATGCAGATTTTCACTTAAATCTTTAATGAGCTGAACCTGAAAATCTTTATAATTTTTAAATTCCATTTTTTTGACCAGGCGTGATATCGCTGCGGCAGAACAATGAATTTGACTGGCAAGCTCTTCCTGGGAAAAATGACTTGTCTTCTCCATATGATTAAGGATGAATTCCTTGATGTCTTTTTCTGTGCTTGTCAGATTTTTTAAATATTTTAACCGATAATATACATTCATTTTAATCCCCCGTTTTCTTTTTAGTTTTCTTAAATTCATTATAGGATGCTTTTTTTGAGGAAGCAAGCAGCATATGAATAAACTTGCAGAACTATGATTTCTAAAAATTAATGAACCGGTTGATCTAAAATGGATTGGTATCTATGAAATAGTGTGCTAAAATGATGGCAAAAGGAGGTGGGATAATGCTTGAAAAAATTCAGGGGCATCCACTGACAAAAGCCATGAATGATGCACTGAAACCTGCTTTTTTCCTGCTTTCATTTGCTTCTGTCAGTGCACTGTTATTTCATTATATGCATGTTGAAATCATGAAGCAGGTCACAGAGACTGTGATAATTGTGTTTCCGGCAGCGATATGTTTACTTTTGACTTATTCTCTGACTTCGCTTTTTAGTGATGCTTTGATCAGTGTTGTTTTGTATGCTTTTCATCCTCATTATCCGGCAGCTTTCATCATTCCGATTTTCATTTATTTATGCCATTGCCTGTTTGATCCGCTGATGAAGAAGCATTATTTTAAGCAGCTGCCGCAATTTGTGGAAAACTCTGTCAAAGAGGTTATGGCGTGCGGTATATTTCTTTTATTCATTTTAATCCCTCTGCCTGCCTCATTTCCGTTTGCGGAAGTGTTTGATACAATGTATTTTTTCATCTTTGTCATTTTCCTGAATTGTTTAGTTTTCTATAAAGGGTATCATCCGGCACTGTTAAATGCTCTCATTGGACCCATAGAAATATTTTTCTTAATGGAAAACATACAGGCTTTCCTATTGAATCAGCCATTGCCTCACCTTTTAACCCATGGGGCTATGTCAGCGATGGCTAATTTATCAGGAACGGGTATTACTATTGGCATTGTTTTGCTGGCAGCACATCATTTTCCAAAAGGGACATTGCTTTCGGCTTTCTTTGGGGTTAATGAACAGGTAATTTTTGGGCTGCCGATTGTTATGGAAAAAGAAGCGTTTGTCCCTTTTGTCATTGGCGGTACGATCAATGGGGCAATGCCTGTTGTTTTGATGCAGTTTGGCTATTTAAACAGACCTGTTTTTGACGCGCCGTATTTGGGCATAGGCCTGGAGGGTTTTTTAGTTAATTTTGATATAAGAACAGTCTTAGTGGCATTGCTTCAGCTGGGATTGTCTGTTCTTATCTGGTATCCATACTATAGAAAGAAGGTTAGTAAGCATGCATTATAATTTTGATGAGGTTCATTCCCGTTTAGGGACATATAGTACTCAGTGGGATTTTATCAGTGACCGTTTTGGCAGAAATGACATTTTGCCATTTTCCATTTCTGACACAGATTTTAGGATTCCTAAACCAGTTACATCTGCCCTGAAGAAGGCCACGGAACTGGAGATTTTTGGCTATACCCGCTGGAATCACGATGATTATAAACAGGCGATTATTGGCTATTTTTCACGGCGCTTTCAGGCAGATCTCAATCCGGACTGGATTGTCTACAGTCCTTCAGTCATGTACAGCTTGTCCTCGCTAATTGAATTGCTTTCCAAAGAAGGCGATACGATCAGCACTTTTGCCCCTATGTATACGGATTTTGAGGATTGTACGCTGATAAGAAATAGAAAAATGCAAAGAGTCTATCTAAACAATCAGGATTCTTATTATACGATTGACTGGCAGGCATTAGAAGCAGCCTTGTCTCAATCAAAAGTATTTCTTTTATGTTCTCCTCATAATCCAACCGGCCGTGTCTGGAAAGATGAGGAACTAACAAAAATCGTGCATTTATGCAAGAAATATCAGGTGCACTTAGTTTCTGATGAAATTCATATGGATATGGTTTTGGAAGGAAAGCAGCATCCTATTCTTCAATATTATCACATGTATGAACATATTTATTTATTATCCTCAGGCAGTAAAACTTTTAATTATCCGGCCTTAGGCGGCAGTTATGCCTTCATTCCTGATCAAAAGGTTAGAGAGGCTTTCTTAAACCATACGAAGCATCGTGACTTTGTGAATTCAGCTTCTTATATGGGAATTATTGCTTTGATGACTTCTTATCAGGAATGTGATGATTATGTCGATGAACTTGTCAGTTACATTCGAAACAACATGACCGTTGTCGAAGACTTTATCCGTGAGCATTGTGCACCCTTGAAATTCAGAAAACCAGAAGGTACTTATCTGGCCTGGATTGATTGTCGTGACTTGCCTTTCTCGGCAGAAAAGTTACAGGATGTTTTAGTCAATGTTGGCAAGGTTGGCATCATGAAGGGAGAAACTTATTTTGGGGATGGTTATTTGCGTATGAATGTCGGCTGTCCTGTTTCAAAAGTGCGCGATGGGCTGCAGCGTTTAAAGAAAAGCCTCGATTACTTGTCTTGGGAACAGCAATAATACATTTATTGCTCTCTTTGGGACTGGTCTGAAGATTCAGGGAAATCAGTGGACATATCTCATCTTACTTTTTATTGAATTCAGCGAAAATTCTGTTGCATTTTTTAGGAATTCCTTTAAAATGGAATGCATGGAGTTGAATGATATGTGGGAGAATATTAAAGAGAAATATATAGCGCCATTGGAATTTTATCAGAGAGTGTGTCGGATTGCTGTTCCTATTGCTCTGCAGCAGATTCTTAATCAGGCGGCAAGCTTTGTGGATACGATTATGGTCAGTCAGATTGGCGCTGTCGGTGCGGTGGCAGTGGCGACACAGCTGGATACACTGTTAATGAATGTTGGCTTTGGGATTAATTCCGGTGCTCAGATGTATGCTTCGCAGTTTTATGGCGCGGGAGATCAAAAGAGTTTAAAGAAGATTTTCGGCTTCCAGTTGTCTTTGAACCTGTTAAATGCGGTTATTTTCTTTTGTATTGCGGCTTTTTTTGGCAGAAATGTCATTGCCTTTTACAGCAGTAATGATGCGGAGATGATTGAGGTTGGACTGCAGTATATGCGAATTGCCTGCTTTGCTTATCTGGCTACAGCTATAACGAATACTTACAGTTTTATGTACCGGAGTATTCAGAAAACTAAAATTCCAATGTATATTGGGACATTTGTGATGGCGGCGAATGCCTTTCTAAATTATTGTCTGATATTCGGTCATTTTGGTTTACCGGAAATGGGCGTTGCCGGGGCTGCTTTGGCGACAGTCATTGCCACAGTGGCAGGAGCTTGTATTCATATTGGCTATGCTTATTGCACACATCAGCCCTTTATCGGCAAATTCAAGGAAATGTTTGGTTTGTCTATGAAATTCATCAAGCCAATTTTCAAACGCATGATTCCATTAATTATTAATGAAACGATGTTTGGTTTTGGCAATTCGATGTATATTAAGGCTTACGGTTTGCTTGGTAAAACCTCTTTGGAAATCTATAAAATTGGTGATACAGTCAGTAAGTTCTTCTATGTATGTGTGCAGGGACTTAACAGTGCCACCGGATTGGTTGTCGGTGAGCAGCTGGGTAAGAAGAATCTGGATATGGCAAGACGCTATGGCGGATATCTTGTTTCTGTCGCGGTAACTCTGGCGGTCATCTTTACGACACTGATCTTCATTTTTGCCGGACCAATGGTCAGTCTCTTTGGTTTAAAGGATCCTTATGTATATCAGGGCGCTGTCATGATTGTTCGCCTTTTCTCTATCCGTATTGCGACAAGATTATTCAATGTCATTATTATGTCAAGTCTGAGAGCAGGCGGCGATTCTTTATTCCTGATGTTCTTGGACTGTGGTATTATGTGGATTGTCGGTATTCCTTTAGCGTTTTCTTCAGTTTACCTTTTCCATGTTACAAGCATTACTTTGTTATTTGCGATCATTCAGCTGGAACAGATTACCCGTTTATTTGTCGGTTTTGCCCGTTATAAACAGGGCAAGTGGATTAGAAATTTAACCGCTGAAACAGCTTGATAAAATAGTATTAAAGGAGCATATCTTAAGGATATGTTCTTTTTGTATTCCTGCAAAGAATGATTGACTTAGAGTTAACTTCATGTGTTACTATATAGGAAAGGGGTGAGTTTATGGAAGAGATCACATTAGGAAGAACAGGCATAACGGTTCATAAAAACGGCTTTGGTGCCTTGCCTTTGCAGCGTGTGAGTATGGCAGAGGCGAAATTGATTTTACGCAAAGCTTTTGATCATGGCATTCGCTTTTTTGACACAGCCAGAGCCTATAGTGACAGTGAGGAAAAACTGGGTTATGCATTAAGCGATGTCAGAAATGAAATTGTCATTGCGACGAAAACTGCCGCGAAAACAGTCGAAGAATTTTGGGAAGACCTAAACAGAAGTCTGACATTATTGAAAACGGATCATATTGATATTTATCAGTTCCATAATCCGGATTTTTGTCCTCAGCCAAACGATGGTTCAGGTTTATATGAGGCGATGCTGGCGGCAAAGGCACAGGGCAAAATTCGTTTTATTGGATTAACTAATCATCGCCTGCATATCGCTAAAGAAGCGATTGAATCAGGATTATATGATACCATTCAATTTCCGTTCAGTTATCTTGCCAGCAAAGAAGATGAAGCGCTGGTCAGACTGGCAAAGGAAAAAAACATTGGTTTTATCTGTATGAAGGCATTGTCAGGCGGGTTGATCACAAGAAGTGATGCCGCTTATGCTTATCTTGCCCAGTTTGATCATGTTTTGCCAATCTGGGGTATTCAGAGAGAAAGAGAATTAGATGAATTTATTGCTTATCAAAGTCAATCCCCTAAGATGACAGATGAAATCAAAAAGCTGATTGCCCATGACAGAGAACAGCTGGCTGGAGAATTCTGCCGGGGCTGCGGGTACTGTATGCCTTGTCCAATGGGTATAGAAATTAATACTTGTGCCAGAATGTCTTTGTTGCTAAGACGGGCACCGTCAAGCACTTGGCTTCAGGAAAAATGGCAGAAAGAGATGGCTAAAATAGATACTTGCTTACACTGCGGAAAATGTATGTCAAAGTGTCCATACCATTTAAATACACCAGAATTATTAAAGAAAAATTACGAAGATTATAAAACGTTTTTATAGGAGGCTATGATGGAATACAGAACATTAGGCAGAACCGGGCTGCGGGTCAGTGAAGTAGCCCTGGGCTGTGAAGGATTAATGAAAAAGAATTTGGAAGAAGTCAAAGCGTTTATGGATTATGCCTATGCATCAGGCATTAATTTTATTGATTTATATTCACCGAATCCGGAAGCCAGAACAAATCTTGGCTATGCATTGAAAGAAACACGTCAAAATTGGGTGTTGGAAGCCCATTTGTGTGCCGTTTGGAAAAATGGGCAATATTTAAGAACACGTAAAATTAAGGATGTGAAAGAAGGCTTTGAGGATTTATTAGTGCGCCTGCAAACAGATTATATTGATGTAGGCATGATTCATTATGTAGATGCCATGAAGGATTTTCATGAAGTATTTGACGGCGAAATTATAGAATATATGAAAGGGTTAAAAGCAGCGGGAAAAATCCATTTTATCGGCATGAGCTCACATAATCCACTAGTGGCCATGGAAGCAGTGAAAACGGGATTGATTGATGTTTTGTTATTTTCGATTAATCCTTGTTACGATATGTTGCCGGCAAGTGAAAATGTAAATGATTTATGGGATGACAAAAAATACGAACACCCATTGCATAATATTGACCCGGATCGGCAGGCACTTTATGAACTATGCTTAAAGGAAAATGTGGCAATTACAGTCATGAAAGCTTTTGGCGGCGGCGATTTGCTGGATGCCAGCCTTTCCCCATTTGGAGTAGCCCTGACACCATCACAGTGTATTCATTATTGTTTAACCCGTCCGGCTGTCGCTTCAGTGATGTCCGGGGCGCATACCATTGAAGAAATTCAACAGTCAGTTGCCTACTGCAGTGCAGATGAGCAAATGAAAGATTATGCACCAGTATTAGCTAATATTCCTAAGCATAGTTTTGCGGGCAACTGTGTTTATTGCGGGCATTGTGCACCTTGTGTCAAAGGGATTGATGTCGCCAGCGTGAATAAGTTTCTCGATCTCTGCATTGCCCAAAATGAAGTGCCGGAAACCGTTCGCGAACATTACGAAGCATTGGAACACCATGCCAGTGAATGTATTGCCTGCGGATCATGCATGCGCAATTGCCCATTTCAGGTAGATATTATTTCTAAAATGAAAAAGGCTGTAGAAATCTTTGGTAAGTAAGATGCTATTGAATAGCAGGTGCTATGCAGCTGTCAAGATCAGAAAATAAAGAGATTATTTTATCAAACAGGTATTTTAGCGAATATCTGTTTTTTATTTTCTGAACGGGGCACGGTGCTTTTATGTCCGTCACCAATTAATAAAAGATCCTTTTAGAAGTTTAAATTAAAGATGAATTTCATGAAAAAATAAAAAAATAATACCGCTTTGATGATTTTTCATAAAAAACATACGTTTTTTATTGAAAGCTCAAGTTCATGCGAGTAAAATGAAGTTTATAGACAAGGGGGTATATTTGTGAAAGATGTTGTTTCAAGTATTCGTAAAGAGGTAAGTCAGAAAAGATTATATGCCAGTGTGAAGGAGGTTTCTAACTTCCATCGTATTCAGGCTTCAACCGGTTTTAGAGAAGCGGCAAATTTTGTTTGCAAGAAATTAAAAGATATGGGTATTGATGCGCGTATCCTTTCTTTTGATGCGGATGATAAAACATGGTATCTGCAGCAGAAAATGTTTATGGAATGGGATTGCCGGGATGCCTGGCTGGAAGTCGTTGACTGGGATGAAAGAATTGCCGATTTTAAAGAAGAGGCTATTTCTATTATTCAGAAAAGTTATCCTTGTAATTATGTAAATGAACCACTTGATATTGTTTTGGTTGAAAAAAATGATGAAGCTTATCTTGATTCATTAGAATTAGAGGGCAAGTTAGCTTTTATTCATACAATGCCTAATAATTATATGGAAAGTGTTATCAAGAAAAGAGGCGCTGTCGGTTTTGTGACTGATTTTATGCGTGAAGTGCCCGTGGTCAGAGAACGAAATGATGCCTATGATACTTTGAATTACACTTCTTTCTGGTGGAAACATACAGATGATGAACCAAAAACGTTTGGTTTTGTGCTTTCTCCTAGAGTTGGTGATAAATTAAAGAAACTGTGTCTGAAAATGGAAGAAGAACATCAAAAAGATCCATCTAAACCACGTTACCCAAAAGCTAAGGCTTTCATTGATGCTTCTTTATATCCTGGCAAAATGGAAGTAGTGGAAGCGGTACTGCCAGGTGAGTCTGATGAAGAAATCATGATGAGCGCTCATTTATGTCATCCACGTTCCAGTGCCAACGATAATTCATCCGGTGTTGCCGGAAGTATGGAGGCGCTCAGAGTACTCAAACATTTAACTGAAACAGGAAAAATTCCTGCTTTGAAGAAGACCGTTCGTCTGATTCTGATTCCGGAGATGACCGGCACTTATTGTTATTTGTCTACTTTGGATCATTATGATCATATTAAAGGTGCAATTAATATGGATATGATTGGTGGCAAGCAGGATGGTTTCTATGGACCAATTACCATCACAGCAACGCATCATGCCATTAACAGTCCTATTACCAGCATTGCTTCCATGGTCTTAAAATATGTCAGACAAATGGCGCCGGCATTTATGGGGGATCCTGTTCCTATGGTGAATTCTGTGATTGGTGCTTATACAGGCGGCAGTGACCATACAATTTTCAGTGATACAAGTATTGGTGTGCCTTGTATTATGTTGGGGCAGTGGCCTGATAAATATTATCATACTTCTTCAGATACATTAGAATGTGTTGATCCTAATGTACTGGCATTCTCAACGACATTTGCGGCTGGATTTGTTTATGCTCTGAGCAATTTTGATGAAGCGATGCATAAAGAAACAGTTTTGCATCATGCCCGCTTATTAGTTGAAGATTTAGAGAAAATTGATGAATCTAAAGATGAAAAAGGAAAAGCAAGAAGAGCAGAACATTTCTGTCAGTATTATTTATCCAGCCTGGAAAATCTGAAAAAATATGGAGATGTCGATACATCTTCAGATCAGGCTTATATTGAGGAAGTGGGAAAATCTACAGTTCAGTATTTGCATTTTGAACCATCTGAAGCCATTACTTATGACAAACAGTATGACTATGTGCCAAAAAGAGCCGTTGTTGGCCCAATCAACGATATTGCGGATTATCAGTCCATCAGCCCTGAATATAAAGCAGCGATTGAGGAATATCAGAGTTTTGCCCGTCAGTTCGGTTTTGCCGGCATGATGGCTGCAGGCAATATCTTGAATTATGTAGATGGTAAACGTACCTTAAATGAAATCTGGACAGAAATTGTGAATGAAACGGGTTCAGGAAATATTGAATTAATGGATCGTTATTGTCGTTTATTAGCTAAACTTCATTTAGCGACGATTGACTAAGAAGGGGAGAATTAATCATGATTTTAATTAAAAACGGTATTGTGCATGATGCCATTTGCCCAGAGGCAAAGCATGTCGATATACTTATTAAAGATGGAAAAATTGAAAAGATAGGTGAAGGTCTTGAAGTCAGTGATGATGTGGAAATCATTGATGCAGCTGATTTGCACGTATATCCAGGGTTTGTCGAAGCGCATGCGCACATTGGTTTAGACGGCTATGGCATTGGTTATGAACGTCAGGATTATAATGAAATGGGAGATATTCTTTCCAGTCAGTTAAGAGGGATTGATGGCATTAACCCATTTGATCCAACCTTAAAGGCCGCGGCCAAAGCAGGCGTTACTTGCGCGGCGACAGGTCCGGGCAGTGCCAATGTTTTAGGCGGAACTTTTGTCGCCATCAAGACAACAGGCACACGTGTGGATGATATGGTTGTGAAAAATCCTGTGGCGATGAAATGTGCCTTTGGTGAAAATCCAAAACGTTGTTATCGTGATAAAGGCAATTCTTCAAGAATGTCCACAGCGGCGCATCTGCGCTCTGCGTTATATAAAGCAAAAGAATATCTGGCTAAAAAAGAAGCGGCCGGAGACGATATTTTTAAAAAGCCATCTTTTGATTTAAAGATGGAAGCATTAATTCCTGTATTAAAGAAAGAAATTCCATTAAAGGCGCATGCGCATACCGCAGATGATTTATTCACAGCGATTCGCATTGCCAAAGAATTTGATGTCAAATTAACTTTAGAACATTGTACCGAAGGACATTTGGTTGCTAAGGAACTCGTTAAGGAAGGCTATCCAATGGCGGTTGGACCAAGTTTAGGACATGCTTCTAAATTTGAGCTGAAAGACAAAAGCTGGACAACACCAGGTATTTTGTCAGCGCTTGGCGGTCAGGTTTCCATTATTACCGATTCGCCAGTCATTCCTCAGCAGTATCTGCCATTGTGTGCTGGCATGGCAATTAAAGCCGGCATGGATGAGTTTGAGGCTTTAAAAGCTATCACGATCAATCCAGCGAAGCACATTGGTATTGAGGACCGCGTCGGTTCAATTGAAGCAGGCAAAGACGCCGATATTGTGATTGTCGATGGCAGTCCATTTGACGTGAGTCATGAAGTCAAATATGTATTAATTGATGGAAAAATTATTGAGTAATTTGTTTAGACAGGGTGTATTGCAGGCATCCTGTCTTTTTTTAGAAAGGGGTAATCAAACATGCAAACATATATACTGACAAGTGCATTTGATCAGGGTTTTACTCCTGATTTTACGAAGGTTATTAAGGAACGCCTGAACGAAAGGGAAACATTTGTTTTCATTGCCTCATCTTTTGATCAGCCGCAGAAAAATCAGAAATATGCTGGCAGAATTATAGAAATGTTTAATGAAATAGGGATTGAGTTTAAAACAATGATAATCATTGATAAAGATACACCTAAAAAGAAAGTAAATCAAATAATAGACAGCGCAAGTCTTATCTGGATATCTGGCGGAGATACTTTAAAACAGATTGGCTATTTAAGAGAATATCAATTAGATGAAATTCTTAAAAATTATCAGGGTATAGTCATTGGCATGAGTGCCGGATCCATCAATATGGCTTGTCGGGTTGTCTTGGCGAAGGACATTGAAGATAATATTCCTGAGTTGTCAGTTTATGAGGGACTTGGTTTAGTGAATATAAATATTGAACCTCACCTGGATCTGTTGAGGGGTGAACATTTATTGGCAATAAAGGAAGCTGGTAAAATTGCACCCATTTATTGCCTGTACGATGATAGCTTTATCCTGATTGAACAAAACCAGCAGCAAATCTTTGGACCATATGTCCTATTTGACACCAAAGTAAATTAATATTGTATTTATTCATAAAAGCAGTCGAAATTAAATAGATTAATCTACTCTTGAGAATCTGTTAAACAGATATAAATCTATAAATTACATGCTGAGAATAGATGATTGATGGTTCTGTATATCCTTGTTTAGACATTGTGAATTCTGTAAATACCTGTTTGGAAAGACTGCGACCGGAAGTTGTTGATGATGTCATGTATCATAATACCGCAAGATTCTTTGGATTATTTAAATCTTTTAATTTGGTAATTACCGCTTTCACTCTGTTTTCTGTTTAAATAGTTCGCTTTTTTGGGGATGGATTTTGTTCATCCTTTTTCTTTACAAAGGAATTTATTTCACGTAAGATATGGATAAAGTTGGGTTAAAATTAATGATAAGAGAGGAGCTGTTTGAGTGAAATTTATTCGTGATTCCCTATTGGTTATTTTGGGCAATGTGATTTTAGCTTTTGGTTTTGCGGTTTTTGCAGTTCCAGCCAATCTGATTGTTGGCGGAGCTACTGGCATTGGTTTGATTATTGAGCGTTTGACACAGATAAATTATGCAACTGTCGTTTTTATCATTAACATGGCAATGCTTGTTGTTGGTTACTTTGGATTGGGTAAGAAATTTGCAGCAGGAACCATTCTTAGTTCTTTTATTTTCCCTTTCTTTTTGAGTCTTTTTGAAAGTCTTCCTCAACTGCAGAATCTTACAAACGACATTTTGCTTTCCGCGGTTTACGCAGGTGTATTTACCGGTGCCGGATTAGGTATTGTCTTTAGGCTAGGTTACAGTACCGGAGGGATGGATGTACCACCATTATTGATTAATAAAAAATTCGGTGTACCACTGGCGGCAGCGATTAATATTGAAGACTCACTGATTTTAATTGGTCAGGTTTTTTTCTCAAGTTTTGAAGGTATTCTCTATGGACTGATTACTGTTTTTGCTTCAACGTTTGTTATGAATCGTGTGATGGTAATGGGCGAAAAGAATTTACAGGTTTTCATTATATCAAGTAAGCATCAGGAAATATCTGAAGCTATTTTTAAAGAAATAGACCGAGGCTGTACTTTTGTCAATGTTACAACCGGCTATTTTCAGCAGCCTCAAAAAGCTGTGCTCTGTGTTGCCAGTACCCGACAGAGTGCTAAGATGCATGATGTTGTCCTTAAAATAGATCCGACTGCTTTCATCATTAGCAGCGAGATTCACAGTGTCAAAGGACGAGGATTTACCTTGCCTAATATTGATTTGGAAAAACAATAAATAATGATATAAATATAAAAGCAGTGCCTGCCTAAGACACTGCTTTTTTGATGGAATAACATTTAAATGTTTAAAAGCAAGTATAATAAGAAATTTGATTCATATTCAAGGGAAAAAATTAGATGTTAAGCGGAGCTGCTTTATTCATTTTAAAAGTTAATCAATAGAAATAATTTCGTACTCACGACTGCCTAGGTGTAAATCTGCGGCTGCCTCTACAGTATGAATACCATGCCGTGAATCCATTCTTTCAATCAGACTTGTTTTGCCAGAATCCGGAGAATTGACAATGGCGTCGTAACATGCCTGATCTAAAGCAACAGGGTCTAATGAAGCAAAAATACCGATGTCAGCCATTTCAGGCGCATGTGGATGAGAATCACAATCACAGTCGATAGAAAGATTATTGGCAACACTGATATAAACAATATTTTCTTTGCCTATATAGTCAATGACGCTTTTGCAGGCGTCAGCCATTGATTCCAGAAAAAAATCCTGTTCTGGCAGATTATCCCAGAGTTTAGCTGGGTCAGTCATAAAACCGGCTGTATGAATATTTGCCTTTCCTCTGGTAGAAGCAATGCCGATACTCATATTTTTTAATGCACCGCCAAATCCACCCATAGCATGACCTTTAAAGTGAGATAGAATTAGTAAAGAATCGTAGTTTTTAAGGTTTTTGCCAACAATGTTTGTTTTCAAATGAAATCCATTTTTAACAGGGATTTCTATATCTTCAAATTCATCCATAATATCGCAAGGAGCAATTGCTCTAAAACCATGATCCTCAATGGTTTTCCAATGATCTTTGGGATCCATTCTTTTACCGCCATAAGCTGTACAACATTCGACAATAGTGCCATTCAGTTTATTTGTCAAATCTTTGATTAAAGATGGCTGCAGGAAATGATGACCACCGGGTTCGCCAGTGGATATTTTTACAGCGACACGTCCATCGAGTTTTTGATTGAGTGATTCATAAATTTTAATCAGATTTTCAGAAGTTATTTCACGTGTAAAATATACTTTTGATACCATAGTTCTCTGTCCTCCTTTACAGAACTTATTTTACATTTTGAAGTAAACTCCAAGTCAAGAAATTTTATAAAAGTTAGTCATAATTTTCAAAAAAATTTTTTATTTTTTTAAAGTCAAAATAGATTTAGCTTAAGATAAAGTAAATGAAGAGGGAAATAAAAGGCATCTTCAGTAGGTGCTATTCAGTGAGATAATTGGGATTTTTAAGGAAAGTAACTATCTTTATTGAAGGAGGACTGACTGATGAGTCAAGCA
>Ga0129308_1000208_pt1 | contig 104157 bp, 87 predicted proteins | sample L827metagenome_FD_94440 | JGI IMG/M metagenome (GOLD analysis project Ga0129308, IMG submission 94440) | Ring-tailed lemur group fecal microbial communities from Wisconsin, USA - L827 metagenome | ecosystem: Host-associated > Mammals > Digestive system > Large intestine > Fecal | place: USA...
ACAGCTCTACAGCTTTATATACCGAATATTTCAGAATGGAGTTGACTCAGAATGAAAACCTTCGACCCGATACAGGCCGAACAGATAATGGGAAGGGCCTTTAAAGCCACAGTCCGGCAGAAATTCATTTTCCGTTTCCACCGCAGGCTGCTGTACCGGTTTTGGGCAGCCATGAAGCGCAACATCGAATGGTCTTCTGACCATCTGGACGAGGATGACGATCTGGACGATACAATCCATGAGTTGATTGCAGATCTCCAAGATTTGCTTACGCTTTGCTGACTATGAGCGCCTTTTCCATTTGACCGAATTTAATTCGGATAAAATGCAATCCCCTCTGCACTACTGTGCAGAGGGGATTGTTTCAATAGCGCGGAAGAGTTCCGGGCTCTGGTGGTTCGGAACCGTGGGGGAAAACAATATGGGTAAACCCCACACTGGTTTGTGCATCTATCATTCTTTGGCGTGCCGCAAGGTAAGCGGGATACTGTTCCTCATAGGCATGAAAAGACTGTTTTGACGCAGCAATCTGGGCGTTCAACCCACTGCTTTCAAGGTATGCGTCCCGCTCCGCATAAGCGCTATCCCGTGTGCTTTGCAGGTTCTGCAGCGTTTCCTGCTCTTTTTCCAACTCCAGGCGATACCAGGTCAGCGTTGCATCATCTGCAGGTGGATCCTGGGAAAGTGCTGCGTCCAACTTTCCCTGCAGTCCGGAGACTACAGCAAGCTGCGTATTCACATTGACGTCGCAAGACGTACAATTCGCATTGAGTCCGTCCAATTGATACTGGATCAGATAGCATTGGTTGTACAGTTCCATATACTGATTTGCCATCTTTGACGTGATGGCCGAGATCCGGGCCGCCACCGTGCCTGCCCCTGTGGCGATGGGCGATGTGATCCTGCCCGACTGCGCCGGGACCGGCGTGGACGTGATCGCCACCAAGAGCGTAAGCGCAAGGTAAGCCGGCCTGCTAAAACGGTGAATAAAAAATGGCAGAAGAATTGCGGCGTCCCGCACGGCCTGAAGGCCCGGCGGGACGCCGCGGTTTTGGCAGCAAAATCAGCAGTGTCATTCGGCACACTGCCCCGGTGCGCCGAGTGGGGGCTGCCCTTGGTCGGTGCCGTTCGGCGCAGCTTTTGCCGTTTGCATGGCTGGCCGGCGGGCGAACGCGCGTTGGCGCGGGCGGCCGAATGGCGCGTGTGGGATAGAAGAGGAGCGCCTGCCAAAAAGAGGGCGGGGCTGTGGGCCATGGCCCGGCCGCAGCCTTCAGCCTTGCCGAAAGATCTGAGGGGGCATTTCCCCCAGCGGGCGGCGGATCAGGGGCCGGAACTCCATATAGGGCAGCACATCCCGCTCCAGCGAGATTCCCGGCGCAAGCTCGGTCAGCTCAAGCCCGGCGGGCGTGAGCTGGAACACCGCCCGCTCTGTGATGTAAACGGCGGGCCGGCCCTGCCGGCAGGCATAAGCGCCGTTGAAGGTGATCTGCTCCACAGCTTGCAGGAATTTTGCGGCCCGGCCTTCTTTCAGGATCGAAAGCCGGCCGTCCTGCACGGCAACTTCCAGGCCGTTTGCGGTAAAAGTGCCGCAGAACACGCATTTTTTGGCGTTTTGGGAAATATCGATAAAGCCGCCGCAGCCCGCAAGGCGGGAGCCGAATCGGCTTACGTTGACATTGCCCTGCCGGTCTGCCTGTGCCATGCCAAGAAAAGCGATGTCCAGGCCGCCGCCGCTGTAAAAGTCGAACTGCGCCGGGGCATCCAGGATGGCGGCGGGGTACGCGGATGTGCCGAACAGGTCGCCGCGGGAGGGAATCCCGCCGATCAGGCCCTGCTCCACGGTCATTGTGATTTTGTCAAGGATGCCCGCCTCCGCCGCGACCGAGGCGATCCCGTCCGAGATGCCGACCCCCAAATTGACGATGCAGCCGTCGTAAAGCTCCATGGCGGCGCGCCGTGCAATGATTTTGCGGATGCCGAACGGCATAGGGGGGATCGCGGGGCGCACCGCGTGAACCCGGCCGGTAAAGGCCGGGCCGTATTCGCCGCCCCGCGACTGCCACTGCGCGGGATTTACCACCACGGCATCCACAAAGATGCCGGGCACGGCGACCCCACGGGCGGGCAGGGCGCCGGCACGCACCCGCTGCTTGACCTGGCAGATCACGATGCCGCCGTTGTTTTTGGCGGCCTGCGCCATGGCGAGCAGCTCGCCGTTTGCGGCTTCGTCGCAGACGGAGATGTTGCCGTCCTCGTCGGCAAGGCTGCCGCGGATCAGGGCAACGTCCACCGGCGGCAGGCGGTAATGGAGCCATTTCTCGCCCCCCAGCTCGACCAGGTGGACCAGGTCGGCTTTGGTGCGGGAATTTACCTTGCCGCCGCCCATCCGCGGGTCAACAAAGGTGTGCAGCCCGGTCCTGGTCAGGGTTCCCGCGCGGCGCGCGGCCATCTCTCGGTAATTGGACACCAGGACGCCCTGGGGAAGATTGTACGCTTCGATCCGGTTTTCCAGGGCAAGCCGCTGCATCTGCGGGGACCATGCCCAGTGCCCGCCGATAAACCGGGCGGTCATCCCCTCGTGGGCAAAGCGGCTGATCCCGCCCTCGCGCTTATCCCCAAAGCCGCAGGCGGCGGTAACGGTCAGCCCGCAAGGGGAGCCGGTGGCAAGAAAACGGCTCTCCAGCGCTTTGTAAATAAGGTCCGGTTCCAGAACGCCGCCGCCGGAGCCCAGCGCGGCAACATGCGCCCCGCTCGGAATGAGAAGGGCTGCCTGTTCGGCGGTTATAAAATTTGCCATAATAGATTCCCCTTCCTTGCTATAAAAGCCACAGGGCTGCCTCTGCGCGGCTCTGTGGCTTTTGATTTTTAGAACAAAGTAAAGGCTACGATGTCCTCGCGGAGGCAGTCCTTGGCCTGCTCCAGATCCCGGCTGCGCATCGCCTGCAAAATTCTGTCGTGCCGTTCGGGATGCTTGAGAGAAATGATGCTGCGCTGGCGCTCCCAATAGAACTGGCCGTAGGCCCGCTGCAAAAACTTCATGGCGGAAGACAGCGTTTCGTAGGCGTATTTGTTGTGGGCAAGCGCGATCAGCGAAAGGTGGAACTGAATGTTGAACTGCCACAGCTCAAAGACGTTTTCCTCCTCGGAGCCGGCGTGGTACAGCGCGTCCGCCGCATGCTGCAAATCGTCGATGTCCTCGGGCGTAAGGGTGGGCCAGACCTTTTCCAGATAGCCGCACTCCAAAAGAATGCGGAATTCAAGGATCTCATTGACCTCGTCCCGGGTGATGCGGACGACCTCGTAGCCGTACCGGGGGATATTGCGCAGGACTTTTTCGTTGCAGAGCTCGATCAGCGCCTCCCGGACCGGCGTTTTGCTGACGCCAAAACGTTCGATCAAATCTTTTTCGTTCAAAACGGCCCCCGGCAGATATTCGCCGGTAATGATACTTTGCAGAAGCTGCGCATGGATCTGCGCTTTCAAAGAGGTGGGGGCGGAACGACTCTCAAATGCAGGTTTCACATACTTTCCCCTTTCTTTTAGTAATATCAATAATATACCAAAAAAGAGAAAAAAGCAAACCGAAATAATGACGGAAAAACCACCGGCGAATTGTGCTAAATTAACAAAAATATTGCTCTTTTAACTTTTGCCTTGACAAAAAAACAAAACACTGATATTATCAATGATATACCGATGGTAATACTTGTGGAAAGGAGAATCAAATGGAGCCGGAAAAGACTCTGAACGAAAAGGCGGCAATACAGCGTGCGGCAATTGCTCACAGGGCGAGATGGATGGCGCTTTTGTTTGAAGAGCTGGAGCGGGACGGTATGCCTGCCGATCGGATCGAGCAGATCATGCGGCGCGCGGTTCGCAGATGCGGGAAGATGGACGGGCAAGCCTACCGCGACGCGGCGTCAGACCCTGCCAGCGTCAAAGAAATCATCCAAACGCGGTTTGCCAACGAGATGGGGCAGGCGTCTTTTTGCCAAAAAGACATCACAGCCACAGAGGAAGCAGGCATGGTGCATTGCTGCTTCTGCCCGTTGGTGGATGCCTGGCAGAAAATGGCGCTGCCCCAGGATCGTATTGAGCTGCTGTGCGATATTGCGATGGATGGAGACAGGGCAATCCTGGATCTGCTGGGATTTTCCATGGAGCTGCCCTGTACGCTTGCACATGGGGACCCCACCTGCACCATGCATTATAGCCGGGATACCCAACAATACTAATTTTTTAAGGAGGACCTATCAATGAAAAAGATGCTTAGTTCACTTGTGGCAATGTTACTTTCGGTTAGCCTTTTAACGGCGTGCGGCGCCGCCGGTTCCAACGCGCCTGGCGGCGGCGAGGCCGACAGCGTAAAGGTAGGCGTTCTGGCCCCTTTGACGGGCGCAAATGCGGAATTCGGCAAGGGCTTTGAAGTCGCCATGACGATGGCGATGGAAGAGGTCAACGCCGCGGGCGGGATCAACGGCAAAACGCTGGAGCTGGTTTTCCAGGATTCCAAGGGCGACGCCAAGGAAAGCTCCGACCTCTGCCGCCAGTATGTGGACAATGAGGACATTGTGGCGGTGCTGGGCGACTTTACCTCGACGGCCTGCATGGCGGATGCCCCCATCGTGAAAGAAGCGGAGATGGCGATCCTGTCGCCGACGGCTTCCAACCCCGCGTTTACCGAGATGAACGACTGCACGTTCGGCATCATCGGCAAGCAGGACGCCGACAGCCGCTACTACGCGCATTATGTTCTGCAGGAGTACGCAGGTGTGGATAATGTGGGCATTATTTACATCGAGAGCGACTGGGGCAATGCGGCCATGAGCAACTTTGTGGACGAAGCGGGGAAGATCGGGCTGAACATTGTGGAAATGGCGAGCTTTGTGCAGGACGAAAAGGACTTTTCCTCGATCATCACCAAAATGAAGGCCGCCAACCCGGATCACATCGCGATCATGGACCAGGGCGCTACCTCGCAGATCATCAACCAGATCCGCACTTCCGGGTGGGACGTTTCGCTGTCCACCAACGGCCCCGGCACCTCCCAGCAGCTAATCGACCTCTGCGGCGAAAACTGCGAGGGCCTTCTGCTGACTACCCCGTTCTTCTTTGACCCCGAGAACGAAAAAGAAATGGCCTGGCGCGATGAATTTACCGAGCGGGCCGGGTTTGCGCCCACGGTGCACTCCGTCAACGCTTATGACTGCGCGCTGCTGATCTCTGAGGCGATCCGCCAGTGCGGTGACGACATTACCCGGGAAAATGTACGGGACAAGCTGGCCGCGATTGATTTCAGCGGCGGCCTGACCGGCCAGATCAAGTTCGACGAGACCGGCAGCCTGGATCGCCGGTACATCATCTGCGAGATCGTTGACGGCGAGTATGTAAAGCGGGCCGGGTTTGATTATCCCGAGCAGGTCGCGGCCGGCAAATAAGTAAGGCAAGCAGCGGTGAACAGGGGGAGAGTGCGCCGTTTTGCGCGCTGGGGCGCGGAACGGTCCCGCGGAGCTTTTGGCCCATGGCCTCGTTCCTGACGAGGAAGACAACACCGTCAGGGGCCCGGCCATGGCGCCAAAAACCGCTGTTGCCCCTGCCCAACGATGTATGCGAGAAAGGATTAACGGATGGAATATCTGCTCAACCAATTGGTAAACGGGATCTGCCAGGGGGCGATCTACGCAATGATGGCGATTGGTTATTCGGTCGTGGTGGGCGTTGTTGGCATGGTCACCTTTACGCACGGCGAGGTGATCATGATCGGAGCTTTTGCCGCTTACTATGCGTTTGAAATGGCCGGGAACCATATCCTTTTGGGAATCATATTCAGCTTTTCGGCAGCATGGCTTGTGGGCGTATGCGTTTACAAAATCTGCTATGAGCAGTTTTTCAACGCACCCAGAAACATCTCCATGCTTTGTACGATCGGCTTCAGCATGGTCGTAAAAAATTTGGCGCAAATCGTATTTGGCCCAAATCAAAAACCGATGCTCAATATTGTGGACAATAAAATCTATAAGCTGGGGGTCGTGCAGATCTCTACCGTGCAGATTGTGGTCGTGATCACGGTGGTCGTCAGCGCGACGGTGCTGTCTTTCTTTTTCAACAAAACGCGCTGGGGCATCCGGCTCCGCGCCGTCAGCCAGGACAAGACGGCGGCCTACATGGTGGGGGTCAACGTAAAGCGGACAGCCATGGTGGGCAACTGCGTGGGCTGCGCGCTGGCGGGCGTTTCCGGCATGCTGCTTTCCATTTATTATCAAACGCTGCAGGCAACCATGGGCGGGTCGTTGGGCATGAAAGCGTTCTCCTCCTCCGTACTCGGCGGGTTGACTGATATCCGCTTCTCGGCGCTGGGCGGGCTTTGCCTGGGCGTCATTGAAACCCTGGGCATTACCGTCTCTTCGGCCAGCTTCCGGGATATTTTTGCGTTCATCTTCCTGATCCTGATGCTTTTGATCCGGCCGGAGGGCTTTGCCTCCAAGAAAGGGGCGCGTCCGTAATGAAAGATAAGCTATATGGAGTTCTGGCTCCGGTAAAAAAATACGGCCTTTTTGTGGCAATCGGCATCCTTGCGCTGCTGCCGATGGTCGTTTCAAAAACCTATATATTGGGGCTGCTTTGCCGGGTGTTGATGTACGCGACTCTGGCAGGCTCGCTGAACGTGATCAACGGGTACAGCGGTCAAATGTGCATCGGCCACGCCGGGTTTTTCTGCATTGGCTCCTATGTGGAGGCGATCCTTGCCACACGGATGGGGATCAGCTTTTGGGTGCTGCTGCCCCTGGCGGGCGCGGCCGCCGCGCTGATGGGGCTGTTTGTGGCGCTGCCTACGCTGAAGATGCGCGGTGTCTATCTGGCGATCATCACCCTGGGCTTTTCCGAGATCATCCGCCTGCTTGCGCTGAACTGGACCGACGTTACGGGCGGCGCCATGGGCATCAAAAATATTCCGGTGCCCCGGCTGGGCGGCATTGAGTTTTCCAATGCGCGCACCTACTATTACATCTTTTTGGCAATTGCGGTTTTGTTTCTGTTCATTACCCGCCGGGTGATCCGTTCCCGTTTGGGACGGGCGTGGATGTCGATCCGGGAGGATCAGCTCGCCGCCCGCTCGCTGGGGGTCAACACCCCCGCTTATAAAGCGGTGAATTTTATGTATGGGGCGTTCTGGGCAGGGATCATCGGCGCTGCTTACGCGCCGTATGCCCGGTTTATCGACTCGACGATCTATACGCTCGACGAAGGCTTCAACATCCTGTCAATGGTCATTGTGGGCGGAATGGGTACGCTGACGGGGCCGCTGGCCGGTTCGGTGGTCATCAACGTTCTGACGGAGCTGCTGCGCCCCATCGGCCAATGGCGGATGGTCGCCTACGGCGTACTGATCATCGTGATGATGTGGTTCCGCCCGCAGGGCTTGATCGGTGCGTCCGACAGCGTATTGGCCGGCCGTGACATAAAGATGAAAAAGTCGGGGGAGGGTGCAAAATGAGCGGGATCTTGCGTGCCAATGGCGTGTGCAAATATTTTGGCGGGCTGAAGGCCGTTGAGAATGTGGACATGGAGATCGCGCGGGGGGATATTTTTGGAATTATTGGCCCGAACGGCGCTGGCAAGACCACCTTCTTTAACATCTGCACCGGCATCTACGGCCCCACCAAGGGGTCGGTATACCTGGAAGAAGAGGAAATAACGGGCCTGTCCCCGGATAAGGTGGCGGCCAAAGGGATGGCCCGCACCTTCCAGAATATCCAGCTTTTCAAATACCTGACTGTGCGCGACAACGTTAAAATCGGATTCCATCTCCATACAAAGACAAGGCTTTTGGATGCGATCCTGCATACCAAGGCCTACCAGCAGGATGAAAAAATGATCCAGGAGGCAAGCGAAGCGATCCTAGAGCGGGTGGGCCTGATCCAATACCGGGACTCGATGGCCGGAATGCTGCCTTACGGCATCCAGCGCAAGGTGGAGATCGCCCGGGCGCTGGCGATTGAGCCAAAGCTGTTGCTGCTGGACGAGCCTGCCGCCGGCATGAACCCACAGGAGACGATGGAGCTTGCGGAGTTTATCAAAAGCCTGAACGCAGAGGGCCATACCATTGCCTTGATCGAGCATGATATGAAGTTTGTGATGAACACCTGCAACCGGATCCTGGTGTTGAATTTCGGTAAAAAGATCTGCGAGGGCACCCCGGAAGTGGTCAAGGCGGACCAAGGCGTACACGAGGCCTACTTTGGCAAGGGGATCATTGCAGGGGAGGCGGTGAAATAACATGCTTGAAATTTCGGGACTTGCGGTCAATTACGGCTATGTCAGAGCGCTGACGGGGGTCGACATTACCGTTAAAAAGGGGGAGATCATCTCCCTGATCGGCGGCAACGGCGCGGGAAAAACCACTACACTGATGGCGGTGTCCGGCCTGGTGGAAAAGCAGCAGGGGCGCATCCGTTTTAAGGATAAGGACATCACCCGCATGGCGCCGGACAAGATCGTGCAGATGGGCCTTGCCCATGTGCCCGAAGGGCGGAAGATCTTTCCCGGCCTGACGGTGTACGAAAACCTGATCGCCGGCACAGTGGGAAACCCAAAGCTGAACAAGCAGCAAATTCAGGGGTTAATGGAAGAGAATTTCAAGCTGTTCCCCCGGCTGAAGGAGCGGCTTCAGCAGGGCGGAGGCAGCTTGTCGGGCGGGGAGCAGCAGATGCTGGCCATTGCCCGGGGGTTGATGATGGACCCGGACCTGGTCATGCTGGACGAGCCGAGCCTTGGCCTGGCGCCCATTGTTGTGGAGGAAATTTTTGAGCTGATCCTGAAAATACGCGACCTGGGCAAAACAGTGCTGCTGATCGAGCAGAATGCGTCGATGGCGCTGTCGATTGCGGACCGCGCCTATGTGCTGGAGCTGGGCAAGGTCATTATGGAAGGCCCCGGCAAGCAGCTCCTCAACGACCCGGCGGTCAAGCACGCCTATCTTGGCGTTTAGGGAGGTAGCGATGGAAACCGCAATCTATCAGGCATATGTCAGGATCCTTACCCGGGAACTGCGCCCGGCCACCGGTTGTACCGAGCCGATCGCCATTGCTTATGCGGCGGCGATGGCGCGAAATACCCTGGGCGCTGTGCCCGACGAAATACAGGCCCATTGCAGCGGGAACATCATCAAAAATGTTTACGGGGTGACCGTTCCCAATTCCGGCGGCGGGCGCGGCGTAGAAATTGCGGCCGCCCTGGGGGCGGTTGCGGGGAACGCAGACCGCGAGTTGGAGGTCCTGGCCCGGGTCAGCCCGGAGGATCTCGACCGTGCCCGCGGGATGGTGCGCCGGGGCAAATGTAGCTGCCTGCTTGCCGAAAACGCGCCGCCGCTCTACATACGGATCGAGGCACGGGCCGGGGCGGACCGCTGCGAGGTCGAATTGGAGGGCGGGCACACCCAGATCCGCCGGATCACCCGCAACGGGACAGTATTGCAGGAACACCCTGCTTCGCAGGACCCCTTGCAGGCGGACAAAGCGCTGCTGAGCCTTGCAGGAATTTACGAGTTTGCGAATGTACTGCGGGCGGAGGACGTTTGCGCGGTGCTGGACCGCCAGATCGCCTGCAACACGCAGATCGCCAGCGAAGGGCTTGCCCACCCCTACGGCGCCTGCGTGGGCCGCACGCTGATGCAGGAATACGACGCAAAGGACATCCGCATTCGGGCTACCGCAATGGCGGCGGCGGGGTCGGACGCCCGCATGAGCGGCTGCCCGATGCCGGTGGTGATCAATTCGGGCAGCGGCAACCAGGGCATGGCCGTCAGCCTGCCGGTGATTGCCTATGCCGACGAGCTGAACGCAACAAGGGAGCAGACCTACCGCGCGCTGGCACTGGCCAACCTGATCGCGCTGCTGCAAAAGCGATACATTGGGAATTTGTCGGCCTTTTGCGGGGCGGTGTGCGCCGCCGTGGGCGCGGTTTGCGGCATTGCATTCCTGCACGGCGCAGACGAGGCGATCCTGGGCAAGGTGATCAACAACACCCTTTGCAACGTGGGGGGGATCGTGTGCGACGGCGCAAAGCCGTCCTGCGCGGCCAAAATCGCGGCGGCAGTTAACGCCGGGCTGCTGGGGTGGGCGATCGCGCAGCGCAGCGGTTATGCGTTCGGCGCCGGTCAGGGAATTGCCAGCGACGATGCCGAGCAAACGATCGCCAATGTGGGCCGGATGGGGCGGGACGGCATGCGCCAGACGGACACCGAGATCCTGCATATTATGCTGGAACAGAAAAGGGAAAATTGCTCATGACGGATGAGATCGTACGGCAAACGCAAAAATTGGAGCCGCTCCTGCAGCAGCTCAGCAGCGCGCTGTGGCAGGCTGCGGAGCCGGCCGGTGCGGAGGATGCTTCCGTCCGCGTGCTGACAGAGGCGCTGCGGAGCGAGGGGTTCCAAATTGAACAGGGCCTGGGCTGCCAGCCGACGGCCTTTCGCGCCCAATACGGCGAGGGAACGCCCCGGATCGGCTTTATGGCGGAATACGACGCGCTGCCTGGCCTGTGGCAGGAGCGGGTCCCCCATCCCAGCGGGGACAAAGCGCGCGCGGGGCACGGATGTGGCCACAACCTTTTGGGCGCAGGCAGCACGGCGGCGGCGATCGCGCTGGCAAGGGCGCTGCGTGCAGGCGGCCGCCCGGGCACGGTGGTCTTGTACGGGACGCCGGCGGAAGAAACCATGCTCGGCAAAAACCGGCTGCTGAAAGATGGCTATCTTAAAGATGTGGATGTGATGCTGGCGTGGCATCCCTATACACAGATGCGCTGCGGCGGGGTAAGCCACAATGCGATGAACTCCATCCTTTTTTCTTTCCATGGCCGCACGGCGCACGCAGCCGCCGACCCGGAAAACGGGCGCAGCGCGCTGGATGCGGCGGAGATGATGAATGTTGGCTGCAATTACCTGCGGGAACATATCCCGGAGGGAGCAAGGCTACATTACAGCTATGTCCATGCCGGCGAAAAGCCCAACATCGTGCCGGAGTATGCGCAGGTCTGGTATTTTGTGCGCGCCCGCACCAAATCGGTATTGGATGACATTACGCAGCGGGTGGTTCGCGTGGCCCGGGGGGCTGCGCTGATGACCGATACGGGCATGGAGTATCGCTTCCTTGTGAAAGGGACGCATACGCTGTTGAACGACTGCCTCAGCCAGGCGGCGTTTGACTGCGCGCAGCGTTTGGAGCCCCTGCGGTTTGACGGGGAATGCCTGCGGTTCGCCGAGGCGCTGCATCAGGCGCAGAAAGAGATTCTGCCGCAGTTTGACACGCGGATCCCGCGCCCGGCGCCGGGTGTGGTGGAATACGATACAGGCTCGACGGATCTGTCGTCCGTGAGCCATGCCGTGCCCACGATCGAGCTGCGCGTTGCCTGTTTGGCGCAGGGAACGCCCGGGCATCACTGGGCGGTCACGGCCCAGGCGGGAACCAGGATCGGTTTGTGCGGGGCGCGGTTCGCCGTGCAGTGGCTGGCCGCGCTGGGCGGGATGCTGCTTTGCGAACCGGAAAGGCTCAAGAAAATCCAGCTTGAGTTCAGGCAAAGGACAAAAAAAGAGAACGAAGGAGTTGCTGAAGATGAAAAGCTATAAAGGTACGCACGTTGCCATGATTGGTGTTGGCTTTTTGCTGGAATATATCTTCCCCTGCGTGCGGCAGCTTGTGGGCGAAGAAAACGTGGCGGCCTGCGTGATGGGGACTAGCGCCGATGAGGCTGCGATCCCCGGCAAGGAGCAGCGGCTGGGGATCCGGGTGCTCTACAAAGACAACGCGCGGATGCTGCGCGAGATCCAGCCGCAGATCATCCTTTACGGCCCCCAGCCGGTGTTTGCCGCGGAGCTTGCGCAGAGCGTTTTGAAGCCCTACTACGACGAGCTGCGGGCGGCAGGCAGGGAGCTGCCCGACCTGTATGTTGCGCCGCCGAGCCCTGTGGGCAAATTTTACCGGGAGCTGCTGGGGCAGGACGTGCATGTTGTGAACATGCTGCCCAACATGCTCACCAAAATTGCAGGGCAGGATGTGGCAAAGCAGGGTGTGACGGCGGTGACCTACGCGCAGGGGGATCGCTGGCCCGAAGAAAAAAAGACCCGCCTGCACAGCTTCTTTGCGCCGTATGGGCGGACGGTGGAGGTTCCCTGCGATCAGGTGATGACCTTCCTGGGCGGCCAGTGCGCATTGCAGGCGGTGACCGAGTATGTCCATACCATTTATACCGCCGTGAACCGCGCGGGCTGCGGGCTTACGCACCAGAAGATCGCTTCGGCGATGCGGGCGCTTTTCCGGGCGCGGTATCGGTATGAGTTCCCCTCGCCGATTGCCTGCGACAAAGACGATGTTCCGGCAAAGCTGCAAGGCGCGCTGGAAAAGGTGGTGGTCACGCTGTACGAGGGCGTCGCGGACGCCTGCATGGAGCTGGGAATGTCCCGCAGGGTCGTGGATGAATCCATGATTAGCTGGCTGGATCTGCATTTGTGCACGCTTCAAACCGAGGAGCGCAGCGACACGGTGCGCCAGACCGCCAACCATGCGACCAAGGGCGGCGTGGCCGAAATGGGGCTGCGGGTGTATTACCAAAGGATCGACTACCCCCTGACGCAGATTTTCTCGGACCCGGACCGGGCGCAGGAGGCGTTTACCCCGGAGCTGGCCGCGCGGCTGCGTGACGCTGCGGCCTATAACACAAAAACCGTGCAGCAGCACGGCGGGCGGCTGGGGCAGGGCTCCACTCAAAAGATCCATGTGGAGCAGCATGCCATGATGTACGCGCTGCTTGCGCGGGCGGCGGATACCTATCTGAAAGACCGTGCCGACGGTGCAATCCACGAGGCGACCGTTTTGTACGGCAGGCAGCGCGGGCAGCGCATGCGCGCGCGGGCGCTGGAAAAGGGAATCCCGCTGGACATGGCAGGGTACTTTGCCCTGCGGGAGTGGAACCCTGATCCGGGGGATTTCGACAGCGAGACCGAGCAAAAAGCGCCCTGCCTGATCACCCGGCAGAAGCTGTGCCCCTGGACGCAGGCATGGAAGCTGTTTTCTATGGAAAAGTACGGCGCATTGTACTGCCGCGATGTGGACTGGGCGATCCTGAACGGGTTTGAGCCTTCGCTGAGGCTGGAATTGGAAAGCACCTTGAGCGCAGGCGCTTGCTGCTGCCGCTTTACTTATCCGCAGGCCTGCCAGGACGCAGCCTTTGAGGCGCAGCAGGAAAAATGGGCCGCCTTGGCGGGGGCAGACGCGGTACAGCCGTTCGCCTACCATACGGCGCACGTGTACTGCGCGTTCCGCCAGGTGATGCGGGACTACGGCGAAGCAGGCGAAAAGGTCATGGAACAGGCGCAGGCCGATTTCAAGAGCTACTATACCGAGCGCGTATGGAACGAGATCGCCGCCTATTTTGGCAAATTCCAGTAAAGCATCGGTGAACAAGGGGAGACCGCGCCGTTTTGTGCGCTGGGGCCCCTGTTCGCCGATGCAAGCAACCGGCGGGCAGAAAAGAACGGCCGGCCGCAGGGGCTTTCCACCCCGAAAGCTCCTGCGGCGTGCCCGGTGGTAACGTTTTGTATGATCAGGAAAGGAGTGGCCCAAAGTGCTGCAGGGAGTAAAAGTGCTGAGCTTCACCCATTATCTGCAAGGCCCGTCCGCCGCGCAGATTTTGGCGGATCTGGGCGCGGACGTGGTAAAGGTGGAATCAACAAAAGGCGCCTACGAGAGAAGCTGGTCGGGCTGTAATACCTACAAAAACGGCGTCAGTGTGTTTTTTCTGTTGGGAAACCGCAACCAGCGGGCGATCGCGGTGGACCTGAAATCCGGGGAAGGGAAGCAGATCATTTACAGGCTGGTAAAAGAGTATGACGTGATCCTTGAAAATTTCCGCCCGGGCGTTATGGAAAAGCTGGGCCTGGGTTACGAGACGCTGAAAAAGATCAACCCGCGGCTGATCTACTGCTCCTGCTCCGGCTATGGTTCCAGCGGGCCCAAGGTGAAAAAGCCGGGGCAGGACCTGCTGATCCAAAGCATGAGCGGGATCGCCGCGCTGACCGGGAACGGCGAAAACCCGCCGACGCCGATCGGTACGGCGGCGGTCGACCAGCATGGCGCGGTACTGGCTGCGCTTGGCATCGTGAGCGCGGTGTATGACCGGGAGAAAACCGGGAACGGGCACCGCATTGAGGCAAGCCTGCTGGGCGCCGCGCTGGATCTGCAACTGGAATCCCTTGCCTATTATATGAACGGCGGGCAGTTTACGGCGCGGCCCACCACGGGGCTTGCGACCCGGCTGCATCAATCGCCTTACGGCGTTTACCGCACCGCAGACGGGTATGTGACGCTTTCCCTTGTGCCGGTCGAGCAGATGCGGGAGCTGTTTACGCCCGGCTGCCTGGACGGCTACAGCAAAGACGACCAGATGAACAAGCGCCTGGAGGTGGATGCCATTGTATGCGAGGAGATGAAAAAGAAAACGACGGCGCAGTGGTGTGCGCTTTTTGAGGAAAAGAACATTTGGTACGCGCCGGTCAACGAGTACGAGCAGGTATTGCAGGATGAACAGGTGCAGTACAACCATGCCATTTTGACAATGGAGCACCCGGTTGCCGGAACGGTAAAGGTCGTTGGCCATGCCAACAAATACGACGGAAAAAATGTGGAGATCCGCAAATTTCCGCCGGAGCTTGGCGAGCATACGGCGGAGGTTTTGCGGGAAGCGGGCTATACCCCCGGGGACATCCGGGCGCTGGCGCAAAAGAATGTTGTGCTTGTAAAGAAAGGGGAAATGGCGGATGGAATATCGCAATGAATTCATACTGGTGGACAAAACAGCGGACCGGGTCACGGTGGTCACCCTGAACAACCCGCCGCTGAATCTTGTAACGCTGGGGCTTTGCCGGGAGCTGCGGGAAACTCTTTCCAAGCTGGAGCAGGACGACGAGGTCCGTGTGATCGTGCTGACCGGCAGCGGGAAGCGGGCTTTCTGCGTAGGCTCGGACATTAAGGAATTCCCGGAAGTGTGGGACGATGTGATCGGTAAAAAGCTCGAGCAGGAAAACCTGACCTTTAACGCGGTGGAGCTGCTGAGCAAGCCGGTAATCGCCGCGATGGAGGGGAATGTCCTGGGGGGCGGGTGCGAGCTTTCGATGGCCTGCGACATCCGTATCCTTTCGGAGTCGGGGCGGATCGGCCTGCCGGAAATCAATCTGGGCGTTTTTCCGGGCAGCGGCGGGATCTTCCGGCTGGCAAAGCTGGTCGGCCCGGCCAAAGCGGTGGAGATGATGTATACCGGCCAGATGCTGCCGGCACAGGAGGCGCTGCGGCTGGGGCTGGTCAACCGCCTTGCGCCGGAGGGCGCCGTGTGCGCCGCCGCGCTGGAGCTGGCGCAGCAGATCGTCCAAAAACCCTTTGAGTCGCTCCGCCTGATCAAGCGCGGGGTGCGGGAGCTGTGGCTGAAGCCCACGCAGGAGTGCTTCTACCCCAATCTGGAACTGAGCAAAACGGTTTTCCAGACGGAGGACTGCGCGGAGGGTGTGGACGCATTCCTGAACAAGCGCAAGCCTCAATTCCGGTAAAAGGAGCGGCAAATGGAGTATACGACCGACGTATTGGTGATTGGCGGCGGCGGGGCCGCCTGCCGCGCCGCGCTGGCGGCTGCGGATGCGGGCGCACGGGTGCTGCTGGCGAGCAAAAGGCCGCCTGCAAAGGCGGGCGCGACAAGCTACCCTGTGGCCGAGATGGCGGGCTACAACGCCGGCGACCCAGCGGTGTGCGGCGACGTGGAAAAGCATTACAGCGACATCCTGGAGGCCGGCCAGGGAATGGCGGACCCGCAGTTGGCTGCCATTCTGGCGGCGCGGGCGCCGCAAACGATCCGCCGGCTGGAAGCCTGGGGCGTGCCGTTTGAAAAGGAAGACGACGGGTATTATGTATTCAAAAGCTGCTTTTCAAATTCCCCGCGCACCCATGTGATCCGCGGCCATGGGGAGCCGATCATCCGCGCCATGATGCGCCAGATCGCGCTTCGGAGCCAGATCACGATCCTGGATGACGCCGTGATCCTGGGGCTTTTACAAAACGGGGACGGTTGCTGCGGCGCGTGGGGGTACCGAACCGACGGCACGCGGCTTACGATCTGTGCGGGGGCGGTCGTGCTGGCGACAGGCGGCGGCAGCCAGATTTTTGAAAAGAATCTGAACCCTGCGGACGTGACCGGCGACGGATACCGAATGGCGTTTGAAGCGGGCGCCGAGCTGGTCAATATGGAATTCATGCAGATCGGGATCGGCTTTTCCCACCCGGTCACAAACATCTTCAACGGTTACATTTGGGAAGGAAAACCGATCCTGCGCAACGCATGCGGGCAGGAATTCCTTCCGGCGGCGCTGCCGGAGGGGATCACCGGCGCAGAGGTGATGCACGAGCACCGCAGGCATTTCCCCTTTTCCACCAGCGACAACGCGAAATATCTTGAAATCGCGATCCAGCGGGAGATCAGCGAAGGCAGAGGAACCAAAAACGGCGGCGTGCTGGCGGATCTGCGCCATATGGAGGATGCATGGGTCGCGGCGCTGCCGGACGACTGCGGGATCCATCACATGTGGCCGATCGCAAGGCAGCACATGCTGGAAAAAGGCGCGGATCTGCTGAAAAGCCCGGTTGAGATCTGCTGCTTTGCCCACGCGGTCAACGGCGGGGTGCGCATCGACCAAAACGCAGGCAGCACGGTACCGGGGCTTTATGCCGCCGGGGAGACCGCGGGCGGGCCGCACGGCGCGGACCGCTTAGGGGGAAATATGATGGTGACCTGCCAGGTGTTCGGGGAGATCGCCGGGTGCAGCGCCGCCCAGTATGCCATGCGGCGGCGCAGCGCGGCGAAAACGGCTGAAAAGCAAGACCCCGGCCAGGAGCTGCTGCATAAATCGCTTGATACGGCTGCCTGCCTGGACCGGCTGCATGCCTGCACGCAGCGGTATCTGCTGGTGAACCGGACGCAGGCGGGGCTGCAAACCGTGTTGCAGACCGTCAGGGACCTGGAGCGGGAATTGGCAGGCGCCCCCGACACGGATGCGATCCATTTGGAGAACGCCGCGCTGCAAAGCGAGCTTTTTACCGCCAAAGTGATGGCATTTGCGGCTTTGCAGCGAAAGGAGAGCCGAGGGAGCCATCACAGGGCCGATTGGCCGCAGAAGGATGAAAAGCAGGGGACTCCCCTTGTGATCGACCGGCACACAAAGCTGGAATAAACCGATTGCGGCCTGCGGCTCTGTGCGGCCGCCCGCAGAGCGGATTGGGCAGCGCCTCCGGCTAAAAAATTGCGGCTGCTCGCAGCATATGCTATACTGTCTTTAGGCCGCCAAGAGCCGTTCCGGCTGCGGCCCGGAAAGGCAGGCGCAGCATCATGATACAGATCACCGCACTTGTGGAGAATACATCGGCCGACCCGCGCCTGGGCGCGGAACACGGGCTGTCGCTTTATATCGAAACCGGCGCCCACCACATCCTGTTCGACATGGGCCAAACGGCGCTGTATGCCGCGAACGCCCGGGCGCTGGGTGTGGATCTGGCGGGGGTGGACCTGGCCGTGCTCTCCCACGGGCACTACGACCACGGCGGCGGGCTGGCGCATTTTCTGGCGGCCAATCCGGGCGCGCCCGTCTACCTGAGCCGCTATGCCTTTGAACCGCATTACCATGGCAGCACCAAAAACATCGGGCTGGAGCCTGCTTTGGCCCAAAACCTCCGGCTGCGCTTTACCGGCGAAACCACACCCCTGGGCGACGGGTTGACCCTGTACGCCTGCAATGCAAGGCCCCGCCGCCACGACCTGGGAAGCTTTGGGCTTACCACCGTGCGGGACGGCGCCTTTGTGGCGGAGGATTTCCGCCACGAGCAGTATCTTTTGATTGAACAGGCGGGGAAGCGGGTGCTGATCAGCGGCTGCTTCCACAAGGGCATCCTGGACCTTGTGGAATGGTTCCGCCCGGATGTATTGGTGGGCGGGTTCCACTTTTCCAAGCTGCCGCTGGACGAAACGCTGGCAGGCTATGCCCGTGCGCTGGACCGTTCCGGCACGGTGTTTTACCTTTCCACAGGGCAGAGCATCCGGGCCTGAGCGGGGCACGGCCCGCAAGGCGCAGCACTGAGTGCCGCTAAAATAGAAGCAAGGCCCCGGAACCGGCAAATTGCCGGTTCCGGGGCCTTGTTCACCGATCTTGCGTCGGTGAACAGGGGCAACAGCGGTTTTTGGCGCCATGGCCGGGCCCCTGATGGCGTTGTCCTCTTTGTCAGGAACACGGCCATGGGCCCAAAACTCCGCAGGACCGTTCCGTGCCCTGGGGCGCAGGAGCGCAAGGCCGCAGTCCGACGGCTGGCTGACGCCAGCCGAGGATGCGGGGTTGCAAGTTCGGGTCCCGCTGCGAGTTTTGCGAGCAGTGGGCAACGAGCAACGCAGGCCATGTTATCCATTGCAATGCAGAAACAAACTTGCTGTATAAATCCAGGAGGCTGAGTATGGAACATTTTAGAGAATTTCATCAGCAAGAAGAAAATGTGGATGGAGGAGGCCAAAAGAGTACTAATTTATTTTCTCTCGCGCAAAAAATGAACGAGTTTCGTGCTGTCAAGCAAGGAATTGGCAATCTTGGAGAGGCGGATTTAAAAAAATTGTAAATGATGATGCCTGCCCGCGCCTAAAAAGACAGGCAGCTGCCTATGAATTGAAGCTAAGACAAGACGAAAATGCGAGATTGACAAGGGTGCAAAAGTCTTACAGATATCACTATTCCAAAGAGTGTAACGACCATTGATAGCTGGACTTTTAGGGGGTGCGAAAGACTTGCCGCCATTACGATTCCAGATGGAGTGACAACCATTGAGCCTAACGCTTTTGGAAGGTGCGAAAATCTCTCGGTCATTAGTATTTCGAAGAGAACGACAGAAATAGCAGATGATGCATTCCCAGAACACTGCGTATTGGAATGGTTCTGAACATGAGTGGGAGTATATCAAAGGTGGGATGTCCAACAAATGAGGCGATGTTTAATATATGAAAATTTCAAAAGATGATTTTGACCTTGTAAAGCGTAAATTTGGCGACGACGGAGACAATCTGACATGGACGGATGGTGAAGTTTTGCTTGACGGTGGGTCACGCCCGGAAGAGCTGGTAGAAGAGATGCAGGGGCTCGCAAGAAGATTCCATTTTCGTGAAGATCCTATGGGATTCGTTGATAATTTATCCCGCGAATGTGCGGAGAGGGAAAATTGGAAGAAAAGTGTGTTTAATCAAACTCCGCGAGAACTCAGTAAACGAAAAATCAAAGGATTGACAATACCACATTGGGTTCAAGTGTTCAAGGAGCTCTGCGATGTCATGCAATTGTGGCAGTCCGTGGAGGGGACATTGATTCCTGTTGCTTCGTTTGAAGGAGCTCGACATCGGCATCTGATATCGAGCTGCAACAGGCAATACAGCAGGCGTGCGATGCATTTGAACCAATGTTGAAAAGTGTAGATTCGGGAATCGATTCCATGGTAATGGGCAGCATTCGGTTAGCTGTTTTACAGATTGGGAACTTGTTAGTTTGCCTCAAGAGGGAAGTAGACCTGCGGCAGTTAGGCGTGTACTGACTTTGCGTCCCACATGGGTATACCCATGTGAGATGGTAAAACCAGTATAAAAAGTGTGCCAATAGAGTTTCTTTTCAATTCTGGAATGTTCCAGATGAGAAAGGGTGCTCTATTGGCATTTTTAACCTTTGCCATCCGATGACTTCGTTTGTGTTTTTTTGCTGCCTTAGCTCGCGGATAGGAAGCGAACTACCTCCGCTATGAGAAAATAGCGTGGAACAACACACTTCATAGATATTTAAGGACAGACGGACACCCATTTACAAAATTTATTTATATTTTCCATGTGCGCATATACAATTGCCACAATTTTACAAAAATTTTATTCACTTATCTGTCCGTCTGTCCTTTGATAAAATATTTTAGCCTCCACAAATAGGTTGTTTTTTACCTATTTTGTACATATAATAAAATTGAGGTGAGCAATATGACGCTTGACACAAAAGAGATAATTTCTGTAAGCGATGCAAATAAGAACTTTTCCAAGGCAACACGCATTGCCGATAAAACCGGAAAAGCCGTAATATTGAAGGGAAACCGTCCCAAATATCTTTTGCTGGATATTGAAACCAATCCACGGCTCATTCTATCCGATGACGAGCTGATTGCTATTTCAGCAACCCGTATTTTTAAAAACCATCGGGCAGCATTTGAGGAGTTGGCAAAATGATTCTACTCACACCCGAAAAAATATTATTGCTTCATCAATTTCTGATGAAAGAAACTGGCGGTCTTGATGGCTTGCGGGATGAAGCTTTGTTTGACAGTTCTGTACAAAGTGTCTTTGCCACATTCGACGGGAATGAGCTATGTCCCAGCAAAGAGGAAAAAGCTGCAAAATTGGGATATGCGCTGGTAAAGAATCATGCTTTCATTGACGGAAACAAACGCATTGGTGTTTATGCAATGCTGATATTCTTGGATGTCAATGGAATCAGAATGAGCTATTCAGACAATGATATTATAACATTAGGTCTTGGAATCGCAGACGGTTCACTGAACTATAAAGACGTTTTAACTTGGGTGAACAGGCATAAGGATGCGGCGAAGTGAATTCGAAGTGGAACTATGCTGTTATGCTCCATATTGATCCCTCAAATCCGTTGGTTATCGGAAATCTCTCTTTTGGCATTGTCTCCTGCGGACGGACGGGTAAAAGATAATTTCATTATAAATTCAGGGGTAATACACATGCGAATGCGAAAAGATAAATGGATTTTGAAATGAGGTGTCCGTCCGTCCTTTTCGCCCTCATAGTTCTTTAGTGCACCAATCCGTATTACAGTCAGTCTGCATTTGAAAAATCATTCGGCGGCATTTCCATATAAAGGCAAATACGTTCTGCTAAACAATGTAATCGGCATCGAAATTATAGCGAATATGCTATTGCTGCATAACAGTTAATGTGCTATTACAAAACCATGAGGAGATGAACATGCTATACCAACTCTTAAAACTCTTTTAAAATTGTCTCCGCGTTGGAGACCTCTATCTCAATAGCATTTAAAGTCGGTTAATAACGCTTACTATACAAAATAAGAGCGCGTTGTTAAGAGCGTTGACATAAGAAAACAAGGAGAAATCCAGTAAAATCAATGCTTTTAAGGACAGCGGGCAAACAGGTTACAAGTGAATAACCGAGCAAAAGGGACGTTATCGAAAGATAGCGTCCCTTTCTGCATACTACGCCACAACTCAAAAAATAGGTTGTGGCGTTTTTTTATGCCCGCAGGAAAGGAGGTGCAGCCGGAATGTTTTTCACAGACAACGAGGGGCGGGCTTTTGAACTGCTCATGCAGCAGAAACCGGGATTTGACCGCTATCAATCCGGCTGTGCCGGAAGTGATGAAGACTGCGGCACTTGCCGTTTCTACCGCCCACATTGGAAATATGAGTTTTGCGTTTTCAAAGAGTGTCCCTACTGCCCCGGCAAAAGGACGCGGAAAACGTCTGTCAGCGTGGACAAATAGGCGGGTAAAAAGCCTTGCGCCATGCGCCTTTTCAGACACGAAAACAGCAAAGGCATACTGCAATACCAAAACCGCCGAAAACGGCTTTCTAATATTCCACGCAGACCGAGAAAGGAAGTGATAAAAATGGCAGTTTTCCGAGTTGAGAGAAATACGGGCTAGGCAATTTCTTCCACCGCAGCGGAGGGAGCGGCAAAGTGTGCGTTGTGGATGAGCCGTTTCACTGTGTTGGTCTGGCGGCGGTTCCACTCGGCAGTCACCAACAGCCCCAGCCGGTCCTCAAAGCCGAGTTCGTTAAAAGAGGAATCCTGTAACTGGCTGGACAGTTCCGCCGCCATGGCGGTCATCTTCATTCCAACGAGCATGTCAATGGTTGCCTGAGACACCATCAGCGGTCGCCTCCCTTCTTGAAATAGGAAGCGCCGCGTGTAATGCCGAAACGGTTGGAAACAGCAGGGGTGTCCGGTGGGGCTGCTTTCGCTGGCCGGTCCTGTCCGTTCTTCAAAAGGCTGCTAATGTTGCGGACAGAGGGCGTAGCGCTGTACGCCAAGATACGTCCACAGGCGCTCTCCAGGAGTTCCCTGCCGTAGCGTTCCCCCAGCTTTGTCAGGCTGGCGCAGGCTTTGTAGCCTTGCTCCGGAGCTGTCCCGGAGGTCAGGAAGCGCTGCACCACCTTTTCCGTCATGGGTTCCACCGACATGGCCCAGCGGTTGAAATCGTCGGCGTTGTACGTCAGATATTTCTGGTGCGCCAGCGGCATATGCTCCAGTTTTACCAGCGGTTCGCGCTGGATCGTCTGCAAGCGGCGGTGGCTGGCGACGCGGCTGCCGTGGTAAAACACCTCTACAACAGTCTTTGTCACACGGATATCCACTTTTTCGCCAATCAGGTTATACGGTACCGAGTATTTGTTCCTGCCGTCGGACACCAGGTAATCGTTGGGGACCTTGGCAACAGACCATACAGCCGCCTCAAACGACACGGCGGGCAAGGGCAGCATGTACTGCTTTTCTTCCTCCAGCCAAGCGCTGCGGCGCGTACCCGTCATCCGCTGGAACGGGCGGTTATTCAGTTCCTCCAGCTTTTCCGCTATGGCTTCGTTCGCCTCGCGGATAGAGAAGAATTTCCGGTCACGTAGCGCTGCAATGATCCACGTCTCCGCAAAACGAACGGATGCCTCCGCCAAGCTTTTGTCCTGGGGCTTGCGGACACGGGCTGGGACAATTGCCGTACCGTAGTATTCGGCCAATTCCTGGTAGCTGCGGTTGAGCACAGTCTCGTACCGGGTGTTGGCAGTAGTGGCGGTTTTACAGTTGTCCGGAATCAGCAGCCGGGTCACACCACCAAAATACTGGAAGGCGTGGACGTGGCAAATCAGCCAGCTATCGGAGCAAACCTGAAGTATTATTTTACTGATTTAGGTCTCAGAAATGTTCGCCTGAATTTCCGACAACAGGAATCGACTCATATTATGGAGAATATCGTTTATAGCACTCCTTTTTTTTGTGCAACTGCACGTTTTTTGGTAATGGCGTTTTAACACAGAACGGATGCCTTTCAATGTCTATTCCTATTTTATGTGCAGCTGCGCATTTTCATGTAACAAAAAAAGAAAGTCACCACTGCTATTCAAAAATCAGAGCAGCAGTGGTGGTTCTTTACTTTTAGTTGTGTTTTGCGGAATTTTTTCGGTATCACTTGATTTCTATAAGAAGGAGCAAACCTGTAATTTCCAAAGCAGGATTTTTTGGCGGCAAGAATTATCTGTGCCATTTTTTATATACACGCGATGGCTGGCGTAGGACAAAAAGTGGATATATAAAGAAAGTTTTTGCTGATATAAAGTAAAAACTGTTGATAAAAATGTTTTTTTTAGTTATACTATTTGTGGGGAACAGGAGGCGATATGATGATTATAAGACCACAGTATATGGAACTGCTGAAAACCTATCGTGATGTACCGCTTGTGAAAATACTGGCAGGAATCCGTCGCTGCGGAAAATCCACCATTTTGGAAATGTTGCGGGACGATCTGCTGAAAAGCGGTGTTGTCGCAGATCACATTATCAGTATGCGTTATACTTCGGAAGATCTTGACGAAGGTATGACTGATAAAGATATGTATAACGGTATCAAGGAGCAGATGACTGGCGACGGGCGGTATTATCTTCTCCTTGATGAAGTGCAGGAAATCGACGGTTGGGAAAAAGCGGTGAATAGTCTGCTTGAAAATACTGACGCCGATATTTATGTGACCGGCTCGAATTCGAAATTGATGTCCAGCGAAATTTCGACCTATCTGACAGGGCGGTATATTTCCATCCCGGTTTATACCCTGTCTTTTGCTGAGTATTTGGAGTTCAAAAATCAAAGCGGTCTTTCATCAAGAGAACTTTTAAATGAATATATCCGTATGGGCGGTTTCCCTATTGTTGCTCTCGGTAACTTTGATGAACGTTCTGCTTATCAGATCGTAGAGGGAATTTACAACTCTGTTATAACAAGCGATATTACAAAACGGCACAACATAGCAAATTTTGATTTATTTAATCGTGTCGTTCGCTATATCGTTGAAAATGTAGGCAAAACCTTTTCAGCAAATGCAATCGTGAAGTTTCTGAAAAGTGAGGGGCGTTCCCTGTCGGTTGAAGCGGTTTACAACTATCTGAATTGGCTGGAAAAGGCGTTTGTGATCTATCGCTGCCAGCGATACGACTTGCAAGGAAAATCTGTGCTGAAAACGCAGGAGAAATTTTACCTTGCTGATTCTTCTCTCAAATACTGTATCATGGGTTTTAACCCTCAGTCTATTGCCGCTATGCTCGAAAACATCGTTTACTTTGAACTCCGCCGAAAAGGCTATGATGTCTATATCGGCAAGAATGAAACGAAAGAAATTGATTTTGTGGCGGTGCGTCGTGACGAACGTATTTATGTTCAAGTGTGCCGCAGATTGCCGGAGGAATCTGATCGGGAAGTTGCCAATCTCCTTGAAATCAAAGACCACTATCCGAAATATGTTGTAACGCTGGACGAACTTGCCGCCGGAAATATCAACGGCGTTAAAATCGTGCATTTGGCGAAATTTTTACTCGATAGTGAATATTAAAAATTCCCGCAAAGCTTGGCAAGAACAGACATTGAAAAGCAATCCATTCTACGCTGAGATTGGCGTAATGCTGAAAGCTTTGTTATTATGGGAATGAAGTGTTTTCTGTCGAACACAGGTAGTCTAGAGTTTTTAGAAGCAGAGGAACCGCTGTAAAACTAGCAATAAGACCGCCGTTAGCTATGGTTTCCGGGCAAGAGCAAATTTATTTGAGAAACTTAGTCTGCGGAGGTCTTGTTTTTGTTCCCAGACAACCTAAAAACGGCAGGTCATCCATCCTGCCGTTTTAGAAAAATTATGTATCTGGATGATATTTTTGCCGTGTAGCAGCTCCACCGCGCAGGTGACGCTCTTCCTTGTTCACCTTGAGTACTTGCTGCACACTGTCATACAGCGTGCGATTTTGTTTTTTTAAACGTTGTGTCAGATCCTTATGCACTGTGGACTTGCTAATTCCAAACTGCTGCGCGGTACTGCGTACTGTGGAACCCGTTTCAACAACATACTCTCCCAAAACGACAGCTCTTTCTTCAGGATTCCCTTTCATATAGCTGCACCCCCCAACAGGAAAATGGTGTTTTTACTGAGGAAAACACCTGCAACTTTTTGGATATCCGTATGCACTGTAGATTTGCTGATGCCGAACGCTTTGGCCGCGCTGCGCACGGTGGCGCCGGTCTCCGTGATGTATTCGCCCAATTGCACCGCCCGTTCCTCCGGATTGCCCTTCATGCCGCAACAACTCCCTATTTGTGTTTGTTGCATATATATGGCGGCTTCGGGCGGTTTATGCGGACAAAGCGGAGCGAAAGGCCGGCGCACAGTAAAATGTGAACCGGCCGCCGCGGCAGCAGCGGCCTGCCATAAGCGGCCGAAGTGCAATGTGCAGCCGCGTTGGTGCGGATTTTGGAATTTTAAGCAAAATATGCAATGCTTCTTTTGGAAGCGGGCAAAACCTGTGTTGTTTTTTGTAGATAAAAAAACTATGATAATAACAAAGCCCAAGCCGCGGCGGCACGCCGCGCGGCGCACAAGCACCGGCTTTTGCCGTCACTTTTGTTTGGAAAGGGAGCCCTCATATGAAAGAGCATTACAACAAGGTCCTGCGGGACAGCGACGCCCGTGTCGCACGCTTTATGGAGATTCAGATCCTGGACCGGAACGACCCGTTTTTCGGCGGGTTCCCCTCGGCGGACAGCATTGCGGAGCCGAAGGTGGCCATCTATCATCTGACGACCATGACGGCCTGCTGCCTGAACGCGGACAGCAAATGGCATCTGGACGCAGAGGTGCTCCGGCGCATTTTGCTGGCGCTGGATTATGTGCGCCGCTCCCAGCGGCCGGGCGGCTATTTCGACCTCGTCAACTGCAACTTTTTTTCCGGCCCGGACACGGCTTTCTGCACGAAGCGGCTGCTGCCCGTGTATGTATATCTGCGCCGGATCGCGGAGGGCGCGCAGGCGGCGGACGCGGCGGAAAAAGATGTGTGCGCGCAGCTGCTGCCGCTGTATGAAGCCATTGTGAAAGACGCCGCCGAAGCACTGACACACTGCGGTTTTCATACGCCGAACCACCGCTGGGCCATCGCATCGGTGCTGATGATGTGCCACAGGCTGCTGGGCGGCGAGGCGTACAAAAAGGCCGCGGACGCTATTTTGCTGGAAGGCAGCGACTGCAACGCAGACGGCGAATATGCGGAGCGCTCGGCGGGCAATTACAACCGGATCAACAACGACGCGATGATCCTGCTGGCCGTGGCCACGGGCGACGACGCTTATTACGAACCTGTGGTGCGGAACCTGACCATGATGCTCACCTATATCGAGCCGGACGACAGCATCTTTACGAACAACTCCACCCGGCAGGACCGGGGGCGCAAGATCTATCCCAAAGACTATTACTTTGAGTATCTGTATATGGGCGACGTGCTGCAGAAGCCGGAATTTCTGGACGCGGCGAATGAGATCATGGCGGCGGTGGACCGCCACGGCTTGAAGGCCATGGATTGCCTGATCCAGTTCATGCTGCAGCCCCGCCTGGCCGCGCTGGAGCACGCGGGCAGCGGTTTCCCGGCGGATTACCACAAATTTTACAAGGGCAGCGAAATCGTACGCTGCCGCCGGAAGGGGTATTCCTACACCATCATCAACCACAGCGCGGGCTTTTTGTATTTCCAGAATGGCGATTTTACTGTGAGCATGCACATCGGCGCCAGTTTCTGTGAGCACCGCAGCTTCATCCCCGAGACGCTGGCCTCCACGGGCGAAAACGCCTATGCGCTGCACCAGACCATGACGGGCTGGTATTATCTGCCGTTTGAGGAAAAGCCGGAGACCAGCGACTGGTGGAAAATGGATCACACAAAGCGCGCGCAGCTTCACGGGCCGGATATGATATTCGACGTGGAGGTCACCGAGGCGGAGAACGGCATTGACGTGCACATCGTCAACACCGGGATCGACCGTGCGCCTCTGCGTGTGGAGCTTGCGTTCGACGCGGGCTGCCGGGTGGAGACGGAGCATTTTGCTGCGGACGGCGCGGAGGGCGGCGGTATCGTCGCAAAATCCGGAACGCTGACGGCCTCCAGGGGAAGGTATGCCATCGAGGCGGGCCCGTGCTTCGGCGCGCACGGCTTCACAGCGGGAAAGTTTGGCAGCATGAAGCGCACCGAGGGCTGCTATACGGTGTATTTGACGGATTACAGCTGTTTTGAGCACACCATCGCTCTGCGGGCGAAACCCAGCCTTCACGATTGAGTCCCCTGAAGAAAACAAAACGCATTGCCCCGGCGGATGCCGGGGCGTTTTTTGAAGAAGCGGAAAAGCCGTGTGCATCCGGAAAAATTTTTTATTAAAAAAACGACAAATCCGCTTGCTATTTCGGAGCAGCCGTGCTAATTTATAAGTATCATTCAAATGTTCCCGGGCGCGTTGCGTGCTTCGGGATGGCCGGAAAGGTCTTTTCAACTGAATACGCGGATAGAGGCGCGGGACTCATGCGTACCCGGAACAACGGCCAGGCAGCCGTTTCGGGGAGAGGGGGAACCGCCGAAGGAGCAGCCGCCTGCCTGGGCGGCGTATCCTGGGCCGTGGGAGAATATCCTGCGGACTGTCACAAAATTTGTGGAGCGCTATCCAGACGCATCTTCCAGCGGGAGGCTGCGTCCGGTTGCCCTGTGCGCTCTCTGCGCACAGGGCTTTTGGTTTTCCCAGCCTGTGTCCGTGTATCGAAGCGGAGGGCCTGCGGCAGAACACAGGAGGAGGAACCGTATGAAAAAAAGGATTCGGCTGCTGCCCATGCTGGCGGCGGTGCTGGTGCTGGCGGTTTTGTGCGCGGCGCCGGCTTTTGCGGAAAGCGGCGCGCAGGACGAACCGGGCTCGCGCGTGGTGGAATGCGCGGAATGCGGCGGCTCGGGCGCTTGTATGGAATGCCTGGGCAAGGACGCGGCATGCGGGGCGTGCGGCGGGGAAAACATCTGCGTGGCCTGCGGCGGCTCCGGCAGGACAGAGGCGGAAAGCCGGTTTTACAATACGGCATGGTCCCTGCTGCCGCCGCTCATTGCCATCACGCTGGCGCTTATCACAAAAGAGGTGTATTCCTCGCTGTTTATAGGCATTGTTGCGGGCGGCCTGCTGTATGCGAATTTCAGCTTTGAGGGCACGGTGCTGCACGTATTTCAGGGAGGCATCGTCTCGGTGCTGTCGGACGCATACAACGTCGGCATCCTGGTGTTCCTTGTCGTTTTGGGCACGATGGTCTGCATGATGAACAAGGCCGGCGGTTCCGCGGCCTTCGGGCGATGGGCGCAGACACATATCAAATCCCGCGTGGGCGCGCAGCTGGCTGCGGTAGCGCTGGGGTGCCTTATCTTCATTGACGATTATTTCAACTGTCTGACGGTGGGTTCCGTGATGCGGCCCGTCACCGACAAGCACCGGGTATCGCGCGCCAAATTGGCGTATATCATCGACGCTACGGCGGCGCCGGTGTGCATCATTGCGCCTATTTCGTCCTGGGCGGCGGCTGTGTCCGGCTTTGTGGAGGATGGGAAGGGCCTGTCCCTCTTCATCCGGGCCATTCCCTATAACTTCTATGCACTGTTCACCATTGCCATGATGGTGATGCTTGTTGTGCTGCGGGTGGATTACGGCCCCATGGCGAAAAGCGAGGCGCTGGCCGGCGGGGGAGACCTGTTCGGCGGCGGGCCGGACCCCTATGCGGGCGCAGGGGAGGCCCCGGCGGACAAAGGGCGTGTGGTTGACCTTATTGTACCCATTGCAGTGCTTATTTTCTGCTGCGTGGTGGGCATGGTGTACTCCGGCGGCTTCTTCACAGGCGGGGAGGGCGGCGTGCTGGCGCGTTTCAGCGCCGCGTTCTCAAACTCCGACGCGTCGGTAGGGCTGATGCTGGGGTCCGCATTCGCTCTGGTGTTCAGCTTCGTTTATTATATGCTGCGCCGGGCAATGTCCTTCCGCGAGATGATGGGCTGCATCCCGGACGGCTTTAAGGCGATGGTGCCTGCCATCATGATCCTCACATTCGCATGGTCGCTGAAAGCCATGACGGATTCTCTGGGCGCGAAATACTTTGTGCGGGACCTTGTGAAAAGCGGCGCGGAAGGCATGCAGATGTTCCTGCCGGCCATCGTGTTCCTAATCGGCTGCCTGCTGGCTTTTGCGACAGGGACAAGCTGGGGAACGTTCGGCGTGCTCATCCCCATTACCATGGCGATCTTCCCTCTGGACGACCCCATGGGCATCGTGTGCATTGCCGCGTGTATGGCGGGCGCCGTGTGCGGCGACCATTGTTCGCCGATCTCCGACACAACGATCATGGCCTCTGCGGGCGCTCAGTGCGACCATGTCCAGCATGTCTCCACGCAGCTGCCCTATGCAATAACGGCCGCAGTCATCTCCTGTGTCGCCTATGTGGCGGCGGGTCTGCTGGTGCACTTCGGGCTGCCGGCCCTGCTGGCGCTGCCGTTCGGGCTGGCGCTGATGGCCGGTTTCCTGCTCTGGAAGAAAAACGCGGCGCACACTGACGCATATTGAAAAGAAAGACCGTTCGCGGCGCATACCGCGGACGGTCTTTTAATTGCAGAGCGGTGAAAAGACTGCCGGAAAGGGCTCGCCGGATGGCATGAAAAACGGAGTTTTTTTTGACGTGCAAGAAATACAATGTACTTGCTGCACGTAAGGGGGTATTCTTTATTTATGGAGCGGATGAAAAAGGGCGGGCGGAAAACGTCCCGCCGGAAGCTGCATCGTCAGAAGAAAAAGCAGGGGAGAGAGGCCGATATGAAAGAACATTTTGTACATACGCCGTGCGGGCCCGTACAGGGCGCGGCGGGCGGAGCGGACGGGGTGTCCGTATTCCGCGGCATACGGTACGCTGCAGCGGGGCGCTGGGAATATCCCCGGCAGGTGACGCATTGGGACGGCGTGTATGACGCCGCCAAATTCGGTGCGTGTTCGTTTCAGCCGCGCGCGTTCTACAACGAAGAGGACGCGCCGGAAAAGGCGTTTTATTACAACGAATTCCGCCGGGGCGAACACTACGATTACAGTGAGGACTGCCTGTTTTTAAACATTTGGGCTCCCGACGACGCAAAGAACGCGCCGGTGCTGTTTTATATTCACGGCGGCGGATTTTTGGGCGGATGCGGCCATGAAAAACATTTTGACGGCACGGCCTGGTGCAAAAAGGGCGTTGTTGCCGTCACCATCAATTACCGTCTGGGCCCTATGGGCTTTTTGTGCCTGCCGGAGCTTGCCGCCCGGGACGGGCATACGGGCAACTACGCAATGTTTGACCAGATGGCCGCGCTGTGCTGGGTGCGGGACAATATCGCCGCTTTTGGCGGCGACCCGGGCAAGATCACCATTATGGGCCAGTCCGCGGGCGCGATGAGCGTACAGCAGCTTTGTGTTTCACCCATGACGAACGGGCTGTTCCGCGGCGCGGTGATGATGAGCGGAGGCGGCGTTTCCAGCCTGCTGGGCGCGGCACAGAAAGCGGAAGAGGCGTATCCGTTCTGGCAGGTGGTGCGGCAGAAGCTGGGCGCGGCAGATTTTGCGGCGCTGTGCGGCGCAGAACCGCAGGCGCTGTTCGCGGCGTTCGCCGAGGCAAGGAAAGAACAGAAGAACCCCATGGCCGGGTGCGGCCCGGTGGTGGACGGCGTATTCCTTACGGAAAGCGCGGCGGAAGCTGCAAAAGCAGGGCGGCAAAAGAACATCCCGTACCTGATGGGCTCCACCAGCGAGGATATCGTGCCGCCCATCGTGCATAAGATGGCAAAGGGCTGGGCGCGGTTGCAGGCGGACCAGGGCAAACAGCCCAGCTATGCCTATTTCTTCAGCCGTCAGCTGCCCGGAGATGAAAAAGGCGCATGGCATTCGGCAGACCTGTGGTATGCGTTCGGCACGCTGGACAACGGTTGGCGGCCTTTCACGGAATGGGACCGGGCTTTGTCCGAAGCGATGGTGTCGTACCTGACGAATTTTGCAAAAACGGGCGACCCCAACGGGCCGGGATTGGCGGAATGGCTGCCTGTGAAAAAGGGCCAGACGCAGGTGCTGCGGTTTGGAGACAGGGATATCACCATGGGCGGCGTCTCGGTTGCCAGGCTGACGCACACCATGCTCACCAAGCCAAACGTGGGAGAATGATGCGGAAAAATGGGCAGGCGGTACTTGACGGCCCGCCTGCCGCCGCGTTATGCTGAATACAACAAAGCGGTGCGTCCGGGCTGCGGCCGCACCAGAAAATGAGAGGATGTGTTTTTTTGGAACGCAATATAAACGAGCTTGTGGCGCAGATGACGCTGGAGGAAAAGGCAGGGCTGTGCTCGGGCGCGGATTTCTGGCATTTGAAGGGCGTGGAACGGCTGGGCATCCCGGGCGTGATGGTGTCGGACGGCCCGCACGGGCTGCGCAAGCAGGACCAGGAGGCGGACCATCTGGGCATCAACGACAGCATCAAGGCGGTGTGCTTCCCGGCGGCATGCGCAACGGCGGCCAGCTTCGATGAGGCGCTGCTGGAACGGATGGGGCGGGCGCTGGGCGAGGAGTGCCGCGCGGAGGATGTATCTGTGCTTTTGGGGCCGGCGGTGAACATCAAGCGCAGCCCGCTGTGCGGGCGGAACTTTGAGTATTTCAGCGAGGACCCGTATCTGGCGGGAAAGCTGGCGGCGGCGCAGGTGCGCGGTGTGCAGAGCTGGGATGTGGGCACGAGCGTGAAGCATTATGCTGCCAACAATCAGGAACACCGGCGCATGACGTGCTCGTCCGACATGAGCGAGCGGACGCTGCGGGAAATTTACCTTGCGCCGTTTGAGACAATCGTGAAAGAGGCACGGCCCTGGACGCTGATGTGCAGCTACAACAAGATCAACGGGGTGTTTGCCAGTGAAAATCCGCACACGCTCACAGAGATCCTGCGGGATGAGTGGGGGTTTGACGGATATGTGATGAGCGACTGGGGCGCGGTGAACGACCGCGTAAAGGGCCTGGCTGCAGGGCTGGAGCTGGAAATGCCGTCGTCGAACGGCGTGCGGGACGCGCAAATCGTTGCGGCAGTGCGCGGCGGTACGCTGGATGAAGCGGTGCTGGACAAGGCCGTGGCGCGCATTCTGAACATCGTGTTCCGCTATGCGGATGTGCAGCATCCCGAGGCGAAGTTCGACCGCGCGGCACATCACGCGCTGGCCGCAGAGCTGGAAAAAGAATGCGCGGTGCTGCTGCAGAACAAGGGCGCGCTGCCGCTTGCGCGGGCCGCGAAGGTTGCGTATATCGGCGGCTTTGCGGAAAAGCCCCGGTATCAGGGCGGCGGCTCGTCGCACATCAACGCCAGCGTCGTGACCAGCGCGCTGGATGCGGCACGTGTGAACGGCACGGACGTTGTATACGCCGAGGGATTCCCGGCGGACCGGGACGAGACGGACGAAGCGAAGTTCGCCGCGGCGGTGGAAGCGGCGCGGGCTGCGGACGCAGCCATTATTTTCGCAGGCCTGCCCGACAGCTTTGAAAGCGAAGGCTACGACCGCAGCCACATGCGTTTGCCGGAATGCCAGAATGAGTTGATCGCGCGCGTGGCGGCGGTGCAGCCCAACACAGTGGTGGTGCTGCACAACGGCAGCCCGGTGGAATGCCCGTGGGCGGAGAGCGTGAACGCGGTTCTGGAAATGTACCTGGGCGGCCAGGGCGTGGGAGCGGCCGCGGACGCGCTGTTGTACGGGGAGGCAAACCCCAGCGGCCGCCTGCCGGAGACATTCCCGTATCAGTTGGAGGATAACCCCAGCCATCTGAATTTCCCGGGCGACGGTAAAAATGTGGAGTATGCCGAGGGCGTATTTGTGGGCTACCGCTACTACGACAAGAAAAAGATGGCCGTGCGCTGGCCCTTCGGCCACGGGCTTTCCTACACCACGTTCGAGTATTCAAACGTGCGCGTTTCGGCGGATGTGCTGAATGACGGCGGCACGGTGACGGTGTATGCGGACATAAAGAACACGGGCGCCCGCGCGGGCAGGGAAGTGGTGCAGCTTTATGTGGCGGACCGCACCGGCACGGAGGGACGGCCGGAAAAGGAACTGAAGGGCTTTGCAAAGGTGTCGCTGGAACCGGGCGAGACAAAAACGGTTGAGCTGAGCGTGGACGCGCGCAGTCTTTCCTGGTACAGCGAGGCGCTGGGCGGCTGGTACGCGGCACCGGGACGGTACGAGCTGCTGGTGGGGCATTCGTCCCGTGATATCCGGGGTTCGGCAGCGGTAGAGTTCCGCACTGAAAAGCTGCTGCCGTTCCATGTGGATGAAAATACCACTGTCGGTGAGCTTCTGGCTGATCCGCGCACCGCATCTTCGGTACGGCAGATGGCGCAGCAGTTTATGGACACGATTGCGCCCGCGGCGGAAGACGGTGCAGATGCCGCAAAAGAGGCGGTTTCCGACGAGATGGCCCGCCAGATGATGGACAACATGCCCCTGCGCGGCCTGCGCAGCTTCGGCGCGTTCCCGGAGGGGGCGCTGGAACGGATGATCGCAGATCTGAACGCGAAGATGGCGCAATAAACGAGCGGGCTGCTACCCGGCCGCTTCGCTTCGGCCGCGGCCATTGAGACAAGCTTTTCATTGCGGTTCAGAAAAAGACATTCGTGGAACGATGAGCAAAAGCCTGCCGTGCCTTTAGGCAGAGTTGGATAAGGCTATGTTTTGAACAATGGGATAATGACAAACTGATACGGAGCGGCCAGAGAGTGTTGCATTTACACACTCTCTGGCCATTTTGTTATAAGTGCATATAAATTTGTCTGACTCCATGGACGTTATACTTTCGTCCGTACTCCAGGTGCATCCTGTGACAGGCGCACCGCTGGTGCTCGCAGCCTATCGACCCAATCGTACACGAATACAGTGGTCCCGTTCAGCCTTTCCTCCCCAGTGCGGTTGTCCGCTACCTAGAAATGGCCTCAAGGGTAAAACCCTTGGGGCCATTTCCAAACCTGTCAAACGGTAAATTTGGGAAGCCTGATTGGACGCCGGTGTCACAGGCAGCAATTACTCTCTGGCCAGGCGTCGAATATTCCCAAGAATCAGAATAAGATCGTCGTCATTCAGCTTGCGAAGCTCATCAATCACGCTCTGAAGCAAGGAAGGGTTTTCCAGGGATTCGTCAAAAAACTGGCTGGGAGTGAGGTTGAAATATTCACAGATTCGCAGAAATTCTGCCATGGGCGGCAGGGATTTCCCCGAAGAGATATTGTACACGTACCCTCGACTATGGCCGAGGTCGTAGCTCATCTGATATTCAGAAATGCCTTTTTTGAGACGGAGTTGAGTAATCCGTTCACGAATAAAATTTTCATCCATTGCTGTTTTCACCACCTGCTTGAATCTAATTTTAGATGATGAAAGCCGCCTGATAGTCGATTATTCTATGTTATTATTTATGTACTAGTCAAATATTTTATGTTATAATCCAAATATATGCGATTGGACGGGCGCAGGAATTAATCAAAACAATTAGGCACGGGACGATGCCCCCTGTGGAGGTCGGTTTTCGCCATATGCTTATATGGATAATAGGATGATTAATACTGTGACCGCCGTTGAGAAGAAGTTTGATAAATGGAGTGGCTCAAAATGGAAGCATACAGCGCCGGGCTTATGTCGCAGTCTTTCTGGTTCGTTGAATTCAAGAAGGTTGTAAAGCTCGTTTCGGACGGTAAGAGTCAAAACGAGATCAAGTCTGTCTGCGCAGAAGAAAATCTCTTCGGAGCAGTTAATATGTATCGCGCAAAACGAATCGCAGGCTATCTCACGAACCGGGTTTCCGCCTTGGATGCAAGAGAGATCCAAATGTTTATTGAATCCGATTTAGCAACACAGAAGCTGCTGAATCTGATTGCCATTTTAAGAACCGACCAGCTGTTCTTTGCGTTTTTATTTGAGGTATATCGTGAAAAGATTCTTCTCGGCATCCCGGTTGTCGAGGACAGCGATGCAAACATCTTTTTTAAGAACAAAGGAACGCAGAGCACTGTTGTTGAAGGCTGGAAAGAAACGACAAAGGCTCATCTTCGCCAGTGCTATTTCAATTATATGGTCGATGCAAATTTGCTTGCGCTGGATGGAAAAACACGCAGGATCACGCCGCCTGTTTTGGATATCGCTTTGGAGCGGTATCTGGAAGCGAAAGGCGAAAGCTCTTTGATTAAGGCCATTACGGGAGGGATATGATGCTTTCACTGGAACAACGCCTGGACAAGGTTGAAGAGGTCATCAAAAAGCCTTCTTTCCGGCAGAATAAGGGCCTGGGGAACGAAGTAGGCTACTACATTTTTGACTACCTGGCAGAACAGGAGCTGGTTGTCCGTGAGCGTGTTGAGTACATACGCCAGAAAAATGAAGAGGCGATTGACGGCTTTCGCGTTGTTGTGTTTGACCTGTACGACATCATCATATCGATCCTCAAAGACAAGGGGTATCTTGAAAAATGCTTCGAGTTTGAAAAATCCAGAGGCTTTGACAGAATTACAAAGGCGGTTGGCAATACGCTTCGGCTCACTTCGGCGGACAGTTTGATTGTGAACCACATCAGAGAGCGTACTCCGGCCAACTCCGTTGTGTTTATCACCGGGATCGGAAAATGTTATCCGCTCCTCCGTTCGCATACCGTGCTGAACAATCTCCATCAGGTAATAGACTCCGTTCCGGTGGTCATGTTCTACCCCGGGAAATACGACGGGCAGGAGCTTGTTCTGTTTGGGGAGCTTAAGGACGACAACTACTACCGTGCTTTCAAGCTTGTTGATTGAGGAGAAAAGCCATGATGATTAAAGACATGTTTGCAAAACCCATCGACCGCGATATAAAGGGCGTTATCAAGGTTGGGCAGGACGACCGTTCCAACGTCCGGCAGGAACTGGAAGAGTATGTTGTCACGCGCGAGCTGCAAAAACATTTTGCAGAGTTTTTCTCCAGCTACAAGCGCGGTATTCTTGGAACGACCGACAAAATGGGCGTTTGGATCTCCGGCTTTTTTGGAAGCGGCAAATCGCACTTTCTGAAAATTCTTTCCTATCTTCTCGCAAACAGGGACGTTGATGGCAAGGCGGCAATCGACTATTTCATTGATGACGAAAAGATCATTGACAGCACTGTTCTGGCAGACATGCGCCTTGCCGCGAATGTTTCAACGGACGTTGTACTGTTCAACATCGACTCGAAGGGCGAAATGAGCGGCAAGCAGTCCAAGGATGCCATTGTGTCCGTTTTCTTAAAGGTTTTCAACGAGATGCAGGGCTTCTGCGGTTCTATCCCGTTCCTTGCAGACCTGGAACGCAAGCTTACCGACGACGGCAAATACAGCGATTTCAAACGCCGTTTCGAGGCTTCTTTCGGTTCGCCCTGGGAGGAAGCGCGCAACGACTTTGATTTCATCCAGGACGATGTGGTAGAAGTTTTGGCTGCAATGGGCTTCATGAGCGAAGAAGCGGCGCGCAACTGGTGCGAGAAAGCAACCGAGCCATATTCCATCAGTATTGAGCGCTTTGCAGGGCTTGTAAAGAAGTACATAGACCAAAAGGGCGACAATCATCACGTTGTGTTCCTTGTGGACGAGATCGGCCAGTATATCGGCGACGATTCCAAACTGATGCTCAACCTGCAGACGGTGACGGAAGACCTTGGTACGGCCTGCCGCGGCAAGGCGTGGATCATCGTCACCAGCCAGCAGGACATCGACTCAATTACAAAAACAAAGGGCAACGATTTCTCAAAGATTCAGGGGCGTTTTGATACCCGCCTTTCTTTGTCCTCTGCCAATGTGGACGAGGTCATCCGGAAGCGTATTCTGGAAAAGAATGCTCCCGGCAAAGAAACGCTCGCGCTGCTCTATGACGACAAGGCGACCGTCATCAAAAATCTGATTGTTTTCAACGACGGTGTTGAGAAAAAGCTCTATTCCGGCCGGGAGAATTTTTCCGCGGTCTACCCGTTTATCCCGTACCAGTTCAACCTGCTGGGCAGCGTTCTTACCGCCATCCGTACGCACGGCGCGTCCGGCAAGCATCTTGCCGAGGGCGAACGCTCCATGCTGGCGATGTTCAAGGAATCTGCCGTCAAAGTCATGCACCAGGCTCTGGGCGCGCTGGTGCCGTTCAATATGTTCTACGACGCCCTGGAGCAGTTTCTTGACCACTCGCATAAGGGTGTGATTACGCGCGCTTTGGACAACGGATATCTGAACCCGGAGCATGCCGGCGAATGCTTTGACGTCAATGTTCTCAAGACGCTGTTTATGATTAAATATGTCAAGGAGATCACCGCCAACGTAAACAACATTACAAGCCTGATGGTTTCCGGCGTCAACGACGACCGCATGGAGCTGACGCAGCGTGTGGAGGAGGCGCTGAAGCGGCTGGTGCGGCAAACGCTTGTGCAGAAGAACGGCGAAATTTATGTATTCCTGACCGACGAAGAACAGGAGATAAACCGTGCGATCGAGGGGCAGGACGTGGACCCGTCCGAAGTAAATGCAAAGGTCTCCGAGCTGATTTTCGACGGAATTTACGACGAAAAGAAATATCGCTGCGCCGCTTTCAACGGGCGTTATCAGTTCGGCTTTAACCAGATTGTGGACGACCGCCCTTATAAGGCAAACCAGAATTACGATATTACGCTGCACATCCTGACGCCGAACAGTGACGAAGCGGCGGATGAAACCACAATGCGCATGCTGTCCGGGCAGAGCCGCTGCGTGCTTGTCGTTCTTCCGAACGACCGGACGTTTTTGGATGAGATTGGCTCTGCGCTCAAAATTGAGAAGTTCATCCGCTTCGACGCCGCCAATACCGTAACGAAATTTGAGCAGATCAAAGAGGCAAAGAAAGTGGAAATGCGGGAGAGAAACGCCTGTGCGCGGCTCTTCCTTGCCGAGGCGATGAAGGAGGCCGCAATTTATGTGAACGGCGACAGGGCGCAGTCTGCGGCAAAAGAGGTTCCCGGCCGCATCAACGATGCGCTCGGCAAGCTTGTTGCAAGCGTTTATCACAAGCTTTCCTACATCGACGCCGCCATGAGCGAGAATGACGTCCGCGGGCTTTTCCGGGCGCAAAACCAGCAGCTCACATTGGATACGGGCGCCGCTCCGGCCAACGCGCTCGCGCTGCGGGATGTCAACGACTATATCGCGTCCAACACGGCGCGGCATATGAAAACGTCCATGAAATCTGTTCTGGACCGTTTTACAAAGGCTCCCTACGGCTTCATTGAGGCGGACGTTCACTGGCTGGTTGCCCGGCTTTTCAAGGACGGCGATATTGCGCTCTATGTCAACAATGAGGCGGTAACGCTGCACACAAAAACAGAGGACGAGCTCATCCGCTGCCTGACCCGCCGGGAATACAGCGAGAAGCTCATGGCCGAAAAGCGGGTCAAAGCGAATGAGAAGCAGAAAAAAGCCGTCCGCGAGGTCATGAAAGAGCTTTTCCGCGTCAGCTCCGCAAGCGAAGATGAAGATTCGCTGATGAGCAGCTTCCTGAAGTATGCGGACAGCCTGAAGGTCGAAATGGAAAAGCTGGAGATTCGATACGCCAGCCAGCCGCAATATCCCGGCAAAAGCGTCATTCTGGCCGGCAAGCGGCTTTTAACCCTTATTCTGCCGCTCCAATACCCAAACGAGTTTTTCGCGGCCGTGGATTCCCGGCGCGATGATTTTCTCGACTTTGCCGAGGACTACGAGCCCGTCCGGAAATTCTTTGCGGGCGACCAGCTTGAAATTTTTGACCGGGCGATCCGCCTTATGGAGATTTTCGAAGAGAGCAAAACCTTCATCGTCAACGCGCAGGTTGAAAGTATTGCCGAACAGGTTCAGGCAATTATGAAAAAGGCCGCGCCTTACGGCGAGATATTTAAGCTGCCCGGCCTTCTGGACCAGTATGTCAACACATACGGCACGGTTCTTCAGGAAATGGAGGAACCCGTTCTGGGGGCAATCGACGAGGCCAGGGCCCGTGTGGCCGGGGCGCTGGAGGGCAAGGCGTGCCGGGAGCAGCTTTCCGCCGGTTTCCATGAAAAATTTATGGAGCTTCGGGAGAAAGCCACGCATTGCAACAATGTTGCCGCGCTGCAGAACATCCGGGTGGAGGCCGACGCGCTGAAAGTTCGCTGCCTGAATGAAATAAACGACGCGGAAAACCGGCTTATGGCGCGCGCGGCGGAAGAAGCACAGGCGGCCGCGGGCCGGGCTTCGGGCACGCCGGAACAGGAGGCGGCCGCAGGCGCGGCCCGGCCGAAGCCCAAAAGGCAGAAAACCGTGAGCATCCGGGCCGTCAACCCATCGAACACATGGCAGCTGGAAAGCGAAGAGGACGTCCGCCGCGCTGTGTCCGAGCTTCAGGAACGGCTTATGGCGGCGCTGGAAGAGGATACCATCATCAACATCGAGTTCTGATACAGGGAAACGGAGAAAGCACTATGAACAAAGCTGCGATCAAAAGCTTTGCCGTGTGGGCGCGGCGAAAGCTCATTGGGGAAATTACATACAAAGCGGGGCTTCTTGGCGTTACGGAGGCAGGCGCGGCCGAGCCGCTGCCCCATTCCACAAAGGACCTGCAGTTTTTCGACGTCGGCACAAAAACCTACGCCGAGGTGCGGGGCGCGGAAATTGCCCAGCGCAGCGCGCTTGTTGCCGCCGTGCAGAGCAAGGCCCGCGGGACAGACCGCAAAACCGCGTTTCAGAACGTGGTGGAGGAGGTTGCCTACACATGGTTCAACCGGATGATTGCCATCCGCTTCATGGAGGTGAACGATTACCTGCCCTCCCGCGTCCGTGTGCTTTCCTCTGAACACCCCGGCAAGCTGGAGCCGGACGTTGTCACCATGCCCTTTGACGCCGGGCTGGAGCATACGCCCGGCGAGCGCGAGCGCGTGCTGCGCCTCAAGGACGAAAACAGGCTGGACGAGCTGTTCCGCATGCTTTTTATTAAGCAGTGCAACAAGCTGCACGAGCTTCTGCCGGAGCTGTTCGAGCCAACCAGCGACTACACCGAGCTGCTGCTGCCCCTTTCGTTTACGGATAAGGACGGCGTGGTTTATCATCTGACGCACGACGTCCCCGAACGCGATTTTGACATTTCCCACGCGGGGGAAGACGGCAAAACGCCCGGGCAGGTGGAGATCATCGGTTGGCTGTACCAGTATTACAACACCGAGCCGAAGGACGAGGTGTTTGCGCTGCTGAAAAAGAACGTCAAAATTACGAAAGAGCGCATCCCCGCCGCCACGCAGCTTTTCACGCCAGACTGGATTGTCCGCTACATGGTGGAAAATTCGCTGGGGAGGCTTTTTGTGAACGCGCAGTGCTCGGCGGGCGGCGCACAGTGGACGGAAGCGGAGCGAATGGAAAAAGAAAAGGCGCTTGCCGAAAAAATGGGCTGGAAATACTATCTGCCCGAAGCCGAACAACCCCCGGAGATTCGCGCCCGGCTGGCCGCGGCCCGCGCGCCGCAGGCCGCCGGTTTTCAGGTTGAAGCGCTGAAAATCATCGACCCCTGCATGGGCTCCGGCCACATTCTGGTATACGCCTTTGACGTGCTGATGCAGATTTACGAGGCGCAGGGCTACACCCAGCGCGACGCCGCCCGCTTCATTGTGGAGAAGAACCTCTATGGCCTGGACATTGACCGGCGCGCGTATCAGCTTGCCTATTTTGCCGTGATGATGAAGGCGCGGCAGTACAACCGCCGCATTCTGAGCGGCGGGGTGCGGCCGAACCTGTACGCCATATGCGGCAGCGCCGTTGTAACCGGCGGCGTGCTGGATTTTGTTGCGGACGGAGACCAAAAGCTGCGCGCCGGTTTGCAGTCCATCGCGGACGACCTGGCCGACGCGGAGGAATACGGCAGCATTATCCATGTGTCCACCGTGGATTTTGACGCTTTGCTTGCCCGCTTTGAACAGATTCGCGACGGCGATTCCGGCGACCTTTTTGAGGCCGCCAACCGGCAGCTTGCCTTAAACGCCGTTCTTCCGCTGGCGAAGCAGGCGCAGGCCATGGCGCAAAAGTACGACGTGGTGGTGACGAACCCGCCGTATATGGGCGCTTCCGGCATGAGCGCAAAGCTGTCCGGCTATGTGAAAACACATTACCCGGACAGCAAAAGCGATTTGTTTGCCTGTTTTATTGAAAAGGGCAACAGCATGGCAAAACCGAACGGCTACAATTGCATGGTTACGATGCAGTCTTGGATGTTCCTGTCCAGTTTTGAAAAGCTGCGCGAAAAGATATTGAAAGAAAAAACGATTACAAACCTGATGCATATGGAAAACATGGTGATGGGTATTGCGTTTGGTACGGCGGTTACAGTGTTTCAAAATATGGTGGTACAAGGCTACAAGGGTACTTATAACCATATTAAGCTGCAGGACATTGAAAATGCCGAGCCAAAAGAGTTCCCGGTGCAGGGCAACCGTTTTGCACAGGTGAGCGCCGCCAACTTCTCCAAAATCCCCGGCTCGCCCATCGCGTACTCTATGCATCCTAAGTTAATAGAATTATTTAATACTGCGAAAAAAGTAAGCGACTATGGTGTACAACGAATGCGTATTAGTACCGGCAACAACGACAGATTCTTACGGCTTTGGCATGAAGTAAATAGATTAGATTTATTTGTTCCAAATCGTTATGTGGCGTTCAGTAAAGGTGGAGCATTTAGAAAATGGTATGGAAACTGGACATATGTACTCGACTATGGAGATAATGGTCAAGCATTGAAACAGTACCCAGGTTTTAGTGGTGGAAGTGATGACTTTTACTTTTTACCTGGTTTAGTTTGGACAGACATATCATCAGGAGAAATATCATTTCGAGATTTGCCAGCGGGAGCAGTCGCAGGTTCAGCAGGACCGATGTTATACGCAGCCTCAACGGAGGAACGATATTATCTGGAAGGATATTTAAATTCTGTTGTTGCAAAGCAATATGTAAAACTGCTTTGTGTAACACTTCATTTTCAGTGGGGAGATATTGCTAAATTTCCGTTGATTTATGAATCAAGCAGAGTGATAGAGGTTGTTAGTAAGGTTACCCTAAACAACCAACTTGCAAAAGATGATTGGGACTCCTACGAAACTTCATGGGATTTCAAAAAACATCCATTAATATAAGATGTGAAAGTGAGAGTGAATAAATTGAGCCCAAAAATCAAAAAATTGTTAGACGAACTTTCAAATCATCCGTTAAAGATAATAAGAGAAAATGAAAGGTTGCCGTCTTTGGAAGAAAAATCAGAAATTTTAGAACAAATTAGTGACTGTATCGTTAAAAATCGAGAGAAAATTTCTCCCTTGTACCGCTATTCTTCAGCAAATGATTGGAATATAGATTCATTAGAGCGACAAAAACTTGTTCTACGCCCAGCGAGCGAAATGAATGATATATTTGAAGGAGATATAGTTGCCGCCCCTTCTTTTGCTGATATGAGGGAGAAAATAAAAGATTTTCAAAAAGGAACATATTTGAAAAGTTTGTCGGAAAAGGAACTGGATTTACAGATGTTTGCACATTATGGTGATGATTTTAAAGGTATGTGTGTGGAATACGATTTCACTCATTGCATTAGAAATCAAATAAAAGATTTGTTCCCAGTGGTATATGCAGAGAAACCGTTTGAATCTGTGAAGCCGGAATCACTAAAAAACAACCGCTTTTTCTTTTTGAGAAAAGCAAAGGCATGGGAATATGAATCGGAGTGGAGATTTATTCGAGTGGTCGAAGACGAAACAAAGCAAAAGCAGGAACAATCTGTAGATGTGCGCGGTTGCATTAAAACAATATATCTTGGGCCGCGAATGGAAGATGCTAAAAAAGAACATATAAAGGAAATCGCAAAAAGAATAAATGCCCAAGTTAAAGAAGTATCTTTATCAAAGAAGAGATTCGCACTTAAAGAAAAAGGAGAAAACAATGAGCACCCGAATCTCCGATAAATTCTCCGCCTGGCAGGCGGAATGCGAGGCCCGGTTCCAGCAGCTCAAGGCCAACGAGGAGGAGCTGAACCGCATTTTCATCAACATTTACGGCCTACAGGACGAGCTGACGCCCGAGGTGGCTGAAAAAGACGTTACCGTGCACAGAATTTTCCGCACCAAAGAGGACGTGCCCGAAAGCATGAAAGGCAGCGCCTATGTGCGCACCCTGCGGGACGAAATTGTCTCGCTGCTCTCCTACGCCGTGGGCTGCATGTTCGGCCGCTATTCGCTGGATGTGGAGGGCCTTGCCTACGCGGGCGGCGAATGGGACGGCGGCAAGTACGAAACATTCCTGCCCGACGCGGACAACTGCATCCCCGTCACCGATGAGGCGTATTTTCAGGACGACGTCGTGGGCCGTCTGGTGGAATTTGTCCGAACGGTGTACGGCGCGGACACGCTGGAAGAAAACCTTGACTTTATTGCAACGGCGCTTGGCAACAGGGGCAACACCAACCGCGAGGTCATCCGCAATTATTTTCTGAACGATTTCATCAAAGACCACATCAGAACCTATCAGAAGCGCCCCATCTACTGGATGTTCGACAGCGGCAAAATGAACGGCTTCAAGGCGATGGTGTATATGCACCGCTGGAATGCCGACACCACCGGCAACGTCCGCGTGGAGTATCTGCACCGCATCCAGCGCGTTTATGAAAGCGAGATAAGCCGCATGCAGGATGTCGCCGGCAGCAGCCCGAACGCCCGCGAGGTGTCCGCCGCGCAAAAGCGCAGGGACAAGCTGACAAAGCAGCTGAAGGAGACCCGGGCCTACGACGCCGGGCTTGCCCACCTGGCCCTCGCGCGCATCGCCATCGACCTGGACGACGGCGTAAAGGTCAACTACGAAAAGGTGCAAACCGGGCCGGACGGCAAAAAGCTTACGGTTTTAACGCCGCTGAAATAGCGGCGCAGCCCATTACTTTATTGAAGGCGGTGCCTGCCATGGCGGAACTGAACTTGAAACAGATCACGGACAAGCTCAACGCGGAGTTTGCCGGGGACGTGCGCAAGCTGGTGTTCTGGTACGACGCGGGCGCGGAGTTTGCGGGCGACGTTGACACGCTGCAGCTGGAAAACGCCCGCGTGCTGCACCTTGCGCCGGACAACCAGTTCTATACGAAATATTTTCTGGAATGCGTGGACAAAGAAACAAACTATCTTGTCTACGCGCCCTTTGCAAAGCCCGACGTGCGGGACAATCACCTTGCGGATACCATCCGCTATTCCAAAGAGTTCTTTGCAGACCGCGCCTCGCTGCTCGCGCTCGACCTCGGCGCCGGCGAGCGGTGCAAGCCCGTGATACAGCGCTACATAAAGTTCTTTGCCAGCAAAGAGCGGACGCGGAAATTTTACGAGCTGGAGCTGGAGCTGGAGGCGTTCAGCCCCGGCGTCATCGAGGCCGCGCTTATGAACATCCTTTGCGGGAACCGGGCCGCCTCGTTTGAGGAGGCCGCCCGCCGCGTCCTGACGGACGGCGGGCTGGAGGACAACCGGTATCTGGCGGAGTTTGAAAAATACGGCCTGCTTCCCGCGTTCTGGCGGCACGCCGAGGCGGCGTTTGGCTATGCCGACCCGAAGCCGACGCTTCAAAAGCTCGTGATGACGTGCTTTGCAACCTATGCCGCCCGCAGCATTGCCGCGGAGCCGCCGCGGGCGTGGAAGCCGTTCATCTCCGGCAAGGCCGGCAATATCATTGCGTTTCTGGACAGCCTTATGAACAGCTGCCTCTATGCGGAACGCTTTGACGCGCTTTCCGCGTTTGCCTGCGAGGCGCTCGGCGCCGCCGCCCGGCTTGCCGGGCTGCCGGTGGAATCGCTCGTGGGCTGCGGCGTCTTTGCGGAGGTCGACCGGCTGCTGGCCGCGTGGCTCAGAGGGCGGCTGGAAAGCGAGGACTTTGACGCAAGGCTGGGCGGCAAGTCCATTCCGGAGCTTTGCGCGCTGCGGCGCAGGCTGCACTTCGGCAGGCAGTTTTGCAGCGAGTATTTCATCCTTGAAAACGCGTTCGGCGTTATGGCGCACGGAAGCTATACGCCTGTTTCCGGCATTGCGGGCAATGTCCGGCAGTATCTCGAGCGGGACGAGCACGTCGACCGCTGCTACCGTTATTTCTATCTCTATTTCGACCGTCTGGAGGACAGCGCGGCCTTCGAGCGGCTGCGCGACCTGGTGGAGAATATTTATACCAACGATCATCTGAACCCGCAAATTGTGAATTGGAACCGGAACTTTACGCAGGCGGACGGAAAAACCGGCCTGCCGCGGCAGCTGGATTTTTACGCCCGTTGTGTGCGCGGCGCAAAAGAGCGCACCGTCGTCATCATCTCGGACGCGCTGCGCTACGAAGTGGGGCGAACGCTTTTTGAACGGCTTCAGGCGGACGAAAAATGCACCGCCACGCTCAGCGCGATGCAGGCGGTTCTGCCTTCCTGCACGCGGCTGGGCATGGCGGCGCTGCTGCCCCACAAAACAATCGAGCTTGGCCCCGGCCTCCGCGTGACGGTGGACGGGAAACCGGCCGACGAACTCCGGCAGCGGGAGGCGGTTTTGCAGGCTGCGCAGCCGAACAGCCGCTGCGTCCGGTTTGACGATATCCGGACCATGAAGGTCGCGGAGCTGCGGGAGGTATTCACGGGGCAGGATGTGGTTTATGTTTACCACAACCAAATCGACGCCCGCGGCGACAAGGCGAGCACGGAAAACGAGGTTTTTGCCGCCTGCGAGGAAGCGGTGGACGAGATTTTCAACCTCATCAAGCGCCTGACGGTGAGCGCAAACACCATCCGCTACATCGTTACCGCGGACCACGGCTTTCTTTACAAGCGCGATAAGCTGCAGGAGAGCGACAAAATCGGCGGCATTCCGGGCGCAGGGCGCAGGTTTGCGCTCGGCCCGGCGGATATCCGGGCAGACGGCGTGGCAGGCCTGCCGCTTGCGTCGGTGACAGGGGCGGCGGACGCCGAAACCGTGTATTTCCCCCTTGGCAGCGACCTTTTTAAGGCGGCCGGTTCCGGCCTCAACTACGTTCACGGCGGCAGCTCCCCCCAGGAGCTTATTATCCCGCTGATCGACGTAAAAACAGAAAAAGGACGCCGGGACACGGCGGCGGCGCAGATTGCGCTTGTCAGCCTGACCACCAAGATAACAAATCTGATCACCACGCTCGATTTCGTGCAGACAGAGCCTGTGGGCGATGTGGTGAAGGAAACGTCCTACCGGCTCTGCTTCGTTTCGGACGATAACGAGAAAATCTCCAACGAGAATATCTATGTTGCCGACAACAAAAGCAGGAATACAACAGACCGCGTCTTCCGGCTGCGGTTCTCGTTTAAGAACAGAAAATACGACAGAAGCCGCAAGTACTATCTTGTTGCATACGATGATAAAAACAACCTTGAGGTTTTGCGGCATGAAATCATCATGGACATCGCTTTTGCCGATGATTTCGATTTTGGGTTCTAAGATGGGAGGATGAAAAGCGATGGATGAATTTGAAAACACAGAGCGGCGCGAAGCGCCGGAGCCTCCGCGCCTTGAGGAAAGCCCCGGCGAAACGCTCGACCGCAAGCTCCGTATGTATTTCGACGGCAAGATCGTCCGCAAGGACCTTACCAAGTCGATTAAAGAAGGCGCGAATGTGCCTGTTTATGTTCTGGAGTTCCTGCTTGGGCAGTATTGCAGCTCGGACGACCCGAGCGTGATCGACGAGGGGATTTATAATGTCAAAAGGATTCTGGCGGATAATTTTGTCCGCCCGGACGAGGCGCAGAAGATCCTTTCCATTCTGCGCGAGCGCGGCGGCTATACGGTGATTGATAAGCTGACCGTCAAGCTGAATATCCGGGAAGACCGCTACGAGGCGGAGTTCTCCAACCTTGGCATCAAAAACATCCCGATCCTGCCGGAATACGCTTCCAAATACGACCGTCTGCTCTGCGGCGGCATCTGGTGTATTGTTCAGCTGGATTATGAGTTTATGGAGGAGGATAAGAAGGTCAGCCCAATCCGCATCCGCAAGCTCACGCCGATCCAGATGCCGCACATTGATATGGAGGAGGTGAAAAACGGACGCAAGGCCTTCACCCGGGAGGAATGGCTCTCAATCATGCTGCGTTCCTCCGGCATGGAGCCGGACAGCTTTTCGGACCGTGCAAAGTGGCTGCTGCTGGCGCGTATGGTTCCGCTGGTGGAAAACAACTTCAACTACTGCGAGCTTGGGCCGCGCAGCACTGGCAAATCTCATATCTACAAGGAAATTTCCCCAAACAGCATTCTCGTTTCCGGCGGCCAGACCTCCGTTGCCAACCTGTTCTACAACATCGGCACAAAGACGGTGGGGCTTGTGGGTATGTGGGACTGCGTGGCGTTCGATGAAATTGCCGGCATCAACTTCAAGGACAAGGACGGCGTGCAGATTATGAAGGACTATATGGCGTCCGGCTCGTTTGCACGCGGAAAGGAAGAAAAATCGGCGTCCGCCTCGATGGTCTTCGTCGGCAATATCAACCAGGATGTTTCCGTTCTGCTCAAGACCTCGCACCTGTTTGAGCCGTTCCCGGACGCAATGGCTTACGATACGGCGTTTCTTGACCGTATTCACTGCTATCTTCCCGGGTGGGAGATTCCGAAGTTCCGCCCGAACAGCTTCACAAACGACTATGGCTTTATTACCGATTACCTCTCGGAGTTCCTGCGTGAGCTGCGCAAAGAATCCTTCGGCGATGCTCTGGACAGGTATTTCAAACTCGGCAGCAATCTTAATCAGCGTGATACGATCGCCGTGCGCAAGATGGTTTCCGGTATGCTGAAGCTGCTCCACCCGGACGGAGTTTTTGGCAAAGAAGAAGTGCGCGAAGCGCTCGCTTTTGCGCTGGAGATGCGCCGCCGCGTAAAAGAGCAACTCAAGAAAATCGGCGGCATGGAGTTTTACGATGTGAATTTCTCGTTTATCGACAACGACAGTTTTGAAGAGACCTTTGTTTCCGTTCCGGAACAGGGCGGCGGCAAGCTGATTCCGGACGGCATGTGCAAGGCTGGCCATATCTACACGATTTCCCGCGGCAAGAGCGGCATGATCGGCGTCTACCGCCTGGAAACGCAGATGCTGCCCGGCAACGGCAAGCTGGAGCGCACAGGGCTTGGCACAGACCGGGAGGCAAGGGAAGCGACCAATACGGCGTTCAATTATCTCAAGGCCAATGCCAACGCCATCAGCGGAAATGTCAGCACGGCGAACAGGGACTATATTATCAACTATCAGGATTTGAACGGCATCGGCATCACAAAGCACCTGGCGCTTCCAACCGTCATTGCAATTTGTTCCGCCGCACTTTCCCGCCCGGCGGTGACCGGTTTGGCGGTGCTGGGCGACATCAGCATCAGCGGGACGATCCTGAAAGTCGAAGACCTCGCCAACGTGCTTCAGGTATGCCTTGACAGCGGCGCGAAGAAGGTTCTGCTGCCGATTACCTCCGCCGCCGACATCGGCAGCGTCCCCTCCGAGCTGGTCGGTGCGTTCAGCCTGATTTTCTACTCCAGCCCGCAGGAGGCGGTGTTCAAGGCGCTTGGCGTAGACTAAGGAGACGGCAATATGTTTGAAGATGATTTCTCAAAAATGCTTTGTGATTATCCGGAGGCGGTCGCGGACACAAAGGTTTTTACCGGCTTGATGAAAGACCTCTTTCCCGGGCAGCAGATGCAGATCAACCTCATAAATACAACGTATGCGCTTGGCATTGTAAGGGAGATTGCAGGTGTTGCACATATCAATAACGCCTTTGCGTTTCGGTTTGTAAAACGTCTGGTGGATGAATATGGCGTCAGCCGGCTTAACGCAGATTGGGCGGTTTCTGTTTGGTGCGTCTGCTACGGACAAAGGCTGCTGCATAAGCCCTGCGATATTCAAATCAGCCGCGCAGAAAGCGGTGTGCCTCCGGCAATCAGGGAAAACCGACATCCGGACGAAGGCAGGCAATACGGTGATCTTTTCCGTTACACAAAAATCGACGGCGGATACGGTGTCACCGGTTTTTCCGGACAGAACAAGAGGACGATCATCTTTTCAAGCCGATACAACAATCAAACTGTAAAGCAGATCATGCCGCATTCTTTTGCAGGGTGTGAAGTGAGTGAAGCGGTGATGACGGACGGCATCGAGAGAATCGGCGAGAGCGCGTTTGACGGCTGCTCCGGGCTAAAACAGGTGATTTTTCCAAACACGCTCAAGGAAATTGGGGATTATGCGTTTCGTTCCTGCCCGGAACTGATTACGGCAGTGCTGCCGCAAGGAGTGGAGCAGCTTGGCAAATATGCCTTTGCCGGTTCCGGCCTCAAAACGATTCTGATTCCGCACTCTGTGTATTGGATCGGTGAGGGAGCCTATGCAGACTGCAAACGGCTGAACCATGTGACTGTGCCGGATAATATCGTTTCCATTCCAGATAGGATGTTCAGCGGCTGCGACAGCCTGAGTGAGATAAAGCTGCCGGAAACGGCAGACCGCATCGGCTCCGGTGTGTTTGAAAATTGCGGCAGCCTGCAATCCATCGTGATTCCTGAGTCGGTGCGCTCCATTGGCGAGAATGCTTTTGGAGGAACACATCTGAAGTTTACGCTGCTGTGCCACCGGCTTTCTGAAGCGGAAAGATATGCAAGAAACCACAATATTACATTTCAAATCATCTACTGAGGTGTGCCTATGGGATTGCTTGACTTATTCAAACCTCAACCGAAAATGCCGACGGTGCAGAGCATCCTGCCGGCGGCTGCTGCTCAGGAAATTCTGCGCGGGCGGCTGCCCATTTTGAACACGAATACGATTTTCTTAAAGTCCGGCGAACAGTGTCATTACATCGACAAGGCAATCTATGAAAAGAAGACTGTCCGCAAGCGGTATGTTCGGCGCAATTCCGGCTACTCTGCACCCGGGCTTTTCAAAGGAACGCGCGTCAGCTTCGGCGGCGGGAGGACCGATCAGGTGGATAACGTCACCTATCAGACTCTGCGCGGAATCCTGTATATCACCAACCGCAGAATCATCTTCCAAGGCGATCAGGAGGGGTTCGATGTGAAAGTGGACGACCTTGTTGCGATTACTCCTTACAGCAACTGCGTGGAGCTTCAGACGAGCAAGATGCATTACAAGATTTTTGTTCCCGACGGAAATGTAACGCAAGCTGTTTTGCAGCTGATATGATATGAGGAGGAATGAACGTGGACGGGCAGTTAAAAACAGGAACTTTCTTGACATCGGAAAGTTCCAACAAATACAAAGTGATTTCCTTACTTGGCGCGGGCGGGCAAGGAGAAGTCTACGACGTGGAGTGCGGTGGAAAGCACTATGCGCTCAAGTGGTACTTCAAACACATGGCGACCAAATCGCAAAAAGAGATTCTGGACAATTTGATCACCAGAGGAGCGCCGGATGCTTCGTTCCTCTGGCCGTTGGACTTGATTTTCAAAGGATATGGGGAATCTTTTGGTTACATCATGCCGCTGCGGCCGAAGAAATTCAAAAGCATTGTGGATATGATGAAGCGCCGTGCGGAGCCGTCATTTCAAACGCTCTGTAAAGCCGCTTATAACCTGACAAACAGCTATCAAAAGTTGCATGCAATGGGATACAGCTACCGGGATATTTCGTTTGGAAATATGTTTTTTGACCCGGACACCGGCGAGGTGCTGATCTGCGACAACGATAATGTCTCCGCCAACGGAATTGACAACAGCTCTGTGTACGGAACACCGCGCTTCATGGCGCCGGAAATCGTCATGGGCCGGGCCAAGCCTTCCCGGAACACGGATTTGTACTCGCTGGCGGTTCTATTGTTCTATATGTTTATGATGGGGCATCCGCTGGAGGGAAAGCTCGAAGCTGAGATCAAGTGCATGGACATCCATGCTATGAATAAGCTCTACGGTCGTAATCCAATCTTCATTTATGACCCGAACGACAAAAGTAACCGTCCGGTCAAAGGGTATCAGGACAACGTCATTATCTATTGGGAACTGTATCCGCAGACCATTCGCGACCTGTTCACGAAGTCTTTCACGGTTGGTCTGACTTTGCCCAATAAGCGCGTGACGGAAAAAAAATGGCTTGAAGCATTCGCAAATCTGCTCTCGGGCATTGTCCTTTGCCCTAAATGCGGCGCGGAAGTCTTCTTTGATGCACAGAAGCAGGATAAGGGTGTTGCACAGTCTTGCTGGAACTGCCAGAGCACAGTTCCCATGCCGGCAACGCTGATTGTGGGTAAAAGCCGCATCCTGCTTCGGAAAGACGCAAAGCTTTTTGCTCATCACGTCTGTGGCAATTTTGATATGAACAGCGTGGTTGGCTCTGTTGTCCAGAATCCGAAGAATCCGAATCTCTGGGGTATCCGCAATGAGAGCATGGAAAACTGGACGTATATCAAACCAGACGGAACGCAAATTCCCGTTGCAATTGGCAAGAGTGCCGCAATCGCAAAGGATGTCCGTATTGACTTCGGCCAGATGACCGGAGAGTTCAAATAAACACTGAAAATTACATAGGGGGAAATCAAAATGGCACAAGCATTGAAACGTCCCGGCGGTGAGTTGGCAAACAGACCGCTTCACTTTTTTTGGGTGGTTGACTGCTCCGGATCCATGTACGGTGAAAAAATTGGAACGGTCAATCACGCAATCCAGTCCACAATCCCGGAAATGGTCGACGCTGCAAAGGATAATCCAAACGCGCAGCTTCTCGTGAGAACGTTGAAATTCTCGACAGGCGCAACTTGGGTTACGCCAACCCCTGTAAACGTTGAAGACTTCGCTTGGGATGATCTGGACGCCGGCGGCGTCACCGACCTTGGTAAGGCGTTTGAAATGTTGGCAGCACAGCTCACGATTCCGCCGATGAGCGACCGTGCGCTTCCGCCCGTTATCGTGCTGCTTTCGGACGGTCAGCCGACAGACGATTATAAGAGCGCTCTGGACAAGCTGCTGCACCTGCCCTGGGGTAAAAAAGCAGTTCGGATTGCAATTTCCATTGGCCAGGATGCGGACGATGATGTTCTGCAGCAGTTTACGGGCAACAGCGAGCTGGTCTTGCAGGCAAACAACCCGCAGGCGCTTGTAAAGATGATCAAGTGGGCCTCTACCGCAGCTTCTTTGGTGTCCGCTCCGGCAAGCAGGCCGAAAGATGCAGAAGAGCTCCCAGAGGCAAATGATGCGCCTAATGCGACCAATGCGCCGCTGGTGCTGGATATGAATAACATCCCCGATCCAGGCTCGGTTGGAGCAAATGATGTTTGGTGATTGGAACTTTCTCCAGGGGAGGATGAATGCATCATGAAACAAATGGTATTCGGAGAAAGTGTACAGGGGGCTTCTCATAAGCGAGTAAATATGGAGTGCCAGGATACTTTCAAGAAGCTTGAATATGATGACGGAACAATTATCATGGCAATCGCAGATGGACATGGCAGCAAGGCCTGTCCATATAGTAAATCCGGTTCCAGTATTGCAGTCAATGTTTTCTGCAAGATTATGGATAAGTTTCATACGAGCTACGCAGAAAATCTTGAAATGCTGCTGACCTACTTGAACCGTGAAGGTGACACAAAGGTTGCGCAAGATATTGACGCTGAGTGGAAACGTCGTGTCCTGAAAGTACACACGAAGCAAAAGCGTGAAGTCCCTCTTACCGAAGCCGGCGAAAAAAACAAAGCCGAAATCTATAAGCAGTATGGCTCTACACTCGTCGGGATGATGATTACGCCGCTCTTTATTTTTGCATTTCAGCTCGGCGACGGAGATATCAGCATTGTTAGCCGGAATGGCCTCGATCATCTGTTAGAGAGCGAAAAAATCCTCGGCGTGGAAACTCACTCGCTCAGTAAAATCGACTCGTGGAAAAGAGCCGTGTCCGTAGTTCGGCGCAGGACCGCAGGCAGCGGCCTTCCGTATATGCTGATGCTTTCCACAGACGGCTTTGCCAACAGTTACAAAAGTACTGACGAGTTTCAGAAAACTTGCCTGGATTACTTTGGCATGATCGAACAACACGGAGCAGGCACAGTTGCGGCAAACTTAAAAGGGTGGCTTGACGAAACAAGCGCTATGGGATGTGGCGATGATATTACCGTCTTGATCGCTTATTTTATGGACGATGGTGTGCCGGAAAGCGAGGCTAATGCCAATGAGTGAGTTCAAAGAGGCCGTTGTGCTTATCGCAAAATGTGGCGAGAGTCATAAGAGCTATGGAATACGCATGGAAAAGACCGGGGCGGATCGATGGCTCGCAACATGGGCATTCCCAATTAAAGACTCGTCTGCAAAACGCGAGGGTTACGATAAAATCCAAGTCAAGGGCGACATTTCATTCTCTGACGATTACCTTGGATGTCCATACTGCGGTGGGCGTGGTCTGACATTGTGCCCTTGCGGACATTTGAGTTGTACCATTATACGAAACAACGTCTTTACCTGCGAATGGTGCAGAATGCAAGGGGAAATTGGAAACTATTCGGGAGAAACAATCGTCGCTGGAGCAGACTATTGAAATACAAAGTGATTTCTTCTTGCATATACAAAATTGTTTTGCAATTGGCAACAGCGTAAAAAACGTTTTAGAGGCGCGAAAACGTGCGCTCAGAGCGTTTGGATATCGCCTGAAAAGGGGTGTGCGGACACCGGGCAGGAAGCTGAAACGATAGCCGAACATGCTCTCAATCCGCCTTTGCTCTGCACTGTGCTTCCCGGATGGCCTGCTGGACGTCCAGCCATCGCCCGTATGCCCCGCCATGGAGCTGATTCTTTAATTTGTTGATGGCATTTTTGTAGGCCTTTTCCGCGCCGCTGGGTCCGTTGTAGTTCAGACGAACGGCCAGTTCCTGAAAGGACATGCCTTTTTCCTCCGGATGACAGAGTCCCAGATAGCTGCGAACCAAAGTCAGTTCCCGTGGTTTCAAGATTTCGGCTATTCTCTGGCGGAGCAGTGTCCTGCGCATATGGCGGTCATAGGACACTGCCGGGTCTCCTCCGCATCCGAGATCGAAGATACGCTCTCCCAGTGATTCAGTTTGGAATACCGCGCGGTATTCTTTCAGCAAACGCCTGGCGGTACGGTCGGAGACATTCAATTTGTCCCGAATCTTCATTAGAAGCTCGGGTTCCGCAGCCTGTCCGTGAACTGCACAAAGGAAAGCTGTTTGACGCAGCTGGTAATAACGGCTGGGCGGAAGCGGCAGGGCGGAAAAACTTTTGGCGGCGCAGTTCAGCATGGCGGTTTGGACAATGGGGGTAGCAAAGGTCAGGAGTTTTGTTCCCGCAGCAAAGTCAAAACGTCTGGCCGCCGACAGCAGTGCCATCGCACCTTCCTGCTTCAGGTCTTCTTCCAGCGAATGCTGAGAAAATGGTTCGCAGCAGCTTCTGGCTAAAACCGTCAGGTAACCTTCGTTTTGAGAAACCAATTGAGCTGCTGCAAATGCGTCCCCTGCCTGCAGTCGTCTCGCCAGCTCTTCGTTGCCGGGACCCCCTCCGGCAACGGAATACATTTGCTTTGTCACGGAGTCACCCGCTTTCGAGCTTCCGCATAAAGCCGCTCCTGCTCCATGTCCCGAGCATAACCGGCCGCCGCATACCCATTGTCCATAAGGGCCTTGTCCCGATAAGTTTCCGCAAGGCGAAGTGATTCCCGGCGCAGGCTGTCCGATATTTTCCCCCTCTGGTGGTGTTTGCGGATGGTGTTGGTCCGGGTAGAAAACAGACGGTAAACGGGATGCTCCCTGTTCTGCTCTTTCTGCCGCATCATGGCTCCGTACTGCCGGCATGTCATGCCTGCATCCTGAGGCGCGTTGCCGCTGCAATATTTTGGTATACGGCCATTGGCGGTGAGAAAGTATTTCCCACAGTTCCGGCACCGGCTTGGGGCATGGCCGTGATGCAGCCCGTTCATTAAATCGAAGCTGTAAAAATGGATTGGCGATGGAAAGCTGATCCGTTGGACGAACACCATTTCCTTTTCGTCCCTGGGACTGCGGGCAAAGGTGTAGGAGGATGAAATCGCCGGCGAAACTGTGAACGCTTCAATACCAGCCATGGGAAGCTGCTCCATCATCGTCCAGAAGCCGCCGCTGTTGAAGCAGTCATGCGCCGCCACGGCAAAAGATGTCTCAGTCCGTTTTTTCAGCCGCTGCAGATAGCCCTCCTCAAAATATCGGCCCGCCACGGAAAAATGAAAAATCCCAAGGGGGATGCTGAATACAGCTGTCAGGTAACGAAAGAAAAATTGCCGGGCGGGAGATTCAGGCTTCATCAAATCGCTGACAGACGCATCTGAAAACAGGACCTCTATGGCACGGAGCTCCTGTTCCTTATCCAGCATGTTGTACGGCGGACACTGCCACAAGACGTCAAGAATTTTCTCAACCGAAGAGCGGATCTCCGGCAGCAATTTGACAAACCGGCTTCGCTCCGCACAGACCAACGCCTCCATCTGATGGCTTATCCCGCTGCCGTGAGTGAGCAGTTCCCGTAAAGTTTCATCATTGACATTCAGAATTTCAGCAGCGAAATATCCGGATGGATACGCAGCTTCGTTGAAAAAAATATGTTCCTGCCAGATATCCAGTGTCAGGTGCAGAAGATTGTTGTTCTGCCTGAGTCCCAGCGGCATAGCTTCACCCTCTTGTCGCATATTTGTTCGGATACTGTCTTGCGACATTCTCATTCTATCAAAATCCGGAGAATAATCAAGCGGGAGAAAACATCCCGGCCGTTCCCATTCTCATGGGGACGGCTATTTTCTTGGGAAAGGTCGTGAAAGCATGAACACAGAACTAAAACTGATTTCCATGCGGGATATCCAAACGGAGGATGTGCAATGGCTTTGGTATCCCTATCTCCCGCGGGGGAAATTGACCATTGTGCAGGGAGATCCAGGCGAAGGCAAAACTACATTTGTGCTGGCGGTCATCTCGGCTCTGACCCGGGGTGAGCCTTTGCCGGAGTGCGAACAGGCTCCTGAACCTGTAAACGTAATCTACCAGACAGCGGAGGATGGGCTGGCAGACACCATCAAGCCGCGCTTGGAGGCCGCCGGAGCGGACTGCGCCCGGGTATTGGTCATTGACGAGAGCAAACGGGAGCTGAACCTCTCCGATGAACGGTTGGAACAGGCGCTGCGAAAGACAGGTGCACAGCTCATGGTCCTGGATCCCATTCAAGCATATCTTGGAGACGGTGTGGACATGCACCGCGCCAACGAGGTGCGGCCCATCCTGAAGCGGACGGCGGCCATGGCGGAACGCACCGGCTGCGCGGTGATCCTTATCGGCCACATGAACAAAGCCCAGGGGCTGAAATCAGGCTACCGTGGATTGGGTTCCATTGACTTTCGGGCAGCTGCCCGAAGCGTATTGGTGGTGGGGCGGCTCAAGGATGATCCTGCCGTTCGGATCGTTGCACAGGACAAAAACAGTCTGGCCCCTGAAGGCAGATCAATCGCCTTTCAGCTGGACGGAGAACGGGGATTTAAATGGAAAGGGACCTGTGATCTCTCAGTAGACGATGTGCTCGGCGGGAGCGGAAGGCTTCAGACCAAGACCCTCCAGATGGAGGAAGAATTGGAGCGGATGCTCAGGAAAGCCGCCCCTGCAGATGCGGTTCTGAATCGTGCCAAAGAGCTGGGCGTATCCGAACGGACGCTGATGACCGCCAAAAAGAACCTGGGAATCATTTCAGAGAAACGCGGCAGCCAATGGTACTGGATGCTGCCGGAGCAAGGATGTAAGGATGCAGCGTTCTAAGAACTTTGCACCCTTGCATCCTTCCTTTTATGCAGGCCCGTGGGCCTGGCCCCAATGGACGGAAAATCCTCCCTTCAGGGAGGGCAAGCAGAGCGCCTGTCCGACTTTGTCGGACTTGGCGCCGCCGGACGACCGGCGATATTGCGGGCGGAAGCCCGTACCCACTTTACGGAGGTATCAGTGAAACAGAAAAAGGAAAAACGCATCACGCTCCGTCTTACGCAGGAGCAATACGAAAAAATCCGGTTCAAAGCAGAAACGGCGCATATGTCCATAGGAGCCTATGTCCGTGCGGCCGCTTTGAAGCATCGTGTCGTAGTGATCGATGGGCTGGAAGAAATCACCCACGAACTCAAGGGCATTGGCCGAAGCATTAACCAGCTGGCGGTGCTGTCCAATATGGGGAGAATCAAAGAGATCCATTTGGGAGAGGTCTGGCAGACGCTCAGCCGGATCTATCTTAAATTGCAGAAGCTGACAGAACAGGAAAAACGCTGATGGCTACAGTTACCTTCATTAAGTACAAAAGGCAGACTGCCGGGACACTCCGCAGTGTGGCCCAGTATGTATCTCAGGCCAAAAAAACTGCTGCGCAGGCTGGTCATCCGTTGGCAAGCGGGCTGAACTGTACGCCCCAGCTGGCGGCCCAGGAGTTCATTGCCACCCGGAGCACGCACCGCAAGGATGGCCCGGTCTGGTTTTACCACTATGTCCAATCTTTTTCCCCGGAAGAAAAAATCACCGGTGAGCAGGCTCACCGGCTGGCGAAAGAGTTCGCGGCGCGGGCCTGGCCGGACAATGAGGTACTCATCACCACGCATTTAGACGCAGCGCACTTTCACACCCATTTCATCGTCAATTCAGTATGTTACGGAACGGGCAGGATGCTCCGTCAGGGGCCTGATACCCTGCACGCTCTGCGGCAGATGTCAGATGAACAGTGTATGAAATATGGATTCTCTGTTCTTCCTCGGGAACAGGGAAAGAAAAGGACCCACGGTATGGACGGACGGGAATACCGTTCTGCGGCCAAGGGCGAGAGCTGGAAGTTCCGCCTTATAGACACCATTGATCAATGTATGCGGTATGCGTCTGACAGGGAAGAGTTCATCGCTTTGATGCAGAGTGGTGGGTATGGGGTTCGCTGGACGGATAGCCGGAAAAGCATTACCTACACTACTCCTCAAGGAATGAAGTGCAGAGACGACCGGCTCCACAGTGAGCGATACAGAAAGGAGGTCATGGAACTTGAATTGCGGACCCGAACAGAAATTATCCATGGAAGAACTGAAACGGCTGAATCCGTCCCAGTGTTCTTTGCCGCAGATGCGGACTACACTTCCGCCGGCGCCAACACAACAGGACTGGAGGGAACTGCTGATTGCCATGGACCGATTGGAACGCCGTCTTTTGGATCAGACAGCCGTTTTGCAGGAGCTTTCCATCCGGACGGATGCTTGCCCCACTCGGCCTCAGATAGAGGCTCTGTCGCAGGATGTGGCCCGGATACGGACGCTGCTGCAACAGGATGGGAGGAAGAACGCGCGGCGTTTCTTTGTGCCCAGGTGGGAGCTGCCGCCGACCCCCTGGCGCAGCCTGATTCTCGGACTGGCGGCGGTCCTGGTTCTTGGCGGTATGCTTTGGATAGCATGGTCCAGTTGGGAAAAGCTTTGGAGTCTGTTCAGTCCAGTTTTCCTGTGAAAGACTCTACAGTCAAACCCAGGCATACTGACCGCAAACTCCGGCAAACACAGCAGAGAAAGAAAATTGCTCTCGGGCACAAAGCAGATGATCAGGAGAATGAATCAGCCTGGCAGCATTCGCTGTGATAAGGAAATACAGAAGGGAGAGATGTTCACTGAGTAATATTGAGGCAGAACTGGAGCGTTTTTTGGAAACCGGAGTATTAGGCGGATGCGGTGATACGGAGGCTGTGATCCATCCGGAAAAAGACGGATTTGTTTCGTTGGGCTTCCGTGATTCCAGAATAACGGATGTGCCGGAAGGGAAACTGATAAGCAGATCCATGATGGCAGGCAAGCGAAAATTTCTGGTCCGGTCTTTTTTTCCTGCTGCCGCACAAACGCCTACAGCCCGGCTATTGGAATATATCGAAATTCAGGAGAAGAAAAACAAAATCCCCTTTGGGGATGGACTTTCGGATCCTGATACGGTATGTTTGAGTTGATCCGTATTGGTTTGCCATAACAGAAAGGAGAAGATGATGAAACAGGCAAACCGCGAACCCTATGATATTTTGTATGCGCGCCTCAGTCAGGAGGATGATCGGGAGGGCGAGTCGAACAGTATCCAGAACCAACGGATGATGCTGGAGCAATATGCCAGTGAGAAAGGGTTCACCAATCCATATTTCCTGTATGATGATGGTTTTTCCGGAACAAATTTCAACCGGCCCGGGTGGAATTCAGCGATGCATCTCATTGAGAGCGGCATGGTGCGGACCTTGATCGTCAAGGATTTGTCCCGGCTGGGACGTGAATATCTGGAAGTCGGGAAACTGACTGAGTTGGTGTTCCCCAGCTACGGTGTACGGTTTATCGCCATTAACGACAACGTAGACAGCTTCTACGGAGAAAACGATTTTGTACCTTTCAAAAATTTGTTCAACGAATTCTACGCCAAGGATACCAGCCGGAAAATTCGGGCTGTAAAGAAGGCTCAGGCCCAGCGGGGCGAACGGCTCGCCACACGGCCACGGTACGGTTACCGCAAGGCTGACGGCGATCCTAAAAAAATCGTGCGGGATCCGGAGGCAGCTGATGTAGTACAGAAGATCTTCCTGCTTTGTGCTTCCGGAAAAGGGCCAAGCCAGATCGCAAGGCTGTTAAAACGGGAACAAATCCTCAATCCGAGCAATTACTATTTTAAAAAGTACGGCGTTGCGCTGACCGGGCTTGATACCGCACGCCCTTTCGAATGGAGCGAGACCACCGTTGCCAAAATACTGGAGGATGAAATCTATCTGGGACATACCATCAGCCTGCGGTATACAACGCAGTCCTACAAAAACAAACGGAGAATCGAACGGCCGGAAACAGAGTGGATGCGATTTGAGGATACCCATGAGCCCCTTATCACAAAAGAACTCTGGGAGCTGGTTCGGGAAGTCCGCAGGCACAAACGGAGGGCGCCAAAGAAATTCGAGGAACCCAATTTATTCTCCGGCCTTCTCTATTGCGCTGACTGCGGCGCGCCCCTGCGGCTGCATCGGACACGAACTCAAGATGCAGATTCCTACAACAATTTCAAGTGCAGTACTTACAGCAACCGGGGAAAAGATGCATGCAGCGGGCACTACATCCGCGAGAGTCAGTTGAAGGCAATTGTACTGGACGACCTCCGCCGGGTGACGCAGTTTGCAAGGCGGAAGGAAAGCCTGCTGCTTCGTCATGTAGCCAGACAAAATTCTGCACAGTCGAAGAAGAAGATCAGCCTGCTTCAAGGAGAGCTGGACAAGCTTCGGCGCAGAGAACAGGAGCTGACGGCACTGTTTAAACGGCTTTACGAGGACAACGTTCTGGGCCGCATACCGGATGAACAGTACCGGATCCTTTCCGCCGAATACACACAGGAACGGACGCTGCTGCAGGAAAGGATTCCTCAGATGGCAGAGCAGCTGGAAAAGCTGAGGGATTCCATCGCCAACGCTGCCCGGTTTGTAGAGCGGGCCAGGCAGTACAGCACGATTACGGAACTGACGCCGGAACTGCTTCGGCTGTTCATTGACAAGATCGTGGTTGGCGAACGGTCCGTGAAATATTCCCGCTGCGCTGCGCAGGACGTCACGATCTATTACCGCGACGTCGGGCTGCTGGATACCACTGAAGAGCTCGATATGGAGAATCTCTTGTCTGACACTGCCGCTTCTGCATAACGGCAGAACGACGCGGGCAGCTTTGCTGCCCGCGTCTCTCAAAAACACTACATCCCCTATGCTCACATTGTGTCCTTATCGTACAGCGCCTTTGGGTGCGGCGGGCTTTTGCCGTACAGAGTGTCTGCAGCCGTTATGGTAAGCGGGCAGCCTGGCTGAAGGCACCTTCGCTTTTCAGGCGAAGCTCTTGACATTTGGAGTTAGCAGTGGTAAACTTTCAATTGCAACAGGTTAGCTTAGGCTAACCATGACGGCGCGGCCGTTCGCTGAATAAGACAGAAAGAGGGAGCCAGCCATGAATTTTCCAACAGCATTGCTTGCCGCCGCAGTTGCGGCAGTATTTATTTCGATCGTCGTTTCCGGCGTGCGCAGAAGGAAAAAGGGCGGAGGCTGTTCCGGCAGCTGCGGTTGTTCCGGCTGTGCGGGAACGTGTCATCTGGAAAAATGAGCGGCGCGCCGCCGGGAAAGGAAGCTGCGGTGGAATTGACGAGTGGGCAGGCACGGTATCTTCTGGCCGTCTACCGCCTGGGGCTGGGCGTGTGCGGCGTGCGCTGCGCAGATATCGCGCGGATGCTGGATGTAACGCGTCCCTCGGTGGTAAAGATGTTATCCTTCTTTTCGCAAAGATGTCTTATCGCCCGGGAGCGATATGGGAAGGTGTATTTGACGGACGCCGGTTGTTTGCTGGCGCGGTGTTATGCCCGGCGGCTGGAGACGGTTGAGCGCATGCTGGCGGCAGAGCTTGCGCTGACGCGGGAGGAAGCGCAGCTTGCCGCCTGCGCGCTGCTGGACGTGCTGCCGGAGCGCTGCTTCACGCAGGGGGAGGTGCCCTCTGCTTAGACAAAATTGCCTGGATGTAAAAGAATGCGACAACCGCCCGGGATTGCATATCCCGTTGTTGTACAGGGCATGATACAATAACGGCAGAGCCTGCAAAAAAGGAAGGGACGTTTATCATGAAGGGCATCAAATCATTCCAGCGCACGTTTTTATTGATTGCGGCGCTGTATCTGGCGTGCGGTATTTCGCTGCTGGTCTGGCCCGCCCAATCCGGCCTTGTCATATGCTATGTGTTCGGCGGCATATCGCTGCTGTATGGAGCGGTACAGATCATCCGCTATTGCTGCAACGCTGCCGTTTCCATTTTCCGCTATGAACTTGTCACAGGCATTCTCTGCTGTGCGTTCGGCCTGTTTGTTATCCTGCGTGCGGACATGGTGCTGGCGGTACTGCCGTTTGTGTTCGGCTGCGCCATTGTGTTTGACAGCGTCATGACACTCCAGAACGCCATTGACCTGCGCCGCCTGGGCTTTTCCCGCTGGTGGCTGATCCTGCTGCTGGCGGGCGTTACCGGCGCGTTCGGCGTGCTGTTGTTTTTTGAACCGTTCGCGGCGCTGGCCATGGTGCGCTTCATCGGCGCGGTGTTGGTGCTGGACGGCTGTGCGGATCTTGCCAGCGTACTGTGTCTGACCTACTGGGTAAAAAAGGCGAAGCGCGGCCTGGAGGCGATTTATGACGACGCCCGTTACGAAGCGGCCGCCATCGAGGCCGAGGGCCGCATCCAGGACGAGCCCGAGCCGTGAGGCGGAGCAGAACAAAAAAGCGGCCGGGCCGCCCTGCGGGGCGGCCTGTTTTTGTGTAAAAAGAGGCGGCAGGCTGGGGCCCCCCTTGTGCACCAATGCTGTCCGGTGTAAAATCAAAGAAAGCACAGAGCGCGAACGCGCCGTGTGAGACCAGGCGATAGAGAAATAACGGATGGCGCGGGTCTGCACGCTTTCCTGCCGCTGCGGCCCCAATTGTATGGGCGTCCTGCTCATCCGCAGCGCATAACACAGCGGTGCGCCCCTGCGCGTCCGGTAGGAAGAAAGGGAATTTTTATATGATACGTTTGGTGGCGAGCGACATCGACGGCACGCTGCTGCAGGGCGGCGCGCGGACGCTTTCGGACGAGCTGTTCGGCCTTATCCGGGTGCTGAAGGAGCGCGGGGTTCTGTTCTGCGCGGCCAGCGGGCGGCAGTACCGCAGCATGCGGGCGCTGTTTGCACAGGCGGAGGATGATATCGCTTACCTTTGCGAAAACGGGGCCATTGTGTACCGGGGCGGGAGCGTGGTGTCCAAGCTGGCCATGGAGCGAACCGATGCGCTGGCGCTCATTGGCCAGATTCAGGCGCAGGAGCAATGCGAGGTGCTCATCTCCGGTGCGGATACCAGTTATCTGATCCCCAAGCATCCGGATTATGTGGACCATATCCGCTATTTTGTGGGCAATCACATCACGCGGGTGGCGCGGGCGCAGGACATCCCGGAGGATATCCTCAAGGTGTCGGCTTACTGCCGGGACGGCGCGGCGAGCCATGCACAGACGCTGGGCGCGCCGTGGAAAGCGGCGTACAGCGTGGCTGTGGCGGGAGAAAAATGGCTGGATTTCACGCGCGCAGACAAGGGCACGGGCCTTGCTGCCCTGTGCGGAGAGCTGGGCGTGCGGCCGCAGGAGGTCATGGCGTTCGGCGACAATTTCAATGATGTTCCCATGCTGGACCTTGTGGGCAGCCCCTATATCATGCAGGGGACCGCACCCGCGCTGCTGGAGCGGTACCCGATGCAGTGTGCCCGGGTGGAGGATGTGCTGCGAAAACTTGCAGCGGGGTAGCACTCGCTATTTTTTTGGCTCGCTTGAATATTGGAATAAAAAAATTACGGAATATATAAAAAATATACTAACGCTTTGCGGCAATGAGATGATACAATAAAATTGATATCCACAAGAGAAGCCGCGGTGTGGTGCTCCGGGCGGAGTGTTCCGGGGGCGGACGGGCTTCGGATAAACGTTGTTTTGCCTGAAAGAAAGGAAGATTGCCATGGTCGATCTGAAAGCGAAACCTTATTGCCTGCCGGACCAGGATGTGCGCTGGGTGGAGGAAACCATCGCCGGGATGACGCCGGAGGAAAAGGTGGGCCAGCTGTTTTTTCAGCTGACGGCCTCTCAGGATGAAAATTATCTGCGGGAGTTGATGGAAAAATATCATCTGGGCGGCTGCCGTTACAACCCTATGCCCGGCGCGGCCGTGCAGCAGCAGAACCGCACGCTACAGAAATACGCCAAGGTACCGGTATTCATTGCCTGCAACACCGAGGCCGGCGGCGACGGCGCCTGCGCGGACGGTACCAACATCGGCTCCGGCATCAAGATCGGCGCCACCCGCAACAACGATTACGCCTATGCGCTTGGCAAAATGGCCAACGAGGAGGCTGCGGCCATCGGCTGCAACATGGCTTTCGCGCCGGTGTGCGACATCCATTACAACTGGGAGAATACCGAGATCGTGACCCGCGCTTTCGGCAACGACCCCGTCCGCGTGGCGCAGATGAGCAAGGCGTATATGGACGGCCTGCACACCATTCCGGGCTTTGCCTGTACGGCGAAGCATTTCCCGGGCAACGGCCTGGATTTCCGCGACGCGCATCTGTCCAACAATGTCAACACTTTCAGCGTGGAAGAGTGGGACAAGACCTACGGGATGGTGTATAAAACGCTCATTGACGGCGGTCTGGACGCCATCATGGGCGGCCATATCATGCTGCCGGAGTACGCGCGGGCCATCAATCCCGCGCTGAAGGACGAGGATATGATGCCCGCCACGCTGAGCCCGGAGATCATGACCACGCTGCTGCGCGGCAAGCTGGGCTTCAACGGCATGGTGGTAACGGACGCCTCCCATATGGTGGGCATGACGGACCGCATGACCCGCCGCGAGATGCTGCCGGCATCCATCAATGCCGGATGCGATATGTTCCTGTTCTTCAACGACCCGGACGAGGACTTCAATACCATGCTGGACGCATACAAAAACGGCGTCATCAGCGAAGCCCGCATGACGGAAGCGCTCACGCGTATCCTGGGCCTGAAAGCGCATCTGGGCCTGAACAAAAAAGCGAAGGAAGCACTTGTGCCCGCGCCCGAAGTGCTGGCCGGGGCGCTGGGCAAAGAGGAATACAAGGAGATGCACAAGGCCATCAGCCGGGACTGCATCACGCTGGTAAAATACAAGGACAGGGATGTGCTGCCCATCATACCGGAGCGTTATAAACGTATTATGATCGTGCATGTCAAGGGCGCCGAAAGCGGCATGGGCATGCTGATGAAAGCCATGGGCATGGGCGGCGGTAAAAACCCGGCCGAGATGCTCAGGGAGCGCCTGTGTGAAAAAGGCTTTGACGCGTTTATCTACGAAAGCCCGCTGGACGCGATGAAAAAACAGATCGCAGCGGGCGAAAAGCCCAACATCAACCTGTATTTCGCGGGCAAGAACGCCATTGACGACTTCGTTTCCGGCATGGACCTTGTCATCACGCTGTGCGATGTTTCCAGCGGGCGGCCCAGCTTTGGCCTGTCCAAGGGCGGCGGAGAAATTCCCTGGTATGTGTTCGAGCTGCCGGTGGTCGTCATCGGCTGCGGGCAGCCCACCATGCTGGCGGACGTGCCCCAGGCCCGCACCTACATCAACACCTACGATGCAAAGCCAGCCACCTTCGACGCGCTGGTGGACGACCTTATGGCGGGGCCGGACGCGTTCAAGGGGCGGGACCCGATCGACAGCTTCTGCGGCCTGTTCGACGCCCGGCTGTAATTTCTCTTTTTCGGTAACACACAAGTTCCCTTCCGCAGGTGGACTGTTCCCAATTGTGCAGACAGTCTCAAAAGAATCCTCTGTGAAAAAACTTCCAGGTTTTGGCAGGAGCGGCGCGGCGGCGCCGCTCCTGTTTTGTATTAAAGACAATCCCGGCTGTAAAAGCGAACGTATGGCCGGTCATGTGGTTGTTCTTAAAGGCAGTGGAGGCTTTGTGCGAAAATGCGCTTTGCTCTCAAAACAGGGAAGGCTTTCGCCATTGTGTAAACGCGTGACGTGTTGGTTTCCTTTCGTTTGTATCGTTGACGGCCTGCGCGCGGGCCTTTACCGCATATGCATTTCCAGAGCCCTGTACATTTAGCTGTTTTCTTCCGGAATTTCCGCAATTTGTTTCTGTCTTTGATTTTTGGCAATAATTCCTGCCTATGCATGCAATTCCTTTTGTCCATAGCAAGCCCCCTGATGTTTTGGCTTTCTGCATCAGGGGGCTTTTGGTCTGTTGTCCGTTTTTATTGGTACGGTCCGTTTGATTCAGGCTGAGAAGCGCTTTTTTGCGGGCGGAGCGTTATTTCGTGCAGCTGCGGGTACGGCCCACGCGGGTGTTATCCTTCTCGCGGTCCTGCAGCGCCTTCACTGGATGCGGTGCGTCCTCATAGCGGTAATCGCGGCCGTATTCGGCCAGATGATCCTCTATGACAGCGTGGCTGGGAACCTGCGCGGTGCGTGCGTTTACAGTGCGCTGGTAATTGAAGAAGCGGAAGTCTGCGGGCAGCGTGCGCACGTCGGTGAATTCCTCGCCGTCCGCCGTCCATTCCACTGTGCCGGCCAGAACATCGCGGATATATTCCTTCTGCGGGCCGAATTTCAGCAGCTCGGGGAATTCGCCGTCCGGAATGACCTGCTGCCACTCTTTCTTTTCATAGGTCTGCAGCAGGCGCGCGGCGGCGTGCAGGTGGGAAAGCTCCTGATGGAAATGCTGTTCCCAGATTTTTTTCACAGGACGGTCCGTCTCGTCGTTGAAGCACGACCAGTACAGGTAGCATTCGATATATTCGTGCATCAGCAGGCTTTCCAGCCAGGTGCACTTCGTATCCAGCAGCGCGCCGTACTGTGTGACGTGCTGCTCTTCAATCATGCCGATCTCCTGGTAGAGCTTCCGGCCGCGGTCGCTTTTGTAAAACGCGGCGATGTTCATATAATAGTTCATGGTCTGCTGCTCGGCGGCGGTGATGATGGAGGTGTTCAGCTTCGTGATGGGCGTGGCTTTTTTGAAGCTGCAGGCGCGGCGCACGCTGTCAAAGGGATGGCGGTGCTCCGAGATGGTGGGGCGGCCGGGCATGATCTCGGTATAGCTGCCCACAAGGCGCTCGGCGTGGACGCCGTCCTCCATGTCCAGCAGGTCCGCGTAGCGGTACAGATGGTCGAAGTCCTCCAGCAGCGCGAACTGCATCACCTTTGCAACGTATGGGTCCGGCTCCCGCTGGGCCAGGATTGCCGTCAGGTCCACCGCGAGCTGTTCGTAGCCGATGGTCGTTTCCAGCGGCGTTTCGTCGATGGGCTTGAGGCAGGAGATGCGCTTTTGCTGCTGCTGCTCTACCCGGCGCGCCAGCGCCAGCTCGCGCCGCAGGTCGTTGTTCGGGCAGTGGCGGTGGAACTGGTGGCTGAACCAAACGGCCTCATATTCGGTGCCGTTCATCAGGATGATGCGCACCTTTGTGTAGGGGTCCACCTCGTTTTTGTCGTAGGGGCGGGCGTATACGGTGCTCCAGTCCATCAGGCCCGCGTCCACGGGAGACGGTTTTTCCAGGAAGGGATTCATACGGTCAGTCCTTTCTTTTTCGCGCGGAAAAGCGCGGCTTCGTCTGCCGCTATTATTTCCGGAGAAAGGCATGTGTATGCGCGGGTTCGGAAACATGGTATAATAACCTCAAGCCCGCCGCTTGCGCGGCCGCGCGCACTTCGTGCGCTGATGCGCTTTCGCGCATGGGCTTGAGAACATTGAACCATGCAAAACCGCAGTGAATGCGGTTTTGTTGGGGCCGCTTCGCGGCGTCATGGTATAATATGTCCGGTTAACGAATGCGGGCCGCAGGCGAAGCATGCGTTTAGCGGCATAGATACCCTGTTTCTTAGTGAACACGAGCAGTACGCGAAGTGTGAGCTTGGAAATATGGTATACTAAAGAACAGGCTGTCCCGTGAACCGGAACGGCAAAGCGCGCCCCATGCGGAACGGGCGGCGCGAAGAAAAGGAGTGATCCCATAATGTGGTTTGAAGAAAGTGTGTTTTATCAGATCTATCCGCTGGGCCTGTGCGGCGCGCCGCGGGAAAACGATGGCGAAATGCAGCCGCGTATATTGAAGCTGCTGAACTGGGTGCCCCATATCAAAAAGCTGGGGGCGGACGCGGTGTATTTCTGCCCGGTGTTTGAATCCGACGCTCACGGCTACGATACCCGGGACTATACGAAGCTGGACGGACGCCTTGGTGCGAACGCGGATTTTGCACGCGTGTGCGCGGCGCTGCACGCGGCAGGCATCCGGGTGGTGCTGGACGGTGTGTTCAACCATGTGGGGCGCGGCTTCTGGGCCTTCCGGGACGTACTGGAGAAGCGGGAGGCCAGCCCGTACCGGGATTGGTTCCACATTGACTTCGGCGGCAATTCGGGTTACAACGACGGCCTGTGGTACGAGGGCTGGGAGGGCCATTACGAGCTTGTAAAGCTGAATCTGCGCAATCCGGCCGTGGTGGAATACCTGTTCGGCTGTATTCGCGGCTGGGTGGAGGAATTTGGCGTCGACGGCCTGCGGCTGGATGTGGCCTATTGTCTGGACGAGGATTTCGTGCGCCGTCTGCGCACCTTTACCGACGACCTGAAGCCGGAATTCGTACTCATTGGCGAAATACTGCACGGCGATTACAAGCGCATGGTGAACGGCGCTATGCTGCACAGCGCCACCAATTATGAGTGCTACAAGGGGCTGTATTCCAGCTTCAATTCCATGAACCTGTTTGAGATTGGCCACAGCCTGGCGCGGCAGTTCGGCCCCGAGGCGTGGACGCTGTATAAGGGCCTGCCTCTGCTGTCCTTTGCGGATAACCATGATGTAACGCGCGTGGCCACGATTTTAACGAACAAAGAGCATCTGTGGCCGTTGTACGGGATATTGTTCGGCATGCCCGGCGTGCCCTGCGTTTATTACGGCAGCGAGTGGGGCATGGAGGGCGGCAAAGAGGACGGCGACGCGGCACTGCGCCCCGCGGTGGACACGCCGCAGGAAAACGGACTGACGGAGTATATTGCCCGGCTGGCGGCGGCGCGCAGGGGCAGCCGGGCGCTGTGCCATGGCGCTTACCGCATGGTGCTGCTGACGAACCGGCAGTATATCTTCGAGCGCGCGGCGGAGGACGAGCGCGTGCTGGTGGCCGTGAACGCGGACGGCGAGCCGTTCGACGCGCACTTTGACGCGGGCGCGGGGCGGGCGGTGGACCTTGTCACCGGAAAGCCGCACGATTTCGGCGGCGGCAGCCGTCTTGCGCCGTACAGCGCGGCTTATTGGCGCGTGGAGTAAACGGACGAGGAAAATGGCGGAGAAAAACGCGGGCGTCCGGCGGATAAGGCCGGACGCCCGCGTTTTTCTGCGAAGCAACGTGTTTGTAGCTTTTGTTATAGCGTTAAAACAGCCGGTGCTCTCTTATGGGAAAGTGACTGACAAACTGTTTTTTCACTGCAAGCCCTTGATTATCTTCCACTCATCTTCTAAAAGAGCCATTAAAATATCATCTGCATATTTGTTGCCATCCATAATGGCGTCTTTTAAGACACCCTCTCTTTTAAACCCCGCCTTTAAATATATTTTTTCTGCTCGAGGATTGAATGAATAAACATCCAATTCCAAGCGATGCAACATTAATTCCTCGAATGCAAAATCACGGGTAACTTCAGTGGCCCAAGAGCCGATCCCATGACCTCGTTCCGCTGAATGATAAATGCCAATACGGAAATTCCCACATCGTAAGTTCCAATTGATTTCATTTATTACACTTTCTCCGATGATCTTACCCTCCGGAGAAATAATTAAAAAGAAATATCTGTTATCTTCTTCAAGAGATTTCAAAAAGAAAGAATATACTTCCTCCTTCGTAAATACGTCTTTGCAACCAGTTAGTCGTGCTACTTCTTTATCAAGAGGACAATAATTCTGCTCGTAATAATTGTCCATGTCTTCTTTTTGTGCCAGCCGTATTACAAAGCCATCTTTTTCCCAAATAGGTTTTTTATTCATCACAAGGTCCTTTACAAGTTTATATTTACCGAAGCCGAAACAGGGAAGAGCTGTTCCCCTCGTGTCTGCTCAGTACCGGATGACGCTGCCGCTGCGGGTGTTTTGGAACACGCCGCCGTCCACGGCGAACACGCCGTTCACCATCACATAGGGGATGCCGTCGGGCGGTGCATCCGGCTCGCCCTTGTCGGGCATTTTGGCGTTGTCGCGCACGGCGTCCCGGTCAAAAAGCACAAGGTCCGCGTCATAGCCCGGCTCCAGCACACCCTTGCCGGGAATGTGGTATGTTTGGGCGGGCAGCAGCGTGCATTTGTACACGGCTTCCTCCAGCCCCAGCAGGCGCTTTTCCCGCACCATCTTACGCAGAAAACGCGGGTAGCTGCCCGCGATCTGCGGGTGTCCCTCGCCGGGGGCGTAAGCGCCCGCGTCCGTACTCATCATGGCATAGGGCTTTTGCAGTGCCTCGTAGATCTCGTACGGCTCGCCGGAATAGCAGATGATGGACTCGTCCGGATATTTGTGGCGCAGAAGCTCGTACAGCTCCCGGTTCAGGCGCGTGCCCGTATACTTGCCCGTGGCGGCGACCATATCGCCGAAGCGCAGGGAGTTGTCCTTGATGGTCTGCTCGTCAAAGGTGGCGGTGCCTGCATAGGTGGCCCAGTCGGTATACATGCCGCTGTCCATCCATACGTCCATGCCCTTGGCGCGGGCGGCGTCCACAACGTCCAGCGCCGGGCGCAGCGTGCCGAAGCCGCTGTACTGGTAGACGAAATGGCTCAGCAGCAGCCGCCCGCCGCTGCGCTTGGCTGCGGCCAGCATCTCGTACAGGGAATAAAGATCGTTTTGGGTGAACAGGCGCGTATGCACGGGCAGGCAGCGCCCGTATTCTGCCGCTATGGCGGCCATGGCGTCTATCTCGGCCAGGCCGCTGCCCGGGGCGTAGTCCAGCCCCAGGGAAACGCCCGCCGCGCCCGCACGCAGCGCCCTGTCGGCAATGCGGACCATCGCGTCCGTCTGGGCGGCGCTGGCCCGGGCATTCACATCCTCGATGCCCACGGCCCGGCGCATGGAAAAGCTGTGGCCCACCAGCTCCGCCTGGTTGATCACGTAACCTGTGCGCGCCTGTCCGGCGAACCAGCCCTCCAGGTCCAGCGGGGAAAGCCCGCAGTTGCCGCCGACCGTGGTGGTAATGCCCTGCATGGCGGAGAGCTGCCCCGCATAGGCATGGCCGTCCAGATGGCCGTGCACATCGATGAAGCCCGGGGCCACAACAAGGCCCGCCGCGTCCACCACGCGTTTTGCGGGAAGCTCATGCGCGGAGATATCCACGATCTTGCCGTGTTCCACGGCGACGTTTGCGATACGGGACGTGCATGTCCGCACGTCTACCACGCGCCCGCCCGTGAATACCACGTCAACCATCGCACGCCTCCGTGTCCGCCAAAGCAAGGCGGCGGGCGAGCTCGCGCCGCTGCCAGCAGCGCAGCCAGGCGACCAGCTCCCGGCGGGGGAAAGGCGTGAGGCTCGTGGGGATGGTGGAGAGCAGAAGATCGTCCGCAACGGCGCGCAGGTGCGCGGCGCAGGCGCTGTCGGGCGCGGTGTCGAACACCGTTTTGCCGGCAAGGGAGCTGTATTCCAGCTCTTTGCAGTAATCCAGGCTGGCCAGAATTTCGATGGTGGCGCGCCGGGCATAGCTGGCAAGCTCCTCCTTCGTCTCCTCACAGGAGGCATTGTTCACGATGAGCTGCACGGGGAAGTTGTCCGCGCCCGCGGCGCGCAGGATGGCCTGCAAAATGCTGTTGGCCGTGGTGACGGAGGCAAAGCTGCCGTTGGTGACGATGATGCACCGCTGCATCACGCCCTCGCGGATGGGAAGGATATAGCCCGTGCAGGGCGTTTCCCCGGAGATATCATAGAGGATGAAGTCGAGCTGCAGGGAATTGGAGACGCCCTGGGTATCCAGCATCTCATCAATGAGCGTGACGCCGCGGGCCAGGCATCCCACGCCGGGGTCGATGCTGCCCAGCTCCAGGCAGTATACGCCGCTGGGCGTGGGGATGACGTAGTCGTTCAGGTCGATCTCGTAGTGTTCCCGGTAATCCTCCAGCGCGGGGGAGATATCCGCCTCTCCGCGCAGCAGCACCGTGGAGGAAAGGCTGATGTCGTTACCCACCAGCAGCACGTGGTACCCTTTGAGGGCCAGCGCGTGGCCCAGGTTCTGCGCGACGGTGCTTTTTCCGCTGCCGCCGCGTCCCAAAAAGCAGATGCGCTGTGCCATCAGCCCTGCCTCCTTACTGCTTCGATATAGCTTTCCCGCGTGAACACGGGGGTGAATCCGTCCATTGTCCGGCGCGCCAGCACCGCGCCGTCCTTCAGCAGATGATAGGCCGTCAGAGCCATCATCTTGGCGGGGGCGATATAGGCCTTGTCCACGTCCGTGACGGCAAAGTCCGCGCTGTGGAGCGCGCCCGCCGCACCGCCGTGGGTAAAGTTCACCACGGGCATCACCTGGGAGAGGTCGCCTACGTCGGTGCTGGCAATGTTCTGCATGCCAGGCTCGGCGCATTGGGCCGAAAGCCCGGGCAGCGCGGCGGCCGCCGCCAGCAAAGCGGGGTCCGCCGGGGCCGGGCGCACGGGCATGTAGCCCTGATAGGTAAGAATCTCGGCGTGCGCGCCCAGAGCCTCGGCCGCGTGGGTGCAGGCCCGGTCGAATTTTCGGGCCGCGTCGTCCAGCGCCTCCAATGTGGCGGCCCGCACCATGGCCTCCATTACCACGGTCTCCGGCACCACATTCAGCGCCGCGCCGCCCTCGCGGATGTTGGCGTGGATGCGCACCGTGTCGCATTCGCGGAAGGTCTCCCGCAGAAGCCCCACGGCGTTCAGCGCCAGCGCGGCCGCGTTGAGGGCGTTTACGCCCGCGTGGGGCGCAGTGGCCGCGTGGGCGGCCTTGCCGTGAAAGACGACCGTTTTGCTGGTGAAGCCGTTGCAGGCCACGTTGCCCAAAAGGAGGTCGCTTTCGCAGGGAATCATATGTACATGCGTGGTCAGCGCAAGGTCCACGCCGTCGAAGCCGCCCGTGCGCAGCAGTTCGGATTTGCCGCAGCAGAATTCCACGCCCTGCTTTTGCAGCGCCTGCCGCGTGCCGATGGGGACATATTCCTCGGCGGGAACGGCAAAAAACGCCACGCTGCCCGAAAGTGCCTCGGCCACCCCGGGCGCGCTCAGCGCCAGCGCGGCGCCCGCCAGCGCGGTGAGCTGCGCATTGTGCCCGCAGGCATGGGCGACGCCGTTTTCGGGATTTGCGGCGGGGTGCGCGGGGCAAAGAATGCCGTCCAGCTCGCCGATGACAGCCGCGCAGGGGCCGGGCGCGCCGCCCTGCAGAACGGCCTTTACGCCTGTGCGGGCCAGACCCGTTTGCGGCGAAAGCCCGCAGCCGCGCAGCAGTTCGGCCACACGGGCGGCGGTGCGTGTTTCAAAAAAGCCCGGCTCGGCGTGCGCGCCGATATCCTGTGCAAAGGCAAGCAGCGTTTCACGCTGGGCGTCAACGGCGGCAAGGATCTTCTGTTCAACAGCATCCATGGTTTTGAACCTCCCCAATACGGGAACAAGGGCCGTCAAAAGACGGCCCCCATTTCCCGGAGTTTTTTTATCCGGCGCACGGGCCGGGGATATTCAGACGCGCTTTATTGGCCGCAGGCCGTGCGGAACTCTGTCCACACTTTGGTGTGGGCTTCCATGGCTTCGGCGGAAATATTCTGAATCATTTCCATGTCGTCGGCGCTGAAATCCTCGGGCAGTGTCAGGAAGGACTGGTACGCGTCCTCGATGAGCGCGTCCGCAGCCTGGTTGGTGCAGTAATAGCCGATATACTCAAAGCACTGCTTGGAGACCTCCGGCCGCAGGATATAATCGATGAACGCGTGGGCGGCGTCGGGGTTGGGGGCGTTTACGGGAACGAACTGGGCCATGATGCCGAAGCCGATGCCCTCGGAGGGGTAAACGACTTTCAGGTCGGGATTGGCGAGGCAGGCCATGGTCACCTGGCTGGTGTACATGACGCCGGCGCTGATCTCGCCGGAGATCAGGTCATCCTGCAGGTTGTCGTCCTTGATGAGGCGGATGTTGGGGGCCAGCTCAAGCAACTTTGCGCCCGCGGCCTCGATGGCGGCCACGTCCTCGGTGTTGTAGCTTTCACCCGCGATTTTCAGCGCCATGCCGTTCATCACGCGGAAGTTGCTGGTGATGCCCAGGCTGCTTTCCAGCGCGGCGTCCCACAGGTCCTCGTAGCCGTTGATCTCAATATCCACCAGGTCGGGGTTGTAGACGATGGTCTGCACGCCCGCGCCGTAGGGAACGGTGTAGGCGTCCTCCGGGTCAAAGAACTGGCCCTGGTATACGGGGTTCACGTTGCCGATGTTGGCGATCTTGCTTTTGTCCAGCTCCATCACCAGGCCCTCGGCGATGGCCGTTTCAATGATGTAGTCGTCGGCGATGACGACGTCATAGTCGCCTCCCTTGGCGGTCTCCAGCTTTGCCAGCATGGTCTCGTCGGTATCGAAGCTGGAATAGTTCACCTTGATGCCGGTCTCGGCGGTAAAGGCGTCCAGCACCTCCTGGGGGAACATGCCCTCCCAGGTGTACAGGTTCAGCTCGCCGGAAGTGGCCGTGCCTGTGGAGCCGGACGTGCTGTCGGAAGCCGCGGACGGCGTGGAAGTGGAAGCGGACGTGCTGGAACAGCCCGCGAACGCGGTGAGCGCCAGCGCCAGAGAGAGTGCCAGTGCAAAGAATTTTTTCATTAGTTTTCCTCCTTATGGTGTTGCTGCGGCGGCTGCAGAATCACTGCGGCTGCGCCGGGACGGGAGCCGCGGAACGCTCCGCGGTCTCTTTATGCTGCTTCCCGGTCCGAGGCTTTCCCACTTTACCCAGGACATTCGAGAGAACAACCAGAATGATGGTGGCGCCCAGCATCAATGTGCACAGGGCGTTGATCTCCGGTGTGACGCCGGTTTTGATCTGCGTATAAACCTTGATGGGCAGCGTGTTGACATTGACGCCTGTGACGAAGATACTGATGATGACGTCGTCCAGGCTCATGGCGAAGCTGAGCAGCATGCCGGACAGAATGGCAGGCACCAGCAGGGGCAGCGTGATATCGAAGAACACGCGCACCTCGCCCGCGCCCAGGTCCCGCGCAGCTTCCGCCAGGCTTTTGTCCATGCCCACCAGGCGCGCTTTCACCAGCATATAGACATAAGGGACGCAAAAGGCAGTATGGGCGAGGATGAGCGTCGTCATGCCGAAGGGCAGGCCGACGAGCGCGAAGAACGTCATGAACACCATGCCCAGGATGATCTCGGGGATCATGATGGGAAGCATGGACACATATTCCACGGCACTTTTGGTGCGAAGCTGCACCTTGGTGAAGCCGTAAGCACCCAGCGTGCCGATGACCGCCGCGCCGAGGCTGGCGCACAGCGCCAGAACGATGCTGTTGCCCAGCGCCTCGAACATGGCGGCGTCCCTAAACAGCGTTTCGTACCATTTGAGAGAAAAGCCGCCCCACACCGAGCTGATCTTGCTTTCGTTGAACGAATAGATGATAACGAGCACGATGGGCAGATACAGAACGGCCGTGACAACGCCGATATAGATGTTGGGCAGTTTTGTACGGTTTTTCATAAGATGCCCTCCAGTTCCGTGGTGTGTGTCACACGCTTGTACAGCGAGATCATCAGGCTGGTCAGGATCATCAGCACCACGCTCAGCGCGGCCGCAAAGGGCCAGTTGTGTGCTTTCATGAGCTGGTCCTGAATGAGGCTGCCCACCAGCACCACCTTGTTGCCGCCCAGGATGTCGGCGATGAAGAACAGGCCCATGGAGGGGATGAACGTAAGGATAACGCCCGAGAGCAGGCCCGGCAGCGTCAGCTTGAGCGTGACGGTAAGAAAGGCCTTCAGCGGCGTAGCGCCCAGGTCCCGCGCGGCCTCCACAAGGCTCCAGTCCATTTTTTCCGCGCTGGAGTAAACGGCCAGGATCATGAACTGAAGCAGCGCGTATACCATGCCCACCACCACGGCGGGGTAGGTGTACAGCAGCTTGAGCGGGCCGTCGGTAAGGCCCAGGCCCATCAGCAGCTTATCCAGCGTGCCGTTTGCACGGAAAATGATGATCCATCCGTACAGCCGGATGAGCGAGCTGGTCCAGAACGGGATCATGAGCAGCAGCATCACGCGCTTTTTCCACTGCGCGGGCAGCTTTGCCATAAAATAGCCGAAAGGATAGCCGATGGCACAGATGAGCAGCGTGCTGGTGAGCGCCAGCTTGAAGGACTCCACAAAGGTGTTCAGGTACACGGGCTGAAAAATATTTTTGTAGTTGTCCAGTGTGAACTGGTTCACCACACCCCATACCTCGGCGCGCGTCTGGAAGCTGAGCACGAACATATACACCAGAGGCCCGGCCACGAACACCAGCGTGAACAGGTAGAGCGGCAGCAGCGTCAGCCAGACGCCGCTCTGCTTTTTTTTCTTTTTTAAAGGGGTGGCGGCTGCTTTCATTTCGCTTCTTCCGCCTCCACGTCCACGGGCACGGCGCTGGCCGGCGCCCAGGTCACGCGCACCGCGTCGCCCGTCTGCACATCCATATCAATGCCGTGGCGGCTGGCGATGAGCGTCGTGCCGTCGGAAAGCTCCAGTGCGATGCGCAGCATGCCGCCGGCAAACGTCTTTTCCCGGATAACGGCCGCGATACCGCAGGCCGCGGGGTCCTTTGTGAATTCCACGTGCTCGCTGCGCACGGCCAGTGTGATGGGCGCACCGGGGGTAAAGGAATATCCGCGGCGCAGTGCGCCCGCGCAGCCGCCTGCGCAGGCTACCTTCAGCACGTCGCCCTCCACAGCCTCAACCGTGCCCGTCAGTACATTGGCGGTGCCCACAAAGCGCGCCACATAGCTGGTGCGCGGGCTGTCGTACACCTCCGCCGGAGTGCCGAGCTGTTCGAACCGGCCGTCTTTCATCACGGCGATGCGGTCCGACATATTAAGGGCTTCCTCCTGATCGTGGGTGATGTAGATGAACGTGATGCCCAGCTGTTTTTGCAAAGCCTTCAGCTCCAGCTGCATCTGGCGGCGCAGCTGCAGGTCCAGCGCGCCGAGGGGTTCGTCCAGCAGCAGCACGCTGGGACGGTTCACCACGGCGCGGGCAATGGCGACACGCTGACGCTGCCCGCCGGAAAGCTCCGCAGGCATGCGCTTGCCGTAGCCGGAGAGCTGCACAAGGGCCAGCGCGTCGTCCACGGCTTTTTTTATCTCGTCCTTGGGACGTTTTTTCAGCTTCAGACTGTAGCCGATGTTCGCGGCCACTGTCATGTGCGGGAACAGGGCGTAATTCTGGAACACGGTGTTCACGTCGCGTTTGTTGGGTTCGGAGTCCGTCACGTCCTGCCCGTTCAGAATGACGCGGCCCTCGTCGGGCGTTTCCAGCCCGGCAATGATGCGCAGCGTCGTGGTTTTGCCGCAGCCCGAAGGGCCGAGCAGCGTGATGAATTCGCCTTTGCTGATTGAGATGCTGATGCCGTTCAGCACGTCGGTATCACCGAAATGCTTTGCGATGTTTTGCAGTTCCAGAATTGTTTCTCCCATTTTCCTCTCCTCATTAAAACCGATTGGCCCGGGCGCGGGCCGGAAAAGCGGGCCGCAATACAGCAGCCCGCCGCCGCAAAGCGGCACTTTAGAGCTATTATGCCATGCCGCTAAATTCATGCGTCGCGTTGCCGCTCGCATTCGTTAAGGGGATGGCATCTATGCCGCTAAGCTCATGCTTCGCCTTATGGCTCGCATTCGCTGAACGGACATATCATAACATGATGTCGCCGCGAAGCGGCCCACAACAAAACCATGCGCGTCATGGTTTTGCATGTTACAAAAGCCGAAAGGAAAGCGCAGCGCGCTTTCAGGGCCTGCCGGGCAGGCCCGCCGCAAAGCGGCACTTTAGAGCTATTATAACAGAAATGCGCATTTTTCAAAGAGCTTTTGCCAAAAAAATCCTTGACGTGCCGCCAAATTTTTGCCCTCTGTGCCGCGCAAAGTTGTGTAAGTATACGAATTTCGTGGGTTTTGCCCCCGCCGAAGCATTTTGCGTCGCCTCACGGGGGTGCAATGCACGGGGAGCCGCAGCTCCGCAGCAGCGCTTCGTCTGCTGCCCCTGCGGAGTTTTCCGGGAGGGGCTGCGAAAGGTTTTGAAGAAGCGGTCTGTTTTTTTTAGTATAAATATGGTATGATATTCTATCATATACAAGAATGTGAATGCCTCCGGCCGCGCGGTGCGGAGGCGGTATGGGAGGCTGCGGATGGAAAACCTGATCATCCTCGGCGCGGGCGGCTACGGCCGCACGGCGGCCGAAACAGCGCGGGCTATGGGCGTTTTCGGGCGTGTGGCGTTCCTGGACGACGGATGCACAGGAACGGATATCCTCGGCCCGTGTACGGACTATATACGCTTTGCGGGGGAATTCCGCTGGGCATATCCGGCCTTTGGCGCCAACGCGCTGCGCGCCGCCTGGCTGGAAAAACTGGCCGCGGCGGGCTACAGCCTGCCGGCGCTGGTGCATCCGAGGGCCTATGTCAGCCCCACGGCGGATATCCGTCCCGGGGCTGTGGTGCTGGCGCTGGCCGCTGTGGGGGCATGTGCTGTTGTGGAACAGGGGGCCATCGTGAACATGGGAGCGATCGCGGACCACGACTGTGTGGTCGGCGCGTGCGCCCACCTTGCGCCCGGGGCCATTGTCAAGGCAGGCAACACCGTGCCCGCGCAGATGAAGATAGAATCCGGCACCGTGCTCGAACGGGGCGCGGCATTTTTACCATTGGGGGGACAACATGTCTAAACTTTTGATCTTGGGCGCCGGCGGCCTTGGCCAGATGGTGGGGGAAGTGGCGCGCGCCGCAGGGAACTGGGACGGCGTGGCGTTTCTGGACGACGCCGTCCGCGGCGCGGACGTTGCGGGCAAATGCATGGACTACACTTCGCTCACGGGTGAATACCCTGAGGCCGTGGCGGCTTTTGGCGACAACCGCCTGCGCCTGGCGTGGACGCGCCGCCTGCTGGACGCGGGTTACCGTGTGCCCAGCGTGGTGCATCCCACAGCCATCGTCAGCCCGTCCGCGGTGCTTGGGCCGGGCTGCCTTGTGCTGCACGGGGCCATCATCAACACCAATACTGCGCTGGGCGCGGCATGCCTTGTAAACAGCGGCGCGCTGGTGGACCACGATAACGTCCTGGAAGACGGCGTACACGTCAATCTGCACGCCACCATCAAGGCCTGGTGCCACATGGAGCCGTGCGCGCGCACCGAGGCGGCCACCGTGCTGTATTCCACCCGCCGGCACATTGACGGGGTGGAGGACCACAACCTGGAGGACGCGCTGTTCGCTTTCAAGCTGGGCGAGACGGCCAGCTATGTAAAGCCCTTCGGCGCGGGACACATCAACGACACCTATGCCGTGTACATGGCGGCGCAGGGCGGCGACGAGCTGCGCTATGTCATCCAGCGCATCAACACGGGCGTGTTTAAGGACCCGCGCGCCGTTATGGAAAATATTTTCGGCGTGACGGAATACCTGCGCCGAAAGATACTGGCGCGCGGCGGCGACGCGGACCGCGAGACGCTGAATTATATCAAGACGAAAACAGGCGACAACTATTTTGAGGACGCGGTGGGAAGCGCGTGGCGCTGCTATAACTACATTCCGGATTCCGTGTGCATCGAAAGCGTGACGGACCCGATGGACTTCTACCATTCGGCCAAGAGCTTCGGCGGTTTTTTGCGCGCGCTGGAGGATTATCCGGCCGGGACGCTGCACGAGACCATCGAGAAATTCCATGATACCCGCAAGCGTCTTGCGGATTTTGACAAGGCGCTGGAGCGCGACGTGAAGAACCGCGCGCGGACCTGCCGGGAGGAGATCGCCTTTGTGCAGCGGCGCAGGGCGGACTGCGCGGTGCTGATGGACTTGCTGGACGCGGGAAAGCTGCCGCTGCGCGTGACGCACAACGACACAAAGCTGAACAATATTTTGTTTGACGCCCACACCGGCGAGGCGCTTTGCGTCATCGACCTCGACACCATCATGCCGGGGCTTGCGCTGAACGATTACGGCGATTCCATCCGCTTCGGCGCGTCCACGGCGGCTGAGGACGAGCCGGATGTTTCCAAGGTGCATTTTGACCTGTACCTGTTTGAGCTGTATACCCGCGGTTATCTGGAGGCCGCGGGCGCCGCGCTGACGGACACGGAAAAAGAGTACCTGCCCTGGGGCGCCAAGCTGATGACGCTGGAGTGCGGCATCCGTTTTCTGACGGACTATCTGCAGGGCGACACCTACTTCAAGGTGAGCCGGGCGCGCCAGAACCTGGAGCGCTGCCGCACCCAGTTCAAGCTGGTGGCGGACATGGAAAACGTTTGGGACGAAATGGCGTCCATCGTGAAAAAGTATTCGTGAGAGGGGAAGAAAAACACCATGCACATCGAAACAAAATGCCTGCATGAGGGCTACAAGCCCGGCAACGGCGAGCCGAAGGCCCTGCCGATCTACCAGAGCACCACCTACACCTATGATTCCACCGAGCACATCGGCCAGCTGTTCGACCTTTCGGCGGACGGCCACATGTATTCCCGCATCTCCAACCCCACCGTCGCGGCGGTGGAACAGAAAATCGCGGCGCTGGAGGGCGGCGTGGGCGCGCTGTGCACCACCAGCGGACAGGCGGCCAGTCTGCTTGCGGTTCTGAACATCTGCACCGCGGGCGACCATTTCGTCGCCGCCTCCACCATTTACGGCGGTACGGTGAACCTGTTTGCGGTCACGCTGAAGAAGTTCGGCATCGAATGTACCTTCGTGGACGCGGACGCGCCGGAGGAGGAGATCGAAAAGGCGTTCCGCCCCAACACAAAGGCGTTGTTCGGCGAGACCATCGCCAACCCTGCCATCGCTGTGCTGGACCTTGAAAAATTCGCGCGCACCGCCCACAGAAACGGCGTGCCGTTTCTTGTGGACAACACCTTTGCCACGCCTGTGCTGTGCCGTCCCATCGAGTGGGGCGCGGATATCGTGGTGCACTCCACCACGAAGTACATGGACGGCCATGCCATCCAGGTGGGCGGCGTGATCGTGGATTCCGGCAATTTCAACTGGGAAAACGGAAAATTCAGCGAGCTGTGCACGCCGGACGAGAGCTATCACGGCGTGACCTATACCAGGGATTTCGGCAGGGCGGCGTATATCACCAAGGCGCGGGTGCAGCTGATGCGCGATTTCGGTATGTACCCCTCCGCGCAGGATGCATTTCTGCTGAACCTTGGGCTGGAGACGCTGGCCGTGCGCATGGAGCGTTACTGCCGCAACGCGGAACAGGCCGCCGCCTTCCTGGCAAGGCAGCCGGAGGTGGAGTTTGTCAATTATCCCGCGCTGCCCGGCAGCCCTTATGCCGCAGCCGCAAAAAAATACCTGCCCGACGGGTGCAGCGGGGTGATCTCGTTCTCCATTCGCGGCGGGCGCGAGGTGGCCGTTAAGTTCATGGACAGCCTGTCCCTTGCCAACAAGGTGGTGCATGTAGCCGACATCTGCACCTGTGTGCTGCACCCGGCCAGCAGCACCCACCGCCAGCTTACCGACGAGCAGCTTGTGGCCGCAGGCATCACGCCGGGGCTTATCCGCCTGTCCGTGGGGCTGGAGCACATCGACGATATTCTGGACGATCTGAAAAAAGGCTTCGCGGCCATCCGCTGAACGCCCCGCGGCCGGTTGGGATGAAACGCGGCGCAGAGCAAAAAAATGCTCTGCGCCGCGTTTTGTTTTGCAAGGCGGCAAAAAATTTGCCGGAAGCTGAAACAAAATGTCTGCGCGTGCGTCTAACATGCTGAAAGGAGGCGTCCCGATGCAGGAGATCGAACAGATCTATACCCAGTACCGGCAGGATGTGTACCGTTACCTGTGCAGCCTGACGCGGGACGCCGCCCTTGCGGAGGACCTGCTGAGCGAGACGTTCCTGCGGGCGCTCACAGGGCTGAGCGGCTTTCGGAAGGGCGCATGTGTGCGCACCTGGCTGTTCAGCATTGCACGGCATGTTTGGATCGACGGGCTGCGGCGCAAACGGCATGTACTTTCCGGCGATGAGCTTTTGGCCCGGTATGTGGAGGAGGGCGGCACGGGCGCGCCTCCGTTTGAAGCGCAGGTGGACGCACGGGCGCTGGCCGCGCGGGCAAGGGAGCTGCTGCAAACGCGCCGCCCGCCCGCCGGAGAGGTGCTTTGGCTGCGGGCGCAGGGCTATTCGTTCGCGGAGATCGCGCAGAGGTGCGGCGTCAGCGAAAGCGCGGCCCGCACACTGGATTTTCGCACGCGCCACTGGCTGCGGGAGCAATTGCAGAAGGAGGGGGCAGAGCTATGAAAACACAAACAGAGCGAGGGATACGCTTTGACATTTCCTGCGAGGTATGCCGGGACCTGATGCCGTTGGTACGGGACGGCGTGGCCAGCGCGGACAGCGAAGCGCTGGTACGCGCGCATATGGAGCATTGCGGTGGCTGCCGCACGATGCTGGAAAGCGAAACGCCGCCCGAGCACAGCATGCCGGACGATGCGCGGGTGCTGCGCAGGCTGCGTGGGAGGCTGCTGGCGCAAAGCATGCTGTTCGCTTTGGTGGGCGTGCTGGGCGCGCTGTGGCTCACCTCCCGCGCGGGCGACGTGTATCTTGCGTGGTGGCTGCCGTTGGTGGGCGCGGCGTGTTATTATGTCCTGCGGCGCAGGTGCTGGCTGGTGCCAGCGGCAGCGGCGGCGTTTGTGCTTTTGTACTTTTTTATCCCAAACATGCAATCGCTGCAGTGGGGTTCAGCGGTGCGGTATGTGTCTATGGCGCTGGCGGTTGCCGGGCCGCTGGCCATAGGCTGTGCAATCGCGGGGCTGCTGCATTTTGCGTTTGGAAACAGGAAGGAGGAAAAATATGCAGACGGCAAAAAGCATTGACGAAAGAGCGGGCGAGACGCACAAAAGCAGGGCTCGCGTTCCGCGTACGAAAACAACGCGTGCGCTGGCGCTTCTGTTGGCGCTGATTCTGTTGGGAGGACTTGTATGGTGGACATGGCGAAAGACGGGAAATCCTCTGATCGCCTGGTATACAGAACAGAAAATTACCGCGCATTATAGGGCTTACCATCCGGGTGAAGGTTACGTTGTCGGGCCTGCCCGTTATCAGTGGGTCGTCCGGGCGGACAAATCGGCGGGCATGGATTATGTGTGCACGGTTCGCAAAGAGGCAAGCGAGGATGTTGAATTTCCGGCGTATTTCAGCGATGGAGCAGTGTTCAGCCAAATAGACGGAGCAGTCCGTTCGGGGTGCAACACCTACGAACGTTTCAAAAATCTTTTGAACTCGGAGCTGGAAAGCGGCGGAACGGCGGCGCGCCTGAGAGCGCTGACGGGAGAAGCGGAGGTCCATGCAGGCTTTTACACAACGCAGGAAGGCCCTTTGTTTGACCCGGACGCGCCGGTCTTTCGGACAGACGAGGAATACGACCGCGCCGGGCGTCCGCTTCCGACAGAGCTGCGCGTAAGCTTTTTTGCGGTTGGCGCGCCGGCTCCTGCAGATGCGGAATTGGCGGACTACCTGCTGAAAACAAAGGCTGTCTGCGAAGAAACGGGCCAGCCCTTTGCATATTATTCCGTGGCGCTTGCCTTCAAGCCGACAGAACAGAAGGATCCGGTTTGGTGGGCGGCAGAGCATATCCCGTCGGAAGAGATCACGGAGGAGAAGATTCTGGATTATCTGGCAGCTTTGGACGGCGGGGCAAAGGCAAGCTGCGGCCAGAGCCTGAACGGCCGGGATGAAACTATAGAGGAGAGAAAAAACGCGTGGCTGATCTCCCACGGGTACGAGCATTGCGCCCACTGAAAGAACAGGATACAGGTACATCAAAGCCGCCGCGCGGCGTGGAGACATCCCGCCGCGCGGCGGCTTTTTGTGCCCTTTTCCGCGCCGCGTCAGCGCGCCGCGTCGCCTTGGGCGCGGCACAGTGCCAGAAATTCCCGCGCTGACGCCGTAAGAAATTTATCCCGGTGGTGCACCAGGCGGAATTTGCGGGAAAGGTCCAGCCCATCCACGCAGAATGCCGCCACCTGTCCCTTTTCCAGCGCGTCCGCCACCATGCGCAGGGGCAGCACCGCCACGCCAAGGCCGTGGGTGGCCGCATTCACCAGCGCCAGCGTGCTGGTGGATTCCCATACCGGCGCGACCGTGAAGCCCGCGGCCGCGGCCGCGCTGTCGAATTGTTCACGGGTGCCGCTGCCTTTTTCGCGCAGCAGAAAGCGCTGGACGCGGAAGACGTCCAGCGGCACGGTCTGGCCCGGTGCAAAGGGTCGGCCCGGCGCGCAGACGGCGGCCAGAGTATCCGCCATATATTCCTCCGCTGTCAGCGCACTGCCGTGGACAGGCCCTTCCATCAGAGCGACGTCCAGCGTGTTGTGCAGCAGCTTTTCCTCAAGCTGCTCCGACGGCCCCACCCAGACGCGTACATCCACCCCGGGGTGCGCCGCGCGGAACGCGTCCACATAACCGGGCAGGAACTGGGAGCCGATGGTGATGCTGGCTCCTACGCGCAGCACGCCCTGTTCGTCCCAGCCGCGCAGGCCCTTTTCCATATCGTCGAACAGGCCGCAGATGTGCACCGCGTATTCCCACATGCGCCGCCCGGCCTCGGTGAGATACAGGCGGCGGCCGATACGGTCGAACAGGCGCACACCGTAATATTCCTCCAGCTCGGCCACGGCGCGGCTTACGGCCGGCTGCGCCAGGTACAGCGCCCGCGCCGCGCGGGTGGTGTTGTTGCCGTTTTCACACACGGCCAGAAAAATACGGATGTGCCGCAGCGTCATGCCAAAATCTCCTTATAACAAAAATAATATGATATTTATAATATAATAGTATTTTTATTATTAAATTGCAAGGCGTATGATGATAGGGAAGGGGGAAGCAAGGTATGGAACAACAGCCAAAACACAGCAGGAAGGATTATCTGACGCTGTTCACCTCCACATTCACGCTCAGCGCGTTCACATTCGGGGGCGGATTCGTCATCATCCCGCTGATGCGCAAAAAGTTCGTGGAGCAGCTGCACTGGATCGACGAGGAGGAGATGATGGACCTGACGGCCATTGCACAGTCCTCGCCGGGAGCCATCGCGGTGAACGCATCCATCTTAGTAGGCTACCGCGTGGCCGGCGTGCCCGGGGCGCTGGTCACGGTGCTGGGCACTGTACTGCCGCCGCTCATCATTTTATCCATCATTTCTTTTTTTTACACTGCGTTCCGGGATAACCGCATCGTCGCGCTGGTCATGCGGGGGATGCAGGCCGGCGTGGCCGCCGTCATCTGCGACGTGGTGCTGACGATGGGGCGCTCCGTTCTGGGGGAAAGGCGCGTCCTGCCTGTGGTGATGCTGCTTGGCGCGTTTGCTGCGGCGCGTTTTTTCGGTGTGAACGTGGTGGCTATTATCCTGGTGTGCGGCGCGGTGGGCGCCGCCGACCTGTGGCGCAGGCAGCGAACCTCGAAAGGAGGCCGCGCGCAATGATCCATCTGGAACTGTTCTGGAGCTTTTTTCAAATCGGGCTGTTCAGCATCGGCGGCGGCTATGCCGCCATGCCGCTCATCCAGCACCAGGTGGTGGAGCTGCACCCCTGGCTTACGCTGGAGCAGTTCAGCGATATCATTACGATCTCGCAGATGACGCCCGGCCCCATTGCCATCAATTCGGCCACGTTCGTAGGCCTGCAGCTGGGAGGGCTGCCCGGCGCGCTGGTGGCCACGGCGGGGTGTGTCCTGCCCTCCTGCATCATTGTACTGACGCTGGCTTATGTGTATTACCGTTACCGGGGGCTTTCCATGGTGCAGGGGGTGCTGGCGGGCCTGCGCCCGGCTGTGGTGGCGATGATCGCCTCCGCGGGCGTGACGCTGGTGAATCTTTCATTTTTCGGCGCGGACGCGCTGCCCGCAGGGTTCGCGGAGGTGGACCTCATTGCCGTGCTGCTGTTTGCCGCCGCACTGTTCGTGCTGCGGCGCTGGAAGAAGGACCCCATCCTTGTGATGGCGGGCGCGGGCGCGGCGGGGCTTGTGCTGTACACGCTGCTGTAAGGCATTGCGCCCGAATGGCAAGCTACCGCCCTGGACGGCAAAACGTCCGGGGCGGTTTTTGCATTGTATGGCAGCGGAATGCCGCGGGAACAGCCGGGGCGAGCCTCTCAAAAAACGTGCGGGAAAGCGCCTGCCGTACCGTCTGCGCCGAAGCTTCGTACCTTCGGCAATTCTATTGCACGCAGCGTATTCCCTTAAAAGAGTTGATCGGAAAAGCGCAACCGCTGCAAAAAGGAGACTTTTAACGCGGACGGGAACGCTTGAGGGCGCACGGCTCATGTCTGCACCAGCCCTGCGATCTCGCGCCGAAGCTCGTTGATGAAGCCCACCTCCGCCGCGTTCAGGGCGCCGGGGCGGCGGCGCACAAGCACATCGCGGTAGCGCGAGGCGCTGCGGCAGGGCTTCTGCACCAGCTCCTGCTGGGCCAGGATCTCAAAGGGAACGGGGCTCACCCACATATAGCTGCCCGGTACATTCCGCAGAATGTCAAACTGGCCGCCGCGGTCAAATACGGCGATGCGGCCCTGCCGGCCGCCGGCCGCCTGCGCGGGCCGCTCGGCGGGCAGGACGGGCGTAAGGTCTCCGTGGACAATCTCGGGATAATCGCCCAGCAGGTGGTAGGGGATATCCCCCAGCGCGGCCAGGGGATGGCGTTCGTGCAGCAGTACCACCATGCTGAACTCCCAGAGCACCTCACCGGAGAGCGCGTTTTCCCGCAGGAGGTTGTCCAGCGTGGCCGCATGCTCCGCCTGCCAGCGCACGACGCCCAGATTGGCGGCGCCGGAGGCGACGTCGCTGATAACGGCGGCGGCGCTGGTCTCGCGGTACTGCACCTGCAGTGGGGCGCGCCCCTCCGCACCGAGGTACCGGCTGAACGCCTGCGCAACATAGCTGGCACGCGGCGCACAGACGGAAAGCTGCGTACCGGTCTCGGTATGGGGGCCGAACATCGTCTCCAGGCTTTCCATCTGCGCGATGATGCTGCGGGCATAGCCCAGAAAATCCTCGCCGTTTTTGGTGGGCGCCACACCGCGGGCCGTGCGCTCGAACAGTGTGATGCCAAGCTCCGCCTCCAGCTCCCGGATGCTCTTGCTCAGGTTGGGCTGGCCCATATACAGATTTTTGGCTGCGGCGGTTATGGACCCTGTTTTGGCGACCTCGACGGCGTAGCGCAGCTGCTGCAGGTTCATGACGTGCACCTCCGAAACAGATATGTGAAAATAGATATAGGTACCATTCCTATTATACATTACCCGGCGGGAAAAGAAAGTGATAAAATTTTAACAAGGGATAAGGGCACGGCGGCGCCGGCGCTCCTGCCCCAACAGCCGGACCCCGGCGCGTTGCCGCCGGACAACATAATCCATCAAACTTACTGGAGGTTTTCGTTATGGCACGTTTTACATTACCGCGGGATCTGTATCATGGCAAGGGCTCTATCGCGGAGCTGGCCAACCTGAAAGGCAAAAAAGCCATCGTCGTTGTTGGCGGCGGCAGCATGAAGCGCTTCGGCTTTCTGGACAAGGTGGAGGGCTACCTGAAGCAGGCCGGCATGGAAGTGCGCCTGTTTGAAAACGTGGAGCCGGACCCCTCGGTTGAAACTGTGATGCGCGGTGCAGCGGCCATGCGTGAGTTTGAGCCGGACTGGATCGTTGCCATGGGCGGCGGTTCCCCCATCGACGCTGCGAAGGCCATGTGGGCGTTTTATGAATATCCCGAGGTCACCTTTGAGGACCTGATCACCCCGTTCAGCTTCCCGACGCTGCGCACGAAGGCAAAGTTCTGCGCCATTCCGTCCACGTCCGGCACTGCCACCGAGGTCACCGCTTTCGCTGTTATTACTGACTATGCAAAGGGCATCAAGTATCCTCTGGCGGACTTCAACATCACACCGGATATCGCCATTGTGGACCCGGACTTGGCCGAGAAGATGCCCCCGAAGCTGACGGCCCATACCGGCATGGACGCCATGACACACGCCATTGAGGCCTATGTGTCCACACTGCACTGCAATTATACCGATCCTCTGGCGCTGCACGCCATCAAGCTCATTCACGAGAACCTGAAAAAGTCCTACGACGGCGATATGGCTGCCCGCGATACCATGCACGACGCGCAGTGCCTGGCCGGCATGGCGTTCTCCAACGCGCTTCTGGGCATTGTGCACTCCATGGCGCACAAAACGGGCGCCGCATATTCCGGCGGCCACATCATCCACGGCGCGGCCAATGCCATGTACCTGCCCAAGGTCATCAAATTTAACGCCAAAAATGCCGAGGCGGCCGGGCGCTATGCCGAGATTGCCCGCTTTATCGACCTGCCGGGCAGCACCACCGAGGAGCTGGTGGACGCGCTGATTGCGGAGCTGCGCAAGATGAACAAGGAGCTGAATATCCCGTACGCCATTCAAAATTACGGCGAGGGCGGTGTCATCGCGGAGCAGAGCATCATCGACGAAAAGGAATTCAACGAGAAGCTGTCCGAGGTCGCGAAGAACGCCATTGCCGACGCCTGCACGGGCTCCAACCCCCGTATCCCCACACAGGAGGAGATGGAAAAGCTGCTCACCGCTGTATACTATGACAAGGAAATCGACTTCTAAGAGCCGACTTTTGGTAGCAGCGCACAATTTGATGGGAAGCATAAAATTTTGAACACTCCCGTTTGTGTTTTATGCTATACTATACCCAATGGCGCAGCCGCCGGCCAGCGGCTGCGCCTTTCTTGAATGGTTCCCCCGCGCGTCCGCACGAGGGCAGAATGAGGAGGAGTGCGTGAAGTATGTATAAGATTTTGGAAAAGACGCCGCTGAACCCGACGGTGACAAAAATGGTCATCGAAGCGCCGCTGGTGGCAAAAAAGGCGGAGCCGGGACAGTTCATCATCTTCCGTGCGTCGGAGGACGGCGAGCGGGTGCCGCTGACGATCGCGGATTATGACCGTAAGGCCGGCACCGTGACGATCATCTTCCAGATCGTGGGCGGGGCGACGATGGAATTGAACGCCCTGAACGCAGGGGACAGCCTTGTGGACTTTGTGGGTCCGCTTGGCACACCCAGCAAGCTGGAAGGGCTGAAAAAGGTAGCCGTGGTGGGCGGCGGCGTTGGCTGCGCCATCGCGTATCCCACGGCGAAGAAGCTGCACGAGCTGGGCGCGGAGGTGCACAGCGTGGTGGGCTTCCGCAATAAGGACCTGGTGATCCTGGAGAAGGAGTTCGAGGCTGTCTCCACCCAGGTGGTGAAGATGTCCGACGACGGCAGCTGGGGCGAAAAGGGCCTTGTGACGAACGCGCTGGAGGCGCTCATCAACGCGGGCAACCAGTACGATGAGGTAATTGCCATCGGGCCGCTGGTGATGATGAAATTTGTGTGCCAGCTGACGAAAAAATACGGCATCAAAACGACGGTGTCCATGAACCCGATCATGATCGACGGAACGGGCATGTGCGGCGGCTGCCGCCTGACCGTAGGCGGCAAGACAAAGTTTGCCTGCGTGGACGGGCCGGATTTTGACGGCCATGAGGTGGACTTTGACGAGGCGATGCACCGCGGCACAATGTACCGCGACTTCGAGGCGCACGCCCGTGAGGCGGAGTGCGAGCTGCTGAAAAAGGAGGTCGAATGATCATGCCGAATATGGACCCGAAAAAGTGCCCCATGCCGGTGCAGGACCCGGACGTGCGCAATAAGAATTTCAAGGAAGTGGCACTGGGCTATACCTATGAGATGGCTGTGAACGAAGCAAAGCGCTGCCTGAACTGCAAAAACAAGCCCTGTGTGAGCGGCTGCCCGGTGAATATAGATATCCCCGCCTTTATTGCGAAGGTGGCCGATGAGGACATGGAGGGCGCGTATGCCGTGCTCAGCGCGTCCAGCGCGCTGCCGGCGGTGTGCGGCCGCGTGTGCCCGCAGGAGAACCAGTGCGAGGGCAAATGTGTGCGCGGCATCAAAACGGAAAGCGTGGGCATTGGCCGTCTGGAGCGGTTTGTGGCCGACTGGCATCGGGAGCACAGCACCGAAAAGCCCGCCATGCCCGTGCCCAACGGACACAGGGTGGCGGTCATCGGCTCCGGCCCGTCCGGGCTGACGGCGGCCGGTGACCTTGCAAAGCTGGGCTATAAGGTGACGGTGTACGAGGCGCTGCACACCGCGGGCGGCGTGCTGGTGTACGGCATTCCGGAATTCCGCCTGCCCAAGGATATCGTGCGCCAGGAGATCGACGGCCTGAAGGAGCTGGGCGTCGACATTGAGACCAACGTGGTCATTGGCAAGACGATCACCATCGACGAGCTGTTCGAAATGGGCAACGAGGCGGTGTTCATCGGTTCGGGCGCGGGCCTGCCCCGGTTTATGGGCATTCCGGGCGAGAGCCTGAAGGGCGTGTACTCGGCCAACGAGTTCCTCACGCGCATCAATCTGATGAAAGCGTACAGGGAGGGGGCGAAAACGCCCATCCAGCATGCAAGGAATGTGGCTGTTGTGGGCGGCGGCAACGTGGCCATGGACGCGGCGCGCTGCGCCAAGCGGTTGGGCGCGGAAAATGTGTACATCGTGTACCGCCGCAGCATGAACGAGCTGCCCGCCCGTAAGGAAGAGGTGGAGCACGCGGTGGAAGAGGGGATCATCTTCAAAACCCTCTCGAACCCGGTGGAGGTGCTGGGCGACGCAGACGGCAGTGTGTGCGGCATGCGCTGTGTAGAGATGGAACTGGGCGAGCCGGACGCAAGCGGCCGCCGCCGTCCGGTCGTGAAGGAAGGCAGTGAATTTGTGCTGGAGGTGGACTGCATGGTCATGTCCATCGGCACCAGCCCGAACCCGCTCATCCGCAGCACAACGCCGGGCCTGGAGACAAACAGCCACGGCTGCATCATCACCAACGGCGACGACGGCCTGACGACGCGCAACGCGGTGTACGCGGGCGGCGATGCCGTGACAGGCGCAGCCACGGTCATTCTGGCCATGGGAGCTGGCAAGCACGCCGCCAAGGCCATTGACGAGTACATCAAAAGCAAAGACAATGTCTGACGGATAAAAGACACAAAAGACGGGCTGCCGGCGTCTGCCGGCAGCCCGCCTTTTGCGGATGCCATAGAGGAAAGAAAGGGCAGGCGCTTTATTGCCGTTCAAAGGAAAGATAGCGTGTGCCCTGAAAGGTGAGCCTGCCGCGGTCGCCCTCGGCCAGCAGGCCGTATTCCGCGCCCGAAAGGCGCAGTTCCATGCGGTCGCCGCTTTCCACCTGGAACGTGGCGTAATAAGTGGTGCTGGAGGTGACGTGCGCCGCGCCGCCTGTATTGTGGTGGGAGTGCGTGGTGGCGGTGCGCTTCGCCGCCACGACGGCGGGCACGGTCAGGCGCGGGGAATGGTTGTTTTGGTTCCATTGCAGCAGGCCGCGCACCGCCGTGACAAGGATAACGGCCAAAACCGCGAAGAATGCGAGGGAGAACAGAATTTCAAATCCACCGCCGAAGAAAAACAGATCCATCAGAAAAAACTCCTTTCACGTCCGAGCCGGGTGGGAGGGCGTCACGGCTCAAAGCCCCAGGCGCGCATGGCGTCCAGGCTCTCCCGCATACACAGAAAAGCGTCCTTTTCCCAGCGCTCCTGCTCGGCAAAGGCCCAGCGCACGCCGGTTTCCCGGCAGGCGTCCACGGCGGCGCTCCAGTCCGTCACGCCCTGCCCCACGGGCACCAACGTTTCCGAGCCGTCGGGGGCGATGCAATAATCCTTGAAGTGTACGAATTCCACACGCCCGGCCCAGCGGCGCAGCAGTGCGTCGGACGCGAGACCCGCTTTGCCGGAGTGGTATAGGTCCAGCCCGAGCGTTACGTTTTGAGGCGTGTGCTCCAAAAGCAGTTCCGTGCAGGAAAGGCCCGGCTCGGCCGTGTCCGCGGGCGCCCATTCCCGCGCGCGTGGATGAAACGCCAGCGTCATGCCCAGCGGCGCGATGCGCGCCGCCATGGCGGCTAGCTCCGCCGAAAAGACAAGCACGCTCGCTGTGTCCAGCACCGGGGCGGGGATGCCGCTGACGCAGACGCAGGTGCTGCCGCACAGCACGTTCAAGCGCACGGTGCGCTCGAAATCATCCCGCACGGCTGTGTAGAGGTCCTGCGTGGAAACGCAGGTAAGCCCGGCGTCCCGCACGGCGGCGGCAACAAGCTCCGGCTCAAACTCCGGGTTCCACCACTGCATCTGCACCGTGCGGTAACCCATGTCCGCCAGCTTTTGCAGGGATGCGCGCAGCTCCTGGGGCGTTTGCAGATAGGGGCGCAGACTGGAGACCTGCGCGCCCACGATGTTTTTTTTATTGCTCATTACAGATTCCTCCCGGTTCGGTTTTGAGAAAAAAGCCCCGCTGTGCGCGGGGCTTTTGCGTGCATGCCACACCCGCTGCGCGGCCCTGTGCAAACGGAGCCGCGCGTTATTGTTTTATACGGGATGAAAAGGCGTTTTATTACAGGGTTGTCAAAACAAGCTGTGCGCGGCCCGCGATGGTATACGCGCCCAAGCCCGCGGGAAGGAACAGGCTGTCGCCCTTGGCAAAAGGCACGGCCCCGCCGCCGCAAACGACGGCGCCGCTGCCGGACAGGCACAGCAGGGAATGGAAGCTCCCGCCGTCCGCGCACAGCGGCGCGCTGCCCGCTACATCCAGCAGGCGCGCGGTGAAATAACCGCACCTGGCCAGCAGCGTGGAAGTGCAGTCCCCATTCTGTTCCGGTTCACCCATGGGGCCGGCCGGGCGCTCGGGCGGGCACAGGCGCGCCACGTCCAGGGCCTTTTCCACATGCAGTGCCCGGGGCTTTCCGTCCGCGCCCAGACGGCCGTAATCGAACACTCGGTAGGTGGTGTTGGAATTCTGCTGGATCTCGGCGATGAGGATGCCCGCGCCGATGGCGTGCACGGTACCGGCGTCAATGAAAAATACGTCGCCCGCTTTTACGGGCACGGCGTTCAGTACATCGGTGAGCGTGCCGTCTGCGATGCGCCGGGCGGCCTCCTCACGGGTGAGCTTCCGCTGGAAGCCGTAATAGAGCTGTGCGCCGGGCTGTGCATCCACCACATACCACATCTCGGTCTTGCCCGGTTCGCCCTCCACGCGCTGGGCGTAAGCGTCGTCCGGATGCACCTGTACAGAGAGCGGCCTGGCCGCGTCGATGAGCTTGATGAGCACGGGGAACACGCCGTCTGTATGCTTTGCCCCCACACATGCGGGGTGCCGGGCCACATATTCCGCCAGCGTCCGTCCGGCGTCCGGCCCGTTGACAATGGTGCTGGGGCCGTCCTTGTGGCAGCTCAGCTCCCAGCTTTCGGCCAGGGGCGACAGGCCGGTATGCTTGCTGTATTCGCTTTTCAGGCGTTCGCCGCCCCACAGGTAGTCCTTGAACGCGGGCGTGAGCTTGAGCGGCATTGCGGCCGGGGCGGAAAGACACAACGCAGCCGCGCCGATGATGCCCGCCTTGTTGCCCAGCGTGGCGGTGTCCACACGTGTGACAAAACTCTTGTCACCGCCGAAGCAATGGGCTTTCACGTATTCGTTCATCGGGTCCGTCAGGGCTTTGCCTTCGCCGGAGATACCGCCGCCCAGCAGCAGCATTTCAGGCCGAAAGATATTCACCATGTCCACAATGGCCTCGCCGAGATATTCCTCGTACTGCGCCACGACGGCCTTTGCGGCATCGTCGCCTGCGCGCATGGCGTCATATACGGATTTTGCGGTGATGCGTTCTTTGTTCAGCAGGCTCTCAGGATGCGCGGCCGCAGCCTCTGAAGCCTGGCGGATGAGAGCCGTGGCGGAGGCATAGCTTTCGATGCAGCCCCTGCGCCCACAGGTGCATTCCACGCCCCCGGAGATGAGCGTGCAGTGGCCCAGCTCTGCGCCCGCGCTGGCCTGCCCCTCATAAATCTTTCCGTCGATGACAACGCCGCCGCCCACGCCTGTTCCCAGCGTGAGCAGTACGGCTGTTTTGCAGCCTTTGGCCGCGCCGGCGACCACCTCGCCCAGGGCAGCGCAGTTGGCGTCGTTGCTCAGGCGGCAGGGCAGGCCCGTCAGGCGCGTCAGGGTGGGGCAAAGGGGCACGTCGTCCCAATACAGGTTGTTGGAATAGACGACCTCGCCTGTGCCGCCGTTGCAGATGCCCGGGCTGCCCACGCCGATGCCCGCACAGTCGGCCCTGGAAAGGCCCGCCTTTTCCACAAGCTCCATCGCCAGGCGGGCCATATCGGCCGCGACCTCCTGCCACGGGCGCTGCGCCTTTGTGGGAACGCTGCCCTTTTCCAACAGCTGATAGTCCTCTGTAACGATGCCTGCGGCGATATTTGTACCGCCCAGATCAATGCCGATCGCATAACGCATTGTAGTGATGTCCCCCTTGTTTTCCGCGCTGGTCACACGCGCGTTTTACTACTGTAAAGTGTAAGGCAGGGGCCGGGGCATGTCAAGAGAACACACGCGTTTTAGACGGAAATTTTCTAGTGGCGTACAGGCTGGGAAGATGGTATAATAACCTTAAACCCGCCGCTGTCGCGGCCGTGCGCGTGCTTTGCACGCGCGGATGCGCTTTCGCGCATGGGTTTGAGAACATTGAACCATGCAAAACCGCAGCAGGTGCGGTTTTGTTGAGGCCGCTTTGCGGCGTCATGGTATAATAACCTTAAACCCGCCGCTGTCGCGGCCGTGCGCGTGCTTTGCACGCGCCCCTGTGCCGGCGCGCATGGGCTTAGAAATATTGAACCGCGCAAACTGTGCCGAGCGCAGTTTTTATTATAGCCGCCTTCCGGCGGCGTCCTAGTATGATCCGATATATGCAAATATCAAAGACATGTCCTTGGCAGGAAAAAACAGCATAGGAGTGACTGTATGGACGAGTATATCATCGAGATGTGCAACATCACCAAAGAGTTCCCGGGTATCATCGCAAACGACGACGTAACGCTGCAGCTGAAAAAGGGCGAGATCCACGCCCTGCTGGGGGAAAACGGCGCGGGCAAATCCACGCTGATGAGCGTGCTGTTCGGCATGTACCAGCCGGAAAAGGGCGTTATCCGGAAAAACGGGCAGGAGGTCCAGATCAAGGACCCAAACGACGCGAACCGTTTGGGCATCGGCATGGTGCATCAGCACTTCAAGCTGGTGCACAACTTCACTGTGCTGGAAAATATCATACTGGGCGTGGAGACCACGAGCCGGGGCTTTTTGAAAATGGACAAGGCCAGGGAAAAGGTGACGGCCCTCTCGGAGCGGTACGGCCTGCGGGTGGACCCGGACGCCTGTATCTCCGATATTACGGTGGGCATGCAGCAGCGTGTGGAGATCCTGAAGATGCTGTACCGTGAAAACGAGATCCTTATTTTCGACGAGCCCACAGCGGTGCTGACGCCGCAGGAGATCGACGAACTGATGAAGATCATGAAGGAGCTTGTCAGCGAGGGAAAGAGCATCCTGTTCATCACGCATAAGCTCAATGAGATCAAAGCGGTGGCCGACCGCTGCACCGTCCTGCGCAAGGGGCGGTACATCGGCACCGTGGACGTCGCCTCCACCACCAAGGAGGAGATGAGCGAGATGATGGTGGGCCGCAAGGTGAACCTGAATGTGGAAAAAACGCCTGCGCAGCCGGGAGAGGTCGTGCTGTCGGCCCGGGGAGTTTGCGTAAAGGGACACGGAGGCAGCAAAAATGTGGTGGACCATGTGGATTTTGACGTGCGCCGGGGCGAAATCGTGTGCATCGCGGGCATCGACGGAAACGGGCAGACAGAGCTTGTTTACGCGCTGACGGGCCTTGTGGAGCCGGAGGAGGGCACGGTGATGCTGAACGGACAGGATATCACCCACGCGCCCATCCGCAGGCGTAACGCGGGCGGTCTGGGGCATATTCCCGAGGACCGCCACCGCCATGGCCTTGTGCTGGATTATAACCTTGCCTACAATCTGGTGTTGCAAAGCTATTTTGAACCGGAGTTCTGCAGCCGCGGCTTTTTGAAGTACGACGCCATCTACGAATACGCAGACAAACTCATCGGCAAATTTGATATCCGCTCGGGTCAGGGCGCGCGCACCATCACGCGCAGCATGTCCGGCGGCAACCAGCAGAAGGCCATCGTCGCGCGGGAGATCGACCGCGACCCGGACGTGCTCATCGCCGTTCAGCCCACGCGCGGGCTGGACGTGGGCGCCATCGAGTACATCCACGGCAAGCTGGTGGAGGAGCGGGACGCGGGCAAGGCCATCCTTCTCGTGAGCCTGGAGCTGGACGAGGTGATGCAGCTTTCAGACCGCATCCTCGTTATCTATGAGGGCCGTATCGTGGCCGATCTTGACCCGAAAACAGTCACCGTGCAGGAGCTTGGGCTTTATATGGCCGGTTCCGGGAGGAGGGCAGTGCAATGAAGAAAATATCGGCGCGCTGGCGAAACCTCTATACAAAAGCGGGTTTTTCCAGCTTTATGGCCTCGCTTCTGGCAATTTTGTGCGGGCTTGCGGTGGGCTTTGTGGTGCTGCTGGTGGCAGACCCGGCCAATGCCTTCTGGGGGCTGCTGGCCATTCTGACGGGCGGCCTTTCCGACATGAAGAACCTGGGGCAGGTGCTGTACGCAGCCACGCCCATCATTCTGACGGGCCTTTCGGTGGGCTTTGCCAACAAAACGGGCCTGTTCAACATCGGCGCGTCCGGCCAGTTCATCGTGGGCGCATATGTGGCCGTTCTGATGGGTGTGAAATGCACGTTCATCCCCGGCCCGCTGTTGTGGCTGGCCTGCCTGCTGGGCGCGATGCTGGCGGGCGCGGTGTGGGGCCTTGTTCCAGGCTTTTTGAAAGCCGTGTGCAACGTGAACGAGGTGATCGCCTGCATTATGATGAATTACATCGGTATGTACGGCGTCAACTTCCTCATTCAGCTGACGGTGTTCGATTCCCTGAAGAACCAGTCGCTTCCGGTAGCGGAAAACGCCAACGCGCCCAAGCTGGGCATGGACCTGATCTTCCGCAGCGGAGCCACGGCCTCCAGCGCCAACGCGGGCATCTTCATTGCCGTCCTCGCGGGCGTCGTCATCTATTACCTCATTGAAAAAACAAAATTCGGCTACGAGCTGAAGGCGTGCGGCTACAACCGCGATGCGGCCCGGTATGCCGGCATCAACGAGACACGCAGCATCGTGCTTTCCATGGTCATTGCGGGCGCGCTCTCGGGCCTGGGCGGCGCATGCCTGTACCTGGCGGGCGCGGGCAAGGGAATCGAGGTGCTGGACACGCTGGCCGCCGAGGGCTTCAACGGCATCCCGGTGGCGCTGCTGGGCCTCAACAACCCCATCGGCATCATTTTCTCAGGCCTGTTTGTGGCGTATTTGAACCAGGGCGGCTTCAATATGCAGGTATACGGCTTTGCGCCGCAGGTCATTGATATCATTATTTCCGTGGTAATCTACTTCGCGGCCTTTTCGCTGCTTTTGCGCGGCTTTGTAGAGCGGCGCGTCAAGCGCAGAGAAGAAAAGCGCGCGGCGGACGGCAGGCCCGCTGTTTCGGGCAGGGGCCCGCAGGAAGGGGGTGGAGCGGAATGAATACCGTATATTTTCTGGTGCAGCAGACGATGTTCTTCTCCATTCCGCTGCTGATCGTGGCGTTGGGCGGGATGTTCAGTGAGCGCAGCGGCGTCGTCAATATCGCGCTGGAAGGCATCATGATCATGGGCGCGTTTTCCAGCATCCTGTTCATCAACATCGTGCAGAGCAGCGGCGCGGCCCTGCCGCCCCAGCTTCTGCTCCTGCTGGCGGTGCTTATCGCGGCGGCGGTGGGTGTGCTGGTCTCCATGGCGCATGCATATGCATCCATCAATATGAAGGCGGATCAGGTCATCAGCGGCACGGCCATCAACATGTTCGCTCCGGCATTCGCTATTTTTGCCGCCCGTATGATCCGCAGCGTGCAGCAGATCCCGTTCTCCAACACCTTCCGCATCACCAAGGTACCGGTGCTGGGCGACATTCCCGTGCTGGGGCCGCTGCTGTTCCAGAATACCTATATCACCACCTATCTGGGCTTTGCGGTGCTGGCGGTTTCGGCTGTGGTGTTGTACAAAACGCGCTTTGGCCTGCGGCTGCGCGCGTGCGGCGAGCATCCGCAGGCGGCGGACAGCGTGGGCGTGAACGTATACCGGATGCGCTATGCGGGCGTTGCCATTTCCGGCGCGCTGGCAGGCGTGGGTGGCCTTGTGTTTGTGGTGCCCACATCCACCAACTTCAACGCCACAGTGGCCGGCTACGGCTTTTTGGCGCTGGCGGTGCTCATCTTCGGCCAATGGAGGCCCAGCCGCATCCTGTTTGCGGCGTTCTTCTTCGGTTTGATGAAAACGGTGGCGTCCGCGTATTCGGGCATCCCGTTCCTGGCAAACCTGGGCGTCCCCAACGATGTTTACAAAATGGTGCCCTATGTGGCCACACTGATCGTGCTGGCGTTCACCAGCAAAAATTCCATGGCGCCGCGTGCGGAAGGCATTCCCTACGACAAGGGCAGCCGTTAGAAAGCAGCGCGGAAAGAAAATAAATCAGGGGCGGGCTGCCGCCGCCGGGCGGTACGCTGGGCGGCCGTCCGCCCCTTTGCGTTCCGGCTGAAGCAGCGTGCGCGCCGGCTGTCCGGCGCGCACACAAAACGGATAAAGGAGATTTTTTTATGCGCATGTATGATATCATCGCCAAAAAGCGGGACGGCGGTACGCTGACGCAGGAGGAGATCGCGTTCGCGGTAAACGGCTTTGCCGCGGGCAGCATCCCGGATTACCAGATGAGCGCGCTGATGATGGCTGTTTACCTGCGCGGCATGACGGCAACGGAGACCGCCCAGCTTACGGCGACCATGGCTTACAGCGGCGATATGGTGGACCTTTCGGGGATCGGCGGCATCAAGGCCGACAAACATTCCACGGGGGGCGTGGGCGACAAGACCACCCTGGTGGCGGGGCCGATCGTGGCCGCGTGCGGCGTAAAGGTTGCGAAGATGAGCGGCCGCGGCCTGGGGCATACGGGCGGAACGCTGGATAAGATCGAGGCGATCCACGGATGTTCGGTGTCGCTCACGCAGGAAGCGTTTTTCAGGCAGGTGAACGACATAGGCATCGCGGTCATCGGGCAGACGGGCAACCTGGCTCCCGCGGACAAAAAGATGTATGCGCTGCGGGATGTAACGGCTACGGTTTCCTGTATTCCGCTCATCGCCAGCAGTATCATGAGTAAAAAGCTGGCTTCCGGCGCGGACTGCATCCTGCTGGATGTAAAAACGGGGAACGGCGCGTTCATGAAAACGCTGGAGGATTCCATTGCGCTGGCGAAGGCCATGGTGGACATCGGTGAGCATAACGGGCGGCGCACGGCGGCGCTCATCACAGATATGGATACCCCGTTGGGCCGCAATATCGGCAACAGCCTGGAGGTCGTCGAAGCGGTGGAGACCCTGCGGGGCGAAGGTCCTGCGGACCTGACGGAGGTGTGCCTGTCTCTGGCGTCGGGCATGCTGTGGCTGGCAGGAAAGGGCGGCGCTGCGGCATGCCGCGCCATGGCGGAGGACGCGCTGCGCAGCGGCGCGGCGCTGGCAAAGCTGCGGGCCATGGTGGCCGCGCAGGGGGGCGACCCTGCCGTGATAGACGATCCGTCGGGCTTCCCCGTAGCCGCGTATGAACAGGACGTGGTGTGCGCGCATGACGGCTGGCTGTATGCCACCGACACCGAGCAGATCGGCATTGCAGCCGTTCTGCTGGGCGCGGGGCGTGAGACAAAAGAGAGCGTCATCGACCCGGCGGCGGGCATCCGCCTGTTGAAAAAAGCGGGCGACCCGGTGAAAAAGGGCGATGTGCTGGCACGGCTGTACGCCGGGGATGCGGCGAAATTTGCGGCTGCGGAAGAAAAATTCCACAGTGCGCTCACCTTTGCGGCCCGGCGTCCCCAACTGCCCGCGCTGGTGCTGGCCCGTGTAGACAAGGACGGCGTGACGCGGTTTTAATGGGCGCGGCAGAGGCCGCGTCAATAGGACGGCTTTGCCCGGCGGGACTGGATATCACCGGGTGGGACTGTTCAACGGGGGGATGCGTTTTTTCAGCGCCCTGTGCGTATCAATAGGGTGTGTTGCCTCAGCACGTCCAGGGGCTGTTTGAAAAATCAAAGAGGCTGTCTTTCCCAACGGGAATTGGCGTTTGCTGCGTTCAAAATCCTCGGAATACCGTAAGTGCTCCCGCATTTTTTGCCTTGTAACCGCTCGAGCCTTGCGGGAAATGCAGCATTTTCCCGGTTTTCAAACACCCCTATGCGCGTGCCGGCTTTTGCGATGCAAAAAGAAAAAGAGCGTTCTGCACGGCCCCTCCGGCCAATGCGGGACGCTTTTTTGTTTGAAGGTATCGGTGCCAGGGTAAGAAGCCTGTCCGGCTCTGCAGAATACCGGAGAAAGCATATGGACGGCGTTTTTTTACCGGGCGCGCGCTGTACCGTCCCGTCCCAAGACCGCTCGGCGGATATCACAAAGCATCTGCAGCGCGCTGCCCGCCGCGTACAGCAGCAGGCCGCAGGCTGCGCCCGCCAGCGCCAGCAGGAAAAACACCGGCAGCGCCCATACCCGCCATCCCGGTGTGAGAGCGAAGACGCACGCAGCACCCGACGCGGCGCACAGGCCGGCCAGCGCGGCCAGCACGCCGCAGCCGTGCAGGATACACCCGGCGCGGCTCTCCTGTTCCATGTTCCATGCCTCCCTGTACTTCGCGTGTTTTTGACAGAATGATTTTACTGCAATTTGCGGTAAAAGTCAATACAACAAATTGCGGTTACCTATACTGTACCTTAGATAAAAAGAAGGGCAGGGGAGGTACATGTACGAGCGTATCCGCGCCCTGCGGGAGGACCGGGACCTCTCGCAAAAGCAGCTCAGCCAGGCGCTGCACTGCTCGCAGCAGGTATACAGCAATTACGAACTGGGCCAGCGGGACATTCCAACGGCCATTCTTATTGCGCTGGCGGATTTTTACGGCACCAGCACAGACTATATCCTGGGCCGCACGGATGAAAAATAGCAGCCGCCGGGGAAAAAGCTTGAAAAAGGGGTGGTGAACCCCTTTTTCATTTAAAATAGCCCCGCGCCGTGCGCGGCGAACGGGGCCGCAGGCCCTGTTCGTAGGCAGCTTGTCGCAAAAGCGAAGCTTTTGCGACAAGCTAAAGCCGCGCCCGCCGTAGCAGCATACGGCGGGCGCGGCTTTTTTCCGTAAAGGCGGTCTGGGAAAATCAGACCATCAGCTTGCAGACATTGTTGGCGTAAGCCACGGGGTCCTCCAGTGCCAGTCCCTCGATCAACAGCGCCTGGTCGTACAGGATCTCACTGTACGCGGCCAGCTTTTCCTTGTCGCCGGCTTCAAACAGGCGCTTCAGCGCCGCGAACACCTCGTGCTCGCCGTTCAGCTCCAGCACCTTTTCGCTTTTGACCTTTTCCTGCTGGGCGGGCATGCTGTTCAGCACCTTTTCCATTTCGATGGACAGCGGGCCGCTGCTGGACAGGCATACCGGGTGGCTCTTCAGGCGCTGAGACAGGCGCACTTCCGTCACCTTGCCGTCCAGAGCCTCTTTCATGGCCTCGAACAGCTCCTTGTTTTCTTCGTTTTTTGCTTTGACTTCCTCTTTTTCCGCGTCGGTCTCAATGCCAAGATCGTCGGCGGAGATGTTGCGGAACTCTTTTTCTTTTTCCTTGTCGCCGTAGCTGCGCAGCATCTGGAGCATGAACTCGTCTACATCGTCCGTCAGGTACAAAATGTCGAAGCCTTTGTCCAGCACGCGCTCGGCGGCAGGCAGCTTGGCCAAACGGTCGGTGCTTTCGCCCGCGGCGTAGTAGATATATTTTTGCTCCTCAGGCATGGCCTCGTAATATTCCCGCAGCGTTACCAGCTTGTTCTCCTTGGCGCTGTGGAACAGAAGCAGATCCTGCAGCAGCTCCTTGTTCATACCGTAGGAGGCATAGCAGCCCATCTTGAGCTGCAAGCCGAAATTCTTGAAGAACTCTTCGTATTTTTCACGGTCGTTCTTCAGCCAGGCTGCCAGCTCGTTTTTGATCTTGCGCTCCAGCGTGGTTTTGATGAGCTTGAGCTGGCTGTCATGCTGCAGCATTTCGCGGCTGATGTTCAGGCTCAGGTCCTCGCTGTCCACAAGGCCCTTCACGAAGCTGAAATAATCCGGCAGCAGGTCGGCGCATTTTTCCATGATGAGCACGCCGCTGGAATAGAGCTGCAGGCCCTTTTCATATTCCTTGGTATAGTAGTTGTAGGGCGTGCGCGAAGGGACGAACAACAGCGCGTTGAACGTGGCGGTACCCTCAGTCTTGCTTTGGATGACACGGGCGGGGTCAGAATAATCGCCGAATTTATCCTTGTAGAACTGGGCGTACTCCTCGTCCTTGACCTTTTTCTTGTCACGCTTCCAGATGGGCACCATGCTGTTGAGCGTCTCGTCCTCGGTGTACGTTTCGTACTCCGGAGCCTTGTAATGCCCCTCCTCGTCCTTGTCCGTGCCCTCGATGGCGCGGCTCTTTTCCCGCAGCATCTTGATGGGGTAGCGGATATAATCGGAGTATTTTTTGACGATGCCCGCCAGGCGCCAGTCGTCCAGGAACTCGTCGTAGTGCTCCTCGCCTTCGTTTTCCTTCACAACAAGGATGACCTCCGTGCCCACGTCCTCTTTGTCGCAAGGCTCGATGGTATAGCCCTCAGCGCCCGTGGACTCCCACTGCCAGGCCTCCTGTGCGCCGAACGCGCGGCTGCGCACCGTCACGCGGCTGGCCACCATGAACGCGGAGTAGAAGCCCACGCCGAACTGGCCGATCACATCCACCTTGCCGCCGGTCTCGTTTTCATTCTTGAAATCCAGGCTTCCGCTTTTTGCGATGGTGCCCAGGTTTTTCTCCAGCTCTTCCTTTGTCATGCCGATGCCGTTGTCGCGCACCGTCAGCGTGCGGTTCTCTTTATCGGCTGCCAGCCGGATGCAGAAGTCCTTCTTTTTCAGCTTTACGGAGTCGTCCGTCAGGCTGCGGAAATACAGCTTGTCGATGGCGTCGCTCGCATTGCTGATAAGTTCACGCAGGAAAATTTCCTTGTGGGTGTAAATGGAGTTGATCATCATGTCAAGGAGCCGTTTGGACTCCGCTTTGAATTGCTTTTTTGCCATTGCCGCTTTGCCTCCCAAACTGTTTAGCACTCTTTACTAATGAGTGCTAATTCAGCATACACCAAACGGCGGAAAACTGCAAGTCCCTTTTTGGAAAATTTAAAAATTCTTCATACTTCGCGGAGAAAAGCGGCTTTTTTGCCTGCCGGGCTTGCGTGTGCGTGCGGGATGCTGTAAAATAGTGCCATAGCCGAAAGGCGGCGTCCGGTCGCCGCGCGCCCTGTGCGGCGCGGGCTGGCGGGCGTTTTGCGCCCGGCTTTGAATTTTGAAAAGGCGGTGTTTTTGTGCCTACGACGGACTTCTTTTCCGGCCCGGGCTTTGAGCCTGAGGATGTACCGGTGAAAAAAACGTCTCCCGCGCAGCAGCCGGTTGAAAAACAGCCTGCGGACGATGACCCGTTCGCGGGAATGCAGAAGCTGGATTTCGATTTCCTGGGCGGAGATGATCCCGCCGTCCCGGGAGGGACGGACCCCGGAGACCCTTTCGACGATTTTTCCTTCCAGCGCCCGGCGGCTCCGGCGGGCCCGGCGCAGCCCGCCCGGCCCGCGCCCTTCGTGTTCGATGAAGAACCTGCCTCCGCGCCGTTCAGCGGCGTGCCGGAAACGCGCATTACCCCGGCGGCGTCCGCTTCCCTCGGAGGGGCGGGTGAAGCACCCGTTCGGCCTGTCTCTCCGGCGCAGGCTGCGCCCAAGGCGGCTCCGTTCGTGTTCGATTTTGACGATGCGCCTGTGGAGCGTCCCGCATCCCGGACGGCGGCGTCCGCAACTCCTTCCGGAGAGGCCGCGTTCGATTTCGGCATTCCGGAAGAAATGCCCGCGCCGGCTCCTGCCGCCGCACCACTGGACGGCTACGCGCCGCTGTCTCTGGATTTTCTGGACGATGCGGAACCCATCGCCGCTGTGCCGCCCGCGGCCTCGGCGGCTGTGAAGCCTGTGGAACCGCCGCGCCCTGCCCAGCCCGCGCCCAA
>Ga0129308_1000210_pt1 | contig 103703 bp, 102 predicted proteins | sample L827metagenome_FD_94440 | JGI IMG/M metagenome (GOLD analysis project Ga0129308, IMG submission 94440) | Ring-tailed lemur group fecal microbial communities from Wisconsin, USA - L827 metagenome | ecosystem: Host-associated > Mammals > Digestive system > Large intestine > Fecal | place: USA...
ATATGCTACAAATCCCGTAAATACTTCCTCATCTCCTTTGAAAATTCTTATCCTGTCCGGATTAGTCAGTAATCCAAGCAAATCATTCATCGTAATCATGTCCGAATACCTCTTCATATACTTCCAGCATCAGCTCATCGATGAACTGGCCATTCGCATACATAAACAGGAACACATATTCTGTCGCAAGAATGAATACCACGATATCAATCCAGAAATACTTGTCCAGATCTACGCAGTTCGTTGCTCCGATGAAGCCTGCTCCTGCTGCCAGTACGGCGATTACTACACTCACGATCAGCAATGCTCTTCTGATTGCTTTTCTTGCCTTCTTGTTACACATAATTATTTACCTCCTAGATTTGAATGCCGGTGGCCTCAGTGAATTTCTGTGCTGAGATGAAATACCACCATTTTGATTTATTCTTCACTGCATATCCGAATGGAAGCCTTCCCCTTTGCAGGCCCACTCTGACAAACTGGGGACTCACTCCCATGAGTTCCGCTGCCTTCTGCACTGAGATTCTGTTTTCTTTCATGCTATTTCCTCCGTATCCGTTGCCATTTCGCTTCTGAGACCATATACTTTCTATACAGGCTCCCTGGCCGGAGCCGAGTACATAAGGGAGGTCTCCACAATGGCTATTTACAAATTGACTGATGTGATTGATTGTCTTCAGTCCATGCTCGACGATGGTTACGAGTACGCCGAGATAGACGAGGTTGACGATTATCAGGATAATGATCCGCCTTGCCTCTGTATCGAAGCTATAATCGACAGCAACACATCCGAAGGCGATATGATTGACGCCGTTACTCTTCCTTCTGGCTATCGTTCTCCAAACTCTTAATCGTGATCTGATAGCCCTTGATGCCCGGGAGATGGTTGATTTTTCTCACCATCTTTCGGACTTCTTCCATAATGGCTTCCTCTTTCCCGTTCTCTGCTTTGACTTCTACTTTGATTCTCATTTCTTGCCTCCTTCCTCTTGTACGATGTACAAGGAATCAATCTTGAACGCTCCATGCAATAAAACCAGCTCCTGCAGGTCTTACATGTCACAATCATGTCTCACATCACCTCCTATAAACGTCCGCATCTTTGGCTAGGCCGTGATCAGCTCCTCTTCTACCATTTCAAAAACATAATCCATGCGGTACTCTGGGCAGATGTATGTGCAAGTCTTTCTTGCCTCTCCCAGAGTGAATTCTGTTTTTGCTCTCAGCTTGTTCTGCGCAGTCTTCTCGGACACTCCGAGGAACTCTGCATATGCCTTTATAGTCACGCCCTTGTCTTTGAGGATTTTCGCTAAATTTTTGTATGCCATATCGTTTCTCCTTTCTGTTCTTTTACCCTGTGGGGTAAATCATGCTTAAAGAACATCCCCTGTGTCGTAACTTGTCAATACTTTTTTACCTTTTAGGGTAATTTTTTTCTTTACAGAGAAAAATTGACCTGTTATAATTTACTTAATTTCAGAGGAAGGAGGTGCCATGGATGGATTTTTTGGATAGATTGGATTATCTTATGCGCGCCAGAGGAATAAATAAGAATATACTTTCGAAGGAGAGCGGCATTCCTTACACCACTATTGATGGATTCTATAAAAAGGGATATGAGAATACGAAACTGTCCACCGTCCGGAAGTTATGCGCTTACTTCGGCGTTAGTATGGATTACTTGATTGGATCCGAAGTTTCTTCTTCTAGCAATATGCATATTACTGATATCGAGAAGCAAATCATTCTCGCATATCGCCAGTCTGATGAGATCGGCAAGGCCATTGTTCTTCGTTCTCTCGGATTGGAAGATGCAATAGAAAAAAGCGACGCCGTATAAAGCGCCGCGGAAATGTGATTGAAATTGATTTTTCTCAAAAATAAAAGGCCGTTCCGCAATGAGAACGACCAATTACTTACCATACCGGTGTGACAGCCCGATATAGCAACCTTCGACAAGCTGATTATATCACGGCTCCCTCGCACCTGTATAGGTGTATTTTTTATACCCATTTTTAGGAAGGAGTGTGATGACCTATCCGTTTACCGAATGGTTTTGGCAGTGTTTACAAGCTGTCCGGAAAGAGGCGGAACCCATGGGCCGCCAGAAAGACAAAGGGCTGGAACGATAAAGGACAGCCCATCTATGAATTTATCGGATACTATCCCACCAGGCAGGAAGCTCTGACGGCTCTGGTGGACTACAACAAGGATCCGTATGACCTGCATTTTAATACCATCACTTTTGCCGAAGTGTATGACCGATGGTCTGATATTCATTTTGAGAAGGTCAGCGAGTCGAATGTAAAGGGATACAAAGCCTCATATCGGCTCTGTGAGAAAATTGCTGATATGAAGTTCGTGGAGATCAAGCTGGACCATCTGCAGAAAGTTGTGGACGAATCTGGTAAAAATACCCCGACTCTCAAGAAATTGAAAATCATGTTCGGGCTGATGTGGGATTATGCAGTCATGCACGAGATTGTCTCCCAGGATAAAAGGGATATGGTCAGATATGTGGATATCAGTAAAGCCGGCAATCCGAATGCATATAACCGGAAGCCGTTCACGAAGAAACAGGTGGATATGGTATGGAAATCTAAAGATTCAAATATCTATATGACTGTAGTTCTGATGCTCATCTACACTGGTGTACGTATCGGTGAGCTGTTGGATCTTGAGAAAAAAGACGTCCATCTCGAAGAAAGATGGTTCTATGTGAAGGAAAGCAAAACAGAATCCGGTATCCGTGAGGTGCCGATTGCAGAGAAGATGGTTCCGTATTTTGAGTATTGGCTTTCCCGTCCTTGTGAGTACCTGATCTGCACGCCAGAGGATAAACACTTTGAATACCGGAACTACTATGATTCCTACTGGAAGCCTATGATGCAGTCTCTCGGCATGGAGAGCCACCGTCCGCACGATACCCGTCATACCTGCATTTCTCTTTTAACGGCCGCCGGCGTAGATGATCGTATCATCAAGAAGATAGTCGGCCACAAGGGACAGGGCGTGACAGAGACGGTCTATACGCACCTGGAACTACCTACCAAATTGGAGGCAATCAACAAAATATAGTGTTACTAACTTGTTTCTAGCTTGTTACTAACGAGCGAATTTTTGCATGTTTCTGCGTTGCTTTTGCGCCGGTGCAAAACATAAGAAAACCCCCGAAAATACTGGATTTTCGGGGGTTTGTTGCTGTTTGGAAAATAGTTCTCGAATTATCTCTTAGAGAACTGAGGTGCTCTACGAGCTGCCTTGAGACCGTACTTCTTACGCTCTTTCATACGCGGATCACGTGTCAGGTATCCTGCTGCTTTCAGAACCGGTCTGTAATCAGCGTCTGCCTGAAGGAGTGCTCTTGCGATACCGTGACGGATCGCTCCAGCCTGTCCGGTATATCCGCCTCCGCGAACATTTACAAGTACATCGAATTTGTCTGCTGTCTCTGTTGCTACCAGCGGCTGGCGAACAACAACCTTTAAGGTCTCAAGTCCCAGATATTCGTCGATGTCTCTTTTATTGATTGTGATCTTACCTGTACCCGGTACAAGGTAAACTCTTGCGATTGATTTTTTTCTTCTTCCTGTTCCGTAGAATTTTGCGTTAGCCACTTTGATTTCCTCCTTTCAAACCTCTGCCTAAAATGTTAAAACTTCCGGCTTCTGTGCCTGCTGTTCGTGGTTCGGTCCAGCATATACATGAAGTTTCTTGATCATGGTTCTTCCCAAAGGTCCTTTCGGGAGCATACCTTTTACAGCGGTCTCTACTACTGCTTCCGGCTTCTTAGCCATCATCTCTCTTAAAGTAGTCTCTTTCATTCCTCCTACATACTCGGAATGATGATAGTAAATCTTCTGATCTAATTTCTTACCGGTTACTTTCACCTTTGCAGCATTTACAACGATCACATAATCGCCGGTATCGATGTGCGGTGTGAATTCCGGTTTATTCTTTCCTCTTAAAACCTTAGCAACTTCTGCGCAGAGACGTCCAAGTGTCTGTCCCTCAGCGTCAACTACATACCATTTTCTCTCGATCTTATCTGGATTAGCCATGTAAGTTTTCATTGGTTGACCTCCTATGAATATCCTTTTTACTAATTATTTTCATTGTAGATTCTATGGGAAATCAGCTTACTCCGGGGCTTTGGTTTAAACTGATTCTTCCTCGTGTCATACTTTATCATTATATTATGGCACTTCATCCGTGTCAACCATTTTTTCTCAATTTTGCAAGGTTTTTTCGTGGGTTTTGCGCCGCTGTTCCTGCTGTGCCTATCTGGTGTTCCGCTACCTGCCGGCAACCTGGAAACTGCCGCAGAACGGAACCTCTCCCATCCTGCGGCAGCCTCACCCTAAGCCTTATTCATTATTTATGCTTCTTATCATACTCTCCGCTGACTTTCACCACCGTACCGGTCAGGGCAAGCAGCGCGATCAGGTTTGGAATTACCATCATCCCGTTAAATGCATCCGCCATATTCCACACTAATTCTACTTTCAGCGCAGAGCCGACAACGATCATGATACACACGATGACCGCGTAAATCTTTACCGCCTTCTGCCCGAATAAGTATTTCACATTGGTCTCACCGAAGAAATACCAGCCAATCACGGTTGAAAACGCAAAGAAGAACATACAGATGGCAATAAATATATTTCCGAAATGGCCGAATACACTTGAAAATGCAGCCTGCGTCAGTGCCGTTCCAATCAGTGAACCATCCGGTCGCACCACGCCGGTCGTGATCACTACCAGTGCGGTCATGGACAGTACCACGAATGTATCGATAAATACACTGACAATCGCAACGCATCCCTGATCGCCCGGATGGTCTACTTTTGCGATCGCATGAGCATGAGGTGTCGAGCCCATACCAGCCTCATTAGAGAAAAGTCCGCGGGCCACTCCATAGCGCATAGCCTTCTGAACCGTCACACCGATCACACCGCCCGCAAGCGCCTGCGGATTAAACGCACCGACCACGATACTGTAAAATGCGTGGGGAATCTCCCGGAAATTGACTCCGATCACGATCAAAGAGCCAATAATATAGAAGAAAGCCATGAACGGAACCATTTTTTCAGTCACGCTGGCAATCCTCGTAATTCCTCCCGCAAAGATAAAAAACGCAATGATTGCAACGATCACCCCAATGATAACCGGATTCACTCCAAAAGCGGTCGCAAACGCATCACCGATTGAATTTGCCTGCACGGCATTCCCCATAAATCCCAGGGCAAAAATAATAAGTACAGAAAAAATAGCTGCAAGCACCTTTCCGAATGTACCTTTGAATGCTCCGCGGATATAATATACCGGTCCGCCCGTTACCGCGCCTTCCTTCACTGTTTTATACTTCTGTGCCATCAAAGCTTCCGCATAAATGGTAGCCATACCAAAAAATGCACTGAGCCACATCCAGAAAATCGCCCCGGGTCCTCCTGCCGCGATTGCTGTGGCAGCGCCGGCCAGATTACCGGTTCCCACCTGGGCCGCGATCGCTGTCGTCAGCGCCTGGAAGGAAGAAATCCCGCTCGAATCAGCCTGATCTCCTTTGTGGAACAGCCCGCCAAAGGTTTTGTTCCATCCATCCTTAAATCTCCGAACCTGCACAAAACGCAGACGGATCGTAAACCAGATACCGGTTCCGCACAGCAGAAACAAAAGTGCATAATCCCATAAAACTTTGTTAATCATCTGCACAACACCAGAAATCCATTCCATATTCAATTTTCTCCTTTTTTATCCCTCTATGCAGGATATTCCGAAACCTCTGAAAAAATGTCTAAAACCAGCACAAAGAATCTTCACGTTGAAAGACTGCCATTTTTTTGATATACTGTCAAAGAACAATACTGAGCAGAAATGGGGACTAAAATATGTGGGCTTATCAAGGTATTTTTTATCAGATTTATCCGATTGGATTTTGCGGAGCACCGACCGCCAATGGCGGCCAGGTCGTCCCCCGCATTTTGAAACTAAAAGAGTGGAGCAGTTATCTGGAAGAATTAGGAGTTTCTTCTATTTTATTAAACCCGATCTTTGAGTCGGACAACCACGGTTATGACACCAGAGATTTTAAGAAAATCGACTGCCGCCTCGGAACCAATGGAGACTTCGCAGAAGTATGCCATGATCTTCACACGCACAACGTCAAAATCGTTCTCGACGGAGTATTCAACCATGTGGGACGTGGATTCTGGGCATTTAAAGATGTGCAGGAGAAGAAATGGGATTCTCCTTATAAAGACTGGTTCTGCATTAATTTTGACGGAAATTCCGCTTACAACGACGGATTCTGGTATGAAGGCTGGGAAGGGCATTATGAGCTGGTGAAACTAAACCTTTACAATCCGGCTGTCGTCGATTATCTTCTCGACTGCGTGCGCGGCTGGGTGGAGGAATTCGACATTGACGGACTCCGTCTGGATGTCGCATACAGCTTGGAGCGTAATTTTATGAAACGACTGCGCAACTTCTGCCAGGAGCTGAAACCGGATTTTGCACTAATCGGAGAAGTTTTATTTGGCGATTACAATCTGATCGTAAATGATGAAATGCTGCACAGCTGCACCAACTATGAATGCTACAAGGGACTTTTCTCCAGCTTTAACAGCATGAATCTGTTTGAGATCGCGCACTCCCTGAACCGTCAGTACGGGCCGGAACAGTGGTGCCTCTATCGCGGCAAGCACCTGATGTCTTTTGCAGACAATCATGACGTGTCCAGACTTGCCAGCATACTGACCAATAAGAATCATATTCCACTGGCTTATGGCCTGCTGCTGGGTATGCCGGGAGTTCCCTGCATTTACTATGGTAGTGAATGGGGTGAAGAAGGAGTCAAAGCACCGAATAATGACTATGCGCTTCGCCCGTGTTTTGAAGAGCCGAAGCCGAATGAACTTACAGAGTTTATAAAGAAACTGATTCATGTACGCACAAGCAGCGACGCTCTCTGCAACGGCGGCTATCACAATGTAGTCATCACAAACCATCAGTTAATCTTTGAGCGTAAAACCGACACGGAACGGGTCCTGGTGGCAGTCAATGCATCGGAGGCTCCTTTCACCGCATATAATGGTGAGCTTAGAGGCTGTGGTACGAACCTTCTGACAGGCGAAAAAATTGATATGAACGGGCATCTTGATATGCCGGCATACAGTGTGCAATATATAAAATAAAATGAAAAATCCAGGCTGTTCCTAACATCATAGGCTCAGCCTGGATTCTATTTCTATTGAGTTCCGAAACGCTGCGCTCGCTGGCCTCTCCCTCAAACATGCCTGACAACGGAAAGTAAGAAATAAATTGCCATTACTTTTCTGGCACTGTCTCAGCATCTGTCTCAAACCGGTTTCCGCACTCAGGACAAAATCTGGGAAGTCTCTCTTGATTCTCCGGCTTCCATCCACATTTCGCGCACCTGGCTTTCTGCAATAAATCTGGTTTCTTCAAACCGCAGTTCATACAAAAATTTCCCCAGTTTAAAGTACCGCATTCTGTACAGATCCATTCTACTCTCTGACTTTGAGATTTCATCTCTTTAGGTTCCATCTCGGCATTCTGTATACTGCGTTCTCCAGTTTCTCTCATCTGCTGCGTAACGCCCATGCCCATGAATCCCAACAAAGCTCCGTTCTCATTTGCTGCCGCCAGCCGCATCGCCTCTGCCTGCGCATCCGCCAGATTGGCAGCTGCCATATTAGGATCCCGCATAACCGCTTTTCTCTGGAGATCTTTTATCATTTCCTCATCTTCCGGAGAAATGAAAATCCCATTGATTCCCATAGCAAAAATCTGTATACCACGAGTCTGAATCCACTTTTCAGAAAGCTCCTCGTTAAGCGCTTTCGCAAGCTCAACCGTGTGCCCCGGAATGGAACTATAGCGAATTCCGAGCGCGGAAATCCTTGCAAATGCCGGCTGTAGTGCAGTAAGCAATTCTGCCTTCAAAATAGAGGTCAGTTGTTCACGGGTATACGATCTTTCCACATTTCCGCACACATTTTTATAAAACAGCATGGGATTCACTATTCTGTAAGAGTATTCTCCATGACAGCGAACAGAAACATCAATATCCAGGCCGATATTAGTATCTACGATCCGAAACGGAATGGCATTGACTGTACCATATTTATTTCCCGAAATCTCCTTCGTATTTATATAATAGATCCTTTGATCCTTTCCCACACCGCCGCCGAACTGAAAACGTTCCCAGGATTCTTCGACTATTCTATCCAAGCGTTCCGTAAGCTCGCCGGTAAATATGGAAGGAGTCAAATCACTGTCGTACACATAAATCCCTGGTTCCGCACATAGCTCCAACACTTCTCCGTTTTCCACAATCATCATACATTGTCCGTCAGCAACCGCTACATGAGACCCTGAAGTAATAACATTATTTTCTTTTTTCTTATGAACTGCACGTCCGGATGCCTTTTTTTCTCCTTTTACAACCAATACATTGTCAGGTAATGCATCACAATAAAAGAACTCTTTCCATGCATCGTCCACAGCGCCGGTAATTGCTCCAGCCAAAGCATTTTTCGCATTTTTAACCACATGCGGTCCCACTCTCAACAATCCCATACCTTTTTCCCCTTTCTCTGCCTGTTACTATATATTCTGCTAAACTTTAATCTGTAAGTCAAGAAAAACCTATCTTTTGCCGTGCTGTTGTTGAAATAAAAGTATTCCTATGATATATTTTAGCCAGAAACTATTTTGAGGAGAATATCGGAAAGTTATGAAAGCAATTCAAAACCATTGTCCTAACTGCGGAGCGCTTTTACAGCTTGCAGATAACAAAACAAGTCGAATATGCCCTTATTGTGATTCTGTATTCCTGCTCACTTTGCAAGAGTTGGCACAGGCAGATGACATTGCCGCAAAACTAAAACTGCCAAAGCATAATCATATTGATATTATTCGCTCTTTCTGCTTTTCTTACCAGCCGAAATGCTGTGATATCTATGCAGCATATTCTTTAAAAAATTTTACAGTTTATGATAAGGCTCAAAAGCATTTCCGCATACCGCCGGATGACGATGCCTTTCTATTTTATGATGACACGATATTCAGTACTTTGCGTGTCGGCTTTGCATTATGCACAAGCGGCTTATATTACAGAGACGGTGGCAAAAAAACTGGAATGTTCGATTATGAGCGATTCAAAAAATGCAAAATATATATCGTGGACGAATTACTATACATTGACGACACCTTTTATTATACCAATAAGGAATCATCAGCGGAACTCTACGAAATACTGACAAAACTGCAGGAGATGATTTGATTGTGCAGGAGATGGTAAATAACAATGAAAACTACCGATGTTACATGCTTAAATTGCGGCGGCCCTCTCGTTTTATCAGAAGATAAGACTCATGCCGTCTGCCCATTTTGTGATTCTGCATTTCTTCTCACCAAGGAAGAATTAGACAAAATACCTGTACCCGAACCTCAGCTGCAGTATGGCTATATCAATATTGTCCGTGAAATCTGCGCATCACATAAGCCCCGATATGACGGCTATCTCCATGTTGCATATTCATTAAAAAAACGCAGAGCATTTAGAAAAGCAAAAAAGTATTATTTGATTCCGGAGGCTGATGACGCATATCTGATCTATGATGCTACCACTTTAAATACATTTAAATATGGATTTGCACTCTGCACAAGTGGAATCTATTACCGCGATACCCAGAGTAAAACTTATGGCAGGATCGATTGGGTCGAATTCAAGCAACTTAACATCTATTGCGTGGCAAACGATTATCTATTTATCGGCGACACCCAGTTTCAGACATATTATACTGCTAAAGAATTGTCCCAATTACTAAATGAAATAAAAGACCGCATTTAGCTTATACTTCCAGCACAAGAAATTGATAGCCTTTCATGGGAATCACGCTTGCATTTCCGTTTTTCATGATATTTCTTCCCATCGCATTTTCATGATAGTTATCCACAATCACCTTTTTAACGCCATCGGGAATCACAACATTTCTTTCCTTGCTCTGATAGTTTGCCAGCACCAGAAGCCTCTTATCCTCGCCCTGGCGATAAAATCCCATAAAATCCGTGAGCTCTGTGAGCACCGGAATCTGTTTTCCGTACACGACAGCTTCCGTATATTCCGGGGCCTTTCTCAGCCGGATCAGCTCCTTGTAAAATTCAAGCACCGAATCCCTTCGCCCTTCCTGTGCTTTTACATTGATCTCCGTATAATTAGCATTCTCTTTCAGCCACGGCTCGCCATCGGTAAAGCCTGCATGCGTTGCAGCGCTCCACTGCATCGGTGTTCTCGCATTATCCCGGCTCATACGCGACACCACGGAAAGCGCTTCTTGCTCTGTCAGCCCATTTTCCAGCGCGACCCTGTACTCATCTCTGGTACTGATATCATCCACTTCGCCGATATCGGCAAATTGGGTGTTGGTCATCCCGATCTCCTGCCCCTGATACAGAAACGGCAGACCAAACGACAACAGACTAATTCCCGCCAGCATCTTCTTACTGGTATCATTCAAATCCTCTTCCGGTATATAACGGCTCACTCCGCGCGGTTCATCGTGATTTTCAATAATATTTGCCATAAGCCCGATTTCCTGGGACACGCGTTTACTCTCAAAAATGGCGTCTCTGAATTCATCCGGCGTCACCTTTTTGAAATCAAACCACCCTTTCTCACTGCCGCCGAGAATATGCGGAGCAAAGTCGAAAATGGACTCAAAGCAGCCTTCCTGCCCAATATATTTTTCCAGCTCTTCCTGACGGAAATCAAACAGCTCTCCGATAGTAAATGCGTGGTATGGAGCAAATGCCTCCCGTTTCATCTCCTGCAAAAACTCATGAACCCCTTCTGCACAGTCCAGCATCGTTGTCCCCGCACACATACCGTCCTCCCTGTCCGCCGGGAAATCCTGGAAACGCAAATCTTTCTTAATATTGATAATTGCATCTAATCGAAATCCTGCCACACCTTTTTCCAGCCACCACCGGATCATTTTATAGATTTCCTGCCGAAGCTCAGGATTTTCCCAGTTAAGGTCCGGCTGCTCTTTTGCAAACATATGTAAATAGAAAAGATTGTCATAACCCGGTAGTTTCTCCCAGACACTTCCTCCGAAATAGGAACGCCAGTTACAGGGAGGATTCCCGTCTTTTCCCTCCATGATGTAGAAATATTTTCCGTATTTGCCAAACGGATCCTTTAACGCTTTCTGAAACCATTCGTGCCTGTCAGAGCAATGGTTCACCACCAGATCCATCACAATATACATATCCCGCTTTTTCGCCTCAAAAAGCAGCTCATCCATATCCTCCATACTTCCAAACGCCTCATCCAAAGCGTAGTAATCAGAAATATCATAGCCCTGATCCACAAACGGGGACTTGTAAATTGGGGATATCCAGACAATATCCACTCCCAGATTTTTGAGATAATCCAGCTTTTCTATAATACCGCGCAGATCTCCGATACCGTCACCATTACTGTCCTTAAAACTCTTTGGGTAAATCTGATATGCTACCTTATCATGCCACCATCTTTTATTCATAGCTCTGTCACTCCCGCTTTTTATTTTTATATTATTGTGTTATTATACGATAAGATATGAAGTTTGTCTTCTACTAAAGCGGAGATTTGTTGTACTATCCTGCTGTTTCTGTAGCTTTTCTCTTTCCCTATAAGAGGAGAATTGATCATATGAGTACAAATATGATGCGGTTGTATCTCCCTGCTAATCCAGTTTCTGTCCTTCAAGAGGCATCTTCGGGCATCCAAATTTCTTCGCCCACAAACTGGTAAGAAACGGTGCCAGAATACAGCTTACCACTACGGATGCAGCCACCTGCACGGTCGCAGTTGCCACATACGGCTCCCATGCGGTATCCACCAGCGCGATCGCCGCAGGAACCGCAACCGCATTTCCGGCAGTTGTTGCCACTGCCCATGCAGCGTATCCCGGTCTTCTGGTAATAAACCTGTCGCAAAGCAGGATGAATCCGCCGCCGACAAATACGGTAACCAGTCCCAGAAGGATTCCCGGGAATCCGCCTTTGATGACGTTGGACAGATTGATACCGGTTCCAAGTGCAAATCCGATCAACGGAATGATCGCAGTTCCCATCGGTGCAAATAGTTCTCTGATTCCCTTATCCAGATTACCCAGGATCATACCCGCAACTACCGGGATGATCGCTGCCAGAAGGGACTGGAACGGAATATCCGCAAGTCCGGATGCTCCCAGGGCAACCAGGGTAAAGAACGGACCGTCATTTAAGGCAAGCAGCGGGAAACAGCCACAATCTGCTTCATCGCCGTAATTTCCCATAAGAGTCAGGTACACGCTGCCGTTACTGTTGGTAACCGCGCTGATAATGGCCAGCGTAGTGAGGCCGAAAATTCCTTCCATGCCCCAGATTTTTCCTACCAGGATTCCAAGACCTGCCCCGATCGCAAACTTGGCGATCAACAGTACACCGCCTCGTTTCAAAACTTTTGGCATATCCTTGACCTGCAAAGCCGTGCCCATACAGAACAACTGCGCACCTAACAGTGTATTGGTTCCTGCGCTTGAAAATACTGCCGCAGTGAGGCCGCCGATGTCAAATATATGCGGAAAAATTGTTGTGATCAAACTGCCGACCAAAAGCGGGATTACCATCATGCCCGCCGGAACCTTCTTCATAAAATTTAAAATCATATCTCATTTCTCCTTCCTATCTCATTCCTTCAACATGTAACCGTTTTACAATGTCGATACCGATTTCATCATATCCGCAGAACCCGCCCTTCACGATCACGGGCATTCCTTCATATTTTCCAAGGATTCTTCCCACGTCTACCTGCGCTACAATATTATCTACTGCTTTGATACAGGAAACCCCGATTTTCCTGCACACGCATTCCATGGTATCCCCTCCCGTCAACATCAGGCCCGTAATTGCTTTCTTTCCATACTCTTCAAGTATTTGATCTGCGATAAGTGCCAAACCTTCATTGATCATCGCTGAGCTTGTCCCCGGCTGGTAGCCATATCTCTCATCTTCTTCTCTCAGATTGACGACAGAGCCATGCAGCGCCGTCTCCACGATCACCGACTTTGGACGTTTCTCCTGATCCAGCAGCTGTTTCACCGTTTTGACCGCTTCTGCGACTTCATTCTTCATCTGACTGCCGCCGGCAATCAATTTTTGCGGTGAGACACTGACACGGACATTTGCCGGATCATGCCCGCAGAGACATTCCATCTGAACCTTTGTAGAAGGATTTGCGCTGCCCGCAATGATCAGCGCTGTTTTATTATCCTTTGGCATGTCCGTCTCTTCTACCTGCACTTCCTCATTTTTAGCAATTCCTCTGCTGCACGCAAGCTGCATCGTAAAGGGTCCCGGGTCAACCGCCAGAATCTTCCATCCCAGCGCCGTACATGCCTCAGCGATCGTGTGCACATGCTCCATAGTGATCGCATCCACGATCAGAATCCGTCCGCCCTGCTCCCGGCTTTTTTTCAGGCTCTCCATCAGGCCGTCCCGTCCTTTTTTCACTTCCCGTATGGAAAGGAACTTCACCGGTCTCTTCGACTGACTGCTGATCAGATCCGGGACATAACACTCTGCCACCGGAGTCTTTACATCCTGCGCGACGGATGTTTCCGTAAGAATGACTCCGTCTATCAAGGAATATCCACCGACACAGACCCGTTTTGACTGCGGCATTGAAGTCACCATTACCGCAACGGCTTCTTCTCCGAGGAAATCCAGCATGGCATCGATCTCATAACCGATTCCGCCTCTTAAGGTCGTATCAATTTTCTTAGAGAAATACCGCACCCCGATCTTTCCCAAAACTTTTATGGTTTTCGCCACTTCGGCATACGCCTTATCAGGCGGCAGGCATCTGCTGTTCGAACTGACGTAAACCGCCTGAAGTCGGTCCACGCCGCCAAACTCTTCCACCTTCTGAGCGTCAAAGAACAAACCAGTCTCAACCTGCGCTTTGGCCATCAGCATTCCCGAGCTGGCAGTCCCGGTAAAATCATCTGCAACTACACCGATTACCGCCATATTCTCACCTCCTACTCTTCTGTTTGATGCATAGCGCTGGCATACTTTACGGTAGAGCGTATCGCCGCAACCATACTCTTGTTCGTTGCAATTCCCTTTCCGGCCTTATCAAATGCTGTGCCGTGATCTACCGAGCCCCTGACAAACGGAAGCCCCAGTGTAATGGAAACCGACTCTTCCAAATCCAATGTTTTACATGGGATATGTCCCTGATCATGGAACAAGGCTAAAATGGCGTCAAATTCTCCAGCTTTTCCTCTCGCAAACAAGGTATCCGGTGAGATCGGCCCAACCGCACGGATTCCCATCTCTTTGGCCCGCGCTATGGCAGGATTGATCTCTTTGATCTCTTCGTCCCCGAATAATCCGCCCTCACCGCAGTGCGGATTCAGCCCGGCCACCGCAATCAAAGGTTTTTCAATTCCAGCCTTTTCGAGTTCCTGATTAATGCGGATCACATCATTCAGCACATGCTCTTCCGTCACATAGTCTATGGCATTACGCAATGACATATGCCTGCTCAAATGAAATACCCGCATCTTAAAACAATCAAACATAGTCAATACAAAAGGTGCACCGGTCAAATCCCTGTATATCTCCGTGTGTCCTTCCTGCATGACCCCGGCCATTTTGATCGCTACTTTGTTGATGGGAGCAGTCGTAACGGCATCAATCTTTCCCTCCATTCCGAGAGAAATGGACTTATAGATCGCATCAATCGCAATCTGTCCGGCCAGTTTCTGCTCCTTTCCCCACTCGAGCTGACTGATATCATAGTCTCCGGTTTCAATCAGTTCAATCGTCCCGTACTGATACGCCCCCTCCGAAGGATCGCTGATTATGCGGATCATCGGATCGGTCATATGGATTGCTTCCGCGGCCCTCTCAAGAACTTTTCGCTCCCCGATGACCAGGGGACGACAAATATCATAAATTTGTTTTTCCTGTAGGGCTTTAAGGACAATCTCCGGGCCGATTCCTGACGGATCTCCGATCGTAATCCCCAGCAGCGGTTTATACTCTTTTTCGATCACAAACTTTTCTCCTTTCTTTTCTTTCAATCGATATAAATGTATTGTATATTATTTTTCGACAAAAATCAACATTATTTTCGATAGAATATTTTACAATTTTCAATCGAAAATTTTGTCAAATATGTATAAAAGGAATTTTCGATTGGAAATAACCGACTCTGATATTTCTGCTTTGACATTGCACACTTTGCATAAAGTTAAATATCCCCGAAGGTATTTTTTTCCTAATGAAAAGCCTCTTTTTATATACAAAATTTTAAAAACATATTATAATGAATATAGAATTTACTTTTAGATACTTATGAGGGTCATATATGAAGCAAAGCGAACGTTTAGAAATTATTATAGACATGCTGCAAAAAAACGGCAGTGTGAAGGTATCCGAACTAAGCCGGCAGATGGATTGTTCGGAAGTTACCATCCGGACCGATATTCGGAAGCTGGACGAACAGGGGGTCCTCAAAAAGACTTACGGAGGCGCCGTTCAGAAAGACGAGGGGCTTACGGTTTCTTTCTCCCCCGGGGAATTCTTTCTGAATGGTACGGAAAAACAGAGAATTATTCAAAAAGCTTACGAATACATTGAGAACCGTAATTCCATCATCATCGATGATTCCACTACCGGATGTTATCTGGCAAAATACATTAAAGAGCATCCGGAAAAGCATTTGATCGTAGTCACGAATTCCTTGTATGCGGCTGCGATTCTTTCTTCTGCCAAACATGTTGAGCTTTTCGTGGTGGGCGGTCAACCGGTGGGAACACCTCCATCCACTCTGGACAGTTTTGCAATCCAGGCTTTCCGGAATTTCAACGTAGACAAAGCTTTCGTAGGGGTAAATGGTATCAACCTCAAGGCAGGGCTTACCTCTATCGGAACGCCGCAGATGGAAACCAAACGGGCTATTATCAAAAGCGCCGGCCAAACTTATGTAATCGCTGACAGCAGCAAATTTGGCAGCAGCAACCTCTTTACTGTTTGCCCGATGAGTGATGTCCATCTGATCATTACAGACAATAAGATATCTAAGGAACTGCTTCAGACGGCCCAAAAAAGTCAGATTCCTATTGTGACGGTATAATACAAAGCAAAAGAAGCTCCCCTCCCGCAAATTCAGGCGTTACAACCTTTTTCGGGAAGAGAGCTTCCGTTTTCTTTATCCCCTCGAAGCAGCGAGTCAGATAGACATACTTGTATGTCCATTTGGCGGCTGCCGCGGGGTATTTGACTATTATTTCAACTCCTGATAAATCCTTGCGATCGGGAGTCCCACAATCGTATTGTAATCCCCCTCGATCGACCGGATGTGCACCGCAAATTTTCCCTGAATTCCGTAAGCCCCGGCTTTATCCATCGGCTCTTTGGTAGCAATATAGCGGCGAATCTCCTCATCCGACATCGGATACACCTGCACGTTACTGCACTCATAGAAGGTATTTTCTTCCACCTTTCCGTCTTGGTAGGACAAAATCGTCACTCCTGTGTACACTTGGTGTACCGCATCCTGGATCATGGACAGCATATGGTATGCTTCCTCTTCATTCTTTGGTTTTCCCAATATCTGCTCTTCTGCGGCCACCACCGTATCTGAACCGATAATCAGAAACTCCTCTGACGGGTGGTTTTTCTGATATCCTGCATACACATCAAGCGCTTTCTGTCTGGAAAGCTCCATCACAACCATACGTGGCGAAGCAGATGTAATCTTTTCCTCACAGGCGGCGGGAATCACAATATGTGCGATTCCTGCCTGGGTGAGCAGCTCCGTCCTCCTGGGGGACGCCGATGCAAGAACCACTGTCTTATTTTCTAACATTTCTTAATCCTCTTTTTGCCTGTATAGAGCCGGCAAAACCGGCATCCACAGTTCTTAGATTTCCGCGTAAACGGCATTGATACGGAGCATTAACGCACCAGCACTTTTACAATTTCACCCATGTACATGGTGTGGAAATCCTTATCAGCATACCATTTTTCTACATTTTCCTTGCAGTCAAAGTTTTCTTCTCCCATACACTGATGATAAACCTTACGGCAGACCAGAATCAGCTTTGCCTCCTCAAATGCTGTTGTGCCGTCAATATAGTACGGCGTAAGTCCGGCATCCTGAATCTTATCCGTGTCCCGTCCAGAAACCTTTCCGCAAAGGTTCAATGCTTTTCTGTAGGCTTCATCAAATACGGATAAGGTAAAATATTCACTGTTATCCACAAATTCTTTTGTGTACCGGCTCTGTCTGATGTACGCCGTCGCCGTGGGCTTCCCCCACATGATACCGAGCGCACCCCAGCTTGCGGTCATCGTGTTGCATTTTTTCTCATCTCCGGCTGTGATCAGCATCCACTGCTTTCCTATGAGATCAAATGGGTTGTCTTTCAATTCTTCTGGTTTGATTTCCTTAAAATTCATTGCATTGGCCTCCTGATTCGTTTCTTGGTTGAATGATTTACTCCGCCGTGCGGGAACTCACGAGCCTTGCTCATTCGTTCGCGGGCTTCGCCCTATGAAAACAGATCATATCAATCGAGTCTGCCGACAGCCTTATTGATATTATGCTGTTTTCGCACGGCTCACTACCTTCCGGAAGTTCTTCTTTCCTCTTCTTACCACCTTACCTTCGCCTTCAAACTCTTCCTGGGCAAAGGTTGCTGCGATGTCGCTTATCTTCTCGCCGTCCACTGCGGCTCCGCCCTGCTGTACGGTACGTCTTGCCTCTGATTTAGAAGAAACGAGACCGCTCTTTACGAGAAGATTCAGGATATCAATCTTTCCGTCAGCGAAATCTTCCTCAGTCAGCTCTGCTGTCGGCATGTTTGCGGCATTTCCGGCGCTGAACAGTTCTTTTGCGCTCTTCTGGGCTTTTTCTGCTTCTTCCTCACCGTGAACCAGTTTGGTCAGCTCGTATGCCAGAATTTCTTTTGCCTTGTTAAGCTGCGCTCCTTCCCAGGAATCCATTTTATCGATTTCCTCCAACGGAAGGAAGGTCAGCATACGGATACATTTCAGCACGTCGGCATCCGCCACATTTCTCCAGTACTGGTAGAACTCGAACGGGGAGGTCTTCTCCGGATCAAGCCATACCGCTCCGGACTGGGTCTTGCCCATCTTCTTACCTTCAGAATTAAGAAGAAGTGTGATGGTCATAGCACTCGCATCTTTTCCGAGCTTCCGGCGGATCAGCTCGGTTCCGCCCAGCATGTTACTCCACTGGTCATCCCCGCCAAACTGTAAGTTACAGCCGTATTTCTGGTACAACATGTAAAAATCATAGCTCTGCATGATCATGTAGTTAAATTCCAGGAAACTGAGTCCTTTTTCCATACGCTGTTTGTAGCACTCTGCGGTCAGCATACGGTTCACGCTGAAATGCGCGCCTACTTCACGCAATACTTCAATGTAATTCAAATCCAGCAGCCAGTCAGCATTATTTACCATCAGAGCCTTGCCCTCTGAGAAATCAATAAAACGGCTCATCTGCTTTTTGAAACAGTCACAGTTGTGCTGAATCGTTTCGGTTGTCATCATCTGGCGCATATCGCTTCGGCCTGACGGGTCTCCGATCATGGCGGTTCCGCCGCCAATCAGTGCGATCGGCTTATTTCCTGCCTCCTGGAGACGCTTCATCAGGCAAAGTGCCATGAAATGTCCCACGTGAAGGCTGTCTGCTGTCGGGTCAAAACCGATGTAAAATGTTGCTTTTCCGTTGTTTACCAGGTCCCGGATCAGCGGTTCGTCTGTTACCTGAGCGATCAATCCTCTCGCCTGAAGTTCTTCATAAATTCCCATATCTTTTCTCCTTTTCTACTACTTTCTGTCTCCTTGCGCTTGTCTATAGATTGCCGGCCGCCACCTCGATTCCGCTTCGCTTCATCTCAGTCACGGGCAGCTTGCCTCGCGCAAAAAAACCCCGTCCCTATCATATTATAGATAAGGACGGGGATAATCCCGTGATACCACCTTAATTCACAGCCGGCTCACACCGTCTGTCTCTGCCAGTAACTCCGTCTCCTTCATTACTGCGGCAGGATAACGTCTGCCATTCCGCCACAGCCTACTTGCCCGCGATGCGTTCGGTGTGAAGCTCCGGGATGTATTCACAGCCGACTCTTCTGGCACCTCTCATCAACCGGTTACTTTCTGTCTGAGTCTTGTCAGTTGCTACTTCTTCCTTTCACAGCTTTTCCTGATTCAGTTTTAAGCTATGGTGTCATACTAGCCTATATTTTTCAGTTTGTCAAGTATACATTTCCACTTTCTTCTCTGATGCAGGAACGATAAAACGCTTCCATTACCTGTACCATATAAAATGTATCTTTAATTCCCGCCGTCTCATAAGAAGAATGCATGGCAAGCTGCGGAAGGCCGATATCGACAGCTTTCAGAGATACTTTCGTAGAGGAAATATTTCCCAGCGTACTTCCTCCTACCGCATCCGACCGATTGGAGAAGAACTGCACCGGAACTTCCGCCTTCTCACAGACCGCCCGGAAAATTCCAAGGCTCACACCGTCGCTGGTATATTTCTGGCCCGCATGGGATTTTACAACAATCCCTTCATTCATGTAGACACAATTCTCCACATCCGTTTTCCCGGGATGATTCGGGTGAACTGCATGAGCGTTGTCCGCACTCAGCATAAATCCGGAGGCCACAGCCCGGTAATAGTCCTCCTCTGTTTTTCCAAGTCCGGTATTCATCCGATGCAGAACGTCATACAAAAATGTAGATCCGGCTCCCTGTTTGGAATCCGAGCCCACCTCCTCATTATCGAAGCAGGCGTATACATTGACCGTCTGCGGATGCCCGCCTTTCAGAAATCCCCGCAGGGACGTATATGCACACTGCAGGTCATCCAGATGCGGCGCAGAGACAAACTCTTCTTTCTCACCCCAGACGGAGGGCTCCATCCGATTATACAGATACAAATCACTTCCGTAAATGTCCTCTTCTGCCACATCTAATTTGTCCGCGATCAGTTTCTTTAAGTCGCCTTTATGAGTACCCTGTCCACCGAACAAAGGCAGCATATCAATCTGTTTGTTGTATTCATATCCCTCATTCGCCTTCCGGTTCATGTGAATCGCCACACTCGGAATCAATACCAGATCCCGTTCCATATCCAGAAGCCGGGGCACATATTTATTTCCTTCCTTTACGAGTACACGGCCTGCAACAGACAGCGGTCTGTCAAACCAGGTAGCGCACAGCATCCCCCCGTAGCCCTCTGTATTAAGCTGTGTATATTTTCCTTTGACCTCAATCTCCGCATTTTCTTTTATTTTAAATGTCGGCGAATCGCTGTGGGAAGCTGCGATCTGAAAGCTGTAATCCTCCAGATCTGTCCCTATGTGAAATGCGATCACACTGGAGCCGTTACGTGTAACATAGTATTTCCCGCCCGGCTGAACCTGCCATCTGCCGCTTTCCGACAATTCCTGAAAGCCGTTCTCCCTTAGTTCACTGCAGATGTTGCTGACAGCATGAAATGCAGTAGGACTCTTTTTGAGAAAATCCATTAATTCTTTCGTAATCTCTCTGTACATCTTACCTCTCCTCTTCCTATGCCATATAAAAGTAAGGACTATAGGCCCGGTTACATGCGGCACCGTCATAAGCCTGTCCGTTAAATCCATTCCCATTATACACCAAAATACAGCGACAGCAAAACACTATATAAAAAATGTACAGATTCATCCAATCTTATGCACAGGTAATTCCAATAATCAAAAATCCCACACAAGAAAGCGCCGCTGCCGTAAGCGCATACGGGAGCTGAGTCTTCACATGGTCGATGTGATCGGAGCCTGATGCCAGTGAGGACAGAATCGTCGTATCAGAAAGCGGTGAGCAATGATCCCCAAAGCATCCTCCGCCCATAACAGCCGCAACAGTGGCAAGGACAACAGTGGTCACTTCTCCGCCACTGATGTTTAATGCCATCTGCACACAGATCGGTGTCATGATTGCATATACTCCCCAGGAAGTTCCCGTAAAAAATCCGATAAATGCAGACACCAGGAAGGACAGCATGATCAGCAGAGTCGGACTCATCCAGCTTTCTGTCACGTGAATGATATAATCTGCGGTTCCCAGTGTTCCGCTGATAGAGTTCAGGCAGTAAGCCATCGCCAGAATCAGCATTGCGGTCATTACGCTTTTAATACCTGCCACTGCGGTATCCATCAGTTCGTTAATCGTTCCCATCTTTTGAATCAGCATCACAATAAACTGATATACGACAGCCACCACGAATGCCTCCAGAGTCTTCGCGCTTCCCATCACCACATACGTTCCAAGAGAGACACCGATGATCAAAAATGCCGGCATAAAGAAATTCAAAAACAGGCTCGGCTTACAGCCTTCTTTTAATTTGATTTTATCCAATTCATCACTCAGCATCGGGCGGGCAGTGTCACTGATCGGTTTCCCCTGCTCTCTCGCACGTTTCTCTGCTTTCTTCATCGGGCCAAAATCCGGAATGATCCCAAGAGCGATCAGGCCTGCCATCAGAACTGCCGCAATACCGTAGAAGTTAAACGGAACCATTCGGATCACCACTTTCTGCGCTGCTGCCGCATCCGGGATATTCGCACACCCCAGTGCCGCAAGAAGCCCTGCCATATAGATTCCCCAGGATGAAAACGGGATAATCGTGCAGACCGGAGCTGACGTAGAATCACAGATATATGCCAACTTCTCCCTGGACACCTTCGCCCTGTCCGTAATGCCACGCATCACTGTTCCTACATATAACGGGCTGAAGTAATCGCTGAAAAAGATGAAAATTCCCAATAGATACGCAAGGACCTGTGCGCCTCTTTGTTTCAGGTCTTTCTTCCCTACTACCTGAGAAAATGCTTCAATCGCTCCTGATTTCTGAAACAATGCCACAAGAATTCCCACAAATACTTCCAGCGCAATAATCCAGATGAAATCAGCATTTCCCAGCGCGTCCTGCAAAAGGCCGGAAAATCCGAACAGCAGATTTTCTCCGGTAATCGCAACGCCGATCACAACACCGATCAGAATGGAAAACAATGCATTCTTAGTTACAAATGCCAGCACCAGGGCGATCACCGCCGGTGCCAAAGATAATACTCCATAATCCATGATAGCTCCTCCTTTACTCTCTTGTACCTTTGTTATGTTCTTATCTTTCTATGTCATTCTCCGAATGTGGAATTTCCCGGCATTACGCTGCTCCTTTGCCAAATTCCCTTCGGAAATGTCATACGTTCAAACTGCCTGGCAGCCCAAAAAGATTCCTCCCGCTATGCCAGCAATAATTTCAAAGCATTCTCCACGATTTCACGCCTTCTAGCCACTTCTTTTTCCGGAAGAAGCTGTGGATTTCCCGTCGGATACGGAATCGCCTCTGCTCCTGAGATCCGTGCCGCTCCAACGGTTTTGGAAATCGGGGTTACTGTACAGATATGAGCCGCCGGGATACCGGCTTTTTCGATCTGCTTTACGATCGTTGCACCGCAACGTGTACAGGTTCCTCACGTGCTGGTAAGAATGACTCCGTCTACCTTCGCTTTTTTCAGCACCACACCGATTTCCTGTCCCATTCTGGTGGCATCAGCCACAGAAGTGGAATTCCCGGTAGTGGTAACCAGGTAGGGGTACACTGACCCGATCTTTCCTTCCTTCTCCATCATGCGCAATACGTCTAGAGGTGCCACGCGATTCGGATCCTTGTTCGCATACACCGGATCATAACCGGCATGAACTGATTCAAACACGCCTTCTTCCAGGCGCTCCATTCCCTCCACGCTGTATTCTTTATAAAATTTAGCGGTAGCCGCCGGCATATGATCCGGGTTCCCGAATTCCACGATTCCGCCGGAAGTACACAGAGCGATTTTCTTTCCCTCCAAAGTATCCAGAGGCAGAGCCGGATCTACTTTTTCATAGACGGAGATTTCAAGTTCTGACTCGTATGGTTCATTTTTTAGTTTTTTAAGCAACATATCCATAGCTCTTTGTGCACCGTTTTTTTCATGGAACACATTGATTCTCTTACCCTTAGGATAATACTGCTCTTCTTTGGGTGTTCCGATTTTCTCACCGGAGAGGAGTTTGTTTGCAAACGGTGCCATGAGCGCCACAGCTTTTCTCATTCCGGCTGCTGATTTCCCTACTTTCAATATGTAAATATTCTTCCGGTACATCTCCACCGCCGGATTTTCCTCATATAATCCGGTAATCGCGGGAATCTGAAAATTCTCGACTACATAACTGCACACATCCCCGCAGGCAATCCCGAACCTTCCGGCATTAAACGCCGGGCCTGCGATCACCATGTCCGGCTGTACCTCTTCCACTTTTTCTTTGATAAATGCTTTTACCGTATCCATATTTTCGGCATAGTAATTATCACCACAGACAATGGTTGCCGCAATCTTAGCATCCTTTAACTTCGGCACAAAAGCCGCCGCATTTCCCCGGGCGCCATTCTCCATAAATGGTTTCTGATAAGCGCATTCCTCACCGCCGATCTGCCCGAAAAACTGATTGGTATAAAAAAGAATTTTTTTCATCATCCCAAGCTCCTTACACTGTTATCGCACCCAGATAGGTATTTCCCTGCAGATTATGGCCTCCCATAATCCCGTGAATCTCAATAAGCAGGCGCCCATCATCCTGAATTGAATCCACATTGCCGCCTGTCGTCTTTGCCACATCTTCCAAGACTCCGATAATTTTATCCATCTTCGGAAGCATGATCGTCGCGTTACTATTTCCGGTCGAAACAATGGCATTTGCCTCCGTCACGCTGTCCGGAAGGGATTCTGACATTCCATCCACCCCGGCATCCTCATTGGTAATGATAACCGTTTTGATCCCCCGTTCTTCCAGCCCCTGGCATACCAACATCAGATCGGTAGTCGGATTGCCAAAGCCTTCCTGCGAAATGATCACGCCCTCTGCCCCCAGCATTTCCACCGAGCGGACGGTCATCATGCAGTCGCGGTATTTTTCTTTCAGGCTCACCATCAGAGGGTTGAGAACAATGCCCATGAAATTGATTTCTTTTCCATGCTTCTCCATACATTCCTTGATCACCGCATTGTTCAAATGATGCCATGTCGTCGTCTTCGATCCCGGAGATACGCAGTTTCCACTGACAAGCGCCCCATCCATGACCTCAAGCGGCGTGATGATGGTCGGCACCATCTGCTTGGAATCTCTTCCGTAGAAATAAGTGTCATGCAAAAGTCCCTGACTCATGCAGTTGTATACATAGACCACCTTAGGCAGTCCCGGATACTGCGCAAACTTTTCTCCGATACTATCCCAGGTATAATGCTCGCTTACATAATCCTTACAGTCAAACCCAAGCTCTCCTATATATTTGGCAAGCCGGATGCCCGCAAGTCTTACCACCTGCTCATGTTCATGTGGGTCGAGCTGCGGTTGTTTTTCAATCACCATGACCAGATGATTAATCTTAGAAAACATGGTGTACTCCGCCGCCGGACCACTCATATCGATCAGCCCTTCCTGGAATCCCACGATCGGTCCGGTGGAAGTCACCGCACACCCCTTCAGCGCATAGGTGATTCCATGTCCGCCTTCCTCCATCGTTTCCTTAAAAAGCCCCGGAAATGTATCGCCGTTTAACTTTGCTCTGGGCTCAATCACGTCCTTTACCGGCAGGATCCTGACGGATTCTCCCGGGCGGGCAATATCAAAGGACACCGACTTAATCCGCGAGTCCTCCATTACTACTTTTTCAAGTAAATCCTGACATAAATGCAGGACATGGCCTTCGATTTTGTTTTCTCCATCGAAAACTATGTCCTGAATTAAAACATTTCTTAACTCAAGTTCCATGATTCTTCTCCTTTTATAAAAAGAATGTGCCTTGGCACTTTCTTATGTGATAAAAAAAGAGACCGGCTAACCGATCTCATTTCTCATCCTATCTGTATGCAAAGAAATAAAAAACGGAATAGCTCTCCATGATTCTCACATGACAGTCCAGGATACGTGTGCTCCTGCCCCAGAAAAAAGCCCTGCTGCCGGCTTCTCTCTTCGGCGGTTTATCCATTTACTCTTGAGCTGCTGCGTGATCTTCGTTTTTGTCTGTGACCAATGCTCCAATCTCTACCCGAGATCTGACTGCCAGACGAAAATCAAGCTCATGGGAACAGCATCCCTTCTCTCAAAAGCTACACAACAAACCGCGCCTCTATTTCCTTCTATTCAACATAGTTTTCACTTTAGCACTTCAAATAGAAAACGTCAATATATTTATTAAAAAAATGTATCAAAATCGAATATTTTCGACATTTTTCACACGAAAAACATTCGTCCCCTTCACTCTTCCAGATATTCCAGAAAGCATTGGTAAAAGTAGGGATTCCAGGAAAAGGGTACGATAAGATTCTATGAAACCTTCCCACTGCATACTGTTTTTTTCAAGCAGACCATGCTATACTGAAATTCAGGAATTTCCAATATTTCTTAAATAAGGAGAAATCATACATGCCTAAGAAAAAAGAGATTTTATTGAAATTGTTTTCATCCACCTTCTATCTCAGCATGTTTACATTCGGCGGCGGTTATGTCATCGTTTCGCTGATGAAGAAGAAATTTGTTGATGAGCTGCACTGGATCGACGAGCAGGAGATGCTGGATATGGTTGCCATCGCCCAGTCTTCCCCCGGACCGATCGCAGTAAACGGAGCCATCGTGGTAGGATATAAGCTGTGCGGCGCATCCGGTGCCTTGTCGGCTGTTATGGGTGCTGTGCTGCCGCCGTTTCTGATTCTTTCGGTCGTCTCTGGCATCTACACTCTGGTAAAAGATAATCAGATTGTCAGTGCCATGCTGCTGGGAATGCAGTCAGGCGTCGGCGCAGTGATCGCCTCCGTGACCTATGATATGGCCGTATCAGAAATGAAGGGAAAGAATATCTGGTCAATCTTCATCATGATCGGAGCCTTTCTGGCAAACTGGGTATGGAAAGTGAATGTGGTTTTGATTATCCTGATCTGCGCCGGAATCGGCGTGATACGGACTCTTGCAAATGAGAGGAGAATACATAAAGCATGATTTATTTGAAATTATTTTTGAGTTTTCTTCAGATCGGTGCTTTCAGTTTTGGAGGTGGATATGCTGCCATGCCGCTGATCCAGCATCAGGTCGTAGAGCTAAACGGCTGGCTCTCCATGAGTCAGTTCACCGACCTGGTCACGATTTCGCAGATGACCCCGGGACCGATCGCCATCAATGCGGCCACCTTTGTAGGGACGCAGATCGCAGGCGTCCCGGGAGCCCTGGCCGCTACAGCCGGCTGTGTCCTGCCCTCCTGCGTGATCGCCGCGATTCTGGCAAATCTATACTTAAGATACCGGAATCTTAAGGTCATGCAGGGAATCCTGGGCAGTCTGCGCCCGGCGGTCGTATCCATGATCGCAGCCGCCGGACTCTCCATCCTGATCTCCGCTTTCTGGGTATCCAGGGCCTTCAGTCTTGCAGTATCTGACCTTAGAATCCGGTCTGTGGTTTATTTTGCAGCGGCGCTGATACTGCTTCGGAAAACGAAACTGAATCCGGTGTGGGTCATGCTGCTCTGCGGCGCGGCAGAAGCTGCATTTACCCTGATTATGAAGTTTTCTCTTTAGCCAGAAGCGCCGCGCCAAAAGCACCCGCATAGCGGCCGAATTCTTCCGACTCTACCTCTTTTTTTAATTTTGAAGAAAGAATGTTTGTGAAATATTCGCTGTGGCTTAATCCTCCGGTCAGAATAACCTTCGACCCGAGCTGTTTTTTCTGGGCAAGCTGGGCAACCTTATTTGCCACGGAATCCACCACTCCTGCCGCAATATCCTCCCGCTTCTTGCCCTCTCCGATATAATTGATCACTTCCGATTCCGCGAACACGGTACACAAAGAACTGATGGGAAGTACCGTTCCCTGCTGAGCCATATCAAATAGCTCATTGATGGTCACTCCCAACCGGTTCGCCATGATCTCCAGAAATTTTCCGGTTCCTGCAGAACACTTGTCATTCATGAGGAAATCAGACACCATCCCATGTTCCACTAAAATCACCTTGGTATCCTGGCCTCCCACATCAATGATCGCGCAGTCCCCGCCTGCCAGTTCTTTTCCGCCTCTGGCATGGCAAGTGATCTCGGTAATCACATAATCCGCAAAATCTACAGCCACCCTTCCATACCCGGTGGCAACAATTTTAGTGTCTTCCTCTTCTACATCCACCTGCATACCCCGCAGGCGTTTTTTGATCTCTTCGGTCGTTTCTTTACTGCTCCATCCGGTAGGCAGGACAAAATGTTCCCGTTTGTCCCCTTCCACCACTACTTTAGAAGCCGTCGAGCCGATATCAATTCCTACATAATACATGCCAACCTCCCTCAAGGCACAGCCGGGCTTGCGCCTTTGCTTCATCGTTTCATTCTGTTTAAAAGATATTGCGATAACTTCGCCTCATTTTCTCCGGCTTTACGCGGCGCAATTAACAGTATCGGTCCCGGTTGGGGTTGACATCTTTCTCAACCTCCGCGATTCCCAGGGTATCGATCTTTTTCTCCGCTATACACTGCTTTACTTTTTCTACATCCTCCGGCTTGATCAAAAGTGAAATACCGCAACATTTACTGGCAACTCTTGGTGTCGGAGCGATCACCGCACGCACTTCGATTTTCTTAAGCTCCCTCTGAAGCCGCATCCCATTGTCATGATTTGGGAAAAGAACGTAATACTGGATTTCTTTCATCCTTGCTTCTGCCCCTTTCGTCCATAGATAATAGAACGTCCATCAAGCACTCCCAGAAATGGCCGCCTTCCAGACTAGCTATTACTTAAGTATGCCTGACAACTCTGATTTGTCGGCAACCAGCAACCGGCGGACTTACGCCCGCCGGACATTCTTATGTTTTCATGATTCGGGGGACACCTGAAATGTCACTTCCCGCATTCCATTATGCTGCGCCGAACAACTTAATTATTCAGCATCTCAATAAATGCACTGATTCGTGTACGAAGCTGCTGCGCATCACTGTCAGTGTAATCCGTCTCAATTCCAAGCACCGGAATTCCAGCCTCTCTAAGCGCTTTCTCAACCTTGTATCCTTCTGTATCATACAGGTTACAGAACTTCAGATTCAGGTCGATCACACCGTCTGCCTTGTATTCCTTTGCCAGACGGATAATATCATCCACTCTTCCTTCATTTGGAGTGAAGCATGCACAGTTGATTCCCATATATCTCTCGGAAAGTGCTGCGATCTGCTCTTCTACAGTAGTCTTTGTCTCGTCCACTTCATTTTCAAAATATCTGGTTCCGGTGCACATCTCTTCACAGACAACCACGCCGCCGCTGGTCTCAATAATGTTATGTACTTTCCAGTTCGGAATTGCGAGCGGTGTTCCGGTAAGAAGGATTCTCTTGGTTCCTGCCGGAACGACACTGACACCGTCTTTTACTCTCTGTTCCAGTTCGTCACAGAGCTTATTGGTCATCTGGGTAAATCTCGTCGGATCATCATAGAAAGCGATCTGGGAAATCAAAAGGACATCTCTTCCACTGATCGGTACATTCTCATTCTTTCGGAAATCATAGAGGCGTTTGAGCGCTCTTCTCTTTCCGTTGATCAGTTTAATACTCTCTGCAAGTTTTTCTGCTGTCACTTTATTTCCGGTAAATTCTTCTACTTTTTCTTTAAATGCAGCAATCTCCTCCGCCCATGCTTTGACATCCTTTGCGCGTTTCATCTGCGGCAGATCCATTACATAAACCGGCACATCCTCTGCAAGAATCTCCCATGCTTTCTTCTTTCCGTCGCAGGTAGTCTCACCTACATACATATCTGCAATACGGAAGAACGGACAGGTGCGGTCTAATCTTGCACCTACGGAAGCTTTGATCAGAGGACAGGTATTGGTCGGAAGCACTTTCTCTCCTCCCGGTACCCAGAACTGAGAGCCGCCGCAAAGTCCTGTCGCAATCGCGTCTGCTGCAAATACAATCTCATCCGGTACATATACACAGAATGTTCCGAACACCTTTCCGCCCTTTTTCTGATGCTCGATCAGCTCTGCCGGGCGTACCCCGTGAATCTCCGCTACTACAAAATTGTAATAATCCATGGACTCCGGTCTGTTTTCCTGAGACATGTATACATCTCCGAATGCCTGCGGAAGTACCTCGCACAACTGGTCATGTGTCTCAAGGTCCATTCCCAAATCTTCCCACATTTTGTGATAATCAGCCATTTTTCTATTCCTCCTTAGCTTTTTTCCGGAAAAGCAGACGAACTTCCCCTGTCCCTGCTATTTTCCGTAATACCTACGATTTCAATAGAATTTCACCTTATAAAATCGCGTTTTCTATAAGTTTAAGGTAACATGTTTCCCGGCACTCTTCAACAGATTGCGGGGTTTTATGTTATTGTTTTTATTGATAATTATTCTCAATTTATTTAATTTATCTATATTTAGTCTTTTTACTTTTCTCCTGCTTTAAAACAAGAAAGGCAAACAAGCTTTATCCCTGCCCACAAGAATGTGCAAAGCATGATACCGGTTTCTTCTAGCTGCCCAGCAATTCGCGGATTCCCCGTACACAAATATCGATCTCTTCTTTCGTATTTGCCGCGCTGAATGCGAAGCGCACCGCTCCCTGAGGCATGGTGCCCAGCGTCCGGTGCGCCATGGGCGCGCAGTGCAGTCCCACCCGCGTCATTACTCCATACCGCTGTTCCAGTTCAAATGCAGTCACTGCATTGTCCAGCTTCTCAAAATCCAGCGCCACGACCGCCACCCGGCCTTCCGGCCCTTGCTTTCCTACAATCCGAATCCCCGGAAGCTTTCGTATCTGATCCAGGAAATATCCGGTCAGCTCCATTTTCTTCCGGTGAAGACTGTCGATCCCCACTCTTTTCAGATATGTAAGTGCGGCATGCAGTCCCACGATCCCCGGAAGATTCATCGTACCGCTCTCATATTTATCCGGCAGTATCTCCGGCTGGGTCAAAAGATCCGACTGACTTCCCGTACCTCCTGAAATCAAAGGCTCCATCTGTTCATCCAGCCGCCTGCTGATCAGAAATCCACCGATTCCCTGGGGGCCGAGAAGCCCTTTATGCCCGGTAAATGCCAGAAAATCAATTCCGCATTTTCTCATATCGATATCAAGTGTCCCGGCTGTCTGTGCCGTATCCACCGCAAAGATCAATCCCCGCCTGCGGCAGATCGCCCCAATCGCCTCGATATCAACAATCGTACCACAGACATTCGATGCGTGCAGAACGATCACTGCTCTTGTATTTGGCCGTATCATCTCTTCCATTTTCTCTATTCTGACACTCCCATCCCTGTCCGTAGGGATAACATCATAAGTGATTCCCTGCTTCTTTAGGCGGGTCAGCGGACGCATAACAGCATTGTGCTCCATTCCCGAAGTCAATACATGGTCTCCCGGTTTCAAAAACCCATTCAGAAAACCGTTGATAGACCAGGTGATGCCCGGAGTGAATATCACTTGTCCGGAACTTTCCGCATGAAACAGCTCCGCAAGCATTTCCCTGGTATCAAGGACGATATCCTGAAGCTCATAGGCGCCTTCATAATTCCCCCGATTAATGTTAAATGCTCCCTCTGTCAGCATTTCCGCCATCGCCTCTGCCACGTTTGGCGCTTTGGGAAACGAAGTGCTGCCATTGTCAAAATATATTTTTTCCATCTTCCTTCTCCTCTTTTACACTAACTACCATGATTCTCCGACTTTTGCCGCCAAAGCGGACTCCTCTGTCCCGTCCGCCTCATATGTGATTCCCACCAGGCACAATCCCTGCGCAGGAGCCGTAACCGCCTCTTTCTTCCGTTCCTTTCCTTCCAACAGTTCCTGAACCTTCTCCGGGCCATAGAAGCCTCTTCCGACACGAATTAACACCCCGGCAATGATCCGCACCATATTATAGAGAAATCCGTTGCCGGTAACCCGGATGACAATCTCCTGCCCGCCGAACTTCTGCCCATTGATTCCGTGCAGCGGTATCGACGTGATCCGTATATCCGTGATCGTCCGTACCGTTGTTTTTGCATTGGTACGGATACAGCAAAATGCCGCAAAATCGTGTTCTCCCAACAAATAGCCAGCTCCTTCACGCATTCTTTCTAAATCCAAATCGAAATTAACAAAACTGGTATAAAGCCGTTTGGTCGGAATGGGGGTTTTGGCATTTAAAATATGATACTCATAGGTTTTGAGGCTGTCCTGGTACCTCGGATGCCACTCCTCCGGAACCTCCTCCGATGACATCACCACGATATCCTCCGGCAGACGCTGATTCAGCGCATAGGAAAAACGCTCTGCCGGAATCCGGCTGTCCGTATCAAAAACAGCCACATTTCCCAGAGCGTGTACGCCTGAATCTGTCCGGCTGGCCCCGATGACCGCCGTATCACTTCCTGTCAGCCTGCTAATGGCCCTATTTAGTACCTCTTCCACGGTAATTCCGTTGGGCTGGATCTGCCAGCCGCAATAATTCGTACCGTCATAAGCAACAATGAGCTTGATCCGTCTCATATCCATCTCTCCAACTATTTTCCATACTGCTTACTTCATTGTAAATGTACCGCATCTGCAAGTCAATGTATAAATTTATCTTTAAAAATCGCAATCCGCTCCTGAATCTTAGCTGGTTAATTCCTGCCCTCATCGGTCTGGCCATCGGAATTATCCTCCGCTTTGCAGGAATAAAAAAGCTTGCCGAATGACAAGCTTTCCTAACATGCTAAAAAATCATTGTTAAAATATCCAAATTTTAAACGGAATATATCTCCCTGCCACAAATGCGGCTACTGCATATACTACCGTAATCAAATACGCTGCATAATCTCTTCCGCGGTACTGAAGCGGTTTCATCTTCGTTCTTCCGTCGCCGCCACGGTAGCACCTGGCCTCCATCGCCATCGCAAGATCATTAGCCCTTCTGAAGGCTGACACAAAAAGCGGTACCAGAATCGGAATCATCGCTTTCGCCTTCTGGATCAGATTGCCGCTTTCCAGATCTGCACCTCTTGCGATCTGTGCTTTCATAATTTTATCCGTCTCCTCCAGAAGGATCGGGATAAACCGCAGGGCAATCGACATCATCATCGCGATCTCATGTACCGGAACATGCACTTTGTTTAAGGGGCGCAGCAGACTTTCCAGGCCATCGGTCAGCGCATTCGGCGTAGTAGTCAGGGTCATAAGTGAAGACCCCATGATCAGATAAATGAGCCGCACCGCCATATAAACCGCCGTATTAAGCCCCCGCTCCGTCACTTGAAATACCCAGAAGCTAAACAGCACTTCTCCTCCGGGTGTCAGAAACAGGTTGAACATAACGGTGATCATCAGCAGCATAATAATCGGCTTTAGACCCTTGACAATATATTTGAACGGCACTTTAGAGAGTTTAACGCTCACCACAAGGAAAAGCGTTGCCAGTGTATATCCGATAATGCTTTTAAAAGTAAACAATGAAATTAAATACAGCAGGGTACAGACAATCTTCACCCTTGGGTCCAGACGATGGATTCTGCTTTCAGCGGGATAATATTGTCCTATAGTAATATCTCGAATCATGTTTTTGTCTTCTCCTTCTGCTCTTTAGTCGCTGAGCCTGGTACAGCAGGCACCAGATAACCGACACATTTACTTATCTGATTCTTTCCCCTTGTCAATGTATCAGGTGCTTATCTACTCTGCACGATGCCCTTTCTGCTGTCCGGCCACCGCGGCCAGAATCGTATCAGCCGCCTCATCCACCGTAGTTACATCCACCGGCACATTCAGTCCATGCTCTTTTAACTCATGCATAATATAAGTAACCTGCGGCGCCGCAAGTCCTACTTTCTCCAATTCCTTATAATGCAGGAAGACCTTCTTCGGCACATCGTCAAACATCACCTCTCCGCGGTTCATCACGATAATCCGGTCCACATATTTCGCAATATCTTCCATACTATGAGACACCAGTATCACCGTCATGTCGCTTGCTTTATGCAGGTAAGCGATCTGATCCAGGATCTCATCTCTTCCCTTGGGATCAAGTCCTGCCGTCGGCTCATCCAATACCAGTACCTTCGGCCGCATGGCCAGAACTCCTGCGATCGCCGCCCGCCGTTTCTGCCCGCCTGAGAGATCAAATGGAGAGTGATCATAATATTTTTCCTTTAACCCCACCAGTTTCAGCGCTTCCCTCGCTCTCTTTTCACATTCCTCGGGAGGCAGTCCCTGATTTTTCGGTCCGAAACATACATCATGCAGAACATCCACCTCAAAAAGCTGATGCTCAGGATACTGGAACACCAGCCCCACCTGATTCCGGAGTTCCTTCATATTATATCCATCGGCGTAAATATTTTCTCCATTATAATAGATCACGCCCTCAGTGGCTTTGATCAGCCCATTCAAATGCTGGATCAATGTGGATTTCCCGGAGCCTGTATGGCCGATCACTCCGATAAACTGTCCGTCAGGAATCTCGAGACTGACATCCCTCAGGGCATGCTTCTCGTATGCCGTCCCCTGGCTGTATTTATAATTTACATGTTCTAACTTAATCGACATAACACATCCACCAATTCTTCTTTTTTCAAAATTCCCGCCGGTATATCCAGTCCTCGTTTTCTAAGCTCGTCCGCCAGAATCGTCACCTGCGGCACATCCAGACGGTATGCTTTCAACTCTTCCACGCGTGAGAATATCTCCCGCGGCGTCCCCTGCATCACCACATGCCCGTGATCCATAACGATAACCTGATCTGCGTCCACCACTTCTTCCATATAGTGCGTGATCAAAATAATCGTAATGTGCTCTCTCTTCTGAAGCTCCTGTACGCTTCGCAGAACTTCCTTGCGGCCGTTCGGGTCTAACATGGCTGTCGGCTCATCAAGGACAATACATTTGGGGCGCATTGCCATCACTCCGGCAATCGCCACCCTCTGCTTCTGTCCGCCGGACAATTTGTTCGGGGAATGGTGTCGGTACTCTATCATTCCGACCGATTTCAGACTTTCCTCTACCCGTTCCCATATCTTCTCCGTGGGAACCCCCAGATTCTCCGGACCGAACCCCACGTCCTCCTCGACAACCGTACCAATGATCTGATTATCCGGGTTCTGGAATACCATCCCTGCGCTCTGGCGAATATCCCAGAGATAGTCGTCCTCTTTCGTATCTTTTCCGTCCACCCACATGGTCCCTTCCGTCGGCACCAAAATCGCATTCATATGTTTGGCAAGCGTAGATTTCCCGGAACCGTTGTGTCCCAAAATCGCGATAAACTGCCCCGGCTCAATGTCCAGATCCACCTCATCGATGGCACGGCTCTTGCCGATGACATTGCCTTCCTCATCCCGCTTCGCATATTCAAAAACCAGTTTATCTGTTTTTATCATTTTCATGTCTGTTCCTCACATTTTTAAAACGCTATCCCAAGTATACAGCAAATGCTGTCCTGTTGTAAATGCAGTTATTGTTATTTTTTTAGGGACAGTTTGAGAAGGCCCCGCATTTATCATTGCTCCTAACAGCTCGCCTCGCAGAATATAATGAACAGTAGCGGAAAGCCCTTCCCAACATATCATGCAAAAAGCGGCATAACACCAGAATGTCATGTCGCTCTCTGTCCTTTTCATGTTTTCTTCATTATACCTCATCTTCTTCACAAATTCACCAGATATTTTCCTCTGTTTCCGTACATACCTCCTCTTTGGTGCCGCTCACTAATACAATATAATATCCCCATCCTCACATCTCGCAATGATCTTATATGGGGCATCATTCTGCGACTGATACTGCATTCCGTCCCCACCAGGATTGCTAACATTTCCATCCGGCAGTTCAATCCTGCCGTACTCTGTCTTCAGATCAAGGCTATACTCCTCAATCTCCTTTGCCAGCCCCAGCTCGGCAGACCCGTATTCACACTCTGCTTTCAGCTCAGACAGCTCCAGCTCCCCGATGGCAAGATCTCCATCCTCCAGCTTGACTGCAAGTTTTCCTCTTGCCGCATGGGAAATATCAATATCCCCATATTCATTTTCCAGCTCCGCCTGATCGATTGTCAATTCCCCGACCTCAAAATCTCCATTCTCCAAATCAGCCTTAAACCGCTTTCCGTCCACTGCCTCAATCTCCACAGCCCCGTAATCATTTTCTATCTCTACTACATCCACATTTAGTTTTCCGGCGCTCAGCCTGCCGTCTTCCGAATGAACCATAAACTGTTTCCCTTTCACATCTCCCATCTCGATATCACCGTATTCATTCTTCAGGCTGACTCTTTCTGCATCAAGAGACGGCAGTACCACCTTCGCATTCTCCGCGTCAAGGATCACATCCGCAAGAGCAGTCCCTTTGGGTATCTCAATTTTCACGTAATACTTCTGCTCCCGTTTTGACCCGACACTTCCAAACCCACCGACCACCCAAAAACGGCTTTCTTCCTGTTCCTTAAACGTTAGTTTCCCGTTTCTCACTGTAAGTACGGGTTTGCCAAACGAACCATCCACACAATATTCAATCGCAAATCGGTCCGTCACCGCAATCTCCAGATCGGCATTCCTGACCTCCGCCTCAATGCTTTCAAATTTCTCCAGCTCTTCCTCTCCTTTTATGACCGTGTCCTCCAGTGCATCATTTGAAGAATGAAAACCAGTCCTGTCAAAATAAAATCCCGGAGTTCCTCCCAAAGACCATGCAATCACCATACAAACGATGCCAAGACCGACGCTGATAAAAGAAAGTATCCAGATTAACCGTTTATTCTTCACGTTTCTTTCCTCCTACCAATTTGCCAAACATACGAGTTACTGCATTTAAAAACCACTTGCTAAGCGCCATACTGCCTATAACGACCCAGAGGCCCACCCCGAGGCTCACAAATCCTGCTCCCAGAGTTCCCAGACCGTCTGCAAAAGAAAGAGTCATCTGATAAAAGCTCAGCAAAATACAGGGCACGGAGCAAACCATCAGTGCAAATGCAGTAATCCACACACTGAACAGCAAGGCTCCCACTGTGATCACCAGTGCCAATATCAGAGCCGCCACTGCCAATGCCAGCGGAAATCCGATTGGGACCGCGAAAACCGCGAGAATGCCCACCCAGACTGCCGAAAGCCCTTTCTTTACACTTGCGGGCGGCTCCTTTGCATTTTCCAGCGCAAATTCCTGAATGATCTGATCCGCCGCCATCTCCGGCGTTCCCAGATCTTCGATCGCCTGCAGTTCATTCTCCGGGCCCGCATCATCAAAATATTCCTCATAATATGCCATCGCCTTGTCAAAATCTTCTTTCGGAAGGCATTTAAGCCTCCGGGCAAGGCTTTTCATGTATTCTTCCCTGTTCACTCTGAACTCCTCCTTTCACAATCCGATCTACGGAAGCTTTATAAGAATCCCACTCCTTTGCCAACATCCGATAGTGTTCCCGCCCGCTGTCCGTAATTCTATAATAACGCCGGTTCCTTCCCTGGAACAGCTGGTCGTACACCGATAGGAAGCCTTGTTCCTGCAGGCGTTTCAACACCGGATAAAGGGTGGAATCCTTGGTATTTGCCACAGTCTTGACCACCTGACTGATCTGATACCCATACGCATCTTCCTCAGCCGCTATCGCCAGCACCAATAAATCAAACATAGGAGCATTCATTGGAAAAGTCATGCTTCCTCTCTCCTTTCTTATATTTTTTATGAGTATATTATATTTTGTATAGTATACTTTGTCAATATATATAACTCGAAAATATATATTTGTTCAAAGTAATTAGCCACAGGGATTCTACCATATAGATATGAAATCCTTATACAATATAATAGGCTGTGCACCTCTGTCATTTGAAGTGCACAGCCATTTTCCATACGCTGATATTTTATTTCTTTTTAACCGGAATCCAAATCTCCGAATAGTAATTCTCATCACCGGTTCCCTTGGGATATTTACTAACGTCGTCATACATCTCGATACAGTATCCCGCCGCAAATTCGTACTCCTTAAGCGCCGGGAGCCATTCCGAGAAAATCTTGATATTCACATCCTGCATTGAAGCCGGCATCGGCCCTCTGCACGGGAACACCGCCCAGGTAAACGCCGGAATCATTTTGGTGACAAATCCTTTTGGCACATCCAATATGGGATTATAAAGATCCGCTATGATATATTCAAATTCACTCTGCCCCATCGACGCATCAATATTCACACCAAACATCCCGCACACATATTTCCCGTTCCCTTTCGCGTAATGCTCCTTCCAATACTCCGGAATCGCAGCTTTCGCCTCCTCATAAGAAAACGTCCTTGCCGCTCCCATTACCGTAAAACTCTCCTTCTTCGTCAATCTGTAATCCATAATGTAACCACCTTCCAATGATAATTTGATTTTCAGCGGTGTAAAAGTCTTCATCATCATATGATTCTTCTGTACCATCGAAGGTGTGACACCATGAAACCGGAAGAATGCCTTGGCAAAGCTGTCCGGCGAATCATAACCGTATTTCATCGCAGCATCGATCACTTTTATTTCTCCTTCGGCGAGCTCTCCCGCGGCAAGAGCCAGTCGGCGGTTACGGATGTATTCTGTGATCGTATATCCGCAAAGCATACTGAACCCTTTTTGAAAATAATAGGGCGATATATGAACCTGCTTCGCAATATCCTCAACAGAAATATCTTCCGTGAGATGCGTTTCGATATATGCAATCGCTTTACTGATCGATTCTCCCCATTCCATGTATTCACCTCCTGCTGTAAAACCAGTTTATCATCATAAAAGAGGCGTATCCCGATTTTCCTTGTCCGAATTTGTCCTAACGAGAGCCCGCGTTCTTTACTGCCTGATCTGCATTCTCTCTTCCTTTAGAAATACAGACGAGTACTGCTCCAGCCCGAACCTGCGAACGAATAGTTCGCATTTACACAAGAACAAATAATAGGGATTCACCCCTTCGCCAAACAGGCTCTCAAAATTCCCCTGTCCCTTTGAAATGACGACATCGGCATCTAACAGCGTCTTCCTCGCTTCTTCGCTTAATCGATCCAAAACCGTCCCCGGCGCACCGTTTCCATTTCCGATGCAGGGAACAATATCTGTCAGTCCGACTTCCTTTGCATCCGCAAGTGTCGCATCATTGAGCACCTCTTCTCCTCTTACAACCGCCGTGATCTGTAATTGGGGATATAATTTCTTCATACACTTTATAAACAATTTGTCCAAAACAATCTCGCCACAATTATCCGTCAAATAAACTAACTTTTCTGCCGCCTCCAAATCCTCCAGAAACTTAGCATATTCTTCCTCGGGAACCGTCTCATGCCCTGCCTTTTCCAATAACTGTTCAAATGTCTGCTCATTGACATTCTCCACGGCGGAAAAATCGATATAGTTGGCCGCACAGACATATTTAATGCATTCCTTCAAAGAATCCTGCACCCGTTTTTCAATCTCCTGTTCCCGGTCCAGTAATAATCTGTTGTATTTTTGCTTGACTGCCGTATAGTCCTGCGTCTCTCCCCAAAACATTTTATGTACATGATCGATCTGCTCTGCCAGCCACGGGGAGGACTTCGTCTGACCATATTTATACAGAATTTCCAGCACTTGATGCATGTACTCTGACTTTTTTGTATCATCCTGAAATTGTCTGATCTGTTTTTCCTGCTTGGCTAGAATACAGGATATGCACATAGAATTAGCACGCATGATTTCACTCTCCTCTTTTATCCTATTAATTTACCTTTTTCCGTTCCAGGAACCTCTCCAAAGGGATAATCCTCATAGGCTTTCTTCAAATTACATACAGTTTTCCGATACTTCCCTCTCATCATTCATACATTTTTCGCCGCAACGCTATTTTACTCTAAACAAAAATCTTCTGACCAAAGTTGGCCTTACTTTCTTCTGATACACTTTTTAAACAACTGTTCCATCGCTCTATAGTTACATAAGAAAGAATCCTCACTCGCTTTCAGTATCTCTTCCTTACTTGCATTTGAGAAATTCACTACATAACCATTATGCAGAGCTAAACATCGAATAAATTCCCGCTGGCTCCTTCCATTTCCTTCCCGGAAAGGATGTAGTGCGTTAATCTCCGAAAAATAATATGCCAACTGTCGTATGAAATCGTCTTCCTCTAATCCCTGCAAGTAATCTTCTTCTTTCAATTTTCCAAAAAGTTCTGCTGCCTGGCTTGATAGGAATCTGACATTGCAGAACATATTCCCTTTTGCGATATCAACCTTTCGGATTTCCCCTGCCCATTCATATACATCCTGGAAAATATATTTGTGGATAGCCTGAAGATGTTTTAAATCGAACTTTCCCCTGATTGGTTTGTCTATTAGCTCCAACAAACGCAGCATTGTAAGCCGTCTTTCCAACTGGTTCAATCGCTCGGAATCCCTGACTCCCATTCTATTTTTCAAAACATTAGAATCTGGATAACAGTATATAAGATCTGACATTTTATTTGACCTCACTTAATATCCGGTTTCGCAGCTTATCTCCCGAAATCTCTCCGCTTTTATAGGCACGCAACATCCGGATATCTTCCCCAGTCAAATCCATTCCTTCAAATGCCATAGTTGCTTCCACCTCCCTGATTGCCTCCGTCGCCGAATATACCGAATGATTCATTTTCACTTCAAACGGAATACTTTCTGTAATAATAATCTGCTTTATCATCATATTTACCACAGCAGATAAATTCGTTCCCAATTTTTCAAGAATCTCCGAAGCCTTCTCCTTATCCTCAGATGAAGTCCTGACTTGTAACAATGATGTATTTGCCATATTCATTCCTCCTCGTTATTTGCTACTTTTATTATATAACATCGTCATTACATTGTAAACTTTATTCTAAAAATTCATATCGAGATAAAGGTCCACTGAACCTTCACTCAAGTATACTTGACAACAAAAACCAACCAGGATTTCTCCTTCCTGGCTGGCAACATCACTCTACTCTTCACTTTTGACAAGCTTCTTTCATCCGGATGGACAGTTTTTCTTAAGTAAAGTTTCATTTCCAGATTACTGGCTGCTGTGAGTGGCATTGTTTAGTAGCGCGTCAGCCCATTCTCCCGCATAAAACGCCCCACCTTCCGGTAGTTCATACTGCTGTCCGAAATTTCTTTGATTTCCTCTTCACTCAGTTCCCGCTTCACCTTCGCCGGACTTCCCAGGACCAGACTGCCGTCCGGCACCACCGTATTCTTCGTCAGAAGGCTTCCGGCGGCAATCAGGCAGTTTTTACCGATCTGCACCCCATCCATGATGATGGAGCCCATTCCGATCAGACTGTTATCTCCAATCCGGCATCCATGGAGGACCACATTATGTCCCACCGTAACGCCCTCTCCGATAATTACCGGATACTCTTCTTCCACATGAATCGTACAATTTTCCTGAATATTACTGTTCTTTCCAACTACGATCTCATTATTATCTCCGCGCAGGGTACTGTAAAACAGCACCGTAGCTTCCTCTTTGATTGTCACATCTCCGATCAATACGGCCTCTTTCACCACATTAGCCGACTCGGCAATTTTTATATTGTTTTCACGAAACTTCATTTTCTTTTGCTCCTCTTATTATATTTTCTGTTTACGAGACGTCTCCCATAGGTCTACTGATTTAACATCAATAATATAAAATCACGTTCAAAGATACTAAAAAGTTTACTATCTCTCCCAACCTCTTCCCCGGAAACTACATTCTAAGAATCCGCTCTGCCTCAAAAAGTGCGATCTCTTCAAAATCATGTGTTACGATGATCAAAGTTTTCCCCCGCGTCTTCTCCTTGATAAATTCCGCAGTCAGCCTCCTCGTCTCTTCATCCAGCCCTTTCAGAGGTTCATCCATCACAATGCACTCTTTTTCCGCCAGAACTGCCCGGAGAACGGCTACTCTCCGCCGCATACCTCCGCTTAATTCCCGCACCGGTTTTCGCCCGGCATCCTTGAGCTTTACCGCCCGGAAAGCCTCCGTAAGCTCCCGGTCTGATAGTTTCCTGTCCAAAACCAGGCGGATATTTGCCGCGGCGCTTATATTCTCGCACAGGCGGTCTTCCTGAAATACGGCCGCCAGCTTTCCTTTGGGAACTCCTTCCACCTCTCCCGCATCCGGCTGGCATAGTCCAAGCAGAATATGGACCAGCGTCGTTTTTCCGCACCCGGACTCTCCCATAATGCAGGTAGTCTTCCCTGCCGGAAAGCAATAAGAAAAATCTTTTAAAACCTGCTGCCCTCCAAATGCCTTATAAATAGCATTCATTCGGATATCCTTTTCCAAAATTAACTAATCCTCCTCAGATTTCTTAACTCTTTTCCGATATCGCAAAATCTCTAACGGCGCTCCACCCTTCTAACCACCCAGGTAAGCCCCATCAGAAAACATTTTTCAAATAGAAAACTGATCACAATGATTACGATCGTCCACGCAAACAGATCCGGCGTATTCAGGTAAATCTTGGCATGGTACAACTTCTCGCCGATGGACCCTGTCGGCACACCGATCACCTCGGCCGCCACTCCTGCCTTCCAACAAAGCCCCAATGCCAGACGGCAGGCTGTCAAAAGATACGGCAGAATCTGGGACAAATAGATATAACAGATTCTTCTTGCCAGCCCCACGCCAAATACCTCCGCCATTTCCAGCAGTTTGCTGTCTGTCCGCTCAATTCCTTCCAGCAGATTTGTGTACACCACCGGAAGTACCATAAGAAACGAGATGAACACGGATAAGTTGCGGGAAGGAATCCAGATCAGACACAAAATGATAAATGAGGCCACCGGAGTCGATTTAATTACAGTGATCAGCGGCTCCAGCAGAACCCTTACCGCTCTAAAGAGGCTGGAAAGCACCGCAAATATTCCTCCCAGAATAAGCGCCAGCAAAAATCCCAGTACGATTCTCTCAAAGCTGAACAAAATCGACTTCCAGAAATCCGCCGTCACTGCCAACTCTCCCAGTTTCTGTATAACAGAAGCAGGAGATGCCAGAAGGATCTCCTGCCCCAGCCACATGCTTGCGATCTGCCAGATTCCGATCCAGAACATGACCGCAAGCATCCGCATTCCATATATTTTTATCCTATCGTTTATAATAGAATCCTTCATCCGGCAACTGTCCTCCAATCGTCTGCGGATTCTGCTCCATCAAAGTATTCAGATATCCGGAGAGCATAGTCTGCATGTCCTCCCCATCGATAAATACGATACTGCACTCAGGAAGAGCCTTCACCGCAACTTCCTTCGTCACAATATCATGTGCTCCGATTATCTCAGCTGCCGCTTCCGTATCCTGATTTACAAATTCTACTGATTTCTCATAGGCATCCAGGAAAATCTCCACATCCTCTTTATGAGATTCCAGGAATTCATTTCTCGCGATCACCACGCCTGTCACAAGCCGGCTGCCATCCTCATTTCCGCTTTCCCAAAGCTCATTTAAGTCCAGTGCCACCCGCAGATTCTCATTTTTCATCAAAGCAGTGGTCACGAAAGGCTGCGGCAACAGCCCTGCCGCGGTCTGATCTGCCGCCAGAGCTGCGACTACCTCCGCATGTTCGGACTTATACTCGATCGTCACATCCGATGCCGGATCAATTCCATGGGCCTTCAGCACTGAATTCAGTGCATACTCCGGTGTCGCCCCTTTTCCGCTGGCATATATGGTCTTGCCCTTCAAATCCTCCACAGACTGAATCGTGTCGCCATTTTCCACCAGATATAAAATACCCAGCGTATTGATTCCCAGAACGCTTACCTGCTTCTCCGTCTTCTGGTACAGCACGGATGCCAGATTTGCGGGAACTGCCGCGATATCCACCTGCCCCTGCACGATCATCGGTACGATCTCATCCGGGGATGCCACGATAGAAATATTATAATTCTCATCATCCAGAAGCTGTGCCATTCCCATGGCTGTCGGTCCTTTCATGGCACCGATCTTCATAACCTCAGACGGCTCTTTTGCAGCCTCCTCCTTTACTTCCTCTTTTGTATCTGTCTTCTCTGTGGTCTCCTTCTTCTCTTCCTTTGCACCACATCCTGCCAACAGGCTGACACACATACATGCCGCCAAAAGGCCGGCTAACAATTTTCTCTTTTTCATCAAACTACGCTTCCTTTCCACCTTATTCTGTCCAAATATCATCGGTCAACTCTGAGTATAACACAGTTTTTCTTCTTATAAAAGTAGAGAAACCAGACAATTCGGCTACGTTTTAAACATCCCCTTGCAAAAATAGAGACAAACAGCACTTTAACTGTCCTTAAGCATATTCTGTTTTCCAGTAGCTGTTGTCATCTTATGCTTCCCCTTTACAACGCCCGGAAAACGTGGCATACTAGAACTCTGATCCGAACATACAACACTCTCAACAGAAATGGTGATTAACATGAAAAAAACTCTGCTAAAACCCTTATCTTTCCTCCCCGCCCTTCTTATGATGGCACTTATATTCGGCTTTTCCTCCCAAAATGGAGAAACCTCAGGAAATTTAAGCTATCAGGTCAGTTACAAAATAGTTGAAATCGGAAATAATATCTTCGATACTCCCTTAGATGACACCCAACTCGACGCCTACGCCCGCAAAATTGAATTCCCTATCCGGAAGTTGGCTCACATGACCGAATACTTTCTCCTCGCTCTTTGCGTAGCCCTCCCATGCCACCTCTACGGACTAAAAGGACACTCTCTTTTACTGACTGCATTTTTTATCTGCGTCATTTTCGCCGCCGGAGACGAATACCACCAATCCTTCGTTGCAGACCGAGGCCCCTCCGTCCGTGACGTGGGAATCGACAGCATAGGAGCCGGTTTCGGAGTCGTCGCAGTGCACATCTTCTGCCGCTATATTCTTCCGGTTCTTCAGAATAGGAAGAAAAACGAAACCAAAAACAGGTAGAAAAGAAACTATACAGAATCTTTTCTACCTATTTTCTTACATATTTAGGAGTGCTAATTTATTGTCCATTTCAACATGTGATTTTTCAATCTTTCAAAAACCTGCATTACAAGAACCAATATAAAGACCATGAAAATAAATCCGCTCCACATATTCTTATATATTCCCAAACTGGAATATCTTTTTACATAAAATCCCAGTCCATAGCTTGCTCCGTACATCTCGGCATATACCAGCATAACAAAGGAGCTTCTCAGAGAATTCACAAATCCTGATAAAATCGATGGGCTTGCCGCCGGAAGAATCACCTTAATAAACTTCCTAAAACCACGCAGCTCTAATGTAGCAGCATTATCAAGATAGCGCTTGTCTATCGTCTGAATTCCCGTGATCGTAGCAAACAATGTTGCCCACACCGTACCATATACAATTAGGATCACCGATGCCCACCAGAAGTTCGGTGCCAACAAAACTACAAATGGTGAAAGCAGGATGGACGGGACACAACTAAATGCATAGATAATGGGATGCAAGATTTCTCGCAGACGCGTGTTCATGCCAATGAGAATTCCGAAACCCAAGGCAATCGCCAAAGTGATCGCAATGGAAGGCAGCAACAGTTTAATAGAAGAAATCAAATTGAGTGCTGCATAATCTCTGTCATCAACAAACGCTCCCCATATATCTTTAAGCGGCGGAAACATCAGTGAACTCAGTACATTATTATCCGCCACATATTTATAGAGCAATACGAACCCCACACAAATGCATAACGTAATCCAGTATTTTTTTATAAATGTTTTCACTTTTTTCATAGAAGATGCCTCCACATTCTTGTCGGCAATTTTCTATTAAAGATTATTCTCTTCATAGAAAGCTACAGCTTTCTCATAGAATTCCGGATCTTCGTCTCCATATTTTTCAACAGCGGCATCAAGAGCTTCCTTATATAAATCAGAGTAAATTCTTTCCTCAAACTTCACGCTCTCATCAATCTGTTCCAGACCACCGACACTCTTCATATATTCGTAATTATCTAAAACAATGTTTTTAACCGTATCCGGATTGATTCGATAATGTTCATTTAACATATAAGCTTCTACATACTCTTCATCCGTTCCCAACTGTTCTGCCATAAGTGCTACACAATCTTCTCTATGAGACTCGAAATAACACATCGCACGAATCAATGCCTCGTTTAACAGTTTCACGGTAGTTGGATTCTCTTTTACCCATGTATCGCGGGCTACCATACGACAGCATGAGTAATTCGGTGTGATATCACTACAATAAGAAACAATTTTAATTCCTTCTGTATTCAAAACCTGATACATTTTTCCGGTTCCGATACAAGCATAATCAAGCTCGCCCTTCTGAACAGCAATAATCTCGTCATCATCACTTAAACCTTCGACAAAATCGATCTCTTTCTCAAGATCGTGTCCATCTGCTTTCAGCCCTTGAAGAACAGAAAAACGTGAAATCGTATCACCATATTTCTTTCCGAGCAATGATTCCGGCCCGTTCCACTCGGCATCTTCTGCCGCTATGATCGGCATACATCCAGTCAACATAAATCCGCCGATGATTGCCATGTCATCGCCTGCCGCAATCATCTGTACTGGTGTCCATGTACCGGAGTTAGATGCAATATCAACCTGCCCTGTTACAACCGCCTCAAGCTGACCGTCATCAAGTGGAATCTCTTCAACATTCAGCCCAAGTTCATCGAAATAGCCCTGATCCTTTGCAATACTAACCAGTACATTTCCGCTGTTTCCCTGTGCCCATACAATCTTATCTGCCTCCGGCTTCTCATCCGAACTATCAGCTTCCTTCTCAGAAGAGGTATCTGCCTTTGCATCTGTTTTGTTATCCGTTTTGTTGGATGAGCTGCCATTGCCACAAGCTGCCAGACTAAGTGTCATCGTCAGTGCGAGCAATACTGAAATAATTCTTTTTTTCATAACTTTTCTCCTTTTGTAACTTTTTATGTATAACAGCTTTCCTGTTTATACCTAAACAATATGACTTTCAACATCCTTATTGATGTTTTTAATTAACTCGTTCCTCATTTTTAATACTTCTATATCCTCAAATTGTGTATCCCTTGTTGCTTTCTTCTCATCCGGAATCTTACAATCATATATAATGTTGCTTGGCGACTGCCCGAAAACAACAATTCTGTTTGCCAGAAGCAATGCTTCATCTACATCATGCGTAACAAAAAAAACTGTTTTTTTGATTTGTTCTTTCGACCAGAGACTTAAAAGCAAATCCTGAAGTTTTGCCCTTGTAACGGCATCCAGTGCACCAAAAGGTTCATCCATTAATAAAACCGGCGGGTCAACGCTTAATGATCTTGCGATCGCACACCGCTGTTTCATACCACCTGAAAGTTCCTTGGGAAGCTTTTTATAGACAGATTTATCCAACCCAACCTTCTCCAACATATCCATAATGATGGCTTTGAGTTCTTTTTTATCTTTTTTCGGATATTTTTGTTTTAAAGCAAGCATAATATTTTCGCCTGCGCTCATCCATGGAAACAAACCATAATCCTGAAAGACAACTCCTCTCTCCAGACTCGCTCCCGCTATCGGTGTATCATCAATGGTAATCTTGCCTGTCGTGGGTTTCTCCAAACCTGCAAGCAATCTCAAAAATGTACTCTTTCCACATCCGGACTGTCCCAATAGGCATACAAATTCTCCCGATTCAATCTGCAGACTGATATCCTTCAAAATCAATTTATCAGGCGCATCACTATATGCAAATGACAAATCGCTTACTTTTATATGTTCCATATACCTACCCTTTCTTATGACAGCATGATCTCTGCACTAGTTTAGTTTAAAACTGCAAATGCCTGTTCGAAATCAGCGATCAAATCTTCCGGATTTTCGAGACCTACAGACAAACGAATCAAGTTATCTGTGATTCCTGCGGACTTGCGATCCTCTTTCGACATATTTGCATGAGTCATGCTCGCCGGGTGTTGAATCAGAGTTCCCGGATCACCAAGACTTACAGCTATTGAAGCGATCTTAAGCTGATTAATCATTTTCTTACATGCTGCAAAACTGTCCATGCCATTGATATCATCTTTTAACACAAACGACATGATGCCGCCAAACTTACCATTCATCATCTGCTTGGCCATCTCATACTGGGAATTACTCTCCAATCCCGGATAGTATACTTTCTCTACATATGGTACACTCTCTAAGTATCTGGCAACTGCAAGTCCATTATTGCAATGACGTTCCATACGCAGTTCCATCGTTTGAAGTCCGCGCATTACCAAAAACGCACTAAACGGGCTCATGGTAGAACCACACATCTTTGTCACAGCGCTCCTGCGAATAACTGCGATATCTTCTGCACTTCCAATCACAGCTCCCGCAATTACATCGCCATGGCCATTAATATATTTCGTACAGCTGTGAAGCACGATATCAACGCCCATTTTCAACGGAAATAGTTCCGGTGGCGGAGTAAATGTATTATCAACCACTACCTTAATCCCCTTAGAATGTGCAAGTGCACATATCGCTTCGATATCTGTAAGCTTCATAGTGGGATTTGTCAGTGTTTCAAAATAAATCATTTTCGTGTTTTCTTTCACTGCAGCCTGCACAGCATCTAAATCTGCCGTATCGACAAAATCTACTTCCACTCCAAATTTTGCCAGCGTCTGTCGAAATACCAAGTCTGTACAGCCATATACACAGCTACCGCTAATCAAGTGGTCACCGGCTCTAAGCAATCCCACTACAACGCCACCTACTGCTCCCATTCCGGACGCAGTCGCAACACATGCTTCGCCGCCTTCCAGGGCTGCAATCTTTTTCTCCAACGCAGCAACCGTCGGATTTCCTCCTCTCGAATAGCAAAATCCCGGAATTTCACCGCTAAATTTCGCCGTACCCTCTTCTACCGACTCAAAACAAAAAGTAGATGTCTGGTAGATAGGCGTTGCCAGAGCACCATAGAGCGCGTCCGGTTCCTGACCTGCATGGATTGCCAATGTGCCAAATCCAGCATTTGTCAAATCAATCTTACCCATTTCTGTTTCTCCTTCCAAAATATCTATTTCCAATTCCTCTCAGAATCAGAATCCCCCTCAGTTAGTTCTAACTCATTATACAACTCCCCCCCCAATTCAAATTGTTAATACATATATATCCGCCTTGTTTATAGTTAGTGTCTATAATAAAAAATAGGCTACCGCATCCTCCGCGATAACCCAACTAACTTTCCATCCCAAACAAAACTATCTAAACTTCACTCCTACAATAAAAAGCCGCCCACAGGCAGCCCTCATCCATCCGATATCTTCCCTTCACACTTCCCAAAAAATATTGCCAAGACACAACCGTCTGGCTGATCTATGATCAGCCAGGCGGCGTCCCTCCCCCCAATATTTTACACTTTCTCCGGTTCCGGATACTCCACTCCAAATGTCTCCACCGTAACCTTCTTCATCTTCTGTTCCTCAAGCGGCCGATCCCGGAAATCCGTAGCCGTCTCCGCGATTTTATTCACCACATCCATGCCTTCAGTCACCTGACCAAAGGCTGCATATGCTCCGTCCAGATGCGGGGAAGTCTTATGCATAATAAAGAACTGTGAGCCCGCAGAATCCGGATGCATCGCCCGTGCCATAGAAAGCACACCCGGCTCATGCTTCAGCTGATTTGCAAAACCGTTCTGACGGAATTCCCCTTTGATCGAATATCCCGGGCCGCCCATTCCAGTTCCGTCCGGACATCCGCCCTGAATCATGAATCCGCTGATGACACGATGAAAAATCAATCCATCATAATATCCTTTTTTTACTAAAGAAATAAAATTATTTACCGTGTTCGGTGCAATTTCCGGATACAGCTCTGCTTTCATCACATCGCCATTCTCCATCTCAAATGTTACAACTGGATTTGCCATATTAAAATCTCCTTTTCTGTCCTAATTTACAACCAACATTATTGTAACGGAACTCTTCTATTTCGTAAATACCTTTCAACCGTATTTCTGATATTTTCTTTTCCTGACACCGTCATATTTACCTGAAATCAGGCTTTTCCCGACTTCACCGTCGATAAGAACGCCACGCCAAGGATCACGATTCCCCCCGCGATTTCCCGTACCCCAGGTATCTCTCCGAGAAAGATAAGTGCACTCAAAATCCCATACACTGACTCTAGCCCTGATATGATTCCCGCCGTCTGCACCCGCACAGTCCGCAGTCCATTGATAAAAAGCGAATGCGCCAGTGCCGTAAATACGACTCCCAATACCAAAAGCACCGCATAGTCCTTCCCCGTCATCGCTGGTTTCAGTACAAACATCGTCGGAAGCAGCACCACCGATGCACTGACCTGCTCATAAAACGAAACCACCGCCGCCTGATAAGTAGCAGTGAATCTCCGGTTCATCAGCGACAAGACCGCATAGGTAAACGCGCTCAGGATTCCCCACAGGACTCCTTGTGTCATAGAATTGCCCAGTTTAAATTCCGGCACGATAAGGAGCACTCCCAGCAACATCCCCACTGCGCAGGCAAGATCAAATCCCCGCAGCTTTTCGTGGAACAAAAGCGGCTCCATAAAAGTGACAAACAGAGGAAAGGTAGAAAATGCCAGAATCCCCACCGCCACAGTCGAACTCTGAATCGCCTGCATATAACTGGTCCAGTGGACCGCCAGAATCACTCCCGCTCCAATCATCAGGCCGTAATCCTTTCTGCACAAAAGACGAATCCTTTGTTTTCTGAAAAACAGAAAGCACCACAGAAAAGCAGAAGAAAATATCACCCTCCACAGTACGATGATCACCGCAGGCAATTCTACTAATTTCGCGAATAACCCTACAACACCAAATAATAACACCGCTAAGTGTACCGATATTAGTCCTTTATTATCACTTTTTTCCATGATGTAATTCTTCCCCTATAAGCCTTTCATTTCTTCTTTAAATAATCCAAAAATATATAATGGAGACTGAACATATAATCCTGTGTTATCATCCGCCAGAGATGCAACCATGATATAAGATCATGCATTCACCCCCATCAAGCAATCATCAAGAAACTACATCATATATTCCATACTCATACCATGTAAATCCTCATAATCGCTGTCCAATAATTCCAGAATCCCTTCACGTTCAAAAATTTCATACAATTCATCACTACTTTTTTGAACATGGTGGCTGTAAAATTCAATACAGAATGCTTTAAATGACAATCTACTCATAATCCTCTCCCCGAAAATGTTCCATCAAAATCGGCATATATTCCCTGCTGTATTCTGCCAGTGAGTATTCTCCCCGGTTCAGACACCAGTCCGAAACCAGCGCCCGCTCACAGATCGAATAGTACCTTGCAATCTCACGAACCGATTTTTCCCTGTTAATCTGATTCCGTATATGGCCTTCCTCCACAATACGATTCACCAACTTATAGTATGTCCGGTTCTGATCCAGAAGGTTCCTTGCCCCCTTTGCGATCAACTGGGTGGAATACAATGATGCCACAAGCGCGACGTCAATCTTCTTCTCCATAAACAAATGTGCCTGATAATTCAAATACATTAATTTATCGAAGCTGTTCATATCAGAATGTTTCTCAAGCTCTTTCTCCAGTTTTGCATAGTTCTCATCCAAAATCGTAGCCAACGTATCCAGCAGAGCATCCTTACTGCTGAAATAGTAATAAAAAGACCCTTTCGAGGTATCAGAAAGTCGGATGATGTCATCCACCGTCGTGTCATCATACCCCTTCTCATAAAACAATTTCCACGCAGCATCTACAATTCTGTTTTTCACACTCTGTTTCTCAGCCATTACTACCTCCTGCTGTACCAAATAATACTGATAACCGGAAGATGCGTCCACTTAACCAATCTCCGGCGCATTTGTTAAAAAATAGCGTCAGACACCTTCCAGCACCGAAGCAGGAGCGTTCGTGCCTGCAGTCCTATTCCTTTTGCGCGCCGTGCGCATTCTCCGGGGGCTTTTGATATATAGGCGATAATTTCCTATATAAAAATACGACCGTGTGCATCGATACACCCGGCCGTATAACATTCCTATTGCCAAAAAGCCTTACAGACAGTATACCCCAATTACATGCCTTTTGCAACCCTGGTACATGCTTCCATTGCCTCAAACACAGCACTTCTAAGTCCTCTGTCCTCCAGCACTCTTACCGCTTCGATGGTGGTTCCTCCCGGTGAACAAACCATATCTTTTAACTCACCCGGATGTTTCCTGGTATCGAGTACCATCTTCGCACTTCCAAGCACTGCTTGCGCAGCGAACTCATATGCCAGATTACGCGGCATTCCTTCTGCCACTGCCGCATCCGCCATAGCCTCGATGAAGATAAATACATAAGCCGGTGAACTTCCACTTACAGATACCACTACATCCATAAGCTGCTCAGTAATAATCTCCACTCTGCCAAATCCAGAAAGAATGCTGCACACATAATCAATCTCTTCCTTCGTCATGTGCTCATTCGGAACAGCTCCGGTCATACCCTCATTCACCATAGCCGGTGTGTTCGGCATCGTACGCACGATCTTAACCTCTTTGCCAAATTGCTGGGCAAGCCAGGTAAGCGTCTTTCCCGGTGCGATCGTGATAATGATCTGCTCGGGTCTGACCACATCTTTGATATCCGCAATTACCGTCTCATAAAACTGCGGCTTTACGGAAAGTACAACAACCTCTGCCTTTTCTACAACCTCTTTATTACTATCGGTCACATGGATTCCATAGGTTTTCTGGACGTGCTCTCTTCCCTGCGGAAATACATCTGCTCCGATAATCTCCTCCGGCTTAAAAATGCCATTTGCAATGATGCCTCCCATCATCGCACCTGCCATATTGCCGCATCCGATAAATCCTAACTTCATATCCTTGCCCTCCTGATAAATGTCTTCTTGCCTTCTGTTTTTCTTTTCCTGCCCCTTATGTTAGTTCCGAACAAGAGCATTTAATTTGTATACAATTTCTTTTTTTGTATACAATTCTTTCTGTCTTCACTGTAACACTCTCCCACCCCAAAGTCAACATTTTCACCGCAAAAAAACGCCCGTTTCAGTCGATAATTCACGTATAATTGTATACAATTTTTACTGTTAAAATTTCTCAGAGTGTGATATGATAAGGATAGATTTCATCGGCCAAAACCTAATAATGATTTAAATAAAAGACATTTGTGCCGCATCCCCGGCTGCTGCACGATGTCTGCCCGCCTGCTGCATCCATTTGCAGAAATAACGATACGGAGGAACATCTATGGAACCGAAAAAGACCTCTCTCGCCGACCAGGCTTACGCCGTTATAAAACAAAATATCCTAAACCTAACCTATCCCCCGGGTATGCCGCTCACCGAGGCAAAGCTTACCCAGGAACTTGGCATGAGCCGCAATCCCGTACGTACGGCTCTTAAAATGTTGCAATCAGAAGGGCTTATCGTCAGTGATTTTTATCGTTCCATGAAAGTAAAGGAAATCTCAGATAGAGATATCCAGAACATTTATCAGCTCCGCGAACTCCTCGAGGGTGCTGCCTTCAAACAGATTTTTGACAGCGGCAAAGCTGTAGAATACTCCTATCGCATTGAAGAAAAGGTTGTCCATATGTGTGCGGTATCCGGCGACCCGTACGCCTGGGAAATGGCCGACACCGGAATGCATCTGGAAATCGTAAGTATCTTTGAAAATGAGAGGATCACCAAATTCTACGAATCCAACTTATCCGAGCTGATCCGAATCGGCCTCTACTCCATCAAAGGCGGTATGCGCATAGACTCGGCCAACACCAATCTGAAAAAGATGGTAAAATTCATGCGTAAAAATGATTACGAGAATGCCTTTGACATTTTAGTGAAGGATCATTTTATGATGGGAAAAGACAGCGCTCTAAAAGAAGAACGCGCAGAACTTTAAGATCCATGCCAAAGAAAAACAGCAGTAGCTTTATGCGACTGCTGTTTTTATACTACTAAGCTGTTCTCCTGTTTCCGTTTTCATCGATCTTATACTCTTTCCGCTGTTTGAACTCTTCTGTCTTACCGTCATTCCAGTTCTGTACCGGTCTGTAATATCCGGTGATCCGGCTGTAAACCTCGGTAGCAGCCCCGCAGATCGGGCAGGTATACTGCTCACCTGTAAGATATCCGTGCTCCTTGCAGATTGAATACGTCGGTGACATGGTATAATACGGCAGCTTATAATTCTCTGCGATCTTTCTTACCAGATTTGCCGCTGCCTTCCAGGACGGAAGCTTCTCTCCAAGGAATGCGTGGAATACGGTTCCTGAAGTATATAACGTCTGCAATTCATCCTGAATATCCAGTGCCTCGAAAATATCATCCGTATAGCCGACCGGAAGATGGGAGCTGTTGGTGTAATACGGTGTTCCGCATTCGCCCGCCGCAGTTATGATATCCGGGAACTGCTCCACATCGTGTTTTGCCAGACGGTATGCCGTGGACTCTGCCGGAGTAGCCTCCAGGTTGAACAGATCCTCATACTCCTCCTGGTAATCAGAAAGTCTCTCACGCATATGATTGAGAACTCTCTTGGAAAATTCCTGGGTCTCTTTATGTGTCATATCTTTTCCAATCCACTTCGCATTCAAGCCTGCCTCATTCATTCCTACCAAACCGATGGTGGAGAAATGATTGCCGAATCCGCCAAGATATCTCTTGGTGTAAGGATACAGACCTTCGTCAAGCAGCTTGCTGATAATCTTTCTCTTGGTATCCAGCGATCTTGCCGCGATATCCATCATGCGATCCAGGCGGTGCATGAACTCTTCCTCATTCGCTGACAGATATGCAATCCTCGGCATATTGATCGTAACAACGCCCACGGAACCGGTACTCTCTCCACTTCCGAAGAATCCGCCGGATTTCTTGCGGAGTTCCCTGAGGTCCAGTCTCAGACGGCAGCACATACTGCGCACATCACTGGGTTCCATATCACTGTTGATATAATTTGAGAAATACGGTGTACCATATTTTGCCGTCATCTCAAAGAGAAGACGGTTATTCTCTGTATCGGACCAATCAAAATCGTTAGTGATAGAATATGTCGGAATCGGATGCTGGAATCCGCGTCCGTTAGCATCACCCTCGATCATAATCTCGATAAAGGCTTTATTTACCATATCCATCTCTTTCTTACAGTCTCCGTAAGTGAAATCCATCTCTTTTCCGCCCACGATCGCCGGTTTGTCCTTCAGATCATTCGGCACGGTCCAGTCCAGAGTGATATTAGAGAACGGTGCCTGAGTCCCCCAACGGGACGGTGTATTCACTCCATAAATAAATGCCTCAATACATTTCTTTACTTCCGGATAAGTCAGGTTATCCACCTTCACAAAGGGAGCAAGATAGGTATCAAAGGAAGAGAAGGCCTGGGCACCCGCCCATTCGTTCTGCATAATGCCGAGGAAATTCACCATCTGATTGCAAAGTACGCTCAAATGGCTTGCCGGGGCAGAGGTGATCTTGCCCGGAATTCCGCCGAGCCCCTCCACGATAAGCTGCCTTAAAGACCATCCTGCACAGTATCCGGTCAGCATGGACAGATCATGAATATGGATATCCGCATTCTTATGTGCACTTGCAATCTCATTATCGTAGATTTCAGAGAGCCAGTAGTTGGCAGTTACCGCTCCTGAATTGCTTAAAATCAGTCCCCCGACTGAATAAGTAACCGTAGAGTTCTCTTTCACGCGCCAGTCACTGATCTTCACGTAACTGTTCACGATATCCTTGTAATCCAGAAGAGTCGACTTCATATTCCGGATCTTCTCTCTCTGCTTTCTATAAAGGATATACCCCTTCGCCACATCGGCATATCCTGCCTTAATCAGAACCTCTTCCACGCTGTCCTGAATATCTTCTACCTCAATCAGTCCGTCCTTAATCTTGGGCTCAAAATCAGAAGTGACATTCAACGCCAACAGATCGATCACTGTCGGGTGATACTCCTTCTCCTGCGCCTCAAATGCCTTTCTGATGGCCTCTGTAATCTTGGAAATATCGAATTCCGCTACTTTTCCGTCTCGTTTTGCTACCTGATACATCTATTTATCTTCCCCTTTCTTCTGTAGTTCTCCTAAAATCGCTGTTCTTTAATGATATCACCGCTTACATTTATTGTCAACACAAAACAACAACATGTAGTGTGCTCTTTTTTGACGCAGAACTACATGTTGTTTCATTTTTACTGATATTAATTATCTTTTACCGAATTTATCTGACACATTTTCCATGAGCCTTTTGAGGGAAAATGCCGCTTTTTTCCCGAAACTCCGGTATATTTTTCCCAATTCCCGCCAGCCAGCCTCATTAAAAATACCACAAGCTATCTGACAACTTGCCTGTTTTCTTCATGTGGTCTGATTAAGCACCCCTCTCTGCCGGCATTAATCTGTCATGTCTGAATTCTCCATGCTCTGGTTTCCCCTACCTCACTTACCACGCTCATGCCTTGGTTACCATGCCTTAAACTATACTTCCACTCCCCGCACTTCCACCTGCCCTGCAAATGGCCTCAGAATTTCCCGCCATGCGGCAAGCTCTTCTGGTTCGCAGGCATGAAGTCCCGGACAGATCACATCCCCGGAATCCACAAACTGCTGCAAATAATACTTCGTTGCCCCCGAAATCCACTCTCCAATCGCCCGGATCGAAACCTGGTCATGAAACTCCTTTACAACCGTGGTCCGGAACTCGTAAGGAATCCCGCCTTCCATGAGAAAACGGACACTTTCCTCCACCGGAGCCGTGTCGTATCCTTCGATTCCTATGGTATCCCCGTATTTTTCGCGGCTGTTCTTGATATCCATCGCCACATAATCAATCAGCCCTCTGCCGGCCAGCGCTTTCAGCCGCTCCGGGAAACTACCGTTGGTATCAAGTTTGACGAGAAAGCCCAGCTCTTTGATCCTGCCGATAAACTCTTCCAGATTCTTCTGCAAAAGAGGCTCACCGCCAGTTACGCACACGCCGTCCAAAATCCCTTTTCGTTTTTTAAGAAATTCGATAATTTCTTCTTCCGAATATTCTCCATTCTTCCTCGACGTGATCGGTTGAATATTTCCCCGATCCACCACCAGAGACGCATTATGACAGAACGGGCATCTGAAATTACACCCGCCAGTAAAAATGGTACATGCCACCTTTTCCGGATAATCTAAAAGCGTCAGTTTCTGTAAACCTTGTATAAGCATAACATTCCCTCTTTTCATCTGAAACAAAATACACATTCTTCTGTCTCTTAATCATACACCATTTTTCCATATTTGCAAAATATAGAATTTGAAACTTGCCCCCGATTCCCGTCCCTTATGCCTCTCCTTCCCTTGATCTGCCAGTGAACTGTTCCACTTGTCCCGCCCGAAAATCCGATTTGATTTTCGATTTTATTTTCTTCAAAATATCATTGATTTTCTTTCTATTATTCTCTATACTCTATAATAGTAGCGTCGGTGTACTGATAGCAGTGCCCCGGCGCCGCATTCTGAATTGCCATACATACCCGGGTGGAAGTCGGCGGATCTCCATCCCGGCAGAAAATTATGAGAAGATACAAGGGGGTACTGTTATGCCATCGAAATTACCATTTACACCCGAGCAGAAAAAGCAGATCTCTGCCCTGGGGACAGCCTGTTTCGGCGCTGTGATGTTTGCCTTCGGGCTCAACGTCCTGATCACACCGCTCTCACTTTACAACGGCGGCTTTATGGGTATTGCCCAGCTGATCCGTACGTTTATCGTGAGCACCTTCCATCTGTCTTTGGGACAGACCGATATCGCAGGTCTTGTATACCTGCTGATCAATGTACCACTGATTTACCTGGCGTGGTCAAAGATGGGAAAACCATTCTTTTTCCGTTCTGTCATCGTGATCATCGTTCAGACAGCCGCACTTACATTTATACCGATTCCAAAGACGCCATTCATTGAGGATTACCTTACAGCCTGTGTGATCGGAGGAATCATCGCCGGTGCAGGTTCCGGACTGATCCTAAGAGGCGGAAGCTCAGGCGGCGGCCAGGATATTCTGGGAATCTACATGACCAAACGTTTTCCGGGATTCAGCGTAGGAAAAGTCGGGCTCATGATCAACATTGTTGTATATAGTATCTGCCTGATGCTGTACAACATCGAGATCGCAATTTACTGCCTGATTTACGGAGTTGTCTATTCCCTGGCATGTGACCATGTACATATTCAGAACATCAACGTGAGCGTAATGATATTTACCAAGAAACCCGGCGTTGCACAGGCGATCATGCAGCAGACCGGACGCGGTGTTACCAACTGGGACGGGGCCGGTGCTTATACCAACCAATCTTCCAACATCCTGATCAGCGTCATTTCCAAATACGAAGTCAATCAGGTAAAACGGATTGTCCACGGCATTGATCCACAGGCATTTATGATCTTCACGGAAGGCTGTCATGTAGACGGAAACTTTGAAAAACGATTGACCTAAAAAGATTTGCCTCCAACACTGACAAAGTGCGGAGGCAATTTTTTATCGCCGAAAAAGCGTTCACTGAATATTTGCTCAGATATGCTTACCAATTTAAAAACCAGCCGCTGGTAGCGGCTGGCATATTCTCCTTAATGAAAACTCTCCCACTGTCTGAGAGTCTTAACCCTCTCTCCTGATATCCCACTGTCTTTCATACGGCGTCTGATCGTATGCATATAGTGATCATAAATCGTCTTGCAAATTAATATCTCATCATTCGTACGACAGGCATCCACCAGTTCCCTGTGTATCGGAATGGATGCCTTGACGGAGGCCTTCTCCCCCATCCCGCCTGCAAACAGACTGATCAAATTGCCATAACTCATATATTCCCACGCCTTAATAATCCGCGGGAAGCCTGCCTTTTCAACGATCAGCCTATGCATCGCATGATCCACAGTACCGAGGTCCTGAAGGTCTTCTACCTTCTCCATCTTCTCCAGAAGTCCCTCCAACTGTGCGATCTCCTCTTCGCTGAAAACCCCTCTGCAGAGCTGCACAGACATACACTCATACGTCGCACACAGCAGATAAATCTCATACATATCATCCAGTGTGATCTGTCTTACAGAACATCCAATATTCCTGGTATATTCAACCATCCCTTCCTGCTCAAGCTGTCTGAGCGCTTCACGAATCGGCGCTCTGCTCACGCCGAACTCATCAGACAGCTCCTGCTCAATGATCCGGGTCCCCGGTTTCAGCTCCTGCTTTAGAATCTTGATGCGGATCGCATCTACCACGTTTTCTCGTAATGTTCTGTAATCTATTCTTCCCATATATTTCCTGCCTTACTATCTTCTACATGCTGCCAATTCTATTGTACCACAGGAAACTCTGAAAGAAAAACCATTAATTAAAAATTAAAGTCCGCATATCGCCTTCACGGCATAGGCAACAAAAATTCCCACATAGTTACCACATGCTCCGGCAATGACACCCATGATCAGCCCCACATTGATCAGGGATTTCCAGTTTGCACCTGCGGCGGTCAGGGAAGCTGTCGGTCCGTCAACAATACATCCCACCATGGATAAAAGTACATATTCATATTTAATCTTAAAGATTCGGCAAATAATGAAATGCAGTAAAGTACAACCAATCAGCATAAACAGTACGTACAATGTCATCATCAGTGCAGAACCGATAAACTGCTGCAGATCCACCGCAAATCCGATGGTTGCCAGGAAACACAGAGAGATGAAAAGCCCCAGATCCAGGTTTCCTCTCAGCTTTTTCACCGGCTTTAACTGTGCAAGACAGATAGAAACCGTCGTTACCATCAGAAGTCTTCCCGCTTTCCAGAAGGTTTCCGGGAAAATATTCTTCGCGATCGCCGTTGTGATAAATGCCACTCCAAAACCAATCGTGAGAAGCCATGCGATATCCTTGATCGCCCACTTCTTATCGGACATCAGCGGCTCACTCTCTCCGTCATCCAGCTCTATTTCAGTAAACTGATACGGCCACAGCTTATTCCAGCGCTGAGATGCCTTCATGATCGCCGGAGCGGCAAACATAAAGATCATCAGAGGTGTAGATACCACGTAATCCGCCGCATTCGCTGCCGCAAGCGTCTCTCTTGAACAGTCAAGCCCGGTTGCGATCGCGGTAAGGTTCGGTGTTCCTCCGGTATAAGTTCCTACAAACATTCCGGCGCATTTCCATCCCTCAATAATACGCGGTGCAAAGACAATCCCCAGCCCGATCGCCACGATACATACAGAGAAAATTGCAGAAACCAGCGCAATGACCGGCTGTCTGTTTAACTTCTTAAGCTCAGTTACATTCATACTTAACAGACAGATAGAAATCGCTGCCTGCACACAATATGTAGAGATTGAGCTGTACAGATCATGTGAAATCGGCACGATCCGTGTGTTAGAAAGTACAATCCCGATAATAACCACGGTTAATACCGGCCCTAATGACTTAAATACTTTGAACTTTTGCAGCCAGAGAGAAAATGCCACCATCAGGAGGATGACAAATAAAAGTCCCTCTGTACTAGAAATCAATGTTCCCATTCTTCTTTTTACTCCTTCCAACCCTCTCAAAACCCAGAAATCCACCGGTATTGACTTCTGAATCTCAGTTTTTAGCATATTACCGATTGTCGACAATCATCAGTATATAAATTGTACCATATCTTTTACATATTTTCAACAAATTTCTGCAGTGTTTTTCAAATCGCTTATCACTTTTTACCAACCCCCTCATCTTTCGGTCAGCGTAATGCCGTTTATCTCAGAAAAATCCCTTTGCATTTCACCAGAATAATGAAAAAAGCGCCCCGGAGACATCCACCGTCAAATATTCCCTGGCAGACTGTCTCCGGAGCAATCTTATCTTCTTTTTGTCATTCTTAACTTTTCACGTAACTACTACTCTATTCTCTATCTTCCCATAAATGCTTCGATATCTTCCAGCTTTTTCGGGATAGCTGAAGTGATACACTCACATCCGTTTTCAGTGATCAGGCAGTTATCCTCCACACGGAAACCGATTCCCCACTCTTCGTGGTAGATCCCGATGTCCACACAGAATACCATCCCCGGCTCAGTCATGCGGCCTTTTACATCCACCACATCATGCACATCGAAGCCCACATGATGAGCGCCGCCGTGCCACATATAAGTTCCGATCTCATCGTAGCTCTTGCACACTCCTGCCGCTTTAAGCTGTTCGAAGTTGTACTTCCGCGCGATCAAATCCACCTCTGCCATCGGAATTCCCGGCTTCAGGATGCTGAACATATGCTCGGAAGTATTGTATGCACACTGATAGAGAAGCTTCTGGCGATCTGTGAACTTTCCATTACAGGGCCATCCTCTGGAAACATCATTGATCTCATAATCCCATACGGCTCCCACGTCATTCAGAATCATGTCACCGTCTTTTGCCTGTCCGCGGTATCCATAATAATGAATGCAGAAATTATTATCTCCGGCAGAAATAATAGACGGAAATCCCGGAACAAGAACTCCGTGCTGCGCCAGCGTATAATCGAATTCCGCTTTATACTGGTACTCATACATACCCGGCTTTGAAGCACGCATCATGGCTTCGATTCCGGCTTTCGTGATCGTCGCTGCCTTCTTCATCGCCTCGATCTCACATGGTTTCTTAATCGTGCGCTGTCTTCTAAGCTGCATATGGATATTTTTAAGTTGAATGTAAGGCCAGTTCTCCTGAATCTTCGCTGCCAGAGTGAATGCCTCACTGCCGTCCTGGCGATATGCCTCGTCAAAATCTAAATATACCTGTTTTACATCTCCTGACCGAAGAAGAATCCCCAATTCCTCCTGAAAATGTTCCACATTGCCATACTCGGTAATACCGGAAATATCCTGTGCCTCCTGCTCTTTAATCCGCTTTCCCGTCCAGCGTTCCTTCATGAGATCCGGCGGCAGAAGATACAGTTTCTCCTGACAATCTCCATCACTTACCGTCGCCACAAGCACCGTATCCGCCTGCTCGATTCCTGTCAGATACAGGAAATTACGATTGGTAAAATACGGATAATCTTCATCACTGGTCTTCCGCGGCGCACGTCCGCTGAACAGGATCACCAAAGATCCCGGTTCCACACTCCTATACAAGGTTTTTCTGTTTTCTGCATAAAACTCTCTGTTCATACCCTTTTTCCTCCATTGTAAAAGAGACAGCCCACATCATATCGAACTATCCCCCGTATTTTATTATTTCCCTGATGGAAAAATTTGTGCTTACCAACACTCTATTAAGCACTGAGCATCTCAATCGCTCTACCACATCTCACAGACACCGCTGTATCAAATATATATTAAGTTTCTGATCAAGCCTCTGCCTTCCTGCTATTTCTAATTAAAACTCTGCTCCGTACGGTTAATGATCTCATCCTGCAAAGCCTTGCTCAGATTCCGGAAATGATCACTGTATCCTGCAACCCGCACGATCAGATCTTTATACTCTTCCGGATTCTTCTGCGCTGCGATCAGAGTCTCACGGTCGATGACATTGAACTGGATATGATGTCCGTCCATGTTGAAGTACGAACGAACCAGGTTCGCCATCTGATCCAGACCTTCCTCGCCTGCCACTACGCTCGGTGTGAATTTCTGATTCAAAAGGGTTCCTCCTGTCATCAGATGATCCATCTTCGCGCAGGACTTGATAACGGCAGTCGGTCCGTTCACATCCGCGCCCTTCTCCGGAGAAATTCCCTCAGATACCGGCACATGTGCCAGACGGCCGTTTGCGCTTGCCATCATAACATCACCAAAATATACGTGACAGGTGGTCGGCAGCATGTTCACGCGATAGGTTCCGCCAAGCATATTCCTTCTTCCGGTTACTTCTTTCTGGTAGAATCCAAATACACTCTTCATGATATCATCAGCGTAATCATCATCGTTGCCGTATTTCGGAGTATGATTCTTCACCAGGTTCAGAATCCGCTCATGCCCCTCGAAGTTATCATTCAGAGCCGCCATCAGTTCTTCCATGGTGAATTTCTTTTCATCATAAACATTGTATTTTACTGCTGCAAGGCAATCTGTGATGGTTCCGATCCCTACGCCCTGCAGATATTTGGTATTGTATCTTGCTCCGCCTGCGTTATAGTCCTTTCCTTTGGAAATACAGTCATTTGTAATAATGGAAAGGAACGGAGCCGGCATATATTCTGCGAAAATCTTCTCGATTACATTACTTCCTTCGATCTTGATATCGATCAGATACTTCATCTGTTTCTTAAATGCATCGAACAGCTCATCATAGGTCTTAAAATCTGTTGCATATCCCAGTTTCAGTCCGAGCTGCTTTCCGGTCATCTTGTCGAAACCATTGTTCAGTGTCAGTTCGAATACCTTCGGGATATTGAAATATCCGGTCAGGATATATGCCTCATTTCCGAACGCACCGGTTTCCACGCAGCCGCTGGTACCGCCGCGTCTTGCATCCTCCAGGCTCTTTCCTGCATTTAACAGCTCTTGAATGATTGCCTCGGTATTGTAAAATGCCGGCTGTCCCCAGCCTTTGCGGGAGATCTCGCAGGCTCTCTTCAAAAACTTCTGCGGAGTCTTGCGGCTGATCTGTACGTTGGAGCTGGGCTGAAGCAGCTTCATTTCATCCATACAATCCAGGATCAGATAACTTACGTCATTGACACCGTTTTCTCCGTCCGGTGTGATACCTCCGGTATTGAGGTTGGCAAAATCTGTGTACGTGCTGCTCTCTTTCAGGGTAATTCCTACCTTCGGAGGAGCCGGCTGATTGTTGAACTTCACCCACAGACACTCCAGAAGCTCCAGCGCCTTCTTCTCATCCAGAATTCCTTCTTCGGTATCCTTCACATAGAACGGATTCAGGTGCTGGTCAAAACGTCCCGGTGAATAAGCATCCCACGGGTTCAATTCGGTCGTTACACCCAGATGAACAAACCAGTACATCTGGATCGCCTGCCAGAAGGTCTCCGGTTTATGAGCCGGTACCACATCACAGTTCGCTGCGATCTGAAGCAGTTCTTCTTTCCGCTGCGGATCTGCCTCTTTCTCGGCAAGCTCTCTCGCATAAGCTGCGTATCTTTCACCCAGTTTCATCACCGCATCGCAGGCCTTTGCCATACCGCGGAGCTGATTTCTCTTATCAAATGCCTCGACATCATTCTGGAAATCCAGAGCATCGATCGCTTTTTGAATCTCTTCCTTATAATCCAGGAAGCCTTTTTCATAAATCTTCACGGAGCCAACCGTATGTCCCGGTCCTCTCTGCTCCATAAACTCGGTAAAGATACCTGCTTCGTAACAGTCTCTCCACTCAGGAGTCATATTTGCGATGATCTTGGAACGCGTGGAACGTTTATCCCAGTAAGGAATGATCACGTCTTCCTGATAGCTGTAATCCTGATCTTTTACCGTGAAATTAATCAGTTCACGGTCGTTCATAACATGCATATCTTCCACGGTATGGCAGCAAAGCTCCGGGAATGTGGGGGCAGCCTGAGGACTGTCGCCTTTTTCTCCGACGATCAGCTCGCCGTCACCGATATAAAGTGTCTTCGTTGAAAAATAATCATAGAGAACCTGGCCCCGAAGCTCCGGAATCGATAACTGTCCCTCATACTTCTTGTAGGTCTCGGTCTCGCTCTTTGCTCTTTCCAGGTCAATGTGCGGCTGGGTCGTCACGCTCAGCTCACGAAGTGCCTGAATTCTTGCATTCATTCCTCTTTTTTCCATTGCACTAACCTCCTATTTTTGTATTATGAAATCCTGCCTGTTTAAATAACTCGGCAAAATGTTCCATTTCTTCTTTGTCCGGTGTCTCAAAATCCTTCCCGCCATATTCCTTTTCCAGCCGCCCGTATTTGCTACTGCCGGTATTATGATAAGGAAGCAGATTCACCTGCGCCACCTGAATATTATGGGCCTTAAGCCAGTCTATGACAAGCCCCATACTTCTGTTATCCGCATTGACCCCTTTCACCGTAGGGATCCGGATATAAATTCTCGCCCCGTCACCGGAAAGTCTTTCCAGATTTTCCAGGATCAGAGTGTTATCAACACCAATATATTTCTTATGTACTTCGTTGTCAATAGCCTTGATATCATAAAGGAAGGTATCCGTATAAGGCAGAATCCGTTCAAAACGCTCATACGGCGCGTACCCGCTTGTGTCGATCGTGACTGTGATTCCCTGACGGTTTAATTCTTTTGCCAGAGCTTCGATAAAATCGATGTCCGCACACATCACTTCCCCGCCGGATAAAGTCACTCCGCCGCCGGATTCTTCATAAAACATCTCGTCTTTTTTCAGTTCCTTCACCAGCTCTTTTACGGTGTATTCCTTTCCCGCCACTTCCCGGATATTCAGCAGACAATAGTCCACACAGGTTCCGCAGCCGTCGCAAAGCTCATGGTCAGTCACGGCTTTTCCGTCAAGAATGCGGATCGACCCCTTCGGACAGACCTTGGCGCATGCCCCGCAGCCTACACATTTCTCGCGGTTCGTCAGGATCTGGCTCTGATGCTGATGCGTCTCCGGATTATGACACCACGCACATCTTAAGGGACATCCCTTGAAAAATACGCTGGTCCGTATCCCGTCTCCGTCATGGATGGAATACTTTTGTATATTTGTAACTAACGCCATCGTGTCGTCTCCTTTTTTGTCTCTAGACCAAAGTTTGAACTTTGGTCTAATTATAGCATCCGCTCCCGATACTGTCAATAATGCTTTTTGAGGGAACGACATATGGCCGTTCCCCCACTGAGTAGTATATCAGAAATTTTACAAAGCGTCCTGTCCACGTTCCCCGGTACGAATTCTTACGATATCTGCGACTTCAGAAACAAAAATCTTTCCATCGCCATAATTTCCCGTCCGAATCTCCCGGCAAACCTTGCGTATGATCGATTCCGATTCCTCGGCATTGACCACACACTCTACTTTTAACTTGGGAATCGGATTCCCTCTCTCCGGCTCGGCTCCGCGCCACATGCTCAGGCTGGTGACACCTCCCTGATTGCCGTACCCCATGATATTTGTAATCATGATCCCGTGGTACTCACAGACCTCCAGAAGTTCCCGCAGATCGTCCAGCCTGCCCGGTTTTATAATAATTTCCAGCTTCTTCATAATTACAATCTTTACTCCGTCTTTTTACTGTTATTCATATTTCCAAATCAATATCCCCGGCATTTAAGCACTGGCGGGCAATATCCTCGAAAGAAATGTCTTCGTCCGCTCTTCCTTCGGGGCCGTAAAAATCTCCTCCGGCCTTCCCTCTTCCACGATATAGCCATCTGCCATAAAGATAACCCGGTCTGCCACATCCCTCGCAAATCCCATCTCATGTGTTACCACAACCATGGTCATTCCTTCCCGCGCAAGCGTCTTCATTACTTCCAGTACATCGCCTACAAGCTCCGGGTCAAGTGCCGAAGTAGGCTCATCAAATAATAAGGCTTTCGGCTCCATGGCAAGCGCTCTTGCGATGGCTACTCTCTGCTGCTGTCCGCCGGACAGCGTATTCGGATACACATCTGCTTTATCTTTTAATCCGACTTTATCCAAAAGCTCCAATGCCTTTTCCCGCGCCTGCACTTTGTTGGCATGCTTTGTCAGCACCGGGGCCATCATAACATTTTCAATTACCGTCTTAAGTGGAAACAGGTTAAATCTCTGGAATACCATGCCGACTTCCTCACGGAACCTGCGGATATCGTAAGCCTTATCCAACAGGTTCTCTCCGTGATACCGGACTGTACCGCCCGATGGAATCTCCAGCTGGTTGATACAGCGAAGGAAGGTACTCTTTCCGGAACCGGACGGTCCGATCACACAGACAACCTCTCCCTCTTCAATCTCCAGATTAATATCCTTCAGCACCTCAAGGCTGCCGAATTTTTTTGCCAAATGATGTACTCGAATCATATTTTCACCCCATTCTTTCCATGTCAAGGTTTACGCTTTCCTTTCTCCTATCGGTGCATTCTGCGTTCCACCTGTCTTTGTACTACGATCAATACAGACAGGATTACCAGATAGAAAAGTGCCAGCATCGTATAGGTCGGAATCGACTTAAAGCTCAATGCCGCATATGCCTGTGCCTGATGTGTCACCTCATTTACCGCGATCACGCTCAAAAGCGCCGTATCCTTTACCGAAATAATAAACTGGTTGAACAGTGCCGGCAGCGCCGTTTTAAATGCGGGCGGTATGATGACATGTATCATAGTCTGTGCACCGGTAAGGCCCAGAGACATTCCCGCCTCCTTCTGCCCTGGATCTATTCCCAGCAAAGCGCCTTTTACAATCTCGGAAATAAAAGCTCCCGAATTCAGTGCGATCACCATGACTCCGACGGTCGTACTCTGCAGATCGATCCCCAGCATTTTCGGGATTACATAATACATATACAGCGCCTGCACCATCAGCGGAGTTGCCCGTATGATCCAGATATAGATCTCGGCAATCCATTTGCCTATCTTAAATCTTGACTGCAGCAGGTATCCGCAGATGCTACCGATCACGGTACCAAATGCGATTCCGACAACCGCGATCAAAATAGTAAGTTTCAATCCTTCCAATAACATCGGCAGCAATGTTTTTATCAAATTCATATCCATTCTCTGTACCATCCTGTCTGTTTTTATGTCCGGCGCCCCGCCAAAGGCCGGTGCTGCCCACCAGCCGCTTCCGTGCGGGGAAATATTCCGGAACATTCTTATTTACTACTCACACCATTTCTTATATAACTCATCAGTTGTTCCATTTTCGATCAAAAGCTTCACTGCCGCGTTGATCTCATCATAGTATTTGCAGTCTCTTGAGATTGCTACACAATACGGTGCCTGCCCCTGATTAAACTCATCTCCGACTACCTTCAGCTTCGTATTTTCAGTAGTCTTTACATAGAATACAGCTCCGGGGCCGTCCTGAATGACTGCGTCCACCTTGCCCTGCTCCAGTGATTCATAAGCCGTTGTGATCGTATCATGCACCTCGATCGACGCATCGCCAAGATTCTTGTTTGCGTACATGTGAGAAGCGGTTCCCTTCTCAACAGCCACCTTCTTACCCGCCAGGTCCTCCACGCTGCTGATGCCTTTATCGTCTTCGGAATTCACCATAACCACCTGACCGGAATCACAGTAAATCTCGGAGAAGTCCATGACCTCTTTTCTCTCATCTGTAGCACAAAGAGCTGCGGCACCGATATCAATCTTACCCTCTGCAATAGAAGTAGTCAGTGCGGAATAGTCCTGCACCTGGATGCCTCCCTCGATCTCAAATCCAAGAATCTCCTGTAGATCATTCAGCAGGTCAACATCATATCCAATCAATGTTTTTCCATCCGTATCATAATAGGTAAACGGTCCAAAAAGCGCCGTTGTTCCAACCGTGATGCTTACACCTTTCATGGAGCCCTCCACATTCTCGGTTGTAACCTCTTCTTTCTTCTTTTCCTCTGTCCCGGATGCTTCCTTCTTCTGGCCACATCCGGCGGTCATTGCCACTGTCATCGCCATACACATCATTACTGCCAAAATTCTCTTCTTCATAGTCTAACTCCTCCTGTCGCGCTGGCCCGGAATCGTTTGAACCGTCTCCCTCTTTTACATTTCTTTCAGAGTGCTGCCACACTCTTCCGGGTTGGTTTGGCAATCCGGAAATCCATATGGTATTTTCCGGAAATTGTTGGGTTGCAATGTATCCCTGATAAACGCCCTGCGGAAGTTTATCCCGGTTACAAACTGCCCGTAAACGAATATCAGATGGATATTCCCCCCAGGCACCGGTAAAAACAAAGGCACACTACAAAGTATCTTTGTAATGCGCCCTCACATTTCACCCGGCAGAAAATTCTATGTAACCATCCGCTAACGCGCCTGCAAGCCAAATCCCCTAAAGATGTCAATGCATTATCCGTACCTGATTACCGAGTTGCCATTCCACTGGATGTTTACTCAGGTATGCTTGGTGACATAAAAAACGGTGCCGCAGTGATCTGCGACACCATTGTCTGCCTCGTTCCTTATGAACTTGAACCTAGTTTACCCCATTATTTTCCATCCGTCAATCACACAAATACCCAAAGATATTTTCGAAATTCAAAAAATTTGAGCACTTTTTACAAAGTATTGACCAAATGACACGCTACCCGGTGGCCTTTTTCAACTTCCTTAAATACCGGTGCTTCCGCTTTGCAGCGCTCTGTCGCGTACGGACAGCGTGTACAGAATGCACAGCCAACGAATTTTTCCGTTCTTACCGGCTGTTCCCCGGAAAGAGCTGCAAATTCTTTCCGCTTGATGTACGGGTCCGGTGCCGATGCAAACAGAGCTTTTGTATAAGGATGCAGCGGATTCTCAAATAAACGCTCCGTCTCCGTCTCTTCCACCAGAGTTCCGAGATACATCACTCCCACCCGGTCCGAAATAAAACGCACAACCCCAATGTCGTGAGAGATAAAAAGAAGGCTGAGTCCAAGTTCCTTCTGGAGCTTCGTAAGCATATTCAGAATCTGAGCCTGAATGGAAACGTCCAGCGCAGATACCGGTTCATCACAGACGATCAGCTTCGGCTGAATGATGAGTGCGCTTGCAATTCCCAGACGCTGCACCTGACCTCCGGATAATTCATGCGGGAACCGGAAGTAATGCTCTTCCGACAGACCGACACGCTGAAGAGTCATAATTACCTGCTCCCGTCTCTTCGCCGCATCGTTCATCCCATGAATCAGCAATATGTCCTCTAAAATATCCCCGATACGCTGACGCGGATTCAGTGCGGAGAGTGTATTTTGAAACACCATCTGCAATTCCTGCCGGAGAGGACGGAATTCCCGCTCACTTAACTTACAGATGTCTTGTCCGCCGTATAGGATGGAGCCGCTGTCAACCTTTGTAAGGCCTACGATCGCGCGTCCTGTCGTAGATTTTCCGCAGCCGGATTCTCCTACCAGCCCGTAGGTTTCTCCTTCTTCGATATAAAACGACATATTGTCTACTGCATACATATGCTCTTTCGGTGTAAACAATTTTCCCATCTTCCCATAGATCGGATAAGTTTTCTTCAAATCCTTAATTTCAAGCAAATGGTCTCCCATGTTTACACCTCACTTTCCTGCTGGCTGCAATCCGTATATTTCCAGCATTTCACGAAATGTCCCGGAACTGCTTCTACAAGCGGCGGCTGACATTTCAAACATCTTTCATCCGCATCACTGCACCGGGTACAGAAATGACATCCCTCCGGAATCCTAGACAGCGACGGAACCGAGCCTGAGATCGTCGGAAGCTCTTTCCCTCTTTCTACTCCCAGATGAGGAATACATGCCAAAAGTCCTTTTGTATACGGATGAAGCGGATTTGCGAATAATTCTTCCGTTTCGGCATCCTCTACAACCTGTCCAAGATACATCACTTTTACACTATGGCATAACTGGGACACGGCTCCCATATCGTGTGTGATAAATAATACGGACATTCCCAAACGTTCATTCAAATCACGGATCAAATGTAAAATCTGCTCCTGAATCGTTACGTCCAGCGCAGTCGTCGGTTCATCGGCGATCAAAAGTTTCGGCTCACATGCCAGAGCCATAGCGATCATGACACGCTGCTGCATACCGCCGGACAATTCAAACGGATATTTTTTCATACAGTTTTCCGGATTGGGAATTCCTGTAAGCTTTAACATTTCTATCGCGCGTTCTTTTGCCTGCTGCTTGGAAATCTTTTTATGAAGGATCAATATCTCACTCAGCTGTTTCTCAACCGTATGCACCGGACTTAGCGAATTCAAAGGATCCTGGAATATAATAGAAATCCTGTCTCCGCGGATATCACGCATTTCAGATAACGGGCGTTTGAGCAAATCCTGATTTTCAAAAAGGATTTCCCCTTCATAGCGTACCGCGGTATCGTGATCGCGCAGCCGTAGGATCGACTGTGACATCACACTTTTGCCGGAGCCCGACTCTCCAACCACTCCTGTGATCTCGCCCTGTCTGATACTAAGGCTGACACCGTCTACGGCCGGAAGCCATTTCTTATGGACAGGAAATAATACTCTGAGGTCTTTCATTTCAAGCATCGCTTCCTGTGTATGATTCTTATTATTTTCTGCCATTACTTTTTCGCCCCTCCCTTTACTCTCGGATCCATGAAATCTCTAAGCCCGTCACCCAGAAGATTCAGGCTCAGCACGCAGAGAATGACTGCAATACCCGGACAGATCATTGTCCATGGAGCTTTTGAGAAAACAAGCTTACTTGCCTGAAGCATATTCCCCCAGCTTGCCGCCGGCGCCGGAATACCCGCTCCGAGGAAACTAAGCGATGCCTCTGAAATGATCGCCTGGGCAAAAATGAAGGATGCCTGAACCGTTAAGGGCGAGATAACCCCGGGAAGAATTAATTTCCACAGAATACGGAAATTACTAAAGCCCTGGACCTTTGCGGCTTCCACATATGCCTGCTCCCGTATCACCATCGCGCTTGCCCGGACGGTCCGCGCAACGCTCGGAGTATACACGATCGTAAGCGCTATAATGACATTCCAGCTTGATGCGCCAAGTGCCGCGATCAAAGCGATCGCCAGAAGAATACCCGGTATTGCAATGAGGCCGTCGCATATCCGCATCAGGATATGATCCAGAATCTTAAAATAGCTTGCATAAATACCGATGATGATTCCAAAAATACATGAAAAAACCGCTACGCTTCCGCCGACTCCCAACGAGACTCTGGCGCCGTACATCACTCTTACAAACAGATCTCTTCCGAATTCATCTGTTCCAAACAGATACTTTGTCCCCGGCGGCTGAAACCGTTCTGTTACGACCATGGCATTCGGATCCGCCTTACTGATCATCGGTACCAGAATCGCAGCCAGCAAAATAATGATGAATACCACACCGCCGATGATGAGTGCCGGACTTGCCAGCAGCCGTTCTTTTCGGATTTCACGCTGCTCCCGGAAAATCGCCTCACTGACTTCGGAAGTATTTTTATGTCTAAATCCCATATTTCCACCTCCTACTTACGCCCCGGCTGTAATCTTGGATCTACGAAACCGTATAGTATATCCACAGCCAGATTCACTAAAACATACAGCAAGGTAACAAAAAGAACGACTCCCTGAATGACAAAAACATCTCTTCGATTGATGGAACTAAGCGTCAGCATCCCGATACCCGGAATATTAAACAAAGTCTCTGTCACGATCGTTCCGGTGATCAGACTTCCGAAGGATTGTCCCACTGCCGTGAGAATGACGGGAGCTGCATTCTTAAGTCCGTACGTAAGAATGACTTTTCTTTCTTTCAACCCTTTTGCCCTCGCTGTATGTATGAAGCTTTTATACAGCACATCCAGAAGAGAGGAACGGGTCATTCTTGTGATATAGGCCGCCTGTACGATTCCGAGAGACAAAGCCGGTACAAACAGATACCTTAAATGTTCCAGAAGCCCCTGGCTCAGGCTTGCATAACCTGCCACGGGAAACCAATGATGATACACACTGAAAAACAGCATTAAAAACATACTGAGCAAAAATCCCGGCAATGCGGTTCCAATAAGCGATGCGGTCACTGCCGTCACATCAATCGCAGTTCCTCTTTTATAAGCTGCAATAATTCCAAGCGGAATCGATAACACCAGGGAGAAAATCTGCGCCAGAATCGCAAGACTGAGTGTCGGAGGGAAGTATTCCCCGATCGCCGAAAGTACGGACTGATGTAAAAAATATGACGTTCCCCAATCACCGTGAAGCACATTTACAATCCAGTCTGCATACTGAACAAAAAACGGTCTGTCAAATCCCAGCTCCGCATTCAGCGCATTGATCTGTTCTGTGGTTGCTTCCATACCAAGAAGTGCCGTTGCCGGACCTCCCGGAATCAGATAGACGATCAGGAAGGCCACACATGACACCACGAACATAACCGGTATTAAAGATAAAATTCGTTTACAAATATAAGACAACATATAAGTTGTACTCCCTTCTCGCAAAAAACGGCGGACTGCTTATGCACTCCGCCGCCATTCCGGTATTATTCTGAAACACTTGTATTCCAGTAAATCTGGAATCTCAAATACTCCATTCCTTCTACATTGGCACCTGTTGCTACTACACCTGTATAATGTCCAAGAACGGTAGCTGCTCCATATTCGTATAAGAATGTCTGCAGGTCTTCCCATGCCTTAGCAGCTTCTTCATCAGAAGCGGCAGAACGGATCGCTGTGATTCCGTCTGTTACTTCCTGACGGTCTAAGCCTGCCCAGCCTTTATCAAGTACAGAAAGCTGAATCGGAAGCATGTTATAGCTGTTGCTTGTGATAAACATAGAGAACTGCTTCGGATCTGCACGATGCTCCATGAACGTACTGAAATCGTACTGTTCTACCTCTGCGTTAAATCCTGCCTTTTTCAACTGTTCCTGTACAACTAAGGTTGCGTTGTACATTTCCGGGTAATCCGGTGTTGTCACAAGAACGATTTTCTCATTATTATATCCTGCCTCAGCAAGCAGTTTTTTCGCTTTTTCCGGATCATTCTGATTGTAGTATTCTTTGCCTGCGTCAGTTCCCCACTGCGCATCTGTCGGAACACACCATCCTGCATTGACCTGATAGAGATCTTCATTACCATAGATCGCGAGAAGAATCTCATCACAGTTCAGTGCTGCAAGAGCTGCCTCTCTTACTTTTTGATCTGCCATAATTCCTTCTGTTGTATTCAGGAAAAGGTTAATGGTTCCGCCCGGCTCTACATTCAGCTTAATTGCAGAATTATCTGCCAACTCTGCATAATTATCAAGCGGAATTTCTTCAGCGACATCATACTGACCGCTCTGTACACCGGCGATACGGGTTGCAGCGTCTGTGACAACATCGAAGTAGATCACATCTGAGACAGCATTTTTCTTGCCTGCAAGACCAGTGGATGCATTTTCGGATGCCTGGTAGTCTTCATAGCGCTCTAATTTTACGTACTGATCCTGTTTCCACTCAGCCAGCTTATACGGGCCTGTGCCGATATATTCGCTGATTCCTTCTGCCGTAGCTGATTCTACTACTTCGGAAGGATAAATCGCTGCAAACTGGATCGGGCTTGCCAGAATCATGATAATATCTGAGGATGCCTGATTTGCTTTTAATGTTACCGTATAATCATCGGCCTTCTCAAATACGGAGCCTCCGATCAATGTGTTGGCTTTTGCTGAATTTTCCAGCCAGCGGTTCATAGAAGCAACAACGTCATCTGCTTTCATTTCTTTTCCGTTATGGAACTTCACGCCCTGACGAAGCTTGATCGTGTAGGTCATTCCGTCATCGCTTACTTCATAAGATTCAGCCAGAACAGGAGTCGGCTCATAATTCTCGTTCATCGCGAACAATGACTCATACACATGAACGCCGATACCGCCTACAATATTGGAGTTGACTGACGGCGGATCAAGTGAAGGCGGATTTGCCGCGATCGCCACATGTAATTCTGCTGCTTTTGCTTCCGTCTTTACGTCAGCATCCTTTGAATCAGATTTTGATTCGGATTTCGTACTTCCACAGCCAGAAAGCACCAGTCCCGCACACATAGTGAGTGCTACTATGCATGACAACAATTTTCTCTTCATAATTGAATTCCTCCTTTGCTACTCTGATATTATTCTATAAAAACGGTATAAATATGTCTAATTGATTTATAACATGAAAAAAACTAATTTATTGATATTGTAAATAGCATTTTTTTCACTTGATTTGTTACTTATTTTCTATAACTGCGTTAATCAGCATCCAGTTTGCCCGAAAAGGCCGCATCAAATTCCAATACCCGAAGCCCAGAAATCCATATTCAAATACTGTATTGATTTTTGTCTGAATACTCCGCACATCTTCAAACCAGACTTCATGCTCTGTCCTCTGCCGCCAGTAGTTATAATAGGGGCTCTGTGCGGTTTCATCGTACAGGATGTCTGCTCCGTTTTCCGACGCTATACGGATTGCTTCCACATTCCCGATCAAATCTGCCCGACTTACTCCCCGGTTATAGGGAAGCGGCCAGTCATACCCATAATTGGGGATTCCCATGATTATTTTCTCCGGAGGGATTTCCGTGACAGCATAATCCAGCACCTCCCTTACCTTATTGATAGGAGCTACGGCCATCGGAGGCCCATAGACATACCCCCATTCATAAGTCATCAAAAACACGGTATCGGCCGCCTCGCCCAGTCTCCGGTAATCCATTCCTTCGTAGAGCAGGCCCTTTTGCTCCGCCGATGTCTTAGGTGCAAGCGCTACAGATACCGTATATCCATTTGCACTCATCACCTCCCGCAGTGCCTCCACAAATGACGCGTAACCTTCCCTGTCCTCAGGCAGGATATACTCAAAATCCACATCAACTCCCAAATACCCTTTTCTTTGCACCGTTTCCAGCAATGCCATTATCAGGTTCTGCTGCACCTGAGGATTTTCAGCCACTAATTTTACCAGATTATTGTCGAAAACTCCTGCTTCCGAAAAGGGCGTCAGCACCAGTATGGGACGTACTTCAAACTGCTTTGCCTCCCGAATCAGCCAATCCTCAGGAACCTGCGGCGGAATCAGTGCGCCTTCTGCGGTAAATCCGTAGGAGAAAATCAACAGATCATCCATATAAAGAAGCGCCTCCCGCAGGATATACCCCGCCACAAAAGGATAGACGTAACCTGTCACTTCTTTTCTTTGCCTTCCCTCTCCCTCATAAGCGATCACAATCTGCTGCCCCGCTGCCAGATAGACTCTGTCCAGCAAAAACGGGTTGTTCCGGTAAATCTGTTTTGCCGTCACCTGATATTGCCCGGCAATCTCTTCGATGGTCTCCCCGGGGAGCACCGTATGCACGATCTCCGGATAAAGGATCAAAAGCGCCTGCCCCGGCACAAGATATTCTTCCGACGCAATCTGGTTATCATAGGCGAGTCTTACCGGAGATACTCCAAACGCCCTCGCAATATTGTAAATGCTGTCCCCCTGCCTCACGATATATATTTCCATAAACAACCTCTTTTTTCTTTGATTCTATGCACGGCCTGTGGTATACTATGCATAGACACGTACTGATTGCAAAGGGTAACACCTGAGTGAAAAGGCGCCGGATATGAATCGATAGAAAAGACCTGATTTTTGACAGGCAGCAGCCAAAGCCGGAATCTATCCAGACATTTTTTCCGACTGCGGTTTCCTGCTATTTAAATTAAAGTGTCTTTTTTCATGATCTGCGCTATAAGTGCAGATTTTTTTATTATAAGAAATGTGAGAAGTCTGGATTTTCTAAACATATTTCCCGGTTCCATCACAACGTGCTGCGGCAAAGTATGCCCTATTATATTTGCAGAAAGGAGGCAGCGAATGACAGACCAAAACACACGAATTGCTTTGATTGGGATTATCGTGAGCAGTCACGAATCCATCGAGAGCCTGAACCATATTTTAAGTGAACATAGTCCTTATATCATTGGACGTATGGGGATTCCCTACCGTGAGAAAGGGATCTCTATCATCAGCATTTCCATTGATGCCCCGGGCGACGTGATCAGCGCGCTCTCCGGCAAGATCGGAATGCTCCCCGGCATCAGCACAAAAACAATTTACGCAAAAAATGTTTAGGACAATAGATATGAGAGACTTAATTCTACAATTAGAAGAAAATCAAACCCTTTCCAAAGCGGAATGGATCACGCTGATCGAAGGCCGGACGCCGGATCTTGCGGATTTTCTCTTCGGGCGTGCTCAAAAAATCAGAGAACAGTATTATGGAAAGGATGTCTACATCCGGGGGCTCATCGAGTTTACAAACTATTGCAGAAATGACTGCTATTACTGCGGAATACGCAAAAGCAACCAAAACGCAAAACGGTACCGCCTGTCCAAAGAGACGATTCTCTCCTGCTGCCGCAGGGGATATGAACTAGGCTTTCGCACCTTTGTACTGCAGGGTGGGGAGGATGGCTGGTTCACAGATGACCGAATGGCCGGCATCATACGCGAGATAAAATCGGAGTTTCCAGATTGTGCCATCACACTTTCCATCGGCGAAAAATCAATAGCAAGCTATGAACTTTTCCGCAAATGCGGTGCAGATCGCTATCTTCTGCGGCATGAGACGTTCTGCGCAGAGCATTACCGTTTCCTGCATCCGGAAAGCCTCTCGGCGGCAAACAGGCAAAAATGTCTTTTTAACCTGCGCCATCTCGGCTATCAGGTGGGAAGCGGATTTATGGTCGGCTCCCCCGGACAGACTGCCGAATATCTGGCGGAAGATATGCTGTTCTTAAAGGAATTGAACCCGCATATGGTCGGGATCGGCCCTTTTATTCCGCATCATGACACCCCCTTTGCAGACCACAAGGCCGGGACACTGGAACTGACTCTGTATCTTCTGGGACTTTTGCGCCTCATGCTTCCCAAAGTGCTGCTTCCCTCCACCACTGCGCTGGGAACGATACATCCGCGCGGACGGGAAATGGGAATCCTCGCCGGAGCAAATGTAGTGATGCCTAATTTGTCACCCCCGGAGAATCGAAAGAATTACAGCCTGTATGACAACAAACGCTGTATGGGCGACGAAGCGGCGGAAGGACTTGCAATCCTTAAGCGTGAAATGGAAGAAATCGGATATCAAGTCGTGACAGACCGGGGAGATTCCCTCGTGGATTCATAAAAACAAAATTCCGCGGCAGCCGCCAAATGGGCATACATACATGCCTTCCCGGCTTATCGCCCGCGAAAACGAAATCATTTTAAGTAGAGGAGAAAATAAAAATGTACAATCCATCATCAAAAAAAGCAGACGAATTTATCAGCCATGAGGAGATATTGGCTACTCTCGCCTATGCAGACGAAAATAAGAATAATCTGGAGCTGATTGACCGGATCATCGAAAAAGCAAAGCTCCGCAAGGGACTTACTCACAGAGAGGCATCTGTTCTCCTTGCCTGCGAGAACGAAGAAAAGAACCAGGAAATCTACCATCTGGCTGAACAGATTAAGAAGGATTTCTATGGAAACCGTATCGTTATGTTTGCACCGCTCTACCTTTCCAATTACTGTATCAACGGATGTACCTACTGTCCGTATCACATGAAAAACAAACATATTCCGCGTAAAAAACTGACGCAGGATGAGATTCGCCGGGAGGTAATCGCACTTCAGGATATGGGACACAAACGTCTTGCACTGGAAGCAGGGGAAGACCCCAAGAACAATCCGATCGAATATATCCTGGAAAGTATCAAAACGATTTACAGTATTAAGCACAAAAACGGCGCCATCCGCCGGGTAAATGTGAATATCGCCGCAACCACGGTAGAGAATTACCGCAAGCTGAAGGAGGCGGGAATCGGTACTTATATCCTGTTCCAGGAGACTTATCATAAAGAAAGCTATCTGGAACTTCATCCGACGGGACCGAAGCATGATTATGATTATCACACGGAGGCCATGGACCGCGCTATGGAAGGCGGGATTGACGATGTCGGACTTGGAGTATTGTTCGGGCTGGACAAATACCGCTATGAATTTGCAGGGCTTTTGATGCACGCAGAGCATCTGGAGGCTGTATTTGGTGTCGGGCCACATACGATCAGTGTGCCGAGGCTTAGAAATGCAGATGATATCGATGCCTCCGCATTTACCAATGGAATTGATGATGATACATTTGCGAAAATCGTGGCCTGTATCCGGATTGCGGTTCCGTATACCGGAATGATCGTTTCTACACGTGAGAGCCAGAAATGCCGCGAGAGGGTTCTGCACCTGGGAATTTCGCAGATCAGCGGAGGTTCTAAGACCAGTGTCGGCGGATATGCAGAACCGGAGCCGGATGAAGAGTCTTCCGCGCAGTTTGATGTGAGCGATACCCGGACGTTGGATCAGGTTGTGAAATGGCTGATGGATATGGATTATATTCCGAGTTTTTGTACGGCCTGTTATCGGGAAGGACGTACGGGGGACCGGTTTATGTCGCTTTGTAAGAGCCAGCAGATTCAGAACTGCTGCCATCCGAATGCGCTGATGACACTGAAGGAATATCTGGTGGATTATGCATCGCCGGAGACGAAAGTTGTGGGGGATGCGATTATTGAGAAGGAACTGGGAAATATTCCGAATGAGAAGGTTCGGGCGAAGGTGATGGAGCATTTGGAGGAGATTGAGAAAGGGGTTGGGAATGATTTTAGGTTTTAGGGGGTAAGGTCGGGCGAAGGGACGCCCCAAGCAGGCATCATTGCCTCTGGGACACGCTCTCGCTCGGGTTAAAACGTAGCGGTACTAAGCGCCAGGGCGCCGCCTGGATGGGCGGCTTCTGCCGCTAAGTGCCGACGTTTTAAACGGTTCCGGAGGCAATGATGCCTGCTTGGGGCTGTGCGTTCGCAGACGCTGCTTACTCGGGGCTGCGTGGGGGACGTATTGGGGGAAGTTGTGAGCGCTGGAAAATGTTTGATAAGTTATGAACTAAAGGGAAAGCTGTCAAAATTGGCGGGTGTTGTTTTTGTTGTATGGGCGTATGATGGTTTAGGGGATTATTGTGTGTAGAAGTGTTGCGTTAAGAATAAGTGGTATCGAGAATAAGAGAAGTCTTTAGGCTGTTTTGTCGATTATTATTTGAATAATAAGTCAGGAGGGACTGGGTATGGGTTTGAATAGTACGCCTTCGGGGGATCGGGTGCATATTGGGATTTTTGGGCGGAGGAATGCGGGGAAGTCTAGTGTGATCAATGCAGTTACGGGGCAGGAGCTGGCGATTGTTTCGGAGGTGCTTGGGACTACTACGGATCCGGTGCTTAAGGCGATGGAGCTTTTGCCGCTGGGGCCGGTGGTGATGATCGATACGCCGGGACTGGATGATGTGGGGGAGCTTGGGGAGCTTCGGGTTCGGAAGGCTTATCAGATTTTGAATAAGACGGATATCGCGGTGCTCGTCGTGGATGCATCGGTGGGGATGACGCGGGAGGATTTGGATATTCTGACGCGGATCCGGGATAAGAAGATTCCTTATGTTGTGGTTTGGAATAAGGTGGATTTGTGGGATGAAGAGGATACGGGCAGGAGTTCTGACAGAAATTGTGAGATACCGGAGGGGTGGCTGACTTCCGAGAATTGTATCGACGTCAGTACGGTGACCGGGCGGAATATTTATGAACTGAAGGAGATGATCGCAAGGCAGGTGCCGCACGAGGATATGACTTTGAAAATTGTCGGTGATCTGCTTGATGCGGGGGATCTTGTGGTGCTGGTGGTTCCGATTGACTCTGCGGCTCCGAAGGGGAGATTGATTCTTCCGCAGCAGCAGACGATACGGGATATTCTGGAGGCTGGCGCCATCTCTATCGTGGTGCGTGATACGGAGCTTGCGGGAGCGCTGGAAGCGCTGGGAACGAAACCGAAGATGGTGATCACCGACAGTCAGGCTTTCAAGCAGGTGTCCGCCGTCACACCGGATGATATTCTTCTTACTTCATTTTCTATTCTGTTTGCCAGGTATAAGGGAAATCTGAAAGCTAATGTGCATGGTGCGAGAATGTTAGAGCATTTGAAGGATGGGGATAAGATTCTGATTTCCGAGGGTTGTACCCATCATCGTCAGTGTGAGGATATCGGAACGGTGAAACTCCCCCGCTGGATACAGAACTATACCGGCAAAAAGCTGGAATTCGTTTTCACCAGCGGCACGGAATTTCCCTCTGACCTGTCGCCTTATGCCCTGATCGTTCACTGCGGCGGCTGTACACTGAATGAGCGTGAGATGAAATACCGGCTAAAATGTGCAGAAGATCAGAATGTGCCTATGACCAACTACGGAATTGCCATCGCTTACATGAACGGTATACTTGAGAGAAGTCTGGAACCTTTTCCCGAATTTTAAACTCTCCCCACTCAATTACTCGCAATTTCTTCGTGCAAAATATTGTATTTTTCGTGCAATTGGCATATACTATATATACCAGCAAGAAGGGAGATGATTGTATGGCTGGCTCTACCACAAATATCAGCATCCGCATGGATGCAGATTTGAAAGCGCAAGCCGATGCTCTGTTTGGAGAACTCGGCATGAACCTGTCTACGGCGTTCAATATCTTTGTCCGCCAGTCGCTCCGCGAAGGCAGGATTCCATTTGACATTTCACTGAATCAGCCCAACAAGGAAACGATTGCCGCCATGTTGGAAGCAGAAAGGATTGCAAAAGACCGGTCCGTGAAAGGTTATACCGATCTGGATGAACTGTTTGCAGACCTGAAAGCATGAGGAAAACAAAGTACACGGTTAAGCCCACCACACAATTCAAAAAAGACTATAAACTGGCAATGAAGCGTGGGCTGAAAATCAATCTGTTGGAAGATATAATCGCCACCCTTGCAATGGGTGAGCCACTTCCTGAAAGGAACAAAGACCATGCCCTTACCGGAAATTGGGCAGGACACCGTGAGTGCCATATCCTCCCGGACTGGTTGTTAGTCTATCGTATCGAGGACGACGTTCTGGTGCTGACCTTAGCCCGTGCCTGGACACACAGCGACTTGTTCGGCAAATAAAATACCGCCGTACGGAGACCACAATCCTATACGGCGGTTTTCTTATACGCAACGCTCCTATACCAGAACGTTCAAAGCAATCACCTACTTCTCTCGTCTTGCAATCCATCCCTACCCGCGACATCCGCCAAAACGTCCAGAAGAAAGCCAGCTGCCATGCTGTTATATTGTAATGCGGGACCGTAAAAAACGACGGCACTTAGCGGCAGCAGCCGCCCATCCAGGCGGCGCACTGGCGCTTAGTACCGCTTCGTTTTTTCCCGAGCGAGAGCGCGTCCCGCATCACAACATAACAGCATGGCAGCGTCTGTCTTCGACTTTACACCTCACTCCGCACACATGCAAGCGCTTCCGCCACCACATGATGCATATCAAAATACTTATACATCCCAAGCCGGCCGCCGAAAATCACATTATTCTCCTTCTCCGCCAGCTCCTTATACTTCGCATACAATGCATTATTCTTCTCATCATTCATCGGATAATACGGCTCGTCCCCCTTCTTCCAGGTCGCCGGATATTCCCTCGTGATCACTGTCTTCGGGTTCACATCCCCATTCTGGCATCCGAATTCAAAATGCTTATGTTCAATGACCCTGGTGTACGGCACTTCATACTCCGTATAATTCACAACCGCATTCCCCTGATAATTCTCAACATCCATCTCTTCCGTCTCAAACCGCAGACTACGATACTCCAGCTCTCCATAGCAATAATTAAAATACTCATCGATCATGCCGGTAAACACAATCTTATCCGCCTGCGCCGTCAGCGCTTCTCTGTTTTCAAAGAAGTCCGTATTCAGACGCACCTCGATACCATCCAGCATCTTCTCCACAATCTGCGTATACCCTCCGATTGGAATCCCCTGATATTTATCATTGAAATAATTATTATCATACACAAACCGAACCGGAAGCCGTTTAATGATGAAAGAGGGCAGCTCCGTCGCTCTTCTTCCCCACTGCTTCTCCGTATATCCCTTCACCAATTTCTCATAGATATCCCGGCCCACCAGAGAGAGCGCCTGTTCTTCCAGGTTCTTCGGCTCCGTAATGTTTGCCTCTTTGATCTGCTCTGCAATCTTCTTCTTCGCTTCCTCAGGAGTCGACACGCTCCACATCCTGCTGAATGTATTCATATTAAAGGGCATATTGTACAGCTCGTCCTTATAGCGTGCCACCGGGGAATTGGTATACCGGTTGAATTCTGCAAACTGCTGCACATAATCCCACACTTCCTTATTGCTGGTATGGAAAATGTGTGCGCCATACTGATGCACCTGGATTCCCTCCACCTCTTTCGTGTAAATATTTCCCGCAACATGGTCACGCTTATCGATGACCAGTACCTGCTTTCCAGCTTTTTTTGCTTCATGCGCGAAGATCGCTCCGAATAATCCTGCTCCGACTACTAAATAATCATACATGCTTTCCTTTCTCCTTCCTGACATTATATCCATTTACTGATAATGTTTTTCACCAATCATGTCTTTTTGTTTCTTATCTCACATCTCTTTGATTCCAACATCTATACACTGTCTCAGTTTCATTCCGAGGACAGAATTACCACTCACTCTGTTTTCTTCCTGCATAGTATAACAAATTATCTATACATTTACCATTCTAAAATAGTGAATCATTCCGCACCTATTTTGGGTCACTGTCCACTCCGTTCTCAGTAACACGTTTCGAGCGTTATATATCTCAGGATTTTCATACACAAGCGCATGAAAACACCTCGTCAAATAGTAGTATGTGAACAGTAACTTTTATAGTTGCATTTTAAAGAAACTAAGTGTATGATGTCAGTTAGATATGATCGGGGTGAAATACTTGGCAAATATATGCCGGGATAACAAACCGCCATACCATCGCTTAGGCGTACCTTACATCTCAGATACCCCTTACCCTCAGAAAGGAGCACAGCCCATGGATACTCAGTTGTTAATGAAAACCGCCATGCTTGCGGGACGGCTTATGCTTTGCAGCGGAGCCGAGACTTACCGCGTGGAAGATACCATGCATCATATTCTGGGAACGGCTGAGAATCTGGAAATGGCAGAAGTTCTCGTCATTATGACCGGAATCAGCGCCACCTTAAAAATTAAGGATGAACCGGCCGTCTCACTGGTAAGACGGGTGAACAGTATCGGCACCAATTTGAGCCGCGTGGTAAATGTAAATGATATTTCAAGACGTTACTGCGGCGGTGAGATTTCTCTGGAAGATGCTTATCTGGAATTGGATTCACTGCAGAAAAAGGGCTATCGGCGCTCCGAGTACAGCCTTGCGGTAATCGGAATCTGTGTGGGATTTTCCCTGATGTTCGGCGGTCGGATGTCAGAAGTCATTTCTTCTTTTATTGTCGGCAGTTTTCTGGCCGTCTGTATCGCCGCAGGAAAAGATATGAAATTTCACGCATTTATATTAGATGTATTTGCCGCGATCGGTGTTGCATTTGCCACTACGATGATGAAACTGGTATTCGGCAGCAAAATGATCATGGATGTCGTCATGATCTCCTGTATCATGCCGTTGGTGCCGGGAGTTGCCATCACAAATGCGGTGCGCGATACCCTTCAGGGCGATTACCTCTCAGGTGCGGCCCGGCTTCTGGAGGCATTTCTTAAGGCCGCCGGTATCGCGCTGGGAATCGGTATCGGTCTGGCTTTGTTTAGTGGATTTCTTTAAATGGAGGTGACGCATGATGACAATCGGAAAATTTATCCTAGGAGTAATCGGCGCATTTATTGCCATTTACTCATTTGCCGTATATATCGAAGTTCCAAAGAAATATCTGCTGCGCGCGGGACTGGTCGGCGGCATCGGGGGTTTTGTATATCTGCTCAGCCTCGAATTCGGTGCCGGCGATGTCAGTGCTTCCTTTCTCTCTGCACTGATCGCGGCAAATGTAGCTCACATTTTTGCGCGGCTTTTTAAAACTCCCGTAACCTTATATCTGATACCGGGTATCCTGCCAACCGTGCCGGGCGCAGGAATGTACCGCACAGTATACTACCTGATCACCGGCAATCAGACTTTGTCCGGCTATTATTTGATCCAGACCATCGAGATCGCGGGCGGAATCTCCCTGGCCATCTTTGTTGTGGACAGCATGTTCCGGGCTCTCCAGAAGGGTGACTGGAAGCAGAACTCCCTGAAATATATCCGGAACAAATCCGGCACATTGGAGCCATAATTTATTTTTCACTCTTCTGTGCTTCGATTCGTTCCGCCAGATCATTTAAATATACCCAGCGCTCCATTTTCTCCTCAAGGAGCTTTTCTGTCTGTTCCTTCTCGCCGGTCAGCTCGCCCAATTTCACAGAGTTGGTTGCATGTTTCATCATATCTGCATCCAGCTCTTCCAGTTTTTCTTCCAGAGAAGCAATCTCATCATCTATGGTCTCAAATTCTCTCTGCTCTTTAAATGAAAATTTCAGCTTGGCGGGTCTGCTTTGCTTCCAGCTTTTTCCGTCCGCTTTATCTTCCGTGCCTGCCCCTCGTTTTCCAATCTGATCCGTACTCTCTTCTTCATTTTTTAATCCTGCATTCCCGATTCTATTCGCTCCAAAAGAAAGTTTTTGCTTTCTATTAACATCAAAATCACTTTTTTCTCTGTTCTTTGCTTCCAGATATTCCGTATACCCGCCTTCATACTGACTAATATTCCCCTGGCCGTCCAGCTCCAGAATCCGGTCTGCGATATTGTCCAGGAAGTAACGGTCATGGGATACCGTGATCACGATCCCAGAGAAAGAATTTAAATAATCTTCCAATATGGTAACCGTCGGAATATCCAGATTGTTTCCCGCCTCGTCGAGGATCAGCACATTGCTGTTCTGACAGAGTACCCCCAGAAGGTAGAGCCTGCGCTTCTCACCGCCGGATAATTTTCCGATAGGCGCATACTGCATCTCCGGCGTAAAAAGAAACCGTTCCAACATCTGGGAGGCGCTGATTTTCCCCTCTTTTGTGGTGATGTATTCTCCGATATCCTTCACATAGTCGATCACATTCTGCCGGTCATCCATGTGCTGCTCTTCCTGGGCAAAATATCCGATTTTGACAGTCTCGCCTGTTTCAATCGTACCTGCATCCGGCTGTACGATACCTGCCAGCATTTTTACGAACGTAGATTTTCCACATCCATTCGGGCCGATGATTCCTACCTTCTGATTTTTCAGGAAAATATAACTGTAATCTTCCAGGATTTTCTTCTCACCAAAAGCTTTCCTAACATGAGCAAGCTCGATCGTCTTCTTCCCCATTCTGGTTTCGATGGAATCCAGCTCCACAGTCTGGTCGCGTACCGGCGCGGTGCCGTTTTTCAGTGCTTCCAGCCTTTCCAGACGCGCCTTCTGTTTGGTCGTCCTTGCCCGGCATCCTCTTTTCGCCCACTCCAGCTCCATTCGCAGGATACTCTGGCGCTTTCTCTCCGATGCCAGCTCCATTTCCTCCCGCTCCGCCTTCAGCTCCAGAAAACGGGAATAATTGGACTCGTAGCTGTATATTTTCCCATGACTGATCTCCAGAATCTTATTCGTCACCTGATCCAGGAAATAGCGGTCGTGGGTTACCATAATGACCGTGCCTCGGTAGTCCCGCAGATAACCTTCCAGCCAGGAAATCATCGCCGCATCCAGATGATTGGTCGGCTCATCCAGAAGAAGAACATCAAAATCCGACGCTAACACCTTCGCCAGTGCCACCTTGCGCTTCTGTCCGCCGGACAAATGCTCGATAGGCAGGTTATATTCCAGAATGCCAAGCTGACTTAAATTGCTGTAAACTCTCCACTCCGTCTCGCTTTCCTGCGCATAAGAGGCTATGGTTGCATCCTCCGGAAATGCAGGATTCTGCGGGAGGTATGCGATCTTCAGATTGTTCTGCCGGATGATCTGCCCGTCGTCCGGTACCTCCTGCCCGGCGATCATCCTGAGCAGCGTCGTCTTGCCCGTACCGTTAATCCCGATAATACCGATCTTATCCCCTTCCTGAATTCCGACGGAGGCATCCTCAAAAATGGTCTTCTCTCCAAAAATTTTACTGATATGTTCAATATTAATGATATTCATCAGGGGCGCTCCTTCCTTTTCAGCCATGCAAAACAAATTGCAAAAAAGATGATTCCGTAAACCGTCGTGATCGGCGTCGCCATTCCCATCAGTACCAGATTGGTATTTGGCAGCCGGGACATCAGAATGGAAACCGGAATTCGGATGAGAAATGCTGATGTGATTCCCTGCAGCATAACCGGGATGCTGATCCCTCTTCCGTTAAAATAGCCGATACTGCTGAACAGCGTACAAGTCAGAATACAGTCCGCAGAAAAGCCTTTGATAAATGCCGCGCTCTGCGCGATGACCTCCGCATCCTTGGTAAAAAGAGACGACATCTGCGCACCGCCGAAAAAGCCCGCACTGAAGATCGCAATTCCCACCAGGCTTCCGGTGATCACTGCCGTCCAGAACCCTTTCATCGCCCGCGCAGGTTTTCCTGCGCCGATATTCTGTGCCACAAAGGCGGACACGCTCTGCATGATGGAGGAAGGGATGAGCATGATAAAGGAGGTCAGCTTCTGCGCTACTCCATATCCTGCGGAGGGCATCAGTCCCATGTTATTCACGATCATATTGATGACCAGAAACGAAATCTGTACCATGGTCTCCTGAAGGGCGATCGGAACGCCGATATTCAGGATTCGTTTTAATTCCTTCGGGTAGATCCGGCACTGCTGCCGTGAAAATGAAATCGGTAAATTCTGTTTCCTCAGCACTGCCAAAGAGATCACCACCGACACAAACTGCGCCAGAACCGTGGCGATGGCGGCACCTGCCGCGTCCATTCCCAGAACCGCGACGAAAAACAAGTCTCCGACGATATTGACCACACAGGCGATTGCCACAAAGAGGAAGGGCAGATTCGCATTCCCCACACCGCGCAGGACACTGCTGATGATATTGTATGCAATGATCACCACAATCCCTGCCGAACAGATACGGATGTAAAGGATCGCTTTATCCACCGACTCCGCCGGAACCTGCAGAATCTGTACGATATTTCCCACAAACAATTCCAAAATGATGGTCATCACAATACCGATGATGGTAAACAAAATAATCGTGGTGCCCACCACATCTCCGGCAGCTTTCGGCTTCTTCTCTCCTACATGCTGCCCGATGATGACCGTTGCCCCCATCGCCAGACTCGTAATGATGAACGTCACCATCTGCATAAAGGAGCTTCCCGTGCCCACCGCGGAGATACTGGACGCATCTCCGAACTGTCCCACGATCAGAAGATCCACCGCACCGTATGCCGCCTGAAGGATCAGCGCTCCCAGCACCGGTATCGTAAAACGGATCAAAGCGCCGAATACAGACCCTTCCGTAAATGATATTTCTTTTTTCTTTGCTTCTCCCGCCATATCGCTTCTCATTCCTTTACTATGTAACATTTTTGTTTATTTTTTAGATATTCTTTACACTTTCGATCACTCATTGACTTATCCCGTCAGAAATGATATATTATAAACAGAAAAGGAAAACCGGAAGCGGCTCACCTTAATAACAGCTTATTTTTATCTTAAGCCGTCACTATTAGTGGTAGTGGCGGCTACTTTCTTTTATCCTTGAAAATCTTATAGCAAAGACTTACAAGGGCAACAATGAATATACCGATCTGAATCAATTCAGAATATGTAACATACATTGGCAACCCTCCTTTCTCTCGTCCGGAGGGCCAAACCCTCCAAAAACGGAAGGTGAGCCGCCTCGCTCTGATTTCCCCTTCAAAAATATATCACATAATCAATTTAGAATCAACGGGAACTTAAATCACATCTTTCACTCGCGCCTCTCACCGGAATGACACTTAAATATGCATGGCAATGAAAAAAGGAACTGTATCACAAACAGTTCCTCTTCGTTGCCATGCATACCTAAATGGCAGTCCGGTGGACTGTCATCTCGGTCTTAATATTACGAAAACCTGACAAACGGATTCTCATACTTGGCAATCCCGCCCAGCCTGTCTTCAATCCGCAGCAGCTGATTGTATTTTGCCACTCTCTCTGACCGGCAGGGCGCCCCGGTCTTGATCTGTCCCGTATTGAATGCAACCGCTAAATCTGCGATAATGGAATCTTCCGTTTCTCCGGAGCGATGGGAAATGATAGCGCGATATCCCGCACTCTTTGCCATCTCTATGGCGTCAAACGCCTCCGTCAGTGTTCCGATCTGGTTCACTTTAATAAGGATGGCATTGGCGATTTCTTTGATGATTCCGGCATTTAACCGTTTTACATTCGTCACGAACAGATCATCCCCCACGAGCTGCATATTCAGCCCCATGCGGGTGGTGAGCAGTTCCCAGCCTTCCCAGTCTTCCTCGTCCAGAGGATCTTCGATGGACAGAATCGGAAATTCTTCGGCAAGCTCCTCATAGTAATCGATCATCTCTTCGGTAGAGCGTTCTACACGGCGTCCATGCATTTTTCCTTCCCCTTCAAATACATAGATTTTCGTCTCTTTATCATAAAACTCGCTTGCCGCCGCATCCAGAGCGATCACCACCTGTTCTTTCGGCTTATAGCTCGCCTTTTCGATCGCCCGCACGATAAAGCGCAGGGCTTCTTTCGCGTCCGGCAGGTCCGGCGCAAAGCCTCCTTCATCCCCCACCGCCGTCTGGTAACCGGAATCTGCGAGCAGGGAACGCAAAGCCTTATAAATCTCCGCGCACATCTGTAATCCCTGTTCAAAACAGCAGGCTCCCACCGGCATGATCATGAATTCCTGAAGATCGATGGTGTTATCGGCATGACGCCCGCCGTTTAAAATATTCATCATAGGAACCGGCATCTGTTTTGCATTCACGCCGCCCAGATACTGGTAAAGCGGGAGGCGCACAGCTTTCGCGGCAGCCCTTGCCGCGGCCATGGATACTCCCAGCATGGCATTAGCTCCCAGGTTGATCTTGTTGTCGGTCCCGTCCAGTTTGACCAGCATATGGTCGATTTTTGCCTGTTCAAATACATTCATCCCAATAATCTCGCGGGCGATACGGTCATTGACGTGCTCCACCGCTTTTTGAACCCCCAACCCTTGATACCGGTGCTGGCCGTCGCGCAGCTCGATCGCCTCATATTTACCGGTTGACGCCCCCGACGGCACCGCGGCCCTGCCCAGATGTTTTTCACCTGCGAGCACCTCCACCTCCACCGTCGGATTCCCCCGGGAATCCAGAATTTCTCTTGCGTATATATCCGTAATCGGCAAATATTTATACATGATAATCCTTCCTCCTTTTTCTTATATATCACTCCAAAGCAATCGCCGGCAAGCCGGCATATAATTATGAGCCGGACGATCACTCCGCAAAAAATATTAGTTACCACTTTAGTATGTCCCGGGAATTTAATCTCATCCCGCTGTCATATTTTACCGCTGTCTCATGGTATTTTTTATCCGAAAAATACTGTATTTTTGTATCATCGTATACATTGTAAAACTTCCCCAAAACGGTTGACTTTCCCCACTTGCAGCGTTACAATTCGAATAGAAATGAACCGGAGTTCGGAATCGTGTTTACTTACATAACTTGCCCGGCTGACTCACATAATAACCGTAACACATACGTTTACTCCCGGCTTGATTTCAAACTATAAATATGTTGAGGGACTACAAATGAAATCAAAATTTAACAACTTTATTACGATGACGGGTGCCACCTTGATTATGTCTGTTGGTATCTATTTTTTTAAGTTTACGAACAATTTTACGTTCGGCGGCATCACCGGTCTCGCCGTGCTGATCGCACACACCGGTCTCCTTTCAGCGTCAGATTTTTCTTTCATAGCCAACATGCTCCTGCTGGTAATCGGTGCTTTTTTGCTGGGCAAAACGTTCATTGCCAAAACCGCTTACTGCAGTATCCTGCTCTCTGTCTCACTTTCACTTTTTGAGAGAATCTGGCCGATCAGCCAGCCGCTTACCGACCAGCCTATGATGGAACTGGTATTTGCCATCGTCCTGCCGGCTTTTGGTTCGGCGGTTCTGTTCAATATCGGTTCTTCGAGCGGTGGAACAGATATCGTTGCCATGATTTTCAAGAAATATACCAGTATCAATATCGGATACGCCGTACTTCTCTCAGATGTGGCTATCACGATCGCTGGTTTCTTTATCTTTGACATCAAAACCGGACTTTATTCCTGCTGCGGACTTGCACTCCGCTCGCTCATGGTAGACAACTTTGTCGAGAGTCTGAACCTGTCCAAATATTTTAACGTGGTCTGTACCAATCCGGAACCGATCTGCGATTTCATCGTCCACAAGCTGGGACGCGGAGCTACGGTGTGTGATGCCCACGGTGCTTTTTCAGGAGCGGAGAAACACATTGTCTTTACGGCGCTGAACCGTCAGCAGGCGATTCGCCTCCGTAACTTTATCAAGGCGGAAGACCCTTCGGCATTCATTCTGATCTCGAATACCAGTGAGATCATCGGTAAAGGATTCCACAGTATTTAATTCATCTTAAAAAGCAGGGCAAACCGCCCTGTTTTTTGTTTTTCTTATTTGCTTATCCCACAAAATGTGCTATGATATTATTAAGGACTTCGGAAAGGGAGACTATCCCTAGTATTACAGGTAAAGAGGGTTAATCAATGGATAATGCAAAACATAGCGTTCCTTCCTCCGCAAATCCGACGGCTTTGGAAACGCAATGGTTGAATGCAGTTAGTCCGGAAGACTTTATCCGAAACAATAAAGCTTTTAATATGCTAATGATGAAATACCGCTGTGCGATCCGGGAGATTCAGACAAAGCTCGAAGTTCTGAATGATGAATTTTCCGTAGCAAACCAGCGAAATCCGATTTCTTCAATAAAAGCCCGCATCAAAACGCCTGCCAGCATCTATGAAAAGCTGAAACGGAAGAATTTCCCGTTTACAGAGGAAAGCATTGTAAAAAATCTGGACGATGTAGCGGGAATCCGCATGATCTGCCCATTTATCAGCGATATTTACACCATGGCAGATCTGATCGGCTCTCAGGATGACCTGACGGTACTGAAAGTAAAGGATTATATCCAGAATCCCAAAGATAACGGCTATCGCAGCTATCATATGATCGTGGAAGTTCCAGTGTTCTTTTCAGAGGGGAAGACACCGATGAAAGCTGAGCTGCAGATTCGTACCATCGGCATGGATTTCTGGGCAAGCCTTGACCACCAGCTCCATTACAAAAAGGATTACGGTGATCAGGATATTTCATCCATCGAGCGGGAGTTGCGGCGGTGTGCAGAGACAGTCAACATCACCGACCGCCATATGGAGGAAATCAAAGCAATCATAGGTACATTTACGGATAGTGAACCGGACTTGCAATAGCGAAACCGAATCAAACGTCCGCCGGACGTTCACTTAGGTATGCTTGCCAACCGATTTAAAAAAGCTGCTGTATATTGCTGGATAAACCAGTAAAATACAGCAGCCTTTTTTATACCTCTTCCATCATTCTTTTTGTAAATAAAATATCATGATTAATCGTCTTATAGAAAGCCTTTCGCATCTCTTCCTCCGACAGGTTCTCTCTTCCCATAAGCCACATAAGCTTTGTGATAACCGCCTCCAGTGTCATGTCATAGGCCTCAATCAGATTGAAATCCTGTTTCACCCGTTTGCCCACCTCATAGACCGTCATGTTGCTCCCTTCGTTGGCCACCTGAGTCGTCATCACCACGAATTTGCCCTGCGCGGACCATTTCTCCATCTCCCGGTAAAAGGCTTCCTCCAGAGTCTGTGGAATCCCGCCCACTCCAAAGCTCTCAATCACCAGGCAGTCATAATGTTCAAATAAATACGACAAAATATCCGGCTTCATCCCCGGAATCAGCTTCAGTACACAGACACTGTCCTTCATGTCGTAGTAAAAACGTACGCGCCCCCGGCATGGGATCTCCGGAATATAACGCACCAGCATTCCGTCCTGGATCACCGCCGGATACGGGAAATTGATGCTGGAAAATGCATTATAGCTCTTTGCCCTCTCCTTTTTGGCACGCGTTCCTACGATCACCTTCCCGTCAAATACAATATTCACATTCTGCGACTCCTCATCTGCCGCGTAGATAAAGCTGTCCAGGAGATTCGTCTTCGCATCCGTCACATCCATGTTGATCGGTTTCTGTGCCCCGGTGATCACGATCGGCTTCCTGGAATCCTGAATCATGTAAGACAGCGCAGCCGCCGTGTAAGCCAGTGTGTCTGTCCCGTGACAGATCACGAATCCGTCATACCGGTCATACTTCTCTTCCAGCACCTTTACGATGGTCTTCCAGTTTTCCGGCCCCATATTGGTACTGTCCAGATTACACACCTGCAGAGTATCCACCTCACAGACATCCTTCACCGCCGGAATATAGGATAATATATCTTCCGGAGAAAGCCCCGGCGCAAGCCCCTGCCCCGTCTGTTTAGACGCAATCGTTCCCCCGGTTCCAAGCATTAATATCTTCTTCACCTCTAATGACTCCTTACTTTCCAAAATTCTTCTCGATCAGCCTGCAATATTCCTGATAAGCAGGTACCCCTGAAAACGGCTGCTCCAGGGCGTCCCGGATTCCCTTATAATACCAGCCGATGGTGTTCTTATCCTTCATCCGGAACCTGTTCCAGAGCTCCTCTCCAAACACCGGATAATCCCTGTCAATATCACGGATATTGGAAAGCTTGTCCGCAAGTCCGATCATCTGCACCTCGCGGGGAGCATGTCTGATAAATTCGATGGTCGCACTTTTTCTCTCCATCCAGGTTCTGGACTTATCCTCACTGTCCTGCGCTACAAAAGATGCTACCCTCGGGGAAAATTTCTCTGCCAGCACTTCTGCCGTGACACCGTCGCAATCCTCTATGGTATCATGCAAAATTGCCGCACTGATGATTTCCTCATCCTGAGTCATAGAAGAAACGATGTCCCCCACCTCTACCGGATGAACAATATACGGGCGTTTCGTCCCCTTCCGAAACTGCCCGTCATGTACTTTGGTTGCAAACTCAATGGCTCTGTTTACCATGTCATTTCTCCTCATATTCATCGTAGTAATTTTCCTGCCGCAACCCGATTCCCCAAATCAGCCTGCCGCTTTTTTCTCTTTATTTATCATATCACCAGACCTGCCAAATCACAAGAATCTACATGGATTTTTCCTGGAATTTTCTAAAAGAAATGAATTTTATTTTATTTGAGCAAATTTCCCCAAAAATTAGTGCAAATCGCTTCTTTCATTATTTGTTTCGTTGCTTTCCGGCAATCAGGTGTGTATAATTTCAGTATAAAAGGAAAAGGAGGCCCAAACGATGCCTTGCAATAAAAAAAGTGTATTGATCACCGGTGCATCCCGCGGAATCGGCAAAGCCTGTGCTTTGGTATTTGCCGAAAAAGGATATCATGTGTTTTTGAACTGCCGTACTTCCACCGAGGAGCTGAATGAGGTAAAGCTTGAGATTGAAAAAAACTGTCCCTATGGTTCCTGTGAAGTCGTGATGGGAGATGTGGGAAACCCCGATGACGTGCGGAAGATTTTCCGGCAGATCCATGAAGCAAGCAGAGGCCTTGACGTATTGGTAAATAATGCCGGAATCGCTCATATGGGACTGTTGTCAGACATGACAGATGAAGAATGGAACCGGATGCTTCAGACCAATCTGTCCTCCGTTTTCTATTGCTGCCGGGAGGCCATCCCACATATGGTGTCGGTAAAACGGGGACGCATCATCAATATCTCCTCCATGTGGGGAACGGTGGGGGCCTCCTGCGAAGCCGCCTACTCCGCCGCCAAATCAGGAATTCACGGGCTGACTCGGGCGCTGGCAAAAGAACTGGCCCCCAGCAGTATTCAGGTGAACGCCATCGCCTGCGGCGTGATCGACACTGCCATGAATGATCTGCTCGATGCCGACGAAAAAGCCGCTCTCGCCGAGGAGATTCCAGCCGGACGTTTCGGCACTCCCCGGGAGGTTGCACTTCTGGTGTGGGACATTGCGAATGCTCCCGAATATATGACAGGGCAGATTATCGGAATCGATGGAGGGTATATTTAATTTGCCCAGCACTCAAAAGTACGGCATTTACGGAATACCTTTTTCCGCAAATGCCGTACTTTTGAATATTATTGTTCTTCCGCAGAGACTACACCATAGTCCCCGACGCCATGCAAAGTGACATCACCACCACACACAGCAGGATCAGCGCCAAATATCTCCTCACCTTATCCCCTCCACTTCCGGGCTTGTCCTCTTACCGGCACCCGGCTACCTGTCTATGATAAGCCGCCGATAATTTTCGCCCATTGATATTCCCCTTATATAACCAATATATGTGGAAGGAATCAATAAAATGACTATTTTCAATAAAAAATTATGATGATATTGCGTTCAAAAGGCATTTTGCCCCTGCTGCCTACTGTTTACTTAATTCCAGCTCGACATCAAAGCAATATTTGCTCGCCTCGTATGTAAGTATCATATACTCAATCAGGCCCCCCTGGTTGTCGTATGCCCTACGCTCAATCTGCAATACGGGTGCGTTGACCGGAATATTCAGTATCCCTGCCAGCTCTTTTGTGGCCCCCGCTGCCCGGATGATCTGCCGTCCATGCCCAAGGACGATTCCTAATTTATCCTGATAAATCCGGTATACCGTCTCCTTCTCGACCTCTTCTTTTAATATGGAGCCGTAATACTTTCCGGGAAGATACATATCTGCACAGGCAACCATGACTCCATTGACCGCAACGACTCTCCTGATAAACAGCACCTTATCCCCCAGCTGTTCCTTTGACTTCTCGTCCAGCCATTCAGGCGTCTCCTGCAATTCAAATACAGGTACATGGACTTCATTGCCAATGTTCAAACTGCTCATGATATTACTGATCCCGGTCAACTCCTGTAATGGATCTACAATAGGAGCTCTGCGGACATAAGTTCCTTTGCCCCTCCGAATCTCCACCAGTTCTTCCTCCTCCAGCATCTCCATCGCTTTTCGGATCGTGATCAGACTTACCGAAAATCTCTCTGCCAGCTGGGACTGAGTTTCCATGCATCCGTGTGTGCCATATCGATTAGATAGTATGTCCCTTTTCAGTTCATTTGCAATCTGGACATATAACGGCGTAGACACATTTTTATCAACCATTTATCCTATTCTCCTAATTCTTTTGTTATTATTGCAAAATTCTCCAGGAAGTCCTGTATCTGCTCTTCCATAATAACATATGGGGGTTTAAAATACAAAATTTTTCCAATATGTCCTACCAAAAATCCCCTCTTTTTTAATGATTTAAATACCTGATCGCAAATATCTTCCTCGTAGAATTCTATCGCTGCCGCAAGGCCCACTCCCCGGCATTCTTTAATCAAACTATGTCCCTGAAATCTACAAAGTCCCACATTCAAGAGCGTTCCCATCTCCTGCACATGTGCCAGGAGCCCCTCATCCAGCTGCCTGTACACCTCACATGCGGCCGCACATGCAGCCGGATCGTCTCCTGCGCCTCCAGAGAGTGCCGGAAGTGCATCGATCGGCGGCCTTTCCTTTACCAGGACGGCTGCAATGTGCATCCCATTTCCCAGAGCTTTCCCCAGAAGCAGGATATCCGGTTCCAAATGTTCCCTCCGGTAACAGTACATCTCACCGGTCCGCCCCATACCTGTCTGAATCTCATCTACGATGAAAAGCATCCCTTTCTCATGCGCCCAATCCTGCAGCCGTTTCAGATACCCCCTCGGAGGAATGCGAATCTCCGCCCCCTGATAGGGCTCAACGATCACTGCCGCCGCGTCCTGGGCAGAAGCCATCTTATAGATATCTTCAGCCATCTTAAGGCAGACATCATCACTGCCGCATGTGCCGTCAGGATAGGGCAGGTGGATCACTCCCGGTGCCAGCGGGCCATACCCTTTCTTTCTCTTGGGCAGTCCGGACATGGAGCCGCTCAGATAAGTCCTGCCGTGAATACTGTTCCAGAATGATAATACTTCCGACCGTCCGGTCATTTTTTTTGCAAGGCGGACTGCACATTCCACTGCCTCTGAGCCCGACGCCGTCAGATGTGCCGCTTTAAAATATCCTTCCGTCGTCTCATCAAAATATCGGTACAATCTCTCTTTATAACAGATCATGTTCCCTCTCAGCGAGGTACATCCCCGAAACGCCTCCGTCATCGCCGCCTCAAACTCTTGATTTCCCTGCCCCAGCACCACGCGCATTTCATTCATATCGACAAAACACTTTCCAACTTCGTCATAGAACGCAGCCCCCTCGGCGCGGACATATTGGTCTTTGTCTGTTGCCTGCAAGGGACTTAACAAATCATATTCCTTGTACGATTTCATGTTTTCCCCCTTCGCAGTCTTTCGCTTTTTTCATCGGAATAAAATATTCCAGGAAATTACAGATATCCTGAACCTGAGCACTCAGAATTTTTTCTCCCTTTTCTTTCGTTGCCAGACGGCTGTTCCCGTTTGTACCGCAGGGCGTATCCAGATGGCTCGGGACAAATGCGATCTTCCTTCCGTGTGAGACGCTTCCCGGATATACACTTGTATATTCTTCTGTCGCGTATTCCATGTGCACCAGGTCCTCCCGCACATACAACATTGTGGAGGTCTCCTCTTCATCTCCGTGACCGCCCTTTTCCTGCTCACAGATTTCATCAGCTACTGCTCCGCCAAGCTGTGTGATGTCCGTGACTGCCACCGTAACTTTGTATCGGTTATACATGTCCCTCGCCATAGAACAAAGAGGCGGATGAGTGGATACTCCTCCGTCAATGATCAAAAATTTCCAGACCCCAAAGCGGATAAAATTCTTCAGGATCTCTTCCACAAAATCCGTAAAACATCTCTGATCGACACTGACGGAACCTTTCCATTCAACAAATGCCGGGAAATATGCGTATGGCAGTGTTGGCAGTGTCATTACGTCACATTTTTCCGTAATCTGCTTCGCCGTCCAGTCTACCGTATAATAGTCCGTCCCCATGGGAAGATGTCCCCCATGCTCCTTAGATCCGCCTCCAATCGGCAAAACCACGACCGTATCTTCCGTAAGCAGAGGCTGCACCTGTTCATATGTCAATTCTTGTATAAAATGTCCCATATTTCTCCTCCCGTATACTACTCATCTAAAATGGATGCTGTTCAAACCATTTGACGGCCTCTTCCACTGACGGTGTATCCTGAAGGGAATGATCCGCACCTTCATATACAATCAGTTTCGATTCTTTTCCTGCAGCATCTAATGCGTCTTTCATCTTATATGCCTGCTCCGGCGCTACCCGCCAGTCGGCCGTTCCCTGACAGATCAGTATCGGCGGAATAATCTTGTCCGCCCAGCACACCGCCGAACGTTCACGGAACGCTTCCGGACATTCTTCGGGAGACCCGCCCACCAGTTCATGATATACCTGCTTCATACTATCCTCGCGAAGCTCATACATCATCACACTGTCTGCAAGCCCTGCCAAAACTGCCGCTGCCTTAATACGGCCATCCAGAGTACACGCTTTGTAAGTCATCATGCCTCCGCGCGAACGTCCCGCCATATAGACTCCTTCTTTTTGAACGCAGGGAAGCGCAAGCGCCAGATCCGTCAGATGAATGACATCACGGATATCGCTTCCTCCGAATTCTTCCTGCCCCGTACCGCCGCAATTTCCCCGATACTGACTTCCCAGTACCACATATCCGTGCGCCGCAAAGCGGCAGACGGCCTCCGGTTTCAGACAGCCAAATTCCCGATTGCCTCCCCGGTTATAGATGATTGCCGTATACGGCCCTTCCCCCTCTGCCGGGGCAGCCGCATATCCTTCTACCTCACACTCATCTGACCGGTACCTGATCGAATACGTACGAACCTTCCCGCTGAACTCCTCCGGCGTCTCTATCTCATCGGCGCGGATGATCTCCGGATTTTCTCTTAACATCGTAAGCATAACCAAACCTCCTATTCCAGTCCATTTAGTTCCTTCACCCGGTGACATGCCACAAAATGTCCCGGACACACTTCATTTAACTCGGGCACCCGCCTCCTGCATTCTTCTGTTGCATACAGGCACCTGGGTGCAAAACGGCAGCCCGGTTTGGGGTCGATCGGTGAAACAATCTCCCCTTTCAGTACGATACGTTTCGGACGGTTGTCAATATTGATCGTCGGAATTGCGGAAAGCAGCGCTTTCGTATAGGGATGAAGCTGTCTCGCGAACAGTTCTTTCCTATCGCACATTTCTACCATATTGCCCAGATACATAACGCCAATGTCATTGGCAATATGTTTTACCACACTCAGGTCGTGAGTGATAAAAATATAAGTAAGTCCCTTTTCTCCCTGAAGATCCATCATCAGATTCAGAATCTGCGCCTGAATCGATACGTCAAGGGCCGAAACCGGTTCATCACAAACCACGAATTTGGGCTCCAGCGCCAGAGCCCTGGCGATACCGATCCTCTGTCTTCTTCCTCCGTCAAGCTCATGCGGATAAGAGTTGGCAAGGCGCTTTGCAAGCCCTACTGTTTCCATGATACTGTCCACCCGCTGGTTTAATTCTGCCCTTTTCATCCCTTTTTCATAGTTCCGAAGCGGCTCAAGGATCGCCTCGGACACGGTCATACGGGGATTCAGTGAAGAGAACGGGTCCTGAAAAATCATCTGTACATTTTTGCGGAACTCTCTGATCTCCGAACGTTTCAGATTCGTCACATCTTTCCCCTCAAACAATACCTGTCCGCCTGTCGCGCCAAGAAGCTGTACCACCACACGCCCCAGCGTAGATTTTCCGCAACCGCTCTCGCCTACAATTCCGAGCGTTTTTCCTTTCTCCACGGAGAAATTCACCCCATCCACGGCATGCAGCATTCCTTTGGGAGTTTTAAAATATTTTTTAAGGTCTTTTACTTCCAGTATTGTACTCATTTAACGGCTCCCTCCTTCACGATATTATGACACCGGACCGAATGCTCCCCGCATAAGGTCTCCAGCTTGGGAATCTCGGTTCTGCATTTATCCGTCACGCGGCTGCACCGGTTTGCAAAAGGACAGCCTGTGATCTCCACGGTTGCATCCGGAACCATTCCCGGAATAGGAGTCAGGCGTTCCACGTCATTTTCCAGGTCGGGAATGGAGCCGAACAGCCCGATTGTATACGGGTGAAGCGGATTCTTATAAATATCCCGCAATGTGCCGTATTCCATGATCATGCCGGAATACATAATAGCAACTTTATCACACATTTCTGACACCACACCCAGATCATGGGTGATCAGGATCGTCGAAGTGCCCATCTCTGATTTCAGTTTCTTCATCAGTTCGAGAATCTGCGCCTGAATTGTCACATCGAGAGCCGTCGTGGGTTCGTCTGCAATCAATAGTTCCGGATTACATGCGAGCGCGATGGCAATCACCACCCTCTGCTTCATTCCGCCCGAAAACTGATGTGGATACTCGCTGCTTCTCTCAGCCGGAATTCCTACCGTCTCCAGTGTCGCTTTTGCCCTCTCCATGGCCTCCTTACGGCTGCATTTTTCATGAAGCTTTATGACCTCCGCAATCTGCTCTCCCACCGTAAGAATTGGATTCAGGGATGTCATAGGGTCCTGGAAAATCATGGAGATCGCCTTGCCGCGGATTTCTCTCATGGCAGCTTCCCCTATTTTCAGAAGATCGATCTCGTCAAACTTAATCTCCCCGGATTCAATCCGTCCCTGAGGATTCGGAAGCAGACGGAGAATTCCAAGTGCCGTCGTCGTCTTTCCCGCGCCGGTCTCACCTACCAGCCCAAGACATTCTCCTTTTTCCATACTGATATCCACACCGTTTACCGCATGGACCAGCGCATCATCCGTTTTATATTTAATCACCAGATTTTTTATCTCTAATTGTTTTCCCATATGCTCACCTCTTATCTCTTCATACGCGGGTCAAGCGCATCTCTAAGCCCGTCTCCGATCATATTTAACGCCAGCACCAGCAACACAATAGCGATACCTGGAAATACGACCAGATGCCAGTACTGCTGCATATATCCACGGCCGGCGGCCAGCATGGAGCCCCATTCCGGCTGAGGTGCCTGCACGCCAAGTCCCAGGAAGCTTAGGGAAGCCGCGTTTAAGATGGCAAGTCCCATGCTCAAGGTTACCTGAACGATAATATTCGGCAAGATGTTAGGCAAGATATGCCGGAGAATGATTCGGGCATCCGAACTTCCGGAAAGCCTTGCCGCCTCGATGTATTCCTGATCTCTGATGGAAAGAATGGAGGCCCGGACAATTCTTGCAAAAGACGGTACGGAAGAAATACCGATCGCAAACATCAGGTTGCGCATACCGGTTCCCAGCACGGACGCGATCACGATCGCGAGAAGTACGCTGGGAATTGCCATCATAACGTCCACCATTCTCATGATGAGCGTATCCACCTTTCCCCCGTAGAACCCGGAAATACAGCCCAGAATACTTCCCAGAATCACGGAAATCCCTACCGATACGAAACCAATCTGGAGAGATATCCTTGCCCCGTAAATAATCCTGCTGAAAATATCTCTTCCCAGATTATCCGTACCTAAGATGTGCTCTTTACACGGAAACAGGAAAATCTGGTCCAGGTTCTGCTGTGCATATCCATAAGGTGCGATCACATCCGCGAACGCCGCCGACAGAATAAACAGGACCATAATTGCCAGCCCGAGGATCGCCAGACGGTTCTTCCTGAGACGGTGCCATGCATCTCCAAACATTCCTCTGTTTTTCACTGTTTTTTCCATTACGCCTCACCCCTTTTTTCTTTCTTTTTCCCCTTATACATAGAAGAAATACGAGGATCAATAAAACCGTAAATGATATCAATGAGAAGATTGACTACTCCATATATCACTGCAATGAAAATGACGCCTCCCTGCACGACCGGGATGTTTTTAATGGAACAAGCATCTACCAGAAGTTTTCCCATCCCCGGGATCGCGAAAATCGTCTCTATTACGAACACTCCGCCAAGCATCTTTCCGAACTGCATTCCCATCAGCGTTACTACCGGAATCAGCGCATTGCGCAGTGCATGTTTTCCTATAATAATATTTTCTTTCAGCCCCTTCGCCCGCGCTGTGCGGATATAATCCTGACGGATCACTTCCAGCATATTGGAGCGGGTCGTTCTCATAATTCCGGCAATACATCCCATTCCTGTCGCAAGAATCGGAAGAATCATATATTCCACACCATACCAGCCGGATGCCGGAAGCCACCCCAGGTTCTGCGTAAATATAATGATCAGCATCAGCGCAAACCAGAATTCCGGCATGGCGAGGAAAATCAACGCAAGCACACTGGAGGCATTATCTAACAGCCCGTATTGGTGACACGCCGACACCATTCCCAGCGGAATCCCGATGAGGGCCGCAAGCAGCGTGCTGAATAGTGCCAGCTGCAGCGTGATCGGGAACCGGTCCTTGATCTCGGTGAGCACCGGACGGCGGTTGACATAAGATACACCAAAATCAAACTTTGTAACTATTTTGCCTATGTAGCTGACAAACTGGGTTGGCAGCGGGTCATTCAGTCCCATCTCATCCCGCATCTCATCGACCTCTTCCTGGGTTGCCATATCCCCCAGAACCGTGCGGATCGGGTCATTGGGTGATAATCGCAGAATCATGAATACTACGAAAACCACGCAAATGATCACGGGAATCATCATCAATATTCTTCGTAAAATATATTTTCCCATACGTTTTCCCCTTCTTCATCCATCGCCTGTATTTTGCTTTTTAGACAGCCAAAGGGCTTTTGGCTGAGGGTCGTATTTCCAAAAGCCCTTTGCTCTGAGATAAGAGCAGTATTATTCTGTAAACTCTATTTTCGTGAAATCCGGACTCTGGGTCGGTAAAATCACAAGACCGGAAACATTATTTCTGTACGCATAGAATCTGGAGCCTACGTTCAAACCTATTGTTACACATTCATCTGCCAGTAATTTCTGGAGATCTTCTCCTGCTTTATTACGCACGTCCTTGTTCATTTCTGTGTTGATCACATCAATCAGTGCATCTGCTTCCTCATTTGCATAGTAAGAGCGGTTTCCTCCTGAGCCGAACTCGTCGGAATCAAATGCCGCAAACGCTTCGCTCATATCTCCGGACGGAATCGTCCAGCCGCCGATATACATTTCCTGTTTTCCGTTTATAAGTGCATCCAGCCAGTTCGAGAAATCTGTGATATTCAGTTTCACATCAATTCCGATCTCGCTTAAGTATGCCTGAATCATCTCCGCCTCAGCCTGACGTGCATTTGAGATCAATGTACAAGAGAATCCGCTTGGATAGCCTGCTTCCGCGAGCAATTCTTTGGCTTTCTCCACATCATATCCCTGGTACTCACTGTCCGCTTCATAGTAGCCTTCCATCATCGGCGGCAGGAAAGATTTTGCGGTCTCAGCCAGCCCATAGTTTGCCGCTTTTACGATCGCATCACTGTCGATCGCAAGGGAGATTGCCTGGCGGACCTTCACATTATTAAACGGCTCTACGCTGCAGTTAAAGGAAACATAGCTGGTATTCAGAATCGGCTGTGTCAGAACAGTCACGTCTTTTTCCTTTTCAATCGTCTCGATCTCAGCGACCGTGATCTGTGCGACATCAACGCCGCCGGACTGAACTTCGACAGCTCTGGTCGTTGCTTCCGGAATATACCGAAGCATCAGAGTTTTGAAGTTCAGGCTTCCGCCCCACCATTTGTCATTGGCTTCCATCTTGATATAATCTCCGCTTGCCCACTCTACAAATTTAAACGGTCCTGTTCCGATCGGATGTTCTGCATAACCTTCCGGGTCGGCTTCCATTGCTGATTTGCACACGATACCGGAAATGTCGATCGCGCAGCAATTCAGGAATGCCGGATAAGGATTGCTAAGTGCCAGCACAACCGTATTATCATCTTCCGCCTTGGAATTTGCGATATCAACAGGCCCGATCGTGCTTGCCGTAGCCGAGGACTCCACACATTTTTCAAAACTATAAAGCACATCCTCTGCTGTCAATTTCTCACCATTGTGGAAATAAACATCGTCCCGCAGTTTGAAACGGTAATGGGTATCATCGATCACTTCCCAGGACTCGGCCAGCCCCGGCTGAAGATTCATATCAACATCCGTCGTCAAAAGCTTTTCATAAATCTGGGAACAGATGTAAGCTGTACCTGTGTCGTTTGATTCATAGGGAATCAATGCGGCCGGTTCCGTGCTGACCGCAACCGTCAACGTGTCATGATCTGCTTTTTTGCTGCCGCCTTCGCTTGATTTCTCCTTCCCTCCACAGGCTGCCAGCGATAATACCATAGCCATCGCCGTCAAAATGCATACAAGTTTCTTTTTCATCTTTTTACCTCCTTCTAAAATATGGTATTATTTTCTACAACATTACATAATATTATATAATGTTATATTCAAGGGTTTTAAAAATCGCGCCAAAGCGCGGTGTCTCGATCAGGAACTTATAACAGAAGGGTGCTTATAAGAAATCTATTCTCTATAAGCACCCTTGCTTCCTTTTCCTTAACTTTAAGCAATTATAAAGTACTTTTATTTTCCGTAAGTCACAAATCTGCAAAAATTCTCAGAAAAATACTTTTTTATGTTTATAACATTATATAATATTATATCTAATATTTCAACATATTTTTCTATTTTTCTGCAAAGTCCCAAATATCAGAATGAACTTTCACTTAGGTATACTTCTTTTTTAGTTTTTTGCCGACTCCGTATAATATTGTGCCTGTGCATACCACAATTCATGGTACTTTCCGCTCTCATCCGCCACCAGTTCTTCATGGGTTCCCTGCTGGACGATCCCACCTTCATGGAACACGACGATCTCATCACAGAACCTGCAGGACGACAGGCGGTGGCTGATATAAACAGCCGTCTTATCCTCCACGATCTCGTTGAATTTGCTGTACA